>Ga0181858_1001289_pt1 | contig 12221 bp, 7 predicted proteins | sample NewIslPassag4_SG_FD_130749 | JGI IMG/M metagenome (GOLD analysis project Ga0181858, IMG submission 130749) | Feedstock adapted compost microbial communities from Newby Island compost facility, Milpitas, CA, USA - Passage 4_SG | ecosystem: Engineered > Solid waste > Feedstock > Composting ...
CCGGCAGCAGAGAAAGCGAAGGTGTATGCCCTGCCGCTGTATGCCGAATCCGCCCCTTGCAACCGGAAATCGCACCCGGCATGTATGCGCGGCGGACAACCTGCAAACACGTTGCAAACAACAGGCGCCGGAGTCACTCCCTCAAACAATACCCGGAAACCGTGCAGAAATTGGGAAAATGCCCGCCCTCAAAGGCTTCAGAAGATGCCCTTCGGCGCACCAAATGCGCCAATTGACCAGCTATGCGGACTAGATTGACGAGCTGGGGGCAGAGTTGGGGGACGGCACGGTGCAAACAATCGCGAGGCGAATCCGTTGGCAACCGCCAAGTGAACCGAACGCGCGTTGGCATAGGGCGGCATGGACCACATGCCCGACAGGGGCTCCGAAGCTAGGGGTTCCGAAGCAATAAAAAAATGTAGTGCAAAAATGCACCATATGAAGCGGCAATAACGGATCAAGCGCGTATCTGGTGCATTTTTGCACTATATTCAAGAAAATTGACACAAATCAGGATAATATAGTGCATTTCTGCACTTCGCGTTTGCCCAAGATTTTATTTGATATATCCCTTTTCTTTCAAAGCCTGATAAGCTGCGCTTTCATTTTCTTCCTTGATCTGATATTCAAGGGTGCCATCCGCAATTTTGGCGCATCGCCCGCCAAAAGGTTTCTAAGTTTCTTTAATGTCTTTCAAATCAGCAGATTCTGCCACAGAATATTTCACTTTCACGAATCATCACCCCAACAACATTTTATCAAACATTTGCCAATAGCTCTTAAAAATACTATATTTGATCAACCATCAAAAATACGTGCGGTCCGCCAGTCTGTTCTTGCCATAAATACCCTTTGGTTACAAAACGCGAATCAATCCGGCCTTTTGCAACAATCGCTGCACGATGGCCGCAGCCTCCGCCCTCGTCAGTTCGAGCAACGGCACACGCCAAATGGCAGGGATTAATAGAAATGCCGCACGAAATGTCATTATTCACGCAAAAGAATATGTTTTGCCTCCGTCCGGCTTGAACCGCGCCCAGACAGGCTGTCGGCCACGCATTGACACACCGACAAAAAACCAGTTTTATAGAATTAATCTTATATGTTTTGGGGTGGTCCGGATGGCGGAGCCTTTGCAAATCGGCTGGATTGACTATGGGAGCCGGGACCGAAACAAGATCCTGTCCGTCCTGGGACTGTTGTCCCAACCGGAAGCGGTGGACGAACTGGGCATCGGCGTGATCCGGGACGGGTTCGCAGACGTGCTGTTTCCCGGAACCTCCACCATCCAGACCCGCGCGAAGTATTTTCTGATCGTGCCCTATCTGCTGATGGAACTGGAGCGGGAGCCGGGCCTCACACCGAAAAAACTCCTTGAGCTTCTGGCAAAGGCGGAGCTCGAACTCATCCCGATCCTGAGCAAAAACGGAGCGGAAGGCGTCATTGGCGCACGCGCCGGCGAGAAACTGCAGCGAAGACCGTCCAGTATCTACTGGAACGGACTGTATACCTTCGACATCTTGCACGCGCCCGAGCGGCTGTCGCTGGAAGGCTACGCTAAAGCGGTGTGCAGGCTGAAATCGGAATCCGCGCAGCTTGTCTCCACGAGACATCAGCCGGCGGATGACGAAGACGCATCGGATGACCCGGACGCGGTCCGGACCGCCTCCAGCGGGTTCTGGCGCGCGCCGCAGCCGCCCCTCAACTGGCGAGAACGGGTAACGATGGACTTGACGACGGAAGAAGCCGCGTTTCTGCGCGGCAAGATCATCCAATCCCCGCATTCCCGCGATTCCTTGCTGGCATACATTTTGAAAACGGACAGCTATCATGTCGCGGAATTGGAGGATCTGGCCGGAATTCCCGCAACACTGCCCGGCCTACCTGTAGAAATTCGGCGAGCGTGCGAAATGGCAGAGCAGTTCGCCGAGTTTGTTTACGGTGCGAACATCCGCTACAACCTCATCCTGTCCGGAAGGCAAAACGAAAAAGTGTGCGAAGAGTGGGAAGCGTGGATCCAGTCGGTGCACGACAAGGGATTCTTGCGCGACTACGACCCTGCCGAACCGTTCGGATACCTGAAATTAAGCTGTTGGTACCAGAAGAGGACTCTTCCTTTTCTCTGTCAATGGAAGGACGCGGTGCTGGCAAACCGGACGGACAGGATGGACGAACTGATCGTCGCGCGGGAGATCGAGTTGAAAGGTCGGGAGCGCGCCAAACTGTCGAATCCCGACGCCTACCGCCGACAGGATGGTTCTTGGCTGGGGGGCGGCAAGCTGCATTACCGATTCCGCAATGTGAAACGCCTGCTGCAAGATATCAAACAAGGGTTGAAGGACGCACATGCTTAAACCGGACAAAGACCGTCTCGATTATGGCAATCTTCTGCAACCCCCGGCGGGATACGAATGCGAATTCGCCGTCGGAACCACTTACTCCCTCGACCTGGAAACGTTGATCAGTGTGCCGCTGGCCCTGTTTCTCCACGACGAAATGGATGGCGCCTTGCTAGACAACCCTGTCGCCGTGCTGGAAGGAATCCGGAAAAGCGCCAATCGTTTCGTCCTTTTCTGCGAAGGCGGCCAGATCAAGGTGCCGGGGAAGTTCAATCCCGTCTTTTCCTTTCTGGATCGCAATGTCTTTGAAGTCAATCTGAAAAACGGGAAGTCGTTCCACCCCAAGGTCTGGGTAATCAAATATGTCACTCCGGACGCGGATGACGCATTGTACCGGGTCATTGTCATGAGCCGGAACGCCACGTTCGACCGGAGCTGGGACTTGGCTGCGTCGCTTGAAGGCAAGCGGTCGGAACAGCCGACGACGAAGAACGCGCCGCTCCGGGACTTTCTCGTCTTCCTGCGCCGGTACGCAACCGATCCCGCCATACGAAAGCGCATCGTCCGGCTCGCGGAGGAACTGGAATTTGTCCGGTTTGAGACCGGGAATAACATGTATGCGGATTTCGATTTTGTGCCGATTGGTATCGGACCGGAATACGACAAGGCCTCGACCGGACTGTTCGAGACCTGGCATCATTTGCTCATCATCTCACCGTTCCTGTCCCGCGAGACAATTATGGAGTTCGACCGGCTCGGATTGTCCAATGCAAGACGGACGCTTATCACCAGAAGGTCGGAAATTCCGAAACTGACGGCCGATCTAATGGAGCGCTTCGACACCTATTGTCTGAAAGACATCATCATCGACGGCGAAGAAGCCGTGAGTGAGAGGAACCATCCCGGGGAAGAAACCAAGCGGCAGGACATCCATGCCAAGCTCTATGCACGAAGTAAATATACCAATCACAGCTTGTACATCGGCTCCGCCAATTGCTCGAGAAATGCGTTCCAAGGCAATGTCGAATTCATGTTGCGACTGAAGATCGAAAAATACGGATTTCGCATCTCACAGCTGCTGGATGAACTGTTCGGCAAGGAAGGCGATTCGGAGGATGACCGCCGGAACCCGTTCGAACGGGTCACCGCCCTCCCCGCCCTGTCCGAACCTGCAGATGACGAGGAAGACGTGTTGCAAAAGGCAATCAAGGCGTTATGCAGATCCTCGCCGAAAGCCGTCGTCCATGAGCGGAACGGCGCCTATGATGTCGAGATCTCCGTGAACGAATCATCTCTGCCGCGGAACATTTCGTTGACCCTGGTTTCCCTGGGCGGCGGAGAGGCGGTTGACGTCACCGAAACGACCGTCCTGAAGGGTCTCCGGCTCAAACAACTCGGCGAGTTCTACGTTGCGACGGCGGTTAAAGGCGAAGCAAAAGTACAGCGGGTCGTTAAGATTCCCACCCGGGGCATCCCGGAAACCCGCGACCGTGAGATTGTCGGAAGCGTTGTTCGGGATGAAACGACCTTTCTTCAATACGTCGCGTTTCTGCTGGCAGACGATTATTTGCTCTCGCTGCTGGAGCAGGGTGAAAACGGCGCCGTCCGGAAAGAACACGGGCCGTTCCGTGCATGGGACATGCCAGTATTATACGAGCAGATGCTCAAAGCCGCTTCCCGCTCGCCGCACAAGTTGAACGACATCGAAGACCTGCTGAGGATGATGTCTGGAGAGGCGAGCGGCGTTGTGCCGCCGGAATTCAAAGCGCTGTACCGGACGTTCCGGAACACCCTGGACGGGAAGGTGAAAGCATGATCGATATCGCCGGATTGGAGCGGCAAATCCTCGGCGGCCTGAAAGATTTTCAGCGCGCCACTGTAGAACGCGTTTATGCACTCTTCACTGGCGGACGTAACCGCGTCCTCGTCGCCGACGAAGTTGGTCTGGGGAAGACGTTGATCGCCAAAGGTGTCATCGCGAAAATGGCACGCTGCCACCGGGAACGGCTGAATGACGATCTGTTCAAGGTCGTGTACATTTGCTCCAACCAGAGCATAGCCGGCCAGAATCTGGCCAAGCTGAAAATCCATGATACCGATCACGTCGAAAGCCTGTCGGATACTCGGCTGTCCATGCAGCATCTGCGCATATTTGAGGAAGAAGCCAACGCCAGGCGGCGAAACCATTACATCCAATTAATCCCGCTCACGCCGCAAACCAGTTTCAGCATGACCGGCGGAGGCGGCAGCGTCGGGGAACGGGCGCTGATCTACGCGATCCTGAGCCGATACGCTCCGCTCGCCTTGTATCGGAATGAGCTGGAGCGAATTTTGCGGAACAACGCGGACAAAAGTTGGAATCATTGGGCGAAAGATGCTTTCGAGAAGCGGGTCGCCGATTGCGAACGCGTGACGAACGGCGCTTACCTGGAACGGGTGCTCATGGAGGTGGATCGCCACTTCTCTTCGCAACCGGACGAGTGGACGCAACTTGTGGAACACTGCCTCAAGGTCCGTGAATCAGGGGGCGAAACCGGCGGATCACGGCCCGTACTTCAGCGCCTTCGGCGCATGATGGCAGAAATCAGCGTCGGCATGATGAACGCCGATCTGGTCATTATGGACGAGTTCCAGCGTTTTCCCGAACTGATGCGCCAGGATGAGGACAGCGAGACCGTCATTCTGGCCCGCCGCTTTTTGAATGCCGGCGGACAGGGCGACCGGCCGGTGAACGTGCTACTCCTGTCCGCAACGCCGTACAAACTGTATTCGACCATTGAAGAAATCCGCGAGAGCGGCGACGACGAACATTTCCGCGAGTTCATGCAAGTCATCCGGTTTCTGTTCGAGCATCAGCCGGATTTGAGCGCCGGCTTTACAAAGGTGTGGGAAGATTACTCACGGGCGCTGCACGAGCTGGACGGCGGAAGCTTCGCCGTACTCGCCGCGGCCAAGCGGCGAGCGGAGGATATGCTGTACGAGGGCATCGCCCGCACCGAGCGCTTCTTCATCGACGGCGCGGATCGCATGCTCGATTCCGCGGTTCGACGGGGGCAACTCGAAGTGACCGAAGGGGACATCCTGTCTTACGTGGAGGCCGACACACTGATGCGGGAGATCGGACTTCACCAAGGCATGCCGACAGAGTACGTCAAATCGGCTCCCTTCCTGCTGTCGTTCATGGAGCGTTACAAGCTGAAGGAATATGTGGCGGATTATTTCCGGAAACACCCCGGACGGCTGTCCGCCGCCAGAAAGAAGACGCTCTGGGTAAATGAGAAAACGGTGGCCGATTACGGAAAGCTGCCCGAAACGAACGCCCGAATGACATTGCTGCGAAAAGAGGCTCTCCCGAAAGGCGCGGAGATGTTGCTCTGGGTGCCGCCATCCCGCCCGTATTACGAGCCCGGAGGCCCCTTTGCCGGTATGGAACGGTTTTCCAAGGTGCTCGTGTTTTCTTCCTGGGAAATGGTGCCCCGCGCCATCGCCGCACTGCTGTCATATGAAGCCGAGCGGCGCACCGTTGGCCGGTTGGTTCATGTTTCGCCGGCTTCGGATTCCGGTCACGAGAACCGGGGTTATTTCCCACGGAAGAATCGTGTACGGTTCCCGGCCCCACGCCTGCGCTTTGCCATGCGCGATGGTGCGCCCGGCGGTATGACGTTGTTCACCTTGGTCTATCCGTGCATCACGCTGGCCAGGCTGTACGACCCGATCGACGCCCTGAACAGGGGACTCAACCGGGCTGGGATCGAAGCGGAGCTCAGGGAACGCATAGGCGAGCTGGTGGAGCAAATCCCCTGGACGCCGAAGGAGCACGACATCGGCCATGATGAGCGGTGGTATTCCTATGCGCCGCTCTGGCTTGACCGTAATGAACCGGCCATCCGGGAATGGCTTAACCGGCCCGAGCTGCCGGAGGAGCCCGGAAAGCGGCCGGAGGACGAAAGCGAAGTGCGGGAAGAGCCGGGCGCCATGCAGAAACACATTGAAGAGCTCCGGCGGATCGCCAACCTGGGGGAAGCGGCGGAACTGGGAAGAAAACCTCGCGATCTGGTAGATGTACTCGTTCATATGGCCATGGCTTCGCCGGCTGTCTGCGCGTTGCGGCTGTTCGGCATTGACACGCCGCAGGCCCCTGCCTTGGCCATCCGGCTCGCGAAATCGTTTGTCGACCGGTTCAATGGCCAGGAAGCCACCGCCATCGTGGAACTCTGCTACTCCTCCAAGCTGCCGCATTGGCAGAACGCTCTGCATTATTGTGTCGACGGCAATCTGCAGGCCGTTCTGGACGAATACGCGCATATCTTGGCGGAAAAGAACGGTTGGAGTCTCCTGGACCGCGGCATCCGGGCGGAACTTTTGTGCAAACGGATCAGCGAAGCTCTGCATACCCATACCGCCAGTTATCAGGTGGACACCTATCCGAAATTTCGCGAGCGGGTGCTGGCAAAGAGTAAGGACAGCCCGGGCAGGTTCATCCGGATGCGTTCCGGATACGCCGCCGGCTTCTACGACACGAAGAGCGGAGAAAAGAGCCAGCAGCGCAAAGACCAATTGCGACTGGCCTTCAACTCGCCTTTCCGGCCATTCGTACTGGCCACCACGTCGATCGGACAAGAAGGACTCGATTTCCATTTCTATTGCCGGAAAATCGTCCATTGGAATTTGCCGACCAACCCGGTTGATCTGGAACAGCGGGAAGGGCGGATCAACCGGTTCAAAGGTCTGGCCATTCGGCAAAACATCGCTCTTAAATACGGCGATCCGCCGTTCAGGTCCGACATTTGGAACGAGATGTTCGAACGGGCAAATCAGGCAGAGAAGAAAGACGGGCAGCCGGAATTAGTGCCGTTCTGGTGTCTGCCGGAGGACGTCCCCGTCAAGATTGAGCGGATCGTTCCCATGTATCCGTTGAGCAAAGACCAGGCCCGCTACGAACGGCTGATGAAAATGTTGTCCCTCTACCGGCTGAGCCTTGGACAGGCACGGCAGGAGGAACTGATCGAATACGTCCTTCGCCGCAACCTGGACGAAAAGCGGTTGAAGGACCTCTGCATGAACCTGAGTCCTTACTACAGGCGCTGATCCGGCGCCATGAAAACCGGGCCGCACCAAGCATGCGGCCCGTTGTGTCATTACCGGCAGCCTCAAACGGCTGTTTTCAACATCCTGAGAACGACGCCATCCTCTCAGAGCTGTCCCAGTGAATTGCAACCGAATATATGTATTCGCAGTCCCTATCCGGCGAATGCGGACCGGATTGACGAGCTTTTAGCGGGTTTGGAAGGGGAAAACTGCAGAGTGGTCAAATAGGTCTCTTTCGCTTTCAATCGATTAATTTTCTTCGAATGGCATCCAACACTTCGTTGGCCGCTTTCTCTCCCATCGCAATATTGTAAGCCGAATGTTTGAACGAGATTTTGTCCGGCGAAAAGACCGGCCTCAGGACGAAATCGGCCAATTGCAGCTCGTCGGCGACGATTTTTTTGCTCATCATATCGATCGTTTGCAAAATGGAGGCGACGAAGTGTTTGGGTTCGGTTCGCTGCGTCGTGTTCAAATCGACGGCAATGACGATATCTGCCCCCATGCTTTTCGCAAGGGCGACCGGCACCGGATTGACCACCGCGCCGTCAACAAAAAGGCGGTCCTCCAGCTTGTACGGCTTGATAACCCCGGGGATGGCCGTCGAGGCGCAGATGGCATGAGACACTCTGCCTTTGTTGAAAATATAAGCTTCTCCGCTGACCACATCCGTGGCAACAGCCGCGAACGGGATCCGCAAATCTTCAAAACGGGCGGGACCGATAAATTTCTCGACGAAACGCGTCATCGGATGATTGCTAACGAGCCCTTGCGGCGGCCAGGTGACCTGGACGAGCTGCCTCCACCTCACCGTGGGCAGCACGCGCTCAAATGCGGAGATCGGCTGTCCTCCCGCATACAGCGCCCCGATAAATGCGCCGACACTGGTGCCGGCGATCAAGTCGATGGGAATGTCCGCCTTCTCCAAAGCTTTCAGGACGCCGACATGCGCCGAACCCTTGGACGATCCGCTGCCCAGCGCCAGCCCCACCTTCGGCCGCTCGCCCGGCCTGCGAGTCCATCCAAACCTGAGATGTTTGGCCAGAATGGTTCGGCCTCCGCTCACGATGAAGGCATCTTGCACGACCCTCTTCAACTCGTGGATATTGCCTTCCAGGTAAGGATAAACGCCCAGCATATGCAGCGCTTCTCCGGAGATCGCCTCCTGCGCATTCGCCGCGCCTGCCTCCTGCAAAAATGCGAAGGCGAACGCCGGGATATCTTCCGTTCTCTCCCTCAGCGGAATCATGTACAGGCTTGGCAGGCTGAGCGGCAGCCCCGCGCGCGCCGTTAAAATCACTCTCGCATCCCCGGAAGATTCAATCAGTTGATTCAACAGATCTGCCGGCAAAAGCTCCGCACGTTCCAGAATCATCGTTCCCTCTCTGGCCGCGCGCAGCTTCATCTCCCATTCTTCCAGACGAAAGTTTTCCCCGCTCATGCTCATGACCGGCTGCCCGGCGCGCCGGGATCTCCGATGGATCTCATAAGCCGCGTGAAACTTGCCTGTTCCCTTATCCCCGATAATGCACAACGGTTCCCGGCGGCCGGCCTGCTCATCGATTCTCTTTCGCAACTCTCGCATGAAGGGGCTGTCGCCGGCCAGCGGCCCGTAATCGTGCTGCCGTTCAAGTTCCATCTGCCGGATCACCGAGATGCTTTGGGTCACGATTTCATGCACGCGATCATTGGATTCGCGAATCCGTTCCGCCATCGCCTCGATCATATGCCGACGAAAAGACGGGCTGCGATCCATGAGCAGGAGCATCCCGTCGCGCGGCATCGATACCGTTGTCACCGCGTCCACCGCCTGAACGGTTGCGCTGACGGTTCTTCCGGTCAGGCAGGACATTTCGCCGACGAAATGCCCCGGCTCCAGCTTCGCCACACTGACCTTGGTGCCGTTGTCCAAATACACATCGAGCAGACCGTCAAGCAAAATATGAAAGATTTCGCCGGGCTGACCCTGTTTCAGCAGGATCGCGCGGTCGGGGTATTCGTTGATTTTCAGATAAGGGGAGATCAACGCCAAGTCTTCGGGTGACAGTTCACCGATCAGCGGGTATGTCCGCAAATCGGACCATCCGATTTCGGCGGATTTGCCTGCCATCGCCATCATCCCGCCTCTTTCGTCTTTTTTGACACATTATAAGCCGGAATTGTGTTCGTTTTGTGTCAATGCGATCGAATGGCGGGAATGGTCAAAGCGAACGTCGTGCCTTCCGGGCTGCTGCCGGCCAACGCCAAATCGCCGCCCAGCGAACGGGAAATCAGTTTGCTGAAGGAAAGGCCGATGCCGAGCCCGTGCACATGCGCCCGCTTCTTCTCCCCCCGGAAAAAGACTTCAAACACCTTGGCCTGTTCCTCCTCCGGGATCCCTTCTCCCGTGTCTTGCACCTCGATGCGATATTGCGCCGGTTCCGCATGCAATCGAACGCTGATCGTTCCGCCCCCCGGCATCGCGTCCCTGGCATTGTTGAACAAATTGACCATGATCTGCTCCAGCCGAACGGGATCGGTCGACACGTCCCAATTTCTTCTTTCGCTCGCGGTTTCCACCGCGATACGGACATCCGTTCTCTCCTGTGCCTGCTGCCAGCGCAGCGCAATCTCCTGCAAATCCACGCGCAGATCCGCCCGCTGGTGCGTCACGGTGACGGTATGGGCCGCGAACCGGTTGAAATCCAGCAAATCCTCCACCATTTTTTGAAGCCGTCCTGTTTCCTTAAGCCCCATCTCGAGAAACTCACGCGCCTCTTCATCGCTGACAACGCCGTCCCTCACGGCCTGGATCAAGCCGCCGATTGATGCAATCGGCGTTTTCAGCTCATGAGTCACGCCGAGAAACAGCTGGTTACGCAGCGACTCCAGACGCTTGAGCCGGCCGGCCATCTCTTTGAATGAACCCATCAGTTCATGGATTTCCTTCTCCTTGTGATTGTCGTCAATGGCGACATCGTATTGGCCCGCCACGATCTGTTTGGCCGCGCCGGCCGCTTCCTGAATCGGTTTGAGCAACCGCCGGGTGAGCGCGAAGAGAATGCCCCAGCCGATAATAAACGCGATGGCCACTATGCTGAGCCGCATCACGCGGTGCCGCAGCGGCGTACTCAACAATATCGTTTGTCTCCGGACGGCGTACGCCGCATAGCCGGTGATTTCCCCGTCATGTTCGATCGGCCGGAATGCCGCCAGATAAGGCGCATGATCCGGCTCCAATCGGAACTCCGCGATACGGGTTTGACCCGGGGTCATTTCAGGCAGCTCCCGGATCAACCGTTCGGGTTCAAACGGAACAAATGAAGGATACTGCCGCGTCAAGCGCTGATCCGAATCAAACACGAACACATACGACCGATCCTGCAGCCCGTTCCTGCTCTCGATTTGATCCAGCAAACGGCCCAGCTCCGCCCCCTCCGGCAGCCGGCCTCCCCGAACGGCGGCTTGGGCGGCGAGATCCCCGATCATTTGCTTCAGTCCGTTTCGCTGGTTGATTTTCACATCCCAATAAATCAAAAAAATGATTGCCGCGCTCGCAATCACAACCGTGATCGACAGGATCGCGAAGTAACGGATGGAAAAATGATAAAGCAAGCTTTTTCGCCGGTTATTTGACACGGAATTGATACCCCATTCCTCGTATGGTCGCAATTTCCCCTTCTTCTTCCGGCCAGTATCTCAGCGAATGGCGAATCCGCTTCACGGACAAGTCGACGGCCCGGTCGCTGCCGTCGTAATCGAATCCCCATACGGCTTCGATTAATTGTTCACGGCTGAACGTCCGGTTGGGATGCCGCGACAAAAACAGCAGCAAATCCAGGTCCCGCGGAATCAGCGTGACGTGTTGTCCGTGGAGCATGACTTCCCGCGAAGCGCAGTTGATTTTCAATTGACCGAATATGGCAGCATCCTCCGTGACGAGATGCAGTTGCCTCCGGAGCACGGCCTGTACCCGCGCGACAACTTCCTCGCCGACGAACGGCTTGCATAAATAATCGTCCGCGCCCTCCCGAAGTCCTTTCAACCGTTGTTCCACATCGCCGAGGGCAGTCAGGATAATAACCGGACATGCGCTGTGTTCTCGAATCTGGTTCAAAATGAGCCAGCCGTCCTGGTTGGGCAGGCGCACATCCAGCAGCACGAGCGACGGCTTCCAAGCCTTGAATTTTTGGATCGCCTCCCTGCCATCGAACACCTGCTCCACCGCATACCCGGCCTTGACGAGATACGCTTTGAGCACCATGGAGATACTTCGTTCATCTTCCACAATAAGAATTTTCTTCATCGTTCAACCCTGCCCCGGCGATTCAATACTTCCCGCACACGTTCCACAACCTCTTCTCCGACGAAAGGCTTACAGATATATTCATCCGCCCCGGCATTCAGCCCTTTGCCAATGTACTCATCGCTGTTCAGCGCCGACAGGATGACGACCGGACAACAATTTTGTTCCCTGATCCGTCGCAAAACCGTGAAACCATCCTTATCAGGCAGCATGAGATCCAGGATCACGAGAGAAGGCTTCCCTTCCTTGAACATGGATACAGCCTGGCGGCCGTTGAAAGCTTGCTCAACGGCATATCCCGCCTTCTTCAGATAAACTTTGAGCAACATAGATTTATTCTATTTTAATTTTAGATGAGGTGTTTTTCGACTGCATTTTTTATAGTTTGTCGTTGTGCTGTGATATTGTCAGGGTGTAACTGATCCGAGAAAATGTCAGTATGAGCAAGGAGCAGATCACCTTGACGAAGAGCGAACTGAAACGCGTTATGGTTCTTGAAAAATGGATCG
>Ga0181858_1001298_pt1 | contig 12151 bp, 8 predicted proteins | sample NewIslPassag4_SG_FD_130749 | JGI IMG/M metagenome (GOLD analysis project Ga0181858, IMG submission 130749) | Feedstock adapted compost microbial communities from Newby Island compost facility, Milpitas, CA, USA - Passage 4_SG | ecosystem: Engineered > Solid waste > Feedstock > Composting ...
TCCTTCTCATAAGCCTCCAGAACGAGCTGTTGTTCAAAATTGATCAATTTGCCGATGACGTGGTTGAACATGATTTGCTCTTCTTTGGAAGGAACATAGGCGGCAACGAGATCGGTAATGAACCGGTACAAATTTTGGAAGGCGCCCATATACCATTTCGTTTCCAAGCCGATACGGATGTGGGTGCGGGCGATGCGCAGCCGTTTTTCCACGAAAGCCGCGTCGATTTTTCCGTCAAACATTTCCATGAGGTGGGTAGACAGCGTCTGTTTCAGCCGCTCCACCGTCGAATGCCGATAAATCAATTCCTTCAGTTCTTCCACTTTGTAAAGGGCGTCATAAAACGCCGTCGTCAATTCGTCCAAGTGGGCATTGACCAACGGTTGGAGCGATTTTATCAATCGCAAATCTTCTTCCGAAAATTTAATAAATTCCATTTGCTCTTCTAGATGGTTCACTTCCTCGATGCGGATGGCAACCGGTTGGCCGCTGACGTTGATAACGTTGATGTTCACCATGCCCCGTTCTTGTTGCCCGGATCCACGGAACCGGTTTCCCCATCGTTCAAACAGCCGTTTTCCCATCTTCTAACCCCACCCTCAGGAAAATATAAATTTAAGAAAATATAAATAATTTTATTCACTAATTTTTTGCAAATTTTATTACAACATAATGTATCGGTTTTGATCAATGACTAATACTTGGAAAAAATGACATTTATGCGAATTTTTGCGGGCCGGCCGTCACACGAGACGGTACCGCCGGGCCCGCAATACAGCTTCTTTCCGGTTTTTCACCTGCAATTTCCGGTACAGGTTGTTAATATGGCTTTTCACGGTGGGAACAGAAATTTTCATCTGAATCGCAATTTCCCGATTCGACAATCCTTTGGCAATGAGTTCCAGCGTTTTCTTCTCCCGGGGAGTCAGCGCCAAGTGGACACCATCCGCCGTTGGCGACTCCGGCCTTTCCTGTTCCATCCAGCACATCAAATGCCGGACATAATCCAGGGAAACACGGCGGGCATCGCCCCGCCGCCGGTTCATCCGCTGTTGCGCATATTTTTTCAACAACCGCAAAAGGGGGGCGCCCTCATCGACAAAAGTACGGATGTACCGGTTAGGTTCCGCGACGGCCAGCGCCTCTTCCAACGTCTCCAGGCTTTCCTTCACCTCTCCCAGCCGATCGAGGAGCAGGCTTTTGTGCAACAATAGGCGAATCGTGTCGCGCTGCCGTTGCTCACGCCGGGCAATCAACAACAGACGATCCGTCAACACCGCCGCTTCCGCATGCCTGCCCCGGGCGGTCAACAGGCACGCCAACAGGTCGTACTGTTCCAACATCGTCGGGGGCACTTCGTCGTCATAACGCAGCCGGCTGTCGAAGCCCTCCAAAGTCGAAAGCGCCAGCTTTCCTTCCATTTTATCCTTCTCTACACGAAACCAACGGAGTTTTTCCGCCAGCAGGGGATAACCGTCGTTCCCATAGAGGACTTCGACGGATTGAAGCATCCGCTCGGCCCGTTCGCTCCACCCTTTGGCCGCATAGATGCGCACGAGATCGATGGCGGCATCGACCGTCAAATGGGGATGGCGGGAAACGAGGGCGATGTCGAGGGCCTTCTGGACGAATGATTCCGCTTCGTTCAACTGGTTCCACTCATAGTGCAGCTTGCCGTAATCGAGGCAGAGATGGGCGAAGAAATAGATGTTTTTCTTGCCCTCCCAGAGCCGCCACATGTCCGCCAATACCATTTCAGCCCGGCGCAGGCCGTAGTTGGTCACATAAATGTCCCAAACGCGGTGATACCCTTCGGCCCCCCAGCCGAATCCGACCAACAAATCGCCTTGCGGACGCAGCTTGAGATATTGCTCTGAAAACTCGACAAACGTGTCGAAATCTTTTTCCAAATAACCGCGGAAGGCGACAAAATATTTCATGATGGCCTGGATCATCTGCCTTTCCTCGGGCGCCAAGTCCAAGTTCCGGGAAAGATGCCGGTCCAACCGCCAATATTTTTCCGTCGCCTCATCAATCCGGCCCGACAAATACAAGGCGCCCACCTGGTATAATACGAGCATCGGTTTTTGCAGCAAGACGTCATCGGGAATGCGGTTCAGCCACGTGTGCAAGGTCGTCCATTCCCCTTTCAACAACTGGGGCGCCAATTTTTCCACCAGAACCATCGCCTGCTTAAAACAACTGCCCGCCAAATAATGCTCGACCGCTTCCGCCAGCTGTCCCTGCCGCTCCAGCCATTCCCCGGCGGCCTGATGGAGCTTCCCGATGCCCTCCGGCCGGGAACGGCGCAATTGGCTATGCAAAAACTGCTGAAACAGATGGTGGTACCGGTACCACTCCTGCCCGCCGTCCAGCGGCACGATGAACAAGTTCATCCGTTCCAAAGTTTGCAGCATGGCAAAGGAAGCCGATTCCCCGGTCACCGCTTGGCACAGCTCGGCGTTCATCCGGTCCAAGATAGACGTCTGCAGCAAAAATTGTTGCAGCGCATCCGGCAACTGGGAAAACACTTCTTCGAAAAAGAAGGCGGCGATGCTCCGGTCAATGGCCTTCCGTCGGCCGGTTCCCCAGGCCATGCGGCCATTTTTGCCGTACGACAAGGCGGCCAGACAGACGCCCACCGGCCAACCTTCCGTTTGCTCAAAACAGCGGCCATTTCGTCTGGAGATAACGGAACAGAAACGTAGCTGGACAACAATTCGACCGTCTCCGGCAACGTCAAACGCAACGCATCGGTTTCCAATTCGGTCAGCTCTCCCCGGGCCCGCATCCGGGACAACCCCAGCTGGGGGACGGTCCGGCTGGCAATGGCCAAGTGAACGTGTTCCGGCAACCGTTCCAAAAAGTAATCGATTTCCCGCAACAGACGCGGCTCGGTAATGTAATGAAAATCGTCCCAAACGAGGACCACGGGAGCCGATAGACGATGTAACTCGTTGATCAGGGCGGCGATGAGCGCATCCCCGGCCATGTCCGTATAGGCGATTTGCCACACCCGTTGCGCCTGAAAGGCGGGGCATGCCCGGTTCAAGGCGGCAATCGTATGAGCCCAAAAACGGATGCGGTCTTGATCGCCCCGATCGAGCGACACCCAACCGACCGAAACAGGCAGGTCGGCCGCCCATTCGCTTAACAACGTCGTTTTGCCATAGCCGGCCGGCGCCGAAAGCAATGTCACTTTTCCTTCCAGGGCCTGCGTCAGCGCTTGCAACAGGCGATGGCGTTTGACCCGTTGACTGCCGGGAGCCGGAATATGCAGCTTGGTGGCGATGACCGGCGTCTGGGACTTCGAAGCTTGCCCGTCGTCCATCCCATGAAACGGGGATGCCGGCAATCTTCTCACCTTCCGAAACGGCGTTCATGTTCCCATTATAACTTTCTTTATTTTCCAACGCGAATTGAAATAGGCTGTCGCCGTTCGGGCACTTAACGCTCCGACGGGACAGCCTTCGGGAAACTCGGCCTCGGTTGTGCACGGTTGACTCCTCATCACGTCTGTTCCGTTGACGGGGCTGTTTTTTCGAGATGCAGCATGCGTTGGACTTTTTTCGATGGAAACAACACATGATCGACGGAATAAAGCCCGCCGCCGCTGATGAACAAGGCGAGGGAGACAACCAGAAAGGTGACTTCCAGCTCGTAACCGCCGAGGAAACCGCGGTTCAGCTGCACTTTGTAAATGGCGACCGCCATCACGATGATGTAAAGAAACGATAAAAACCGCGTGAACAACCCGGCCATTAAAGCAAAGCCGCCCAATACTTCCAAAAGGGCCACGCCGTAAGCCAAAATCCCTGGCAGGCCGATGCTTTCAAACCAGCGGGACGTGTTTTCGATGCCGTTGCCGAATTTGCTGAAGCCGTGCATGGCAAAGCTGAATCCGAGCGACAGCCGCAAGAGCAATATGGCCCATGCATATTGTTTGAGAATCATCGGATAAAGCCTCCATGAAAAAAGATGGTGATCCCATGTCACAAGCTAAATTGATTGATCATGCCGTTCAGCTTTTCGGCCTCTTGGTCCAAATAGGTTACGCTGTTTTCGATATCATGGATGAATTGGTTGAACTCGCCGACGATGGAGGACACTCCCGACACGCCGTCGGCCATTTGTTCCGACAAGGCCACGGTGTCTTTCAGAAACTGATGGAAATGAATCGTTTCGTTCCGGATTTCATCCAGGGACGCCGACATGTTTTCAATTTGTCGGCCGATGTTGTCAATCTCGGCTTTCAACTGAAGAAACGTGTCGCTGGTGCGATGGATGAGAGCCTTGCCGTCTTTGATGATTCCGTACCCGTTTTCTAAAGACACGACCGTATTTTTCGCTTCCCGCTGAATATCGGCCACGACCTGGACAATGTGGGCCGCCGCTTCCTGCACTTGCTCCGACAACTTGCGCACCTGGTTGGCCACGACGGTGAAACTGCGGCCGTGCTCGCCCGCCCGGGCCGCCTCCACCGCCGCGTTCAATGACAACAGGCGCGTCTGGTCGGAAATTTGCTGAATGAGACCCACGAAGCCGGAAATTTTCCCGGTTTTCTGATACAAATCGCGCACTAACGTCAACGATTGCTCAATGCTTTGATCGATGACGTTCATATTTTCAATGGAAGAATCCATCAAACGGCCGCCGTCTTCCGTAAAGGCAAGCATCCGGCGGGAAAGGGAACTTAACCGTTCCTTTTCGTCGGCTACGGCCATGATTTCTGCGGAAAATTGGTCCATGCGTCGGGCCAATTGAAAGGAAGTGTCGGCCTGATCTTTGGAACGGACGGACAGCCGCTCCATGGTCGCCGCGATCTCCCGGCTGCCGGTACCGACACGGCCGGTAAATTGGAGCAGTTTTTTGCTTTCATGGGTAACGAGATTGGACGTGTCCGTTATTTGCTCCATCATCCGCCGCAACGTCCGTTTCATCTCGTTCATGGATGCCGCCAACTGGCCAATCTCGTCCTTCTCATAGTAAACCGTGTCCGGGACGAGCAAATTTTTCTGCGCGATCCCGTCGGCCATCTGCACGACCGCGCGCAAACTCCGCCGCACGTTCCGGTTCACCATCATGACGAGAATCAAGCCGACGACGGCGGAAATCACGATGGAGAAAAACAGCACCAAGGTGTTGCCTTTCAGCTGGCTGTAGGTTTGATCGACCCACCGGCTTGCGTCGTGCTCCGCAGCGCCCAGCAATTGTTCCAATAAGCCGAAGATGTCGTTGCGCAACTGGGTAGCGGCGGCAGAGGAAACAAGTCCGCCGCCGACTAGGCGGTTGTATTCGTCGTCCTTCTCTTGCAAAACGGCCAGCAATCGCCGTTGTTCGTCGTCCGTTTCCGCATGGGCCAGCGCCTGGACCGCAGTGCGGATTTGCGCGGACAACTCTTCAAATTGCCGGATATGCTCACCCTCTTGGGTCAACCAGTAATCTTGCAGGACCATGGCTTTGCTTTTGTACAAAGCGTTCAATTCCGCCAGCGCCAACACCCGCTCCTGGGCCCTGTCTTTTTCTTCGATATTGCGTTTGATCAACTCCATCCCATGGCCGACGATATATGCGGAAATCCCGAACAACGCCACCGTGATGATGAGAACGAGGGAAAATTTCCAGCCCAAGCTGCGCCATCGCTCCCCTAACATGCCCCCCAGCCCTTTCATGAAAGCCCTCTTTTTCAAAGCTAGTAACATATGTACATATTCTATCTTTTTGTAACCAAAGAATGCAAGCCGCTCCAGCATCTTGGGAAATTTGAAAGAAAAACAAAAAAGTGAACCTCGAGGGCTCACCACATTTGCTCAGCCGTTTTCCCGCGTTTCACCTCAACAGCCGCCACTCCACCACCGCCTGGGCAACCAACAGCCGCCGTTCATGGGAAAGGGAGACGTGGATGACGAGCTTATCCCAAACGGCCGAACCGTCGGGCATGAAGCCGCCGGCCAGGGCCAACGCCGGCAATTCCGCCCACCGCCGCATTGCCCCGGGGGACAACACGGCGGTGGGACGTCCGTCCGCTTGGGCGGTGATGATATCGTGCCAGCCGATGCGCCCGCCGATGCCGGTGCCCAACGCTTTGGCCACCGCTTCCTTGACGGCGAACCGTCCGGCGAGATATTGGACTTGTCTTCCCCGCGCCATCCGCTCGTACGTCGCCGCTTCATCCGGCGTGAGAATGCGGCGGACGAAGCGCCGGCCTTGCCGGGCCAGCACCGCCTCGATCCGCCCCATGTCCACCACGTCAATGCCGATGCCGAGAATCACGCCTGCGCCGGCGCCTCCTGCATCTGATCGGACAGCGATTCGATGTAGTGGTACGCCTCCATGGCCGCAATCGCCCCATCGGCGGCGGCGGTAATGATTTGGCGCAACGTTTTTTCCCGCACGTCGCCGGCGGCAAACACCCCCGGCAAAACGGTGCGCATCTGTTCATCGGTGCGAATGTAGCCGTCTTCGGTCAAAAACGGCGCGTCTTTCGGCAAGAAACCGGTGTTGGGCTGGTTGCCGATGTAGATGAATACGGCGTTGGCCGGCAGGACGGAGGTCTCGCCGGTTTCCCGGTTGCGGATGCGGACGCCGGCCACCAGTTTGCCGTCGCCCAATATTTCTTCCACCACCGAGTTCCAAACAAAGCTCATCCGTTCGTTTTCAAAGGCCCGCTTCTGCAAAATGGGCTGGGCCCGCAACTTGTCCCGGCGGTGCACCAACGTCACTTTGTTGAAACGGGTCAAAAACACCCCTTCTTCTACAGCCGAATCGCCGCCGCCGACGACGACGATGCCTTTGTCCATCCCCGGCCGTTTTTCGTTAAAGAACGCCCCGTCGCAAATGGCGCAATACGACACGCCGCGGCCGCTGTATTCCTCTTCCCCGGTGACGCCGAGCTTTTTCGGCACGGCGCCGGTGGCGATGATGACGGCCCGGGCCTCCAGTTGCTCCTGCCCGAGATCGATGGTCTTCACCGGCCCCTCCAACTGGACGGCCCGGACTTCTCCGAATTTTTTCTCCACGCCGAAATCTTCCGGGTGGGCCCCCATCACTTCGGACAATTCAGGGCCGGTCGTCTGCCGGATGCCGGGATAGTTTTCCACTTCGCCGGTGTTTTGCATTTGCCCGCCGTAAAGCCCCTTTTCCACAATCACCGTTTTCAGTCCGGCGCGGCCGGCGTACACCCCGGCGGCCAACCCCGCCGGACCGCCGCCGATAATGACCAAGTCGTACAGTTCAGCCATGATGTCCGTCCTCCTTCCATGTACTATCATTCACAAGGCATGCCTCAACCGAGACAATTTTTCCTAATAACGCCCCCTTGTGGACTTCAAGCCGGTGGAAAACGGCTGGAAAATGATCGTTTAACGATTATTAATTTTAATCTATTATAATTCTAATTTCAAATATACCGTTGCACGAGCCAGAGGGTCAGACTGCTCTCGATGGCGGCCGCCACCAACAACAGGCCGATCACGAGATTGATGGTCAGCGGCAGTTGGTTCAACAGGCGGCGCCAAGGGCGGGCCGGCATTTGCTGGCGGTAGGCGGGGCGGACCAACACCCACAGCGACCGCCACACTTGCAAGCCGAGGCGCATGCCGAAGGCGGCGGCCAGCACAATGGCCGGAATTTCAAAGATGCCGTGGGGCAATATGCCGTAAACGACCATTTTCCACGGATCTTGTCCCGCCGCATAGGCGGTCTGCCACAAATAACCGACGGCCATGCCGTTCAAGATCAGCCCGATAAACGGATAAATGCCGAAAAACAGCCCCATACCGATAAACATCAAAGCCGCCAACACGTTGTTGATAAAAATTTTGATGAACAATTCCGATCCCCGGGTGACGGGACCGATTTTTTCCTGCAATTGTTCGAAAAACTGGAGCATCATCTGCTCTAACGATTCATAAAAAAAGACGCCCGACAATGCCCCCAGAAAAAAGGCGGCGAATGCCACGACAAGCAACGTCCGCTGCTGAACCATGTAATCCCGGATGCGCCAATACAGGATGCTTCACTCCTTTCCTTCACCATCAACATACATGAAGGAAGGGGAAGAATGCAAACCGGCCCGACGAAACGGCAAGCAATAACAACAAGCATCCGCGACAAGAAAAACTGCCCGGCCGCAGGCCGGGCAGTCGCATATCATGGAGTACCCCTTTTTTATATTATGCGCTTTGTTTGGCCAAATTCCGCAATACGGTCTGCAAAATGCCGCCGTTGCGGTAATATTCCACTTCCACCGGCGTATCCAGTCTCGCCAGCGCTTCAAACGTGAACTGGCTGCCGTCGGGACGGGTGACTTGCACCGTCAACGTTTGTTGCGGTTTCAGATTGTCGTCGATGCCGAGGATGTCAAATTGCTCTTCGCCGGTCAGGCCCAGCGACTGCCAGCTTTGCCCGTCAACGAACTGCAGCGGCAGCACGCCCATGCCGACCAAGTTGCTGCGGTGAATCCGCTCGAAACTTTCGGCGATGACGGCTTTGACGCCCAACAAGTACGTCCCTTTGGCCGCCCAGTCGCGGGAGCTGCCGGTGCCGTACTCCTTGCCGGCCAGCACCACCAGCGGCGTACCGTCGTTCATGTATTTCATGGCCGCATCGTAGATGGACATCTGTTCATTGGTGGGCAGATAACGGGTGTAGCCGCCTTCCACGCCCGGAACGATCTGGTTCTTGATGCGGATGTTGGCGAACGTGCCCCGCATCATCACTTCGTGATTGCCCCGACGGGAACCGTAGGAGTTGAAGTCTTTCGGTTCCACGCCTTTGGATTGCAAGTATTGTCCCGCCGGGCTGTTTTTCGGGATGCTGCCGGCCGGCGAAATGTGGTCCGTCGTCACCGAATCGCCCAGCACCGCCAACGCCCGGGCGCCGCGAATTTCCGAAAGCGGCTGCGGTTCCGGCGTCAAGTCGTCAAAGAACGTTACCCGTTGAATGTAGGTGGACGATTCGTTCCATTCGTACATCTGGCCGCCGGAGACCGGGATGGCGTTCCACGTTTCGTTGCCGTCGAACACCCGCGCGTACCGTTCCTTGAACAGCTCCGGCGTCAGCACGCTGGCGATGGTCTGTTGCACTTCTTCTTGGCTCGGCCAAATGTCGCGCAAATAGACCGGTTGGCCGTCTTTGCCGGTGCCGATGGGGTCGTTCAAGAGATCGATGTCCACCGTTCCGGCCAGGGCGTAAGCCACCACCAACGGCGGCGACGCCAGGTAGTTGGCTTTCACCAGCGGGTGAACCCGGCCTTCGAAGTTGCGGTTGCCGCTGAGCACCGAGGTGACGACCAAGTCGCCGTCCACGATGGCCTGCTCCACTTCCGGATCCAGCGGACCGCTGTTGCCGATACAGGTCGTGCAGCCGTAGCCGACGGTGTAGAAGCCCAGTTGCTCCAAATACGGCGTCAAGCCCGCCTTATCCAAGTAGTCGCTGACGACCCGGGATCCCGGCGCCAAGCTGGTCTTGACGTAGGGCGCCACTTCCAAGCCCCGTTCCACCGCTTTTTTCGCCAAGAGCCCCGCGCCGATGAGCACCGACGGGTTGGACGTATTGGTGCAGCTGGTGATGGCGGCGATGACCACCGAACCGTGTTTGAGAGTCGCCGTTTTGTTTTTCACCGTCAAGGAAGAGGTGCGGGACAGGTCTTTTTCTTCCAAAGCGAAGCCCCGTTGGTTGACCGGTGCGGTAAGCGCCACTTGGAACGATTTTTTCATCTCCGACAAGGCCACCCGGTCTTGCGGCCGCTTCGGACCGGCCAAGCTCGGTTCCACCGTGGACAAGTCCAGTTCCAACGTATCGGTAAAGACCGGATCCGGCGTCTCGTCGGTGCGGAACAGGCCTTGTTCTTTCGTGTACCGCTCGACGATTTGCACCAGTTCTTCGCTCCGTCCCGTTTCCCGCAAGTAGCGCAGCGTTTCGGCGTCCACCGGGAAGAAGCCCATGGTCGCTCCGTACTCCGGCGCCATGTTGGCGATGGTCGCCCGGTCGGCCAAGCTGATGTTGCTCAAGCCCGGACCGTAAAACTCGACGAACTTGCCGACGACGCCCTTCGCCCTGAGCATTTGCGTAATGGTCAGCGCCAAGTCGGTGGCGGTGGCCCCTTCCGGCAGTTGGCCCGTCAGTTTGAAACCGATGACTTCCGGCGTCAGCATGTACAGCGGTTGCCCAAGCATACCGGCTTCCGCCTCGATGCCGCCCACGCCCCAACCGAGCACGCCCAAACCGTTGATCATGGTCGTGTGCGAGTCGGTTCCGACCAAGGAATCGGGGAACAGCACCGTTTCACCTTCCACGTCCCGCGATTGCACCACTTTCGCCAAATATTCCAAGTTCACCTGGTGCACAATGCCGGTGGCCGGCGGCACGACGCGGAAGTTTTCGAAGGCGCTTTGCGCCCAGCGCAAGAACTCGTACCGCTCCCGGTTGCGGGAAAACTCCAGTTCCATGTTGTCCAACAGCGAACGGCCCGAACCGTAAAAATCCACTTGAACCGAGTGGTCGATGACCAAATCGACCGGAATCAACGGATTGATGCGCTTCGGATCGCCGCCCATCTTGGCCATGGCGTCCCTAAGCGCCGCCAAGTCCACGACTGCCGGCACGCCGGTAAAGTCTTGCAAGATGACCCGCGCCGGCTTGAACGGCAGTTCGCGGTTCGCCGGCTTGGCCGCGTTCCACTGGGCCAAAGCCACGACATCGTCTTCGGTGATTTGGAATCCGTCCACTTGCCGCAACAGGCTTTCGAGCAAAATCTTGATGGAGAACGGCAAGCGGCTGACGTCCGCAACGTTCTCCTCGGCCAACCGGTTCAAGCGGTAGATGACGGCTGAACCCGTCGGCGTCTGAAGAGTCGCCCGTGCACCAAACCGATCTTGTTTTGCCATCGTCCGGCCCCCCTTTAATGAATGCATGACGTTTCTTCGCGCATGACTTAAGCTAGTATGATTCACCACTGCTAAGTTTAACACAATGGAGTACCACGTCAAGGTTTTTAGAACCAAGTTTCACCTGGCGAAACAACAACAAACACCGGCATCCCTCGCGCCAAGATACCTAGTCACGTACGTGATGGGCATCAAACTTTCCAAGATCATAATTCTTTCTCATCAGAACGCCCATGGCCAACAACAGGGCCGTCACGACCAACATTTGAACCGTAATAAACAGCCACGCCCAGCCGTATCCGCCGGTAATATCCACGATCCAACCGAACACCGGCGGGCCAAGAATGACTCCCCAAGATCCGATGCTGAGGCTGAAACCGCTGGCCAAACCCGCCAAATGGCTTTCCACCGACTCGGCGGCCGCATTCATCCAAATACCGTTAAAACCGGCTACACAAAAACCAAATACCAAGGTGATCATCACCAGGAGCCAAACCGGCACCCCCGGCTGGAAAGAAGCAAACACAATCCCGCAACCGGCGGTCAATATGGCAACCAGCACGAGAATCGGAATGCGCCGGCCATGAAATAACCGGTCACTGACAATTCCCCAAATCACCCGCCCCAAGGAGCCCCCCACTTCCGACAAGGCCAGGAAACCGCCGGCCACCACCGCCGACAACAGCAAGTAGTCGGACACGTACAACACAAGATATGTGGTCAGTGACAGCTGCGCACTGGTCAGTCCCATTGCCGCCAAACTGAGCAGCAGTAACGGTTTGTGGCCCAAGAGCACTTTGATCGACTGCATAAAGCTCGGCCGCTGCGTCGGCGATCCGCCCACCTCCTCAATGGGGACTTCTTCATAGAAACGATAGGCAAGTAATCCTACCAAGAACAGCACGACGGTAGAAATACCGAGCGCCAAACGCCACCCCAGCGCCGTGGCCAGCGGGATGAGCAAAAGCGCTGCCAAGGCGGTTCCGCCGGTCACCCCCATCTGTTTAATCCCCATGGCCGTACCGGCCAACTGGCGAGGAAACCACGAAATGATCCCGCTGTTGGACGTCGGATGCATGGAACCGTAACTCAACCCCCCGACGACAACGAGCAGCAAGGCCAGCGGATACCAAGAAGTGAAGCACACCGCCAGAAACGCACACCCTAAAACGGAAGCAATGAGCAACATCATTTTGCGCGTCCCAAGCCGGTCGGCATACCAACCGGCGGGAATGGCGGCCAAAGACTGCCCGAAAAAAAAA
>Ga0181858_1001305_pt1 | contig 12102 bp, 18 predicted proteins | sample NewIslPassag4_SG_FD_130749 | JGI IMG/M metagenome (GOLD analysis project Ga0181858, IMG submission 130749) | Feedstock adapted compost microbial communities from Newby Island compost facility, Milpitas, CA, USA - Passage 4_SG | ecosystem: Engineered > Solid waste > Feedstock > Composting ...
AATTTTTCTTTCCCTGTTGACAATTTCTTACATAAGTATCCAATCGACGGTGTAGAAATTAACCGGCACCTTCTTAGCCGCCTCTGCGGCGACTGAGCGGGTGCCCAAAAACTCGGTTGGGCGTCTGGCCCGCTAGTAGGAGACCCAGAAATGGATACTTGGGTCGTCGGCAGTTACGTGCGCAACGGCGAGAAGTTTGTTCTCGGCGTCCGGCCCTACCTCACGGAGGACGGCTGGTTCTTCGCAGTATTCGAGCGCCCGTTTTGGGCATCCAAGTGGAAGGTAACGGACCACGTCGGGTACGCCGTCGATGTGGACGCCTTGCAGGACATCGAAGTGATCTACTCCGAGTTCGGCTTGACATTGACTGAATCAGCCACGCATGCCCTCGCAGACTACCGTAAGGCGTCGCGATGATCCTTCTTAGTACGCAATTAAGATCGATGATGAAGGAGCAACCGCAGGTTTTGCGGCCCTCCAGGGGCATGGCGGCCGCGGAGGCCGCTGTGCACCTTGGAGCTGGCAGCTCTCACGGGCGGCATCAGCGCCGGACAGACACTGCTAGGACACGCATCGGCGAAGACAACCATCCGGCATTACATCGATCCACGGATCGTTATTTTGGGATCGGTGAACCTTCCCAGTCTGGAGTGAGGCAGGCCGCGGTGGCCTGGGGAGCTGGATCATGGTCTGCCTGGAGGTGGGACGCCTCGCGCGCTCCCCGTCTCCCCGCAGGTCTTGGGAGCATGCGCTATGCTGACGGAGAGACAGATTGCAACACGGAGGAAGTACGTCGGGGCCAGCGAGGTTCCAGCGATCTGCGGGGTGAGCCCGTTTCGGTCGGCGTGGGATGTCTGGGCGGAGAAATTGGGACTTGTTGAGCCGCAGCCGCCGAATGAGGCGATGACATTGGGACTGATTTTAGAACCGGCTCTACTTGATTGGGCTCACCGCGAAATTGCCCCTCTCAAGCGGAATGTGGAGCGTGTTGTGCGGCTTTCAAAAAGCTGCCGGTTACGTGCGACACTGGACGGTGTGTTTCGAGTCGATGGACACATTGAACCGGTCGAAGTGAAGATCGGCACGGCCTATTCGCCACGCAGTGAAGAATGGGGAGAGCCACACACGGATGAAGTGCCCTTGGATGTGCGGTACCAGGTGCAGGCACAGCTGATGGCTTGTCAGGCTCCGATCGGTCATGTTCTGGCGTTGCTTCCAGGTCCGCGGCTCGCCCATTTTTGTTTGCATGCTGATCGCGACTTGCAAGAGCAAATTAAGGAGAAGGTGATTGCATTCTGGAAGTGCGTGGAAAGGAAGGAGCCGCCATCTGACTCGGCACCTACGCCGCTGACATTCAACGCCATCGCAAGAGAAGACAGATTCGCGGAAGTGGACTTCACTCTTCTGGACACGCTTCTGAGTGAATACATGGTGGCTCGCGAACAACGGTTAGCGGCGGAAAAAGCGGAACAGAGAGCGAAGAACAGACTTTTCGAGTTGGCAGGCTCGGCAAGTGGTTTAAAAGCCTCAACGGCCGAGAGGCGACTGTGCGTACGATTCGTCAAGCGAACGCAGATGCGATTTGATATGGAGCGGGTCAGACAGCTGCTGGGGGAAGAGCAGCTGCGTGACTGTCGGAGAGAAGTCAGTTGGTACGAAATCAAGGTGGAGAACTGAATATGAGCGGAACTGTGACACAGAAGATGAAAGAGAAGTCGGTCGGACTCGACAAGGCGGCTGTGGTTCAGAAATTGCTGGCTGCCGCGAAGGCGCAGATTGCAGCGAATGCTGCCCTCGGCATTGACACTGATCGGCTGATTGCCATTGTCGCCTCAGCTGTCATTCGAAGCCCGGCGCTCCTTAGTTGCACGCCGCAGTCGATTGTCGAGGCAACCATTAAGGCGGCCCGGTATGGTCTCGACCCCAGCGGGATTACTGGTGACGGATTCTTGGTGCCGTTTAAGGATCGGGCCGAATTCATTTGCGGCTATCGGGGTCTGGTTAAACTGGCAATGCGGCACCCGCGTGTGAAGCTCGTGGAGGCCCGGTTGGTGCATGCCAATGACAAGTTTGAGATCGACTTTGGGCGTGATAATCCAGTTCGGCACAAGATCGCGTTGAAAGATCGTGGGGAACCGATTGGGTGCTACGCAAGGGCTTTTCTAGAGGGATCGCCGCCTGCGGTGGAGTGGATGGATGTGGACGAGATCAACCGCATTCGCAATCAAAGCAAGAGCTATCAACGATTCCCCAATGAATCGCCTTGGGCGCACCACTGGGGGGAAATGGCGAGAAAGACAGTGCTCCGGAGGTTGATTAAGTATTTACCCCTGGAATTCGAAATCAGTCTGGCACTTGCTGATCTTGATGCGCCGGAATTCCCCCAATTCTCATCGCCAATACTGACGAACGTTGGCGAATCAAAACGGATCGCAAGTGAGAATGGAAAGGAAAAGCCCGATGTGAAAACAGAGAAAGTGGAACCAACACACTCTAATGGTGAGACTCCAGGTGAACCTGAGCGGCACGCGGTTTACGCAGAAAAGATCGCCACAGCCTCTGACTTAGAAACTGTCACGTCTTTAGCTGAGGCAATCAAGGCCGACGATACGCTTTCCCAGTGGGAAGTTGAGGAACTTCTCGATCTGGCGCGGAATCGTTATCAGGAGCTGAAAAATGGCAAAAAAGCGTGAAATCGTATTCCTCTGTTCGGTGTGCGATTCGGAACTCGACGTTCAATTCCACGAAGGCTCCGACGGTGAGGTCGTGTTCGTGATTGAGCCGTGTGTTCAATGTTTAAATAGTGAATTTGCAAAAGGATTCGAGGACGGATACGCGGAATGTGACGAAAAGTACTATCTCAGGCGGTTGCATCTACGACTTCAGAAAGAATAGGAGGACGCACATGCTTGTGCTAGCAAGGAAGCCCGGACAGGCGATCATGTTGAGTGACGGAACGAGAATCGTAGTCCTAAAGGCAACCAATAAGTGCATTCGCCTTGGGATTGAGGCCCCCAGGGATGTTGTGGTCCTGCGGGAGGAGCTTCAGAAGAGGAGACCGCAATGCGAAGCTACTTCTCGATTGAATGCGCACCAGACGGACGCAGAAAAATAGCCGTCGGCAATACGGAGTTCGAGTTTGCTCTTTTTCTCGACGAGCAGAAACTCCGCGACCCACACGCTCGGGAAACCGTAACCGCGTGGGCCCTCGGGCTCTTCAGTTGTCCTGGGGCGAATATTTCCAAGAAGACGATTGACGACCTGTTCGACTACTTAGAGGAACACTGGCCGCTCCAGCGGCCGCTGTTTCCCAGGCCGAAACTTAGATTGTGGTGAGATTTCCTAGGAGAATGCCATGTCCGGGACAGTGATCGATTTAGCGCCTGATGAGTGGCGGGCGAGGGTGGTGGCCTCGGCGGACAAACGTTGGCCGGGGGCCTCGGTTATGCGTGTTCGCTGCGTCTGGCGGACAAAAAAAGGGAGACTTAAGGTGTATCGTACCTACGGCGCCTTCTCTAACGGGGCGTTGATAGCGACGGCAAAGGTAAACCTGGCCGGCGCGGTGTACTGGCGCACGCCGTGGCCAGGCGAAAAGTGGGAAGTGGAGTAGCGTGTGTCCAGGCAGGGCCGGTGCCCCGCTGGGCTTCATAAGTCCAGCTTGCCGGGTTCGACTCCCGGGCCTGGGAATCGCCGGGCGGTCCGGCGAATGGGAATGGAGTCACGCAGGCAGTGAAGACCAGGCCGAGGTGGTATGGCGCAACGGTACCGGAAAATAGATCCGCGGATCTGGAATGACGAAAAGTTTCGCGCCCTATCACGCGAGGAAAAACTGATTGCCCTGTACGTGTTGACGGCACAGAGCAATCGCCTGGGATTCTTTAAGTTCTCCAAGGCGTTGGCCGCGGAAGACTTGAACATGCCTGTGGAAACCTTTTCCAAAGGTTTCGATAAAGTTTGCAAGGCGTTGGCCTGGAGGTTTGATGAAGAGGCTAGGGTTCTCCTGATCCCGAAGTGGTTTCGGTACAACTGTCCGGACAACCCGAACACCCTCAAGAGTTGTCTTGAGGACCTGCACGATCTGCCTCGAACGCCTCTGGTCTCAGAGTTTGCGTTGTGCGTGCAGTACCTCCCGCAGACTTTACACGAAACCTTCCGGAAAGGTTTAGAGGAACGTTACGGGGAACGTTACCTGGAACGTTTGGGGGAACGTTCAGGGGAACGTTACCAGGAACGTTACGGGGAACGTTACCCCCAACGTATGCCCCATCAGGAACAGGAACAGGAACAGGAGAAGGAACAGGAACAGGAAGTAGAAGTTAGCTCCGCACGATCGCAAGCGATCGATGCGAAGCCGCCTCCGGAAGAGGGGGCTTCGTCTCCGCCTTTCCTGGTGTTCCCAACCAGGGGCAAGATGAGTTCGTTCTCCGTAACGGAACAGGACGTCACCGAGTACGAGAGGCTCTATCCAAGCTTGGACGTTCGTTGCGAACTCCGGAAGGCACTGGCCTGGATACGTGCATCCCCTGATCGGATGAAAACGGCCAAGGGGATGCCCCGCTTCATCGTGAACTGGCTGAACCGGGCCGTGGACGGCAGGCGCTCGACCTCGCGAGCGCCACCCGGTCCAGCGCTCAGCGACCTGGAAAGGCGAAACCTGGAAGCCACGAAGCTCTGGCTTGCGCAAAAGGAGCAGCGGCATGCCAACTGATGCGGAACGCTTTGCCATTGTGATGAATGCCCTGGGGGCTGCCTTCAATCGGCCGATCACCCCCGCGGTCCTCACGGCCTACGAGATGGGCCTGGATGGGCTGGCCATTGAGGAAATCGAGGCCGCCGCAAAGCGGGCCCTCAAGACGTGCAAGTTCATGCCGACCCCAGCCGAGCTGCGAGAGCTGGCTGGTGCCTCAAGCCGGAAGACCAGGCCGTGCTGGCCTGGCAGGCCGCCGTCCGGGCCGTCGAGGACTATGGTTGGTACCGCAGCGTGCAATTCGAGGATGCGGCCATTACGGCCACAATCCGCAGCCTGGGCGGTTGGCAGCGGTTTTGCGAGCGGTGTGGCGGCGAGGAGGAGAAGTGGCTCCGGCAGGAGTTTCTCAGGACCTACGCGGCTTACTGCAAGGTCGGGGTCAGCCCGGAAGCGGCACTGCCGCTAGTCGGAGAATTCGAGCGGCAGAACACGCTGCTGGGGTACCGCGACAGGGATGAAGACCGGCCAGCCCTCATCCCATGCGAGTACGCACCATCAACCGTGCGTCGGATCGGGCGCTCGGAAGCAGGCCGAAAGGCCCTCGCGATAGTGAACGAATTGTCAGAAGCGATGCGGGTACCGGAACGATGAATCCTGTCACTGAGAGCGACGTTTCGTACTGCAAGCACTGTGGCGCCAAACTTCCTCACACGAACAGGCACAGCGCTTTCTGTTCGCGTGCGTGTCGCAGGGCCTACCGCGTGACGGTGCGATCGAAAGAGGGCGGCACGCCGTCGAGTGCAACAATGTGGCTCCCCGGAACGGCGGAGAAAATCGCGGTCATTCGGGCCCGAGTGGAAGCCGGTGAGGACTGTTTCCACCCGCGTGACGTAGGCTGGGACGGTCTGTACGAGGATTACCGTCAGGATGCACGAAATGGCTGATAAGGGCTCGATGACCATCGATCTCCCCTGGCCGCCGACGGCGAATCGCTACTGGCGGAATGTGGCGGGCCGAATGGTCTTATCTAGGGATGGGCGGCGGTACCGCGAAGCCGTGGACGGGCTGGTCTGGCGTCTGTGTCGGGAAGGCGGTGGAGTCGGCTTTGGGGAGAGCGATCTAGAGGTAACAATTGAGGCGCACCCGCCTGATCGCCGCCGACGCGATCTGGATAACCTGCTCAAGCCCCTTCTCGACGCCCTCCAGCACGCTGGACTGTTTGCCGATGACTCCCAGATCGTCAGCCTCCGTATCAGAAAGTGCTGCGTCGCTGCGGACGGCTTTGTGAGGGTTCGCCTGACTGCGACTGGCCATGATGAGAATGTATTCGAAAAGAATTGATGCTCGTTAGAATGAATTAGAAAGGAGGAGGTCGCATGAAAAACACCCTGGACTACGATCTTTTCCTGGCGGCGAAAGACAAGCTGGGTCGCGCGTTCGAGACCTGGAAGCTGCTCACGACGCTCCGTCATCATGTTCAGGAGTTGAAGGATGCGCTGAAAGAGGCCCGAGAAAGGCTGGCTATGACGGAAATGGAATTCCACTCTGTGATGCGAGATGTGACGGAAATGACATCACCAGAGGATCAGGTAGAGAATGGACGATTCTGAAAAACACTTTTACAGGAATCTCATTCAATCCTGGAAAGACTACATTGTTGAGTATCATTGCGTTCTCCTTTTATGGAAAGGTTTTTCTGTTAATGACGTGGTTGAGGTAACCGGTTTGGATAGCCGGGTGGTGAGGCAGTATCATCGCAAGATTCTCGCCATTGGGACTTTAACGGACCGGATGGACGGAATTGTGGGCCCGCGTCCATCGGAAGTGTGGCACAAAGCCCAGCTACTACGGTACATGCGTGGACAAAACGTCCGGGATAAAACCTCAGGAGTCACAGAATGGAACGCTGGGAATGTTGGGTAGTGGATTGGCTGAATGCGTTGGAGGCTGGTGACGGGTTAAATGGCCGTGCCGTGGACATGATTGATACCCTGGAGATCGAAGACGGCGGGACGGCGGAAGAGCAGAAGTTTTGTGAGTTGTTGCGGCAGGCCCAGGAAAGCCTGTGGCAAGGTGACTTTGAGCGGGCCCTGGCGCTCGGCCTCACGGCGGCCAAAGTTCACGTCGAGGCGTGGACTCCTCCGCCGTGGAAAAAGCCTGACATTGAGCAGTTGAAACGGGATGGGGTGAGCGATGAGCAGATCTGCTGGATTCTGGGGTGGAAGGACGAGAATGGCAATCCCGACTTGAAGAAGTTGCAGGAAGAGCGACGCCATCCGGGGCTTCATCTTGACAACTGGCAGTCGCCGATTGTGAAGGAGTTTGCAGAGCGGAAGGCGTCCGTCTTGCAGCGGATTGAATCATTGAGGAGACGTTTTCGAGTCCGGTTTGTGGACGAGGTAGTGGTTATTCCCGTGCCGGGGGTATCGAGGAACACGTGGGAACTGCTCCAGACATTTGGGAATTTGCAGCGTCTGGGGTGGTCGGTTCGGAAGATTGCCCGGCATTTAGGCCTGTCTTACGCGAAGACCCTCAAGTTACGGAATCAATGGAAGGAGATCTATGGCCAAGCATCTCAGTCCGGAACAGGTGGAGCAGGTGGCGGAGCTCTGGCTGAAGGGGTGGTCGGTGAGCCAGATTGCCAGGCAGATGGGTTACCCGGAGAGGACGATTTCCAGGTGGGTGAAGAAGCTCCGGGAGAAATGGAACCAGGAGATTTCGATTTTACCCGCGGAGATCGTGGCGGAACTGAGGCAATTGAGGGCGGAGGCGTGGAAAGTGGGGCTTAGGCATCCCGGTGTCCAGAAGCTGATTGCCTGGTGTATTGAGCAGGAAGCCCGGATTGCTGGCATTTACCAGCAGCCGCGGGATACGAACACAACAGAAATCCGTGTAGCAGGACACAGTCCCGAACAACTGAGAGAGGTGCTCATGGAGAAGGTGCAGCGGCTCCTCGGGCCGCGGAATAATTGAGTGGCATGGATACCTTTCTTGTCGAGCAAATTACCCAGTTGATCGATTCGGGATACTGTCGGTTTCGTCCGCGTCCGGACCGGCCTGAACTCTTCGACGAGCAGTCGTCCTTCGTCTATGAGCAACTTCCCGGGGTAGCGGTTTTGATTGGGGGGAACGGGTCTGGTACGACCACCGCGGCCGCCTATAAGCTGGCCCGATTTGTGCTGGCCGTGCAACCACCCCCGCGCCGCGATACGCCCTTCTGGATCGTCTCGGAGACATTTGAGCAAGTCTGCGGCGTGGTGTGGCAGGAAAAACTTCTCGGAATGGGGATGATTCCGTCGTGCGAGATTGATTGGGACGGGATCAGTTGGTTGGACAAGAAGCGGGGCTGGCCGAAGGCGGTCCGCCTGAAGCCCTGGCCGGGCAGGCCTGGAAAGAACTGGATCTTAGAGTTCAAGAGTTTCGCCCAGGGGGAAAGGGGCCTGCAGGCCCGCTCCATCGGCGGCTTTCTCTTTTCTGAGCAGTTTCATCCTGATCTTCTCATCGAGGCCCTGCGGGGTTGCCGGGAATACATGTTTCCCGGATCGTGCTTTGCGGAGTTCACGCCGACGGACCCGGAATTGTGTCTGTGGGTGGAATCGGTCATTGACAACCCGCCGCCGGGATGGAAAGTGTACCGGTTAAATACCGAGTGCAACACGGCGATTTCTCGCGAGTGGTTGCAGATCTTTAAAGCCAGCATCCCGCGGGAAATGTGGGACACGCGATTGACTGGGGCGTTGCCCACCTGGGAAGGGGCGATCTTTGAGACGTTCAGTCGGGCGAAGCATGTTATTCCGCGGGAGTCGATCAAATTCAGCGATCCCGGCTGGAAATTCTACGGGGGCCTTGACTGGGGAGCGAGTCGCGAACATCCCTTCGCGGCCGTTCTCGGGGCACGAAATCTGGAAGGCGAGTGGATCGTTTTTGAGGAGTATTGGAATAACACCCCGCAAACGACGATGGGCGATCATCTGGGGGCGGTGAAGCGGCTGTGTGAGCGGTTGCGTATTACGCCGCTGTTTTATGCCGATCCCAGTCGGCCGGATTGCATCGCGCAAGCCCTGGAATTGGGGTTGAATGTCTTGTCGGTGCCGCGAACCGGAGTGCGTTCGGTTCTCCTGGAAAGTATCGATCTGGTGCGAACTCTCTTGGGGGGCGATGAATCGGGGCGTCCGCGGCTGCGGATCACCGAGAATTGTCGGCACTGCATCGAAGAGCTGCGGCGGTATCGGTGGCGGCGTCCCCCACGGGGAATTTGGCAGAACGTCGCGCCCCCGGAGCCGGTGAAACGAGACGACGATACTGTGGACGCTCTGCGGTACATGATCTGGGGAGCCACCCGGGAATTCAGGACGGGCAACGTCCTTACAGAACAAGTCCGTCCGAAGCTCCGCACGCTGCCTGAGATCAACGACAAGCTGGAGGGATGGTTTCAGCGATGACGCCTGAGCAGAAACGGATTTTGAGGCAATTTCGCAGGGGCGAACTGTGGCAGACGATTCGCCAGTGGGAAAGTTATGCACGCGACATAAGCAGGGGAGGGCGTCAGGCAAACCAGGCCGCCACCGAGTTTTTGAAGGCCATCCAAAGGGGCGGTGCCAGTGAGCTTCTCCAGAAGGCGGCGCGGATGATCTACTCGCAAGCCCACAACGAGGTGCTTCGTTACGGGCTTGGCGATGTCTGGAAAGGCATCCGCATGGTCATTGAGGGTTTTGTGAGTTTAGAGCCGCTCCTCCGCGAGACACTGGGAACAGAAAAACGCGAACTGAATCTGGCCATGCGGCTTCTGGAAGCCTTTTCCGACAACCCTGATGTCCTGCACTGGGCGGCACGGGTCCTCCGCGGCAAGGGGTTCCGGGTCGTCCCTGAGGGATGGCGATTGGACCGGGTCCGGCCCTATCCCATGGAGACCACCCTGGGGAACCAGGTCGTTATTCGCGGGAGAACATTTCCTGCCAATCACCCCGTGGTTACCGGGGAAATGGTGCGCAGTCCGGAATCCTCGAACGTTTACAGCTTCGGGTACGACGCGGAAACCGCCTCGCTATTCATCCGGTTCAAGGCCCCGCCGCCACCCGGGTCCGGAATGCGCGAGAAGCCTGACCGACCAGGACCGCTCTACCAGTATTTTCATGTTCCTGTGGACGTGTTCTTGGCCATGCTGGAGGCCCCCAGCAAGGGCAAGGCCGTGTGGGATCTCATTCGTACACGCGGGACGGTCTCGGGACACCGCTACGACTATACGCTCGCCGGGATCACAAACGGCTACGTCCCGCGAAAGGCCGTTTACATGGGGGCTGCAGGGGAATGGTACCTGCGTCGGCGGGTCATCGGGGAAAGTGGTCGCGAATACGTCTCGCCATTACCGGATATGCCAGCACGTGGATTACCCGACCGCGGTCTGCCGGATCGCGGTGGAGGAGGACTATGAAGATTCGCGAATGGATTGACGGATTGGCACGCAAGGTCTTTCCAGCGCCCGAGGAGAAGTCCCAGGACGAGAACGTCAGCGAGCGGCTTGACCTTCTAGAGCGGGCCTACCGGATGGGCCTGGCGATTAAGGCCGAGGAGGTGCGGAAGCTGGTGGGGCTGACCCCGCCGGGGCCAGATGACGAAGTGCTCCAGTTGCCGGGGCAGGCCGCTGACCAACAGGGGCCACTGCCCTTTCCGTATGAGCACGAAGGGGCCACCGCGGTGGAGTACGCGCTCCCTCCGGGACTGCCGCCGAACCCCCATCCGATGCAGGTTGTCCATTTGAAGGAGGGGTCGTATATTTGGGCGCCCAGCCAGCGGAATCCGGAAGTTTTCCGCTGGCAATCCCTGGAAGAGGCGATGCAGCATCGGCTGTTCGTCTCACCCGTGGTGGAGGGGAAAAAGACGGCCCAGGAGGCGTTGGAGGGCATCAAGTCGGAAACGCACCAGAAGGCTGTTCAGAAGTATCACCGCATCCTGGGGATGGCCGATTTGCATCCCACGACGGTGCATGACGCCGTGGGCCAATTCGGTGAACCCGAGCACTCATTCATGGCCACTTTTGAGAAGTTTGAAAAGGACAAGCTGACGCTGGCGGCGTGTACGATGGGATTGGTATCGGAAAAGCCGCAGCTGGGCGTGGCCATGTTTGAACGGATTCCCCGGCTCAGGAAATACGGGATGCTGACGGCCCGCATTGCACAGCCGCTAGAGGAGATTGATAAGGTCATGCGGCAAGTTCAAGAGAAAACGGGGATTTACGGCTGAACAGTGGTGCCCTATGAGGGTTTCTTTGAGATTGTTTTGTGCGCGAATAAGAGACAGTTAGACACTACTCAGAAGACGTTGAACAGAACATTTCGTAAGGCTGCTAAAGTGAAGCGTTGTGGAGGCATGTTATATTCTATCGGTCACGATTCGGACAGAACCGAAGCCGCCAAAGTCTATATTTCTGAGATCCTGCGGATTGCTGGTCCTGACGCTGAGAAGTTTATGAGACTTGTGGCCCATAACGTACCGGCAGAGGTGTTCAGCGAATTGGCAAGTGAAAAACGGAGTTAATCCTATGGCTGACAAAAAAAATGTCACTTTGACTCCGGAGCAACGCAAGTTACTCGAAGAAGAAGAGGAACGCTTATGGGAAGAAATCGAGAAGATTAACGCGGAAGCGGAGGCGTATTTGCAAGCGATTCTCAATTCCGTCGGCAATAAGCCGGTGGTCAGAAATCCCCGGGTGAAAGAGAACCCCTGGTACGAGGATTGGAAGCGCTGGGGCTTTTTTGATCCCAATCCCAGCTTTTGGGAAATCAAACCAGACGACCATCCGAAAACCAAAGCCATTAAAGATGCCAGAAAACACCTGTTTATATTCGAATGTCTCTTGACACCCGAGGAAAACGAAGAATACGAACGGATTCTTGCCAAAGCCGATCCTCTGGAGCGCCGAATCAAGATCATCGACAAAATGCTGAATGACGGCCTCTCCGAAGAGGAGGCCGAGGCCGAGGTTGCCGAAGAAGAGCGAGAAGAGGAAGAAGGTGGGGACGCGGTGCTTTTTGTATGAGTGAGCCAGTGAGCCGAAACTGATCTTCTCTTTTCGTGTTCTCCTCCACGAAGGCCGCCTCTCCCGGCCAAGCGGCGCGGCGCGAGTTCGAGGACATCCGACACGGCACGCGTTGCCTGATCGCCACGCTGGCCGTGCGCACCGGCCAGCCATTGGCGCCATAACCGACGAACTTGTGAAACGGTGGAGAGTGAACGACAAACGGAGTCGCGAGACCTATTTTATCAGTCGGACTAGCCCAGCACAGGTTTCTCCCGGTCGGACCGGAACTTCCGCGGACCGAGAGCATATCGTGGTAAGGCACCGCCGCACAGGCCCGGAAATCAGCCCGTCATCTTAGGGGAGGGCGAAAGATGGCAACCGGTGCGCGATTCGCATG
>Ga0181858_1001306_pt1 | contig 12101 bp, 9 predicted proteins | sample NewIslPassag4_SG_FD_130749 | JGI IMG/M metagenome (GOLD analysis project Ga0181858, IMG submission 130749) | Feedstock adapted compost microbial communities from Newby Island compost facility, Milpitas, CA, USA - Passage 4_SG | ecosystem: Engineered > Solid waste > Feedstock > Composting ...
AGCCCCTGGCCGAACTGGGGCGCCAGTGCCATATCCTGGCAGAGACTCCCGAACAACAGGCGGCGATGTTCCTCGACTCACTCGAGAATCTGTTTCGCGATGTAGGACTACCCGATCGAGGGACTGTCCCTCCCGATGCGCCGGGAAACCACCTCGATCGGCTGGTTCGTCACGCCCTTGAGGCGACTCCGGAAGCCTGCACGCTCACCCCGGTGAAAATCGATGAACAGATTCTCCGCGAATTATTCCAAAAGGTGCTGACCACAGAGTGAGCACGATCACTGGTTCGCAAGCGTTTCGTCCTCGAATCAACCCCTTGCCCAATGGTGCGGGCCGCTACTCAACACCGCTTTGAAGAAACTCCTCGATGAGCGTGACAAATTCTCCCAGGATGAGACACGTAGCGCCCCAGATTCGATGGGGGCCAAAAGCAAAATGCGGGGCTTCGTAGGGCTCACCACGGTACTCCCGTTGATGAACCCCAAAATGAGCTGGGTCCAGCAGATGCGCAAGGGGAATCTCCAAAAGCTCCTCCACTTCGCAGGAAGAAGCACACATCGGAGGACGTGAATGCGCCACGGCCACCCAAGGATCGACCCGAAATCCACTCCGTTCGATGTAAATTGTTGACAGTTGCCCAAGGATGCGGGGCTCAAAGTTTTCAACACCCAGTTCTTCGCAGAACTCGCGAACGGCGGCCTGACAGGAAGTCTCCCCTGGTTCCAGAGCGCCGCCCGGCAGACTGATTTGGCCTCCGTGCTCGGGCAGATCCCGTCTCCGCAACGTCAGCGGCAGCCACCACTGCGACTGATGCCAGTAAAGCAAGATGAGAACGGCCGCAGGTCGGGCGCTCGCCGGGATTTTGGAATAGTCGCGCCCCAGGGGTGGACGCGGTGCGTATTTCGTTCCCATCATCGGGCCGGGCAGAGGTTGGTGAAGTCGATTTTCCAGCCATGGAATGAGTCTCAACGAGTGATCCTCTGTGAAGATTATGGTCATAGGAGGAAACGAATATCCCTTTGGCGTCGCAACATCACACAGCAGGGGCGTATCCCGTCCCACCTGACAAACTCAAACGGACAGACATTTTGCCTGATAATCTCGCCTGGCAAGTCCGCCAACTCTTTCACTTTCCCAACGAATCCACTACCCGGACGGTATCATAGATCGCCGATCCGTCAATGCATTTCCGTCTTTACCTCGGCGAGGGCCGGCCGGTAGAAATTGAACTGGACGTTGGGATGCTCCGCCAGAAGCGACATCGGCACGGCTGAGTCGGCAATTCCCTTGGAAATCATCAGTGTTGTCAGTCGCATGCCAAACGGATTATCGTGCATTCCTGCGTGCCAGATGGAAACCTTTTCAGCTTTCCACGTTTCCACCGGCCCAACCGTCGCCGCCTTGGTCGGCACCAGGTGCACCTGTCCGCCACCGGAGGTGCGTGCGTTCTGCATAATGGTAGCTGGGTGGAGGTCGGTGATTCGCGTCTTGAGTTTGCGGTATTCGGCGGGCGGAGGCGGCTCGTCCTTCCATTTTCCCTGCCGCCTGGGCGGATCATTGAAAGCCCAGTGCTTGATATCCCCCTGTCCCCCTTGCATGACCACACACCGAATCTCGTCGAAACTTCGCGAATAGGCATCCAGGTCACCGATGGGAAAGCGAATGTGATCCTTCGGCATCCTCAGCTTGGGGTTGATTCGATTGAAACACAGCTCCATATCCGCGCGAGCAAAGCTCAATGGATGATCCATCGGAACCGGCTGCCCTGTTGTTTCGTCCACCCATTCGTCCATTCCCCAAAAGTGGCCCTCGCGCACATCGAGCCCCAACTCATTGACGAGCCGGGCCACCAGCGGGAGTTGCTCCGTGGGGCCTATCGGACCACAAATTCCACAGGGATTGTCCGCAGTGGATTGCCGCCAGGCATTGATGTATTCGAGCGCTTCCGCCAGGTAGAATTCTTCCAGCGTGTCGTACATGACAATCTTGAAACCTGGCCGGGAAAGCCGTTCTATCTGCCGCACGGTGAGTTTGGCGGCATCCTGTAGCAATTCGGGATCCAAAGTCGTGTAGTCCCACCAATCTTTGGCAAGTTTGCTCAGCGGCCGGGCCATAACTCGTTCCTTTCACGCAGAGCGACTTCGCAATGGAACACTTTCCGAATTTTCGCCCCATTATCAGAAAAAACTGGACGCAGTCAATCTCAACCCCCGGCTGACTCATCGCCAATTTTGCAAAAGCCTATGACATGCCACGAACCCAAAGCACTGTAGGGGCAATTCATGAATTGCCCCTACCGCTGCCGTAGCCCGGGTGGGACTGGCCCCCCCTCAGTCCGTGACATGATTCGGGTGCAACCGGAACGCTCCCTCGGCGTGGAATCCGCGTCTATTCAAGGGATGCTTTCCACGGCCTCCGTCGAGCACGGAGGGACACGCTTGTCGTGCCCGCTACTGCAAAACGGAGTATCCCACGTTGAGAGGTGGACCTGACAAGCAAGTCCCTCCGAGCCAACTCTCTCTTCCGCGGAAGGTCTCGGTGACACCCGGGTTCGATCCCGACAACAGAGCAAAAGTGGCGAGGACTCAGTAACCCCAGGAGATCGCAGCACGTCGGTGGCAACACTTTTCACATATCGCTACGGGTGTACGATAAGGGTTGTACGATACCTTTCGGAGTTGGACGGACCCTCAGGCCAGGCCGCAAACGTCCTTGAGAGCAACATGTCGGCCACAGCAACAATTAACGCTACCGAACACAATGGGTCATGACGAGTGATCGCACGGCAGTGAAAAACCAGGAAATTTGTGGTATCCTGTCCCTCAACAAGCCCAAAGGAATCACATCGCGCGACGCCGTCAACATGGTTCAGCGCTGGGCGAGGGGCCTGCGCGTCGGCCACGCAGGAACCCTCGACCCCCTGGCGACGGGCGTGCTCGTCGTATGTGTGGGACGCGCCACACGGCTCATTTCGCTCATTCAGGAGTTACCGAAGCTCTATCGAGCGACCTTTCTGCTCGGCAGAAGCAGCCCGACCGACGACGTCGAAGGTGAAGTCACCATCCGTGAGGCAGCGGTGCGCCCAACTCGCCAGCAGATTGAAGCTGTTTTGCCGAGGTTTATCGGGACAATCCTGCAGCGGCCGCCCGTCTATTCCGCCGTGAAAATCCATGGTCGGCGTGGATACGAATGGGCCCGGCAGGGAACACCGCAACTTCCTCAACCTCGCCCGGTGAGTATTCACGAACTGAAAATTCTCCGGTATGAATATCCCGAACTCGAGATGGAGATCCGTTGCGGCTCAGGCACGTATGTGCGATCACTGGGCCGCGATCTCGCGGAGAGCCTCGGCACGTGGGCTGTCATGTCGAAGCTGACACGCCTGGCCGTCGGCCACTTCACACTCAACGAGGCGGTTGATCCCACCACGCTGGACGAGCGCCGGTGGCAGGAATATTTGCTCCCGTCGGGCGTTGCAACCCAACATCTTCCACAACTTCGACTCGATGAAACCTCGCTTCGCGGTCTATTGCACGGCCAGTGGCCCAGGTGCGAGGCCCAGCTCGTCCCCGGCCAGAAGGCGGCGGTCGTCGATCAGTTCGATAACCTTCTGGCGGTTGTCGAAGTGCAAAAGGGAGGCCGGCTGAAACCGTTGATCAACCTCGCGGCACCGGCGCGCTGACTAACAACTCGCTCGACTTGGCGATCCCCACGGTTGCCCTACGGGGTTGCCATTTGCAAAAATAAATCGTTCCGGTTGTCGGGGAGCGGAATTGACGCCGCTTTTTCGGAAAGCCCGACGCATTCATCTTTCTGAACGCAGGAGTTTTCTCAATCCCGGAGTACAGCGTGACGTCCCTCAAATGCACACCTCTTGCCGATTGGCATAAACAGCATGGCGCCCGAATGACGGGCTTTGCCGGCTGGACTATGCCTTTGCATTACTCATCCGGCATCCTGCAGGAACACCTCAGCGTTCGAAAATTCGGCGGTCTTTTTGACATCAGCCACATGGGACGCTTTCGGGTAACCGGGCCAGACGCCGTGCCGTTCCTCCGCCGTGTGCTGACAAACGACGCAGCCCGGCTCGAACTGGGGCAAGCTCAGTACACCATTCTGGCCCAAGAAGATGGATCTGCCCTGGACGATGCTTACCTTTTCCGGTTTCCGGAAGGTTATTGTCTGGTTGTGAACGCGGCCAACGCTGAGCAGGATTGGCACCATCTGAAAGAGCACGCCCAAGGATTTTCCGTCTTGCTGGAAGACATCACAGGCACAACAGGAATGCTGGCGGTTCAGGGGCCTCGAAGCGAAGAACTCCTGCAAAAGGTGCTCACGCAGGGTGAACTGCCACCACCTTTCCGGAATAGGGTCTCCCAAGCCCGGGTGTTGGATATTGATCTCAGCGTTTCCCGAACTGGATACACGGGCGAACCAGTAGGCTTCGAATTATTTTTACCGTCCGAGCAGACGCTCCGCGTATGGGAAAGACTCGTGGAGACGGGAGAGGCGCTGGGAATCCGACCCATAGGATTGGGGGCGAGGGATACCCTTCGATTAGAAGCCGGTTTGACACTGTTCGGGCACGAACTGGGTTTGGCCCCCGACGGCACCCGTATACCCATCTTCGCTGCTCCTTCGGCCAACGTGGCTGTGAACCTTACAGCCGATCGGGGTGATTTCATCGGGCGAGGTGCTTTGGAGGCTCAGGCCGCCGCCTATCAGAGTTATCGTCAAGGGACCGTGCAACCGCGTGAGAGTTTGCCGCGGCTCATTCGTCCTTTGGCAATCCTCGGACCTGGTGTCGCCCGACAGGGCGACGAAGTGTACTGGAACGGTCAGAGAGTGGGCTGGGTGACCAGCGGCACCGTCGTGCCCTACTGGGTGTTTACCGGGCAGGATGCTGATGCGGTTCCCACGGACGAGACAGGGCGGCGAGCAATCGCGCTGGGGTATATCGATGCCGAGGTCCCGCGAGAGGCCGCGGTGGAAATCAATGTCCGCGGTCGAGCGCTTCCCACTCGTGTTGTGCGGCGGCATGGCCGAAGCGATCTCCCCCCGTACTTTCGACCGATCATTGTCCAGTGATGTCTTGGAAAGTTTCCTTGCTGTTGAGGTCGCAATAACCATGTCGGAGAAAGTTAAAACACTACTGGAAAAAACACTGCAAAATCACTCGTGGCGCCAGCAACAGTGCGTCAATCTTATCCCGTCGGAAATGACGCCTTCCCCGCTGGTCCGGCTCATTCAGGTCACGGACCCTGTCGGCCGATATGCTGAGCACAATTTTCTTCCGCAGCTCAATCGTGAAGTGTATTACTACCAGGGAACGAAGTTTATTGAATGGGTTGAGCAGCAGCTCATCCAGGAACTGGGTCAGTATCTTGGCACAGAGCTCGTGGAACCACGGTTGATCAGCGGCCAAACGGCCAACATGGCCGTCTTCAGCGCGCTTGTGGCGTTCCGAAATCGAGATAAAAAGCAGGGCGAGCTGGAGCGGATTGGCGGCGTTCTCAATCATCATCTCAACCTGGGCGGTCATCTCAGTGCCCAGGCGATGGGTCCCCTTCGCGACTATGTCGCTCGCGATCCCGCCACCGGCCGATTCATGATCAAACATTTCCCGGTTCGGCAGGACAATCCTTATCAGGTGGACGTCGAAGCGACTGCTTCTCTCCTCGAAACTTTCACCCCCGAACTCATTATTTTCGGGAAAAGCATGTTCATCTGTCGTGAGCCGGTGAAAGAAATCTGCCAAATCCTCTCCCGGCTCAAGCAGAAGCCGCTGGTCATGTACGATGCCGCGCACGTCCTGGGTATTCTGGGGCCCGCCTTCCAGGACCCATTCGCCGAAGGGGCGAATATCGTGACGGGCTCCACACACAAAACCTTCTACGGAACCCAGCGGGGGATCATCGCGGCACGATTCGATCCAGACTCACCGCACGCCGCGCTTTGGGATCACATCCGCCGGCGTGCTTTCCCAGGCTTTCTCAGCAACCATCATCTGGGAACCCTTCTCGGTTTGTTTCTGGCGACCATGGAGATGAACACCTACCGCGAAAGCTATCAAACTCAGGTGCTCAAAAACGCCAAGGCATTTGCCAGGGCTCTCCACCACTGTGGGATTCAGGTTGAAGGAGATCCCGCCGTTGATTACACGGAAACCCACCAAGTGCTGGTTCGCGTGGGTTCTCATCAGGGAATCGAGGCTGCGGAACGACTGGAGGAATCCAACATCATCGTTAATTATCAGGCTCTGCCCGGTGACGAAAACTTCGCCGCCAGCTCAGGAATTCGCATGGGCGTGGCCGAAATGACACGCTTCGGCATGCGCGAGCAGGACTTCCAGGAACTGGCCGAGCTCATCGCTGATGTCTTGCTCCGCGGCCGTCGCGTCGCCGATGCAGTGGTCAAGCTCCGCAGCCGGTTCCTGCAGATGCAATACTGCTTTGCTCCCCAAGATTGGCCGAAGCTTACCGAAAAACTCCTGGCGACATTCTAACAGCGAAACGCTTTATTCCCCTGCTCCCCAGCGATTGAACCAGGCGCGTTTTTCAAATGGCAGTTTTTCCCTCTGTTGTCCGGGCTCTGCGGGCACGCCGATTGGCAAGAGGACGCGGACATGGAGGTCGGAGGGAACTCCCAGCATTTCTCCAATCCGTTCGGCAATTCGGTTGTAACGCAGCGCACCGTCGATCCACACCGTCGCGTACCCAAGGGCCGTGATGGCCAGAAGCATGTTCTCCACGGCAGCTGCACAATCTTCGATATGGAAAGAGACATTGCCCATCACGGGCCGCGGATCCGTAACACACACGATCATAGCCTTAGCAGTGGTGCAAACAGGTTTGTTTTCGAACAGCGAAGCGATCCGGTGAATGAGCTGAGGATCGTCCACAATGACGAAACTCGTGGTCTGCGCGTTCTTGCCCGAGGGTGCGCGGATACCAGCCTCCACGATTTTCCGCAGGTGTTCTCGAGGAATCGGAATATCTCGGAAAGGTCCGCGGTAACTGTAGCGCTTCTCGATGGCTTCAAAGACATCCATAAATCCCTCCCGTCGCTGTCTGTCGTCCGCTGGAAAAGCCCTTGTCCCTATTGCCGATCACAGATCGAGAGCACTTTAATGTTATCGTACGATAACAATGGCGGACTCTGGTTCCCCGATCCTAATCATGATGGCACCTTTGCCCATGTCGAACAACCACGTTTCACCGGCAAAAAATACAACAGTGACACCGCACATAAGGACGTCGCTTTACGATGCACGCTCATCCTTCCACCGAATCCAGGAAAGCGCGGAGAATCAAGCGCTACCGTATCCGGCGAAGAACACCTCCCGGAGCGGCCCCCGGGACAATCATTGCGGAACTGACGCCACAGCCTTCCAGGATAACTCTAACCCATGTCCTTCCTGATAGCATCGAAGAACGGGAGGTTCAGCGTCCCGAGGTGATCCGGAGTTGGCTGAGCCGCCCCGGCTGGATCTGGTGTGACATCGACGGGCCGGGAAATAACCAGCTTATTTCCGAGATCGCCCAAATGTTCAACCTGCATCCGCTGGCCCTGGAAGACGTCGTCAACACACACCAGAGGGCCAAAGTGGAAGAGTACGATGGAACCCTGTTCATCACCATGCGGCTGCCTCATGTGGCGGAAAACGGCATTATCGAGAGCGAACAGATTAGCCTATTCCTTGGCCGAAATTTTCTAGTGAGCTTCCAACCTCGACCGGGTGATGTGTTCGCCCCTATCCGAAAACGTTTTCGTGATCCTGGAAGCCCCCTTCGGCAACTCGGCCCGCAATATCTGGCTTATTCGTTGATTGACCTGGTCATCGACCACTATTTCCCTGTGCTCGATTTCCTCGGCGAGAAATTGGAATCTTTGGATGAACAGGTGACGCGTGCCGACGCCCGCCAAGTCCTGAGCGAAATCCACGATCTCCGGCGGGAACTCCTCTATCTGCGCCGGATTCTGTGGCCCCACCGGGATGCCGTTCAAATCCTGCTTCGCGATTATCCCAATTTCCTCACGGACGCCGTGAGAGTTCACCTCCGGGATTGCTGGGATCATGTGGTTTTGCTTCTCGATCTGACGGAAACATACAGGGAACTATGCGCCGACCTCCGGGACTATTGCCTTTCAGCCATTAGCAACCGCATGAATGAAGTCATGAAATGGTTGTCCCTTATTGCCACGATTTTTATACCCTTGAGCTTCATTGCGGGTGTTTATGGAATGAACTTTGATCCCGACGTTTCTCCATGGAATATGCCCGAATTAAGATGGTATTATGGATATCCTTTTTCTTTGCTGCTTATGCTGGCAGTGGCCGTTTTGATGATCTGGGTTTTCTACCGCCGCGGCTGGATCGGTCAGGACTGGCCGTTATCAGATTCGGCTTTTCACCGCTCTCCGGCCACGCGGGCTGATAATCCGTCTTCCCAAGAAAGCACGTCTCCGCCAAGGTTAAACGAGGGAAGACGATAGGCGACCTTACCACAGTGGGCGACGGTTGGGATTGTCCAATAGCGATCATGTCGGCGTTAGCTATTCCTGCACGGAGAGGGCGCTGACCTGTCCTCAGTTTTCGTTCGGAGCTTTAAAAGACCAGAGATTCAATATGTCGTAGGGACAATTCCTGAATGCCCCCTACCGTTTAATTAGCAGAATGTGGACAGTCGGAGGGGCATGCTTGTCGTGCCCGATGAGAAGAGACAGGTCACCAGTCGGTGTGCATCGGACTCGACAAGCGGGTCCCTCCGAAAAAGGTCCCTCCAGGCTGAATCTCACCGCTCTTAAGATTTTGCCAGTTTCACACGCCTCTCCCCCGGGACACAGACAAAGTGGAAATAGCTGAGGATAACGTGACATTGACGGCCCTGGTGTTCGTACCGTTACAATTGTTGGTGTGGTGCGGGGTGGGTGACCGAGCCACAGGTTGATGATGGAGAAGAGAGGATTGAACCGTTCAGCAATCGTTCCTGTCGTTCTACTTGGGGTAGATATTCTCGCATTCTGTGCTGACTCCGCCAACAGTCAAACTCTTTCGGCAACGGTGTCGCGGCCTATTTTCGCGACGGGAGAGGAATTCTGGCAGCGACTGGAGCGAACCACGAGCATCTACTGGACGGACGTCCCCCTCCGAGACGGACTGTTACGTCTTGCGGAAACTCACGGGGTGGCCGTTTTCCTGGATCGCCGGTGTGATCCTGGACAACCAATAACACTCACCGTACGCCAGCAAACTCTTCGCGACGTGCTCTCGGCAATCGCGCACCAGCGGGGTTACGAGCTGGGACTCCTCGCACCGCTTGCCTACATCGGCCCGGCGGACACAGCCAGTCGATTGGAAATCGTTGCAGCGCAGCGGCGAAAGGAATTGCAGGCCCTGGGACGAATCGGCGCGGCCGCCCTGCGTCCATCGCCCGTGTCCTGGCCCCGGCTGAGCAGTCCCCGAAACCTCGTCTTCCAGTGGACGCGGGAAGCGGGCTGGCAACTCGCCAACGCTGAAGAGATCCCTCACGATTTATGGCCGGAAACAAGTCTCCCCGCTCTCGCGATTGCCGATCGAATCACACTGGTTCTTCTCCAGTTCGACCTGACGTATCAGGTCAGTGAAAGCGGAGTGATGAGGGTTGTGCCGTTCATGCCTCAGAATGGCGACATTAAACGTTTTCGAATCGGAAGCAGAACCAGCATTCTGGCGCAGCGATGGGCGCAGCAATTTCCCGATTGTGTTGTCGTACCGTCGGGGCCGGATATCGTTGTCCAGGGGCCGGCCGAAACGTTGAGTGAATTGGCCCGACTGGCCGCCAGTCTGAATCCGCCACCGCAGCGGAGTCCGTTGCCCAATCCAACAACCGCTGCGCCGGACCCCTTCGCTCAGCGACGGTTTACCGTCAGGGACGGACGCGGCACGCTGGAAGGTGTGATCACGCAGCTATCGCGGCAACTTGGGATAGAAGTTCAGTTCGACACCGAAGGAGCCAGACGGGAAGGAATTCGCCTGGATCAACTCATTGAATTTCGGGTCACCAACGCCACGGTTGACGAACTGTGGCGAGCCATCCTGGAACCCCGAGGTCTCACTTTCGTTCGAACAGGGCGAACGATTCGAATATTCCCCGCATCGCACACCGGCACACCGTAGGCAAGTCTTGTACCGGTGAGTGTTTCGTCACTCATCAGGCGCTGGCTTTACTGGGAGCGCCGCCACCCATGCACCTCCACGAGGGGTGGATTGGCATCGTCTTCGACGAGCGGGATGGGCTTTTCATAGAGCGCCTGCCTGACAAGGGGCTTGTCCTGGGACAGTGGTAAACTCGTGCCGGATGCACTCGGTGCTGACTGTCCCTCCTCGGCGGGTTTCATTCTGGTCTCCGAACCCGATTCTTGCTTGAACGTCGGAGTGGGCTGCGTGCTGGAACTCGCCGGCGGAAGCGTGGGGACCGTCGTGGCTGGCGATGACGCCCAACTACTCGTGGTGCTTGAAGCGCAACTCGCACAGCCGGTGCCAGCCGTCACGTCATAACCTCCGGCCGTTACCACGCCACTTTCCACCGGAGCGCACACCGTTGAGGTCGTTGCGGCGGGAATGTACTCGTACGTGGCAAAATAGGCTGTGGACCAGGTCGGTGTGGACGAAACCAAGGGCCAGTAGCCCGCTCTCCGGGCCCTCCAGTTAGCAAACGGACGCCAGGGGAAAAGGCGGCGTCGCGGCTCGTACACAATTTGAACCGGCCGATAGGTGACAACCGGCACCATCGCGGGAGTCGCCGGTGGGGAGGCCACCGCGTACGGTGTGGCGACGGGCAGGTAGCTCGTCGTGCTCACTACAGGAGGCGTCAGCGAGGGGGCCACACGATAGACCGTCGTGGCACCGGGTGTCACCGGCAGATAGGTCACCCGATAACTTGTCGTGGCCACCGGCGCAGAGGACACGACCGGCATGTAAGTGGTCACCGGTGTGTACGCTACTCCGATGGGATATCCCCCGTAACCGGCCGTGTAAGTAGTCGGGCGATTAAACAACCGTCCCAGCAGGCATTGGGCATCCGCAACGGAACCAATGGCCAGCCACATCCCCATCATGACGGCCGAGTACACAGCAAGTTTCGTTTTCATGGTTGTTATCCTTTGGGTTCTGATCCCCTCGATTTTGGGCCATCACATACCCCGTCCACGCAGCCGTCAGTCGGCAGCATGAGGCTTTTCCTTTAATAATTGTGACTCAAAATAAGCGAGGACGAGAGAGACCTCCGGTCTCATCCGGGAGAAATGTCCGTCTTAAACCTACCACCTGTGCGGCCTGTAACGGTTGGGCAAACCAGTTAACCAGCTTTTCGCACACCCCAGCGTCCCGTCATCCCAACCGCTGCCTAGGTTCATCGCGCGATGGCCACGCTCTCGAGCATTTGAGTCGGTCACGAAAAATTTGCCAAATCCTTGACTAGGCTGACCCGGTTCCACACAATGGTTACGGGCACTCCGTGAGCTCATCCTAGGAGAATGGCTTGTCGACTTCATTTAACCAGGGGGTATGGCTATGCGAAACGAGTTCATGTGGTCGGTGGGGCTGTCCGGCACAAGCGCCATCCTGAGTTATTCCGCAAAACAATTTGGACGTAGTAGCAAGGTTTTGTTCACACTGGCAGGGATGCTGGTTTTTATCTGGATGTCTCCGGGTTGCCAAAGATCCCAACCCCAATCCAAGGTTGAAGAGCTCGAATCACTCCCGCTAGAAACACAGCCAGCGATTGCTCCACCGCAAGAAACGATGACAATTGCGCCGATTGAGAGCGTCACCCTGCGACCCGGTGAAAACGTCTCACGCAAGGTTCAGGTCGATCGGAAGGGCCGAGCAGGCGCGATCAAACTGGAGGTCGGCAATCTTCCCCAGGGGATTCAGGCAAAAATTGAAGACATTCCGGAAGGGCAATCCGAAACCGAACTCGTCCTCACGGCAGATACCTCATTGGGGGAAAACGAGCTCACCGTGGTGATTGAAGTGCGTGCCACGCTGGGGAATGATAAGGTCTCCCAAAACGTCGCCGTCCATGTCCCCAAAACACCTCTCCCAGATTGGAAAATGC
>Ga0181858_1001309_pt1 | contig 12080 bp, 11 predicted proteins | sample NewIslPassag4_SG_FD_130749 | JGI IMG/M metagenome (GOLD analysis project Ga0181858, IMG submission 130749) | Feedstock adapted compost microbial communities from Newby Island compost facility, Milpitas, CA, USA - Passage 4_SG | ecosystem: Engineered > Solid waste > Feedstock > Composting ...
CGCTTGAGGAGCTGCCGGATTTCAATACGGGCCCGCGGATCCAAACCGCTCGCAGGCTCATCGAGAATGAGCACTTGGGGATCGTGGAGCAGCACTCGCGCAAGTCCCAGACGCTGCGTCATGCCGCGGGAAAGACTAGTCACGAGTGCATCCCGCTTGTAACCCAGCTCGACAAGCTCCAGCATTTCCTCGCACACACGGCGGCGCTTCGGCCCGTTGATACGGTAAGCGGCGGCGAAAAACTCCAGATATTCGATAACCTTCATGTCATCGTACACGCCAAAAAAGTCGGGCATGTAGCCGATGAGTCGGCGAATCTCTTTGGGGTGTGTATAAATGGAATGATCGCACACGTAGGCCTCGCCCCAACTCGGCTGAAGCAGCGTCGCTAGAATCCTCATTGTGGTGGTCTTGCCGGAACCGTTCGGCCCGATAAACCCGAACAAATCCCCCTGACGTAATTCGAGCGTGAGATGGTCCACTGCGCGAATCTGGCCGTAAATCTTCGTAAGGCCGACCGTCTTGACAGCCACGGGGCGGTCATCGGCGTTCGATGGCTTTTCGATATTCATGGGCGCTGGATGGCTGGCCGCCGTCGTTGAAAATGTGTTTTGAATCATTGTCGTCACATTACTCGCGTTCCAGGATTGGATGATTGCCTGATTTTTCTCACTCGTTTTTTCCACGATCAGCAGTTTGTGCCGCCCCGGTTTCATCCTGGGAAGGAAGTACGGGCAACACAAACCGCCAGAATACGTCGCTGTTTCGCGTTATGGAAATGGAGTCTTCATCATCACTTTTCAGTGTAATTCCAAACTCAGCCTTTTGGGGCTTTGCGTCGGGAGGTTGCCGCATTCGCCCAACCAGCACGGCCCTTCCATTCAGCACGGTGTCCGTCAGATCCAAGTTGGGCCAGTACTCGTGAGAGAGCTGCGTGTAGGCTCTTCCCCCGGCCGCCTGATAAAAACCCATCATTCGTAGGATGTAGGCGACATCGCGGGATGCCTGATCGTATGGCTGCACCTGCTGGTGCGTTTGCAATTGGGGACCTTTTCCCTCGAAGAGGACATGCCGACCGTTGAGCCACGAGCGCAGCTCCCGTCGATCCTCGCCCATTCCCGCTTCCCAAACCCCACCCGGTTCAAGCGTACCAACGGGATATGCCCAGTTGCCGTAGACAACAACACAATCGTCCAGAGTGAACGAGGACCGATTGACGACCCGCCCGCGCAGCGTACCATCCCGGTCTTTCAACTGCCATTCGAGCGGCAAGTCACGGAGTTTTCCCGTCCAGACGGCCCAGAGCCCCCGCGTCGCCCATTGTCCCACGGGCAGTCCCTGAAGGACACGGCCATCTTGATTGAGATACGCGCCTGGCAGCAGCATGACGTTGGCGGGACTCTCCATCCCGCCCAAGCCGTGGCCGGGGATACCCAACCAGCCCAGCTTCAAGTCGCCAGTATCGGCATTCGGTACAAGGACGGTCCGGAATTGGGCCTGATACGCCGTGGGGTGGGGCGAATAAACGTTGGCCCAACCATTTCCGCGAAGTTGACCGCCTTTAAGGTCGATGTCCACACAAACAAGTTGGCGAACCTGGGGAAGGTTTCCTTTTCGGGAAGCCAAAGCCACCCCAACCAATCCGGCCAGAAGTATCAGCGCGGGAAAGGTGACCCACGTCCAGCGACGATGCTTGCCAAGCAATCCGCAAAGCCAGTAATCCAACGGGCCGATGACCGCCAAATACACGACCGTCAAGCCGGCCACCCAAGCAAAGGGCACAAAGGGAACGCCGGGGAAGACTTCCAGAGCCGCTCGCAGTTGGCCCGCCAAATCTGTGTACCCGTAATGCATGAGAGATCGTGACTGGGCCACGCTGGCCTCACCTTCCAGCGAGGCTTCTTCGTTGCCCACGAGCCACGCGACGAGGCGATCCCATTGAGGCCACTCGACCAGGGCCCGATGGCTCACATCGATCGTCACTGTAACAACGGTGCCCAGGCCCACCGCTCGCCGGATGACAAGGGGCACATTTCCTTCCCGCACAGTGATCAAGGCATCCTCAAGCTCAAATTGGTGCGCCACGAGCGGCACATCGCTGCGGCGGAGGATGACGGGACGGGTGGCTTTGACCAGGCTTTCCAGTCCCGTGGTCCTGCGGAGAGTGATTCCACCGACAACAGGTCCCGGCGCTGCCCAGGATAACGGCCCACCTTTCTCCAGCAACGGTTGGAGCTTTGGACCTCCGGAGAAAACAATTTTGCCTCCCGCCTCCACCCAGCGGCGCAGCGCTGACACAGTCTGAGGAGACCCAACAAGCTCCTGGATAAAACGGGCGTCATCACCAGTGCACAACACCACCGCACGAAAGGTCTGATACGCGACCCAGCTTTGCGGGAGCTGTCCCACTGCCGTCACCTGGCACCAGTGGTTGCCCCGTCGCGTCCAATCCCGAAAGAATCGTCCCAAATCGCCCGGTCCGATCCACAGAAAAAGCGGCACATGGGCAGGTACAGCGAGCGGGACCTCTCCGTCCCCCAAGGCCCTGCCGCGGAATGTGGCTGTCGTGTTGGAGCCGTCTTCTCCCGTCCATCTCACCTCCAGGGAGGTCAGTGCCTGTCCGATCTGCACGAGCACCTCGACCGGCTCGTCGTGTCTCCCACGTAATGAAACGTTCGTCAATTCGTACGAGCAGAGATTTCCAAATCCGTCGGGTACGACGACGGCCACCCGGCCGGTTGTCTCTCGGGAGCTACGGAGCGTGATCTTCACCGGCGTCCACAGCCCGAGCTTGTACACCCCGCCCACTCCCACTCGGCAGGCGACAATTTCCACGGGAACCTGGGCGGCTTGCTGCCCGGCAACGGGCCTTGTCTGAATGGTCTCGGCAGCCTCACCTGTCCGGCTCGGCACGCACAAAAGCAAAAGTGCCAAACCCACAGCAAATTTGAGGCGGGAACGCATCCCATCGTTGGTGCGGTAGGACCAACTCCTGAATCGCTGCATCATCGTGGAAACAACCTGGAATGAGTGGGAAAAGCACACAAGATATGTTTTTCTTCTCTTTATTCGAGCCGAATCACTGATCGGAATCTCAACGCGCGAATTCCGTTATTACGGTTTTCCCGAATCGGGGCAAACACAGACAAATTTCCCACACCCGGGACACCCCTGACCGTACTTGTGCCGAAGGGCCTCCGTGAGGTCCACTTCCGCCACGTTGGCGATGGTCGTCAGCCAGGCGATGACGTCGGCGAATTCCTCCGCCCGTTGTTCCCGCGTCCCATTGCGGAGGGCCTCCGCAAGTTCTCCTATTTCGGCGACAAGCCACATGAAAGTTCCTTCGATCCCCCGCGCAACATCCTTCTCATAATACATGTTACGGATCAGACGCTGAAAATCGGAAACGGTGATCTCCGCCGCTGCAGCCGGTCCGGGTGTTCGCGTTGGCATGGGGTTCTCGGTCATCTGATTCTCAGTCATCGCCATTCTGTCCAGGTTTTGCAAACAGGGCCACGTGCGTGGGTTGGCTCGTGAGGGTGCTCAGGCGGTTTGCGGCACGCGCCCTTCCAGAATGAGAGTGATGGCATGGGCCAAACCGTCCTCTTCGTGGGAAGGCACCACCCATTGGGCGGCAGCCTTAACCTCTTCACACGCATTTCCCATCGCGATGCCCAATCCCGCCTCGGAAATCATCGCCAAATCGTTGACATCGTCGCCCACTGCACAGATTTCTGCCGGTGTAATGCCCCACTGAGCGGCTAGCCGACACACCGCCGACCACTTGGTCGTTCCGCTGGGCATCATTTCGCAGAAAAAACCTTCATAACGGGGACTTTTCAGCACATTCGTGGTCAGCAGACCCGGCAACTTTCTATGAAGCTCCGCTGCCAGGCCTGCCATTTCTTCGCGTGTTCCCAAAGAAAACCCGGCGAAAACGTCGGGCGGTGGTTGGTTTTGGAAGTCGTTCCAAAAACGATGACACCCAAGATTGAGCTCAAGATAGCGCTCCATGTACTCATTTGTAGGTCCAAGGGCATCCACGTAATAATCGAAGCCGTTGGTGAAGGTGTCACCCAAAAACGCCAGGGGAAAACCCGACTCGCGGACGACCTGGGCCACCCGGCGAAGAAGCCCGGCTGAGAAATCCGCCCGCCATAACGTCGTGTGGTTTCGGGTTTCCTTGATCAGCGCCCCACTGGAGGTTACAACCGGGGTCGAAAGTTCGAGCTCCTGGGCAATCGGGACAACCCGGCTGTAGCGCCGCCCGGAAGCCAGGACCACGATTATCCCCGCGCCCATGGCCGCTTGAATGGCCTGTCTGGTCCGCTCGGTCACATCGTCCGTGCTGTTGACGAGCGTTCCATCAATGTCAATCGCCAGCAATCGAAACTTCGCTGTCACCGCCTTGCCTCATGTTTGTGCCACGCAAAACCTTCTCGGCTCTGCCCTATCCCATCGCGCAAGATTGCATTTGGGACGTGCACGTCCTCGCCCAGAGAATACGCCGGGCCGAAGCTGGAGTGTCCCAAACACAGCGGGGGTCGCTGACCGGGAGTCGGCCAAGCCCTTATGGCGAGCGCGATTCCATAAACTCCATCTTACCGCGCTGTTTGAAAAACTACACCAGAATGATCAGCGTAGCGTGGCCGGGTACCCGTGGACCCGCTTCGGGAAAAAGCCGCGACGGAAGTGGTAGCGGGTCTTGCCCGTACTCACGCTTGCGCGCCGGCCAACTGGACGAGCTGCGCCGCGGACCGCTGATGTTCCCGTTCCAGATAAGACCGCCCCTGCCGGATCGCGATGTGATCCCACGGCAGCAGGGCCTCGGTGTCCCATGATCGGTGGATGTATAGGTCCGGCGAAAGGTCCAGGTCGTGAAACGTCTCCCACCAAATTTGGGGGTTAAACTGGTCCGTCCAGCCGTCAAATCGGGCTCCCCTGCGCCAGGCCAGCTCGATCGCTTCGCCCATCCGCCAATCTCCCCGCGTCAACATCCCTTCCACCAGACTGCTCTCGATCGCGTGGCATTTGATCTCCACGCTCCGCATGCGACATCGGCGGCGCAAGAACTGGTGGGCAGCTGCGAAATATTCGCGACGCTGCATCGCCTGCCACTGATAGGGAGTGTGCGGCTTGGGGACGAAATTCGATACATTGGCGACAACGGTGGCGGGGCGGCCCAAATACGACCGACCGAGTCGGGAAATCTCCTCCGCGAGGTCCACAATCCCCGCCAGATCGGCCTCCCGCTCTCCCGGCAGGCCACACAAGAAGTACAATTTTACCCGCTGAAACCCCTTCTGAAATGCCCGTTTACACCCCTCAATAAGGTCCTCATTCCGGATCGGTTTGCCGATCTGTTGGCGCATGTCGTCGAGGGCCACCTCCGGCGCCAGGGTCAAGCCCGAATGCCTTTCCGGCGACAGAAGCTCTGTAACGACGCGCAATTGTTCGTTCACCCGAAGGCTGGGCACGGAAATCGTCACGCGTAAGGAGTCGAAGACCTTTTTGAGCTCGCGAACAAGCTGATCGAAGAGGGGATAGTCGCTGGATGAGAGCGACAGCAGCGCGATCTCACCGGTGCCGGTATTGCGGTACGCTTCCCACGCGGCCTCGACCAGTTTCTCCACGGGCCTGTAACGCAGGGGGCGTTTGATCGTGGTGCTCTGGCAGAACCGGCATCGCCATGGACACCCCCGCATGATTTCCAGAGAAATGCGGTCCTGAACGACCTCCACATAGGGCACGATCGGGGCCCGGGGCAGGGGGTACTCCGCAAATTCGGTCAGGATGGCGGGGACAATCATCCCTGGCACAGCCTCTTCACGGGGAAAGACAGCCCCAAGCCCTGTTGCCGATTGCACTTCCCGGCGATAGAGACGCGGAACATAGGCCCACGGAAACTGCCGCGCCAAAAGCAAAAGCGCTTCCTCACGGGAACGTGCTCTGGACCGGGCTTCCAGCCAGGCATCGCACACGGCGGGCAGACTCTCCTCCCCGTCTCCGACGACGAAGAGGTCGATGAACATACTCATGGGCTCGGGGTTCTGAGCGCATGGTCCTCCCGCAATGATGAGAGGATCCTCCAGGTCGCGGTCCTCGGCGCGGATCGGAATGCCACCCAGATCGAGCACTGTCAGAACATTGGTGTAGGACAGTTCATACTGGAGCGAAAACCCCACGACGTCAAAATGTGAAAGCGGCGTGAACGTTTCCAGCGAATAAAGGGGCACGCCCAGTTCACGTAATTTCTGCTCCATATCCCGCGCCGGAGCAAAGACCCTCTCGCACGCCCAATCGGCCCGTCGGTTCATCGCATCATAGAGAACCTGGAGACCGTGATGGCTCATCCCAATGGAATACAAATCCGGCAGGCACAGGCACACCCTACCGCGGACTGTCCGGTGATCTTTGACCACAGCGTTCAATTCGCCCCCCAGATACTGAGCGGGAGTTTGGACATTGGGCAGAATCCTCTGGACCACAAGATTTTTCAGTTCCCGGTTTATTGCCATGGACATCCCCTCATCTCTGCGTTCGAAAAGTCCTCACGCGGAGGGAAATAGTGCCTCATCGGCGACGCAGGCACCACTTCCGCGGATCCCCTCCTCGAGTTGTGGGCTACTGTTCCATTGTTAGGACGTGCGGCAAAAAAACAAGGCGAACAGAAACAAGTCCTATCGGCTCAGCCACAGCGGATGCCGCCGCACGTGGAGACCTTGCGGCACGCCGCTGGTACCTCCAGCGATCGGGTGTGTACACTACAAATGATCCCTGCACGAGGTTTTGGTCCCTGGTCAAGGAGGTGACCGCGGTTTCGAAAAACGGTGGTCAACCAGAATCGGAATGGGTGGAATGTTTCCAGAGCCAAGTCATACCCGGTGGTGGTCAATGAGGGGCAATGCCCTCGGTCCTTTGACCGTCTGTCTGGCGATTGTGACCGTCCTGATGGGTCACGGTATTGGCGTGCGGGCAGGGCAGGGGGGGCCTCGCGGAGCACTCCTTTTCGATCGTCTTCGTCAGGAGATGGTGAAACGGGACATTATCGGGGGCGGAATCACCAATCCCCGTGTCATTGAGGCTATGCTTCGCGTGCCTCGGCACGAGTTTGTTCCTCCGGACCAGCGGCGCCTGGCTTACATGGATATGGCCCTGCCCATCGGTTATGGACAGACAATTTCGCCCCCCTACGTCGTGGCCTTTATGACGGAGAAACTCGATCCCCAACCGACGGACCGCGTCCTCGAAATCGGCACCGGTAGCGGCTATCAGGCCGCTATCCTGAGCGGACTCGTGAAAGAAGTGTACACGATCGAGATCGTTGAACCCTTGGCACAGCGGGCGGCTGCCACCCTCAAAAGACTCGGCTATTCCAACGTGTTCGTGAAAGCCGGAGACGGCTACCTGGGCTGGCCGGAACACGCCCCCTTCGACAAAATCATCGTGACCTGTTCTCCCGAGAACATCCCTCAGCCGTTGGTCGAACAGCTTAAAGAGGGCGGAAAGATGATCATTCCCGTGGGGGAACGCTATCAGCAGATACTCTATCTGCTGCGGAAAGAGAATGGAAAACTCGTCAAGGAAGCGCTCCAGCCAACGCTCTTCGTGCCGATGACAGGTCAGGCCGAAGCGCAGCGCCAGATTCAGCCCGATCCTGCAAATCCCCGACTTGTCAACGGAGACTTTGAGGAGGAGCTGGACGAACTCGACTCCCCCCCGGGCTGGTATTACTGCAAAGAATTCGAGGTTCGCAGGGGAGGGGACGTGCCATCAGGTCAGGCGTACATCGCCTTCCGCAATCAGCAGCCGGGCCGACCTGCCCGCGCCCTTCAGGGGTTTGCTGTGGATGGTCGCGAAATCCGGGAGCTCGGGCTCACGTTCTGGGTACGTGGGGAAAATGTACGTCCTGGACGGAGTTTGCAGGAATCGGCAGGGGTGGTGATCACGTTTTTTGGAGAAAACAGGGCACCGGTGGGAGAAAAGGCGATCGGTCCGTTTTTGGGAAGTTTCCCGTGGCGAAAGGAAAGCCACCGCATCCCCGTGCCTCCAGAAGCTCGGGAGGCCATTCTTGCGATCGGGATGACAGGAGCCGTCGGAACAGTGGCTTTCGACGCACTGGAACTCCGCCCGCTGGTTACTCGCCAGAAGTAACGGTTACACCGCTGTTCCCAAAACACCCAAAGCCCTCACGCAACTCTCTCCGAAACAAAGAAGGACGCGCGGGCTGCCCGCTCGCACCGCTGGCCGACTGCTAAAAAGGCGAAAGCAACTCACACGGTCCCACGGCAATCTCGGCCAGCAAATTTTGCGCGGCCTGCTTGAATTCTAAAAGCCTCCCAGACTACCTTAGAGAGAGTGCGAGCCGTCGTCGGCTTGATGGTGTGCTTCGTGATTTGGATCGAGAGGTTGACATCTGCGGTGAGCGGTTACTTTCATGAAAGGAACCCTGGAAATGTCACGGATCAGTGCGAGTGCGTTGCTGGGGACAGTGATTCTGGCGTTGTCAGTGGCACCCAACACAGCGCAAGCCTGTTGGGGATGCTGCGGCCCCCGAGTCTGGTATCCTGGCCCGTTGGCGGTGGTCAGCGCGTGGACGCCGTGCTGGAGCACGTATGACCTGTGCCCACCGTGCGATGTCTGTGTCGATCCGTGTTGCGATGTGGAATGGGTTCTCGGACTTCGTCGCGGACCGATCCGCCGGCTCCTTTTGGGTCCCTATCGCTGGTATCCAGTGGTGGGTGGGGCATGTGCAGTCTGTGGTACCGCCCCTTGCGACTGCGAGGCTCCCGTTTTGACCGCACCTCCCAATCCGACGCCAGCGCCTCAGCCGGCGCCGCAGCCTGCACCATCACCTCAACCCGGTCCGGCCACTCCGAGTCCGGCCCCGGGAGCGTCCCCCGTTGAACCTCCGATGTCGCCATCAGCGATTAACCCGACAAGTTACTCCATGCCGCTGGCAAGCCCCGCTCCCAGTCGTGCAGACAGCGGCCTCATTACCGTCTATGTCCCCGCCGAGGCCAAAGTCATCATCAACGGGATGGTGACAAAAAGCACCGGAACTCGCCGCGAGTATGTCTCCTACGGTCTCGCCGAGGGACTCCAGTACAAGTACACGATCACGGCCCAGGTGGAGCGTGATGGTAAAGTTTACGAGGAAACTCGCGAAGTGATTCTCACAGCGGGGGCCAAAAAAGGCGTCGCGTTCTCCTTCCAATTCCCGTCTGAGAACCTGGCGGGAATCACCAGCGGCGACCGCCTGTGATGGCTGATTGAACTCACCTGGCCTGTTGCCAGTCCAAGCATCTCCCTGAATTTTCCAAGGCACCAGAGCCGTCTGGTGCCTTTTGTTTTGTGCCCTCTAAATCATCCCCAACTTTCTTAAAACCCACGAGATGCCGGCGGCGCAAGGTCTTGTCGGGGCCATTCATGAATTGTCCCGACCGTTTTAACCAGCAACTGAACCCAGGCGTTGGCGTGCGGCTGATGAACTGGATCATCCAAACGTTGGAATGTGCACCTGGCAACCAGCAGGTTCCACTGGAAAAATTCCGCTCCCACACAAACTCGTGTGGACCTTGGGGTTCCTATTGACAAAGCAAGAGTGTGGATTTATGAGTTGTTCCCCACCTCCATAGTCATCAAAGCTTGGCATAAAATAGAAAAGTTTTGCGGACGCAATCCTCGAAGTGACAACGCCATCCAGAAGCACCTGCTTGGGGTGCGGAGATTGCGTCCCTCGCAAACACCGGGAGAGCCTGCAAGGCCCTGACTCATACCCCAAGGAGCGAGCGAACAAGTACCCCGCTTTCGGTGTCAGGTGCAAGCAGGGACATTGGTGAACCAAGACACGCCAAGACACGGCAACCGTTTTTTGCAGAAGAGGAGGATCCATGTTTCGTTCGCTGGCCGTCGTAGGTGCCACCGGCGCTGTTGGCCGAATTATGGTCGAGTTGCTGGAAAAGAGCGCACTTCAATTTGAGAAGGTCAAGTTTCTCGCGTCCAAGCGCTCGGTGGGGAAGACGCTCACGTTCCGTGGTCAGGAGTACCCGATCGAGGAACTCCGGCCAGAGGCTTTCGACGGTATGGATCTGGCCGTCAGCAGCACACCTGACGAGGTGGCAAAGGAATTCATCCCGGAAGCCGTCAAGCGTGGTTGCGTGGTGGTGGACGAAAGCGCCGCATGGCGAATGGATCCCGACGTGCCGCTGGTCATCCCCGAAGTCAACCCGCACGCAGCGTTCCGCCACAAAGGGATTATCGCAAGCCCCAACTGTTCGACCACGCAGATGGTCGTGGCACTCAAGCCGCTTCACGATTATGGCCGTGTCAGGCGTGTGGTCGTCAGCACCTACCAGGCAGCAAGTGGCGCCGGGGTAGGGGGGACACATGACCTCATCGAGGGCACTCGAGCCTACCTGGAAAATCGCCCCTACCAATACACGACGTTTGCGTTTCCCCTTGCGTTCAATCTCATTCCCCAAATCGGCTCTCCCAAACACGCGGGATACACTTCGGAAGAGATGAAAATGGTCCTGGAAACCCGCAAGATTATGGAGGATGAGAGCATTCAAATCTGCGCCACGTGTGTTCGGGTACCAGTCGCCAACTCCCACAGTGAAACCATTCTCGTGGAAACAGAGAAGAAGATCACGGTAGAAAAGGCGCGGGAACTCTTTGCCAGCTTTCCAGGGATCGTCGTCGTGGACGATTTGCCCAACAAAAAATACCCCATGCCGATAGATTGCACCGGACGGGACGAAGTCTTTGTGGGACGGATTCGTGAAGATTTGAGCTCCCCGAACGGGCTGGTCTTCTGGTGTGTGAGCGATAATCTTCGCAAAGGGGCGGCCACCAACGCCGTGCAAATTGTGGAGCTGCTGATTCGCGGCAAACCGAACTGACAGCCATGGGCGAGGGAGGCGACAACGTCTCCCTGTCGTAACGGGCTTGCAGTCGAGAGTCGAGTGACGGAGTCACGTGGTGCAACAAGCCAGTACAGTGCAGGGTGTGGACGACGCTTTACGATGCATTAAGCTCACCCTTGCCTATGATGGCTCGCACTATCTGGGATGGCAAAAGCAGCCCCAGGGAAAAACTATTCAGGGCGTTCTGGAAGAGGCTCTCCAGCAACTGACCGGCGCTCCGACCCGGGTGCTGGCAAGCGGTCGCACGGACGTTGGTGTTCACGCCCTGGGGCAGGTGGCTGCTTTCCGCACAAAAAGCCGGCTGAGTTGTGCGGTCATCCAGCGGGCGATCAACGCTCTTCTGCCGCCGGACATCGTTGTCCTCTCAGTGGAAGAGGCTCCCCTCTCTTTTCATCCGATTCGCGACGCACGCCGTAAGCGTTATCGCTACCTTATCTGGGATTCGCCGCTCAAGCCGGTCTTCCTTCGCCAGTATGTATGGTTTTTTGGAAAACCTCTGGATGAGCAGGCCATGGCGGTCGCGGCTTCCTATCTGGTGGGAGAACACGATTTTTCCGCATTTGAGACAAGCGGAGCAAAACGGAAAACAAGCGTCAGAACCGTGTACGAGATTTCCCTCGCCCGCCGCCATCCTGCTCTCCCCAGCCTCATTACCATCGAGATCGAAGCCAACGGATTCCTGTACAACATGGTCCGCAACATCGTAGGAAGCCTAGTGGAAGTGGGTCGGGGGGCATACGCCCCGGCCTGGATGCACCAGGTCCTGCTTCGCAAGGATCGGCGGCTGGCCGGCCCAACAGCCCCCGGCAGCGGCCTCTTCCTTGTTGGCGTTTCGTACAGCGATGCTCCGGCTCCCTCGAGTCCTGATCCCTGGGAACTTTTCGCCGCGCAGGTGCGGACCTCTGCACCGTGCGATTGATCCTGTCAACTCCACCCAGCACCGGCAAACGTTCCCTTCTCACCGATCGCGTTTTTTGGGGTGGATGATCACAATAGAAGTAAGGCGTAAGGATAAAAACGATAGCTTGAGTCAGTCTGCATTCCTTAACCCTCTGCTTTGAAGACCCAGTGCGCATCCTTCACATCATTACGCGGTTGATTCTCGGCGGGGCCCAGGAAAACACCCTTTTAACGTGCGAAGATCTCATCCGC
>Ga0181858_1001310_pt1 | contig 12079 bp, 9 predicted proteins | sample NewIslPassag4_SG_FD_130749 | JGI IMG/M metagenome (GOLD analysis project Ga0181858, IMG submission 130749) | Feedstock adapted compost microbial communities from Newby Island compost facility, Milpitas, CA, USA - Passage 4_SG | ecosystem: Engineered > Solid waste > Feedstock > Composting ...
CGCGGGCGGCACGCTGGACGCTGTGCTGGGCGCGACGATTACGGCGGGCACGCTGTCGGCGGTGGAAAGCGCGACGATCGCGGGCGGCACGCTGGACGCTGTGCTGGGCGCGACGATTACGGCGGGCACGCTGTCGGCGGTGGAAAGCGCGACGATCGCGGGCGGCACGCTGGACAGCATCACCTCCATCTCGCAAAAAAGCTTCATTGAAATTATCGACGAGGGTGTTGTCACCGGGGACGCATTTGCGGCTCTGGCACCGGTGACCACGGCAGTGCTCGGCGTCTATTCCTACTTCATTTTCAATACCGGCCCCAATGAAGCCGACGCCCAGGTGGAAATCAGCGCCGACGGCAACAACTGGTACGTGGACGTGACGACGGCAAGCCCCATCGGCGCCGGCTCCGTGGACGTGCTGGTGCCCAAACGGTTCCTGAAATATACCCGGCTTGCTTACAGGTCAACGAACGCGGGCCAGCCGACCACGCTCAATATCCATTTCAATGCCCAAGGCACGTAAGGCGAAGGAGCGCATGGGTTTCCATGGGCTCCTTTCCTGCAAAGGGGGAATATCATGTCCCGTCTCCTGCTCGGCGTTCAACTGATTGTGCGCAATGAAGCGGATGTGATCTCCCGCTGTCTGGAAAGCGTGCGCGCCATCGCGGACGAACTGATCGTCGTGGATATGGGGTCCGCCGACGGCACGCCGGACATTGCCCGAAGCTTCGGGGCCGTCGTCATCCCGGCGGAATGGGAGGACGATTTTGCGAAGGCCCGCAACATTGCCCTGGCTCACTCGGCGGCGGAGTGGGTGCTTGTGATCGACGCGGATGAGGCGGTGACCGGGGGCGCCGGCGAGCTGCGGGATTTTCTCGGGCAAACCGAGGCGGCTGCGCTGACCGTGGAAATGGAAAACCTGTACGGGCCGCACCCTTGGGAGCGCGTCATTTTCCATCCGGTGCGGCTGTTCCGTCGCGGGGAGCCGAACCATTTCCGTTTTCGGGGCCGGCTTCATGAGCAGATCGTCTCCGCCAGCGGGGAAGGCATTCCCTCATCCCGCATCGCGTCCTCGCCGCTGAAGCTCGTCCACGACGGATACTTGCCGGAAAAAATCAGGGTCAAACATAAAGCTCTCCGCAATCTGAACATCCTGCGGCAAATGCTGGCGGACGCGCCGGATGACCCGTATGTGCTTTACCATCTGGGCGTGACCCATTGCCAGCTTGGCCAAGCGGAGGAAGCGGTCCGATATTTCGCCGCAGCGCGCAAACTGGCGCCGCCGGCCCCCTGGCGGCCGACGCTCATCCGCGATACCGCCAAGGTCCTCGGCCAGCTGGGACAATGGGATGAGGCCATCGAGCTGTTGCAGAAAGAATCCGCCCGCTACCCCGACTACGCCGATCTGCACCATCTGCTGGGCGAGGCCTTGACCCATGCGGGCAGATGGCATGAAGCCCGGGAAGCGTATCTCCGCGCGGCGGAATGGGCCGCCGGGACAGGCGCTTACGTGACGGAACCGGGGATGGGGGGATTTCGCACCTTTTATGGCCTGGCTGCCATCGCCCGCAAGCTCGGGGCTTTGGAAGAAGCCGCCGGATGGTACGAAAAATGCGCAGCCCTTGAGCCCCGCTTCGAACCCGGACTGCTGGGCTGGGCGGATACGCTGGATCTTATGGGCATAGCCGCCGAAGAAATCCGGCGCCGCCTGACGGCTTACGTGCAGCCCAAGGATGCGGCGGGGGCGCTCATGCTGGCGCGTGTCTTCACGCAAATGGGATATTACCCGGAAGCGCTGGCCTTGCTCAAGATGCTGGAACCGCAGGTACCGGCCGCCAAAGAAATCCGGCGGGAATGCCTGATGCAGACCGGGCAGTTTGCGGAAGCGCTGGCCATGACGGAAGGGGACGGCAGCGCCGAGGAGCCGTGGGAAAGCGATGCAGTGGCCATGGACTGCGCGCTCTGCTTCTGGAGCGAAGAGCTTTCCCTTCCATACAGGTTTTTCAGGCGCCTTTCGCCGGAACTTCGCCCGGCCTACGAAGCGGCGGACCGTTACGTGACGGAAGGAAAAAGGACGGAAGCGCTGGAGCGCGACCCGGCGGTTCGGAAGCTCACGGCGGAACTTCTTGGCCGGGCGGTGCGGCGGAAGCTGATCCGCATCGCGGAAAAATTGGCGCAAATTTATGCCGGCGGCACCGAAGAGCTGGGCCTGGCGCTTTACCGGTACGGATACGTTCTGCCGGCGGCGGACCGGTTCCTTACCCTGATGAAAGAGGGCCGCCTGTCCGCGGAAGGGCTGCATACGCTCGGCGAGATTGTCTACGACAAAGGGCATTACGCCCAGGCCGCCGCCCTTTTTGAGCAAGTGCTGGCCGGCGACGGCAGCCGCTTCCGCGCAAGAATCGGCGCTGCGCTTTGCTATTTGCGCCTGGCCCGGGAACTTCTGCTCGAAAGCCTGCAAAAGGCGCCCCATCATCCTGCGTTTCACCAAGACCTGAAAAAAGCCGAAGCGGCCATCGCGCTCCTGGAGGCGACGGATTGGCACACGGAGTGGAACGCTGCGGAAAGGAGAAACATGCATGCGGCGCCCGAGGATCTCTTTGTGCATGATTGTGAAAGATGAGGCCGAGGATTTGCCCCGCTGCCTGGAAAGCGTCAGGGGAGTGGCGGATGAAATCATCGTCGTCGATACGGGTTCGTCCGACGGTTCGGCGGACATCGCCAAAAGTTTCGGAGCCCGCGTCATTTCGTTTCCGTGGCGGGACGATTTTGCCCAGGCGCGCAATGCGGGCCTGGAGGAAGCCTGCGGCGACTGGATCCTCTTTCTTGACGCCGATGAGGCGCTGGACCCCGGCGACCGCGAAAAGCTGCTGCAATACGCCCGGCTCACGCAATATGACGGCTTTTTCCTGCGGGTGATGAACTACGTGGGCGACGGCAGCCGGGGAACGAGCATCAACCCGGTGCTGCGCATGTTCCGCAACGACAAGGCGCACCGGTTTGAAGGCAGAATTCATGAGCAGATCGCATCCAGCATCCTGCGGGCAAAACCCGATGCGGCCTTCCGCGTAACGGAGGTGAAAATTCACCATTACGGCTATTTGAGCAAAAAAATCGCCGCGCGGGACAAGGTACGCCGCAATCTGGCGCTCTTGCGGAAAACGCTGGAAGAGTCGCCCGATGATCCTTTCCATCTGTACAACATCGGAATCGAGTATTTGCGGCTCGGACAGAAGGAACAGGCGCTGGAAGCTTTCCAAAAGGCTCGCCGTCTGGCTTCGCCCGCCTGGAGCTTTACCCATTTGCTGTACAAATGCGAGGCGCGGACGCTGCAGGCCCTCGGGCGGTGCGGCGAAGCTGTCCGGGTATGCGAGGAGGGCATCGCGCTTTATTCGAAATACCCCGATCTGTATCACATCAAAGGTTCGTGCGAGATCGCGCTGGGCCGGTGGAGCGAGGCGAGGTCTTCGTTGCATGCGGCTTACCGGATCGGCCCCGCCGGCGAAACGTTTCACACCGAGGAGGGCATGGGCACGTATCAGACCTGCTATACCCTCGGGCTTTTGCATGAGACGCTGCGCGACTTCCGGGCCGCCGCGGAATGGTATTTGCGGGCCATGCGCGGCAAGCCGGGCCTGAATCCGCCGCTGTGCCGCCTGTTCCGGTTCATGAAATGCAGGGGGCTGGAAAAGGAACTGGCTGCGCTGGTCCTGCGCCGATTTCGTCCCGACTCGCCGCAGGCGGCGGAGAAAATCGTCACGATGCTGCTTGCGGCCGGCTGCGGGCGGGCTGCCCGATTGGTGCTTCGAAAATGGAAGGCGGCCATCCCCGAAACGGCGTATGCCTGGGCGCTTCCCGCCTGCCATCTGCTGAAAGGCGACGGGGATGGCGCATTGCGCGCGATTGGACGACTGGAACGAGCAATGGGCCCGCAAAGCCGAAAGGCGCTGCGGAGGATGAAAGCGTGGGCGGTTTGGGCGCAAAATGCGGAACATCGGCAGGCATTGCCGGATAATTGTTCGCCGGAGGATTTTCCGCTGGCGGTCAAAATCGCCTTTGCCGCCGGCAAACCTTGCTTGTCCATGTGGCTCGGGCGGAAAAGGCGGCTTGGGGAGGGGCCGGCCTGGGACATAAAAGAAGCGGAGCGCCTGATCCGCGCCGCCGCGGATTTGGCCGATATGCATCTTGAACGTACGCGCGGCCCGCTGACGCCGATGCAGCAAGGCCTTGTGCGCGCCTGCCGGCTGGCGGCACCATTTCCGGACGGATTCTGACGAGCGGGTGAGGCCCCGTGGAAAAGCCGGATTTGTCCCTGTGCATGATTGTGAAAGACGAAGCGGAAAATTTGGAGCGCTGCCTGCGCTCCGCGGCCCATCTGGTGCGGGAAATCGTTGTCGTCGATACGGGGTCGCGCGACGGCAGCAGGGAAACGGCCGCCCGCTGGGGCGCGGTCATTGTGGAGTATCCTTGGAACGGCGATTTTGCCGCGGCGCGCAACGCGGGGCTGCGAAGGGCGTCGGGACGCTGGATTCTTGTGCTGGATGCCGACGAGGAACTGGCGGAAGCCGATCCGGCGGACATTAAGGCGCTGCTCAGCCGGGAAGACGTATACGGATGGCAAGTCCAAATGATCCATTACATTGGCGAACGGCCGGGGGAGGAATATGTGACGGATACGGCGTGCCGCCTGTTCCGCAATGACCCGCGCATCGCCTATGAGGGAAGGATCCACGAGGATGTGGAAGGATCCCTTTTGGCTCTGGGCGCATCCCGCATCGGTTACGCGCCCCTTGTCATCCGGCATTACGGCTACCTGGACGGCGCGCTGGCCCGGAAGAAGAAAGCGGAGCGGAACATGGCTCTCTTGCGGGAAGCGGCGGCGCGGCATCCGGATGATTTGCGGCTGCGCTATGCGCTGGGCACGGAATATTTTCTGACCGGATGCTATGAAGAGGCGCTGGAGTGGTTCCGGCCGCTCTTTTGCAAGACGCCCGTGTTTGCCGGATACGCTTCGGATCTGGCGTTCAAGGGGGCTTATTGTCTCCTCAAAACCGGAAGGACAAGGGAAGCTCTCACGCTGGCGGAAGAGGCGCTCCTTATTTATCCGGACTATGCGGATTTGTGGGAACTGAAGGCGGTGCTGCTTAAGGACGCCGAACGCTTGCCGGAGGCTTTGCGTGCTGCGGAACAAGCGGTTTCGGCCGGCGCAAGGCCTGACCGTTACCTGACCGCATCCGGCTCCGGGACATACCGCAGCCACTACCTGGCCGGAACGATCTGCGAGCGGATGCTGCGCTTTGGCGAGGCAGCCCGCCGCTACCGCCAGGCGCTGGAATGGAACGCCTGTTTTGCGCCGGCCTGGGCGCGCTGGGCCCGGATCGCATTCGCAGCGGAGCAGGGTGATGCGTTTCTGGCGTTTGCCGCCGAAACATGCGGTCACATGACAATGCAGGCGAAAAAGGCGGTGCTGGAAGCGGCTTTAGACGCCGGGAACAAAGAAGAATGCGCAAAATTGCTCAGCTTTCCGGGATTTTCGGGGGTCCATCCGGTGCTAGAGGCGATGCTGCTTGCCAAGCTGGGCGAGAAAGAAACGGCGGCGCGGATGCTTGCGCGGTGCGGGAACACGCCGGAATGGGCGAAGGAAAGCAGGCTGTGCCTTTGGGCCCTTGGGGACTTGGACGAGCCGGAAGGCTTGGACGCGGATCTTGTCCGCTGCCAGGAGGCGCTCATCCGCTGCGGCGCCTGGGACGCATGGGTCCGCTTCTTGCGCGCCATTCCCGATCCGTATGCGGCACCGCCTTTGCCGCCCGGCCCCATCTTCCGCCTGCCGGAAGCTCCGGATCATGCGCAGCGCGCCTTTTTGGACCTGTGCCGCGCGTGGGGGGAAAGGGCGGATTACGGCGCCAGGCTGGCGGCCGGCGTAATGGCCCATGCGGCGGGCGATTACACGGAAGCGCTGCGCTGGTTTGCTTCCGCCCGCAGTCTCAAGCCCGGCCGCCTGGAACCGGCCGCAGGGCTCACCGCCAGTTTGGCCGCCCTTGCCCATGGACACCACAAAGGGGCCGGCTTCGCTCCGGCCATTCCGGTCCGGCTTTTGCTGCTCGTTTACTATATGTAAGGAAAGGAGGCAGGTTCCTGTGACGAACTATCATGTGTTTGACCAGTTACACGATCCCATATTTACCCATCAGGTGAACACGTTCGAAGATCCCGGCATAGAGGCCGGGGCGGAAGCGGACGCCGCCAAAGCCGGCGTTCTTTTTGCCGCGTCATTTGCCGCTTCGGTGCCTGCAGGCCAAAACCTGCTGCTGCAGGTTGCAAACCCGCCCGGCAGCGGCAGAACGATGTACGTTTCGCGCGTTTTCGGCAGTTCTTCCGCCGCCGTGACCTTGGCATTGTACCGGAACGGAACCTTTACCGGCTCCGCCATAACGCCGGTCAATCTGAATTTCGGCAGCGCAAACGCCAGTGCCATGACCGCGCAAGGGGGCACGGGCACGCTGGGAGGCGGTCCGGCGGTCCTGCTGTCGCTTATTTTTGCAGGCATGGCCTTATACCCTCGATATTGGCGGCAGCATCATCGTTCCGCCGGGCAGCGCGCTGACGGTGGCGGTCGGGACCGGCTCCGCCAACGCCGCCGCCCAGATCCAGTGGTGGGAATATTAATCGTCAATGGGGGGCGGATCATGACCAATTATCATATTTTCAATACGGCCAGTCAGCCGCTTTTCAACCTGACGACCAACACGTATCAGAACCCGTATACGGTCTCGCCGCCGGAAGAAAGCGCCAGCCGCGCCGGCAGTCTGTTTTCCGTCACCGCTTCAAATACCGGCACGGTTGGCTTGGTGCTGCTCACCGTCACCGTTTCCTTGCGGCTCAACAATCCGCCGGGCAGCGGCAAAACGGCGTACATTTCCGGCATATATACCAGCATCGGGGGCTCATCGCTGCTTTCGTCCCTGGCAGGGAGCGCAACCATCGTGCGGGGAGGGACCCTCTCGTCGCCGGCCACTCTGACGCCGGCCAATCACAATTTTGGCAGCGCGAACGCCAGCGTTCTGCAAGCTCAGTCCTCCACGTCGGCCGCGAGCGGCGGAACGCCTTTCATGGCCATGCAGCTGGCGCCCGGAGCGGTGATCCACCGGATTGCGGGAGGCATCATCCTGCCGCCGGGAACCTCCATGTGCGTCAGCGTCGTCGCTTCCAGCAGCTCCCTTGGCCTGTCGATTACCTCGATGGCGTCGATTGCCTGGTGGGAGGCATAATCGGTATCGAAGCATTCGTCAGCCCAGTTTGACGAAGATTTGTTTAATGGCATAAAGGATGGCAAGGTGGGCGGGATAAAAGGCGCGGTACAGCCAGTTGGGGATCCATCGTTTTTCGCCGGGCCGCGACAGAAGAATAAGCCCCGTGGCCAGGATGCTGAACATTTGGATCCAGAGTTCCGGGCCGTAAACCAGCAAATACAGCAGATTTAAAAGCAGATGCCCGGCCAGCATCTGCCATCCTTTGGCCGCGAAGCGGTAGATGAAAATGAGCAGGATGCCGTATATGCCGTAATCCATCGGCACGATAACGGACACAAACAAAATCCCGAGCACCGCCAGCGTCCGCCGGGGTTCTGGGAGCCTGTCATAGGCGTATAGCGCGACAAGCCCCAAAAGCAGCGTCACGATAACGTTGAGCGCATATTCGTCAAACGCGAGCGTAAAAGGCGCCTGGGAGATGACGGCAAGAATCAGCAGGCGCTTCATGTATTTCTTGTGGTCCCTCGTATAATGGTAGCCTTGCACGATAAACCAGCAATAAAGGGGAAAGGCCAGCCGGCCGATGATGCGGAACGTGTCGTTGTCCGGGTAAAAGATGACGCCGATGTGGTCGATAAGCATGGACAGCATCGCGATGACCGCGTTCATGTTTACCAGCGCTCCTTGTCCTTTGCCAGACGGGTGATTGGTTTATTATACCACATGCCCTGCCGATCCTGCGCTGCGCCTTCCTGCACCGTCCGCACGGCATCTTCCGCCTGAGACGTCCTTGCCGGGTTTTGCGCAAAGTCGGGAAGCCAATGGCTTCCTGTTTTCCAACTTTTCGCCCATCATACCGATACCGAAATATTCTTTTTAATCGCTTTCCGAAAACAAATAACGATATTTTCATTTTCATATCGTTAACCGCACCATTTCAGCACCTTTGACCCAAATAACGCACATGGAATCGTCATATTCGGCTTGGGCAGGGCGGATGGGCATGAAAAAACCTGCCGCCATGTGGCGGCAGGCGAAAACCATGCATATGATTGCCGGATCAATCCGTAATGTCCGCCCACATTTCCACGTCATTGACGCCCAGCGCGATTTGCGAAGGGTAGATGCGCCGGCCGTATTCGGTTTCCATATAGCGGACGATGGCTTCTTTCATGTTGGCTTCGATCAGATAACGGCTGCGGCCCCGCACCCAGACCTGGGCGGAGTAGCCGTTGTCTTCATCCCAGAGAAGCTCCACCTGCACGTCCTCAACGGGCACGTCATGCCGCGCGGCGAGATGGAGGCAGATGGCGTTGACAAGCTCATCCATGGACAGCCGCATCATGGCGCATTACCATCCGTGCGGGCGATTGTCCGGGTACGGCGGACGGGGCTGTTCCTTTTTCCTGCCGAAAGCGTTCCAGACGGCGCGGACGAGCATGACGAGCAGGATGATGGCGATGACGTTGACCATCAGCCCGAGCAGGTGGCCAAGGATGCCCAGGTTGGCAAACAGGCTGCCGAACAGAAGGCCGGCCAGGCCGCCAAGCATCATGCCTTGCAGAAAACCGCCGCCGAACAATCCGCCTTTGCCCGCTTGCGTTGCCGTTCCAGCTCCCGTGGTGGATTTGGTGGCCGACGTGCCGCTTTTGGCTGCGGAATCCGGGGCGGCCGGAGATTTGGCCGGCGTCTTGTTGTAAGATTTTACGCCGGAACTGAAGCCGCGTTTTGCATCCGCTTCATCGGCAAAACCGGCAAACGCAAACACAAAGGTGAACAGGCTGAGCAGCATAAGCGTTTTTTTCCACATTTCTCGTATGATTCCTCCCAGCTGAAATGTATTCTGCTACTTTCATAACAATAAGAAATACGCGCGACGAAAGCAACGGTTTCAAGTTTTTGAGATGCGCCGCGCGCCGTTTTGGGGTATGCTGGAAACAGCGTCACCAGCACACGGGGAGGGCCGGTCATGGACGGGATGCGCACATATCCCGGCGCTTATGTCAAATATCTCGCCGTCTTTCATGGCGCGCGGGATTTTTTTGAATGCCATGAAATCATGGAAGAGCATTGGAAAACGCGGCGCGGCACCCGCCACGAATCGTGCTGGCTGGCCCTGATCCGCATAGCGGTCGCCTGCTATCACGCACGGCGCGGCAACTGGCCCGGCGCAAGGAAAATGATGGAAAAGGTGATCGCGGACATGAAGCCGGAACTGTTGGACGAACTCGGGCTGGACGGCCGGCGCCTTGCGGAACGGATGCGTGAAACGATGCGCCGCTGGATGAGCGGAGGCGAAGGCGGCGCGGCGTACGAGGACCCGGATCTGCCCATCGCCGATCCGGCGCTTCTTGCGGCGGCGGTTCAATGCTGCCGGCAGCTGGGCTGGGAGTGGGGCACGCGGTCGGAACATGTCCGTCCGGACGTCGTGCACCGGCACCTTACGCGGGACCGAACGGCCGTGATCCGGGCAAGAAGCGATGCGTTGATACGAAAACGGGAAGAGCGAAAGTTAAGGGCGCAAAGTTCAGAGGGGCATGGGGCCAACACCGACGGGACCGGAGCGGGACAGGTCAAGCCCGACGTGAAAAATTAACGCGGCCATATAGCCGCTGTCTCCGAAGGGCTCGCGCCTTATTCGTTTTTTTCTTTTCCTTCCAGGTACTTGTACCCGTCGGTGACCATTTCCAGCTTTCCGGTTTCCGGATGAATGATCAGGCCGTGCACGGGCGTTCCGGGCGGCAAAAGCGGATGATTGCGAACGATGTCCGCGCTTCTTTCCACGCTTTCCCGCACGCTGTCAAATCCCTGCAGCCAGCGTGAAAACTGGATGCCGGAATGATGGAGCGTCTGAATCACATCCCGCGAAATGCCGCGGTCAACCATTTTGCTGACGACTTCCGCGGGATTGATCCCCGTCATGCCGCAGCCGTGATGGCCGATGACCATCACTTCCCTGGCGTTCAGTTCATACAGCGCCACGATGACGCTCCGCATGATGTTTCCGAACGGGTTGGTGATGATCGCGCCGGCGTTCTTGATGATTTTGGCGTCACCGTTGCGCAGGTTCAACGCCTTGGGCAAAAGCTCGGTCAGCCTGGTATCCATGCAGGTGACGATCACCAGTTTTTTGTCGGGATAGCGGGTCGTCAGATACTTTTCATATTCCCGATTCTCCACGAATTTTTGATTGAAGTCCAGAATTTCTTCCAGGATGGACAAGCTTGCTTTCGCCTCCTTGGAGCGGACAAAGGTAAGTTGAGTTGATTATAGATTTTGCCATCGTTATGATCAAGTTGACAGCGGAAAGAGAAAGGACGGATGACAATGAACCCATCGACGACGAACCCGTTGCCGGAACATGCGGCCGAGGCTTTGCGGCGTTTCCGGGAACTTGCGGGCAAGATCAAGCATTACGAGGAAATTTTGGCCGTGGTGTTCTGGGACATGCGCACCGGCGCGCCGCGCAAGGGGATCGGCCTGCGTTCGGAGGCCTACGGGGATCTGGCCGCCGAATCGTTCCGGATTTCCGTTTCCGACGAAATGGGAGAGCTTCTCGAAAAACTGTCGCAGCCCGACGTGCTGCCGCTGCTTTCGCATGTGGACCGGCGGCAGGTGGAGGAAGTCCGCAAGGACTACGAGCGCAACCGCAAGCTTCCTCCCGACCTGTACCGCGAATACATGGTGCTGGTCTCCCAATCGGAGGCCGCCTGGGAAGAAGCCAAGGAGAAAAGCGATTTTCCCGGCTTTTTGCCCTGCCTGGAAAAAATCATCGACTACAACCGCCGCTTCATCGAGATCTGGGGCGTCAAGGAAACGCCGTATGACACGCTGCTGGACCTCTATGAGCCGGACATGCACGTGAAGGGCCTGGATCGGCTGTTCGGCGAACTGAAGAGCCGGCTGGTGCCGCTTCTGGAAGCCGTTCAGCGGGATGGCGAGCGTCCGGACACTTCATTCCTGAAAGGCACCTTCGACGTGGCGGCCCAAAAGGCGTTCAGCATGTACATTTTGAAAGAACTGGGCTACGATTTCGAAGCCGGCCGGCTCGACGAAAGCGTCCATCCGTTCATGACCGGCCTCAACCCCGGCGACGTGCGCATCACGACCCGTTATCTGGAAGACGACGTCCTGAGCGCGCTGTTCGGCACGATTCACGAATGCGGCCATGCGCTGTACGAGCAAAATCTCGGAGAGGAGCTTTACGGCACGCTGCTTTGCACGGGCACGTCCCTCGGCATTCACGAATCGCAGTCGCGGCTTTGGGAAAATCTCGTCGCTCGCAGCCGCCCCTTCTGGCAGCGTTATTTCCCCGAGCTCCGGAAGCATTTTCCCGGCAAATTCGATCACGTGACGGCGGAAGACTTCTACCGCGCGGTCAATGTGGCGGAGCCGTCGCTGATCCGGATTGAGGCGGATGAGCTTACGTACAATTTGCACATTATGATCCGCTATGAAATCGAAAAAATGCTGTTTAACGAAGGGCTGGCGGCACGCGACCTGCCGGAGGTTTGGAACGCGAAATACACGGAAACGCTGGGCGTGACGCCAAAAAACGACGCGGAAGGCGTGCTGCAGGACGTGCACTGGTCCGGCGGCTCCTTCGGCTACTTCCCGTCCTACGCCCTGGGCAATATGTACGGCGCCCAGATGATGGCCAAGGCGCGCGAGGAAATGCCGGATCTGGACGTGCACATCGCATCCGGACGTTTCTTGCCCCTGAAGGAATGGCTGACGGAAAAGGTGTACAGGCACGGAAAATCGCTGCGGCCCGCCGAAATCATTCTGAACGTGACGGGGGAGCCGCTGAAATCCTCGTATTTGTGCGATTA
>Ga0181858_1001312_pt1 | contig 12070 bp, 8 predicted proteins | sample NewIslPassag4_SG_FD_130749 | JGI IMG/M metagenome (GOLD analysis project Ga0181858, IMG submission 130749) | Feedstock adapted compost microbial communities from Newby Island compost facility, Milpitas, CA, USA - Passage 4_SG | ecosystem: Engineered > Solid waste > Feedstock > Composting ...
AATTGTCGCGGAGATTCTTTCGCCGCGTGACCTCACGTTCGAGACGCAATCTGCCAATCCGCCGCCACCGCAGCGGCAGAATTCAGGCGTGACCAAGCTGGCGATCCGCACCAAACTTCCCGATCAACCTTTCAGGTTGGCGGTCGTCTTGTGGTGTAATCCCGCGGCTAAACGGTCCCCGATCACCCTGCGCCTGCTGGAGGAGTGGGAAGGGCGTGTGGTGTCAAGAAAGTGAAAGGTGTATCAAATTGCCGAACGTCTTCAGGTTTGAAGCGAACTTCAGAGCCCCCGTCGGAAGGCGGGATTGAAACTCCGGTGTGATCCCGACTCCGCTGTTACATCCCCACGAATCGCGCGTAGATGCTCCGCCCGACCACAGGATCATCGATCCCGGTGATAAGGGCACGTCCATCGGGAAAGAGGGTCAGTGTCCAGTCGGGAGTTCGCAGACGCAGGAAGTACGGGGACTTCTCGACTTCCCCCAGCGCAGTCCAGCGAATGTAAATCTCGTCGAGGTCGCATCGTCCCTCGGCCGGCGTCACCTGCACCGTTTTACGCCCGCAAAGCGCGACACTGGTCGATTCCCGACGGTGTTCGAGAAACTCGAACCGGCCTTGTCCGCATGTCGGACATGACGGGTCCTGAACCCCGGCCAGCGAGATCTGGCGAAGTGCTACCGGCCACAAGTTCACAACGATCAGATCACGTGTGACGGCCTCGTATCGGCCGGCGAGAATCTTGAGGGCTTCCATTGCCTCCAGTGAGGCCACAACGCCCACGGTGGGGCCCAGGATTCCAGCCGTCTCACAGGTCGGCATTGCACCTGCTGGTGGAAGTGTCGGAATCAGACAGCGCAGGCACGGCGTTTCTCCCGGAAGAATGGCCATGACCTGTCCCTGGGCCCCGAGACACGCAGCAAATACCCAGGGGCGTTTTTCACGGATGGCGTAATCGTTGAGAAGAAATCTCGTTTCAAAGTTATCTGTTCCATCCACGAGGAGATCAACATCCTTTGCTAGCTTGCCGATGGTGTCCGAACAGATGTCGGCCACGATCGGTTCCACGCGCACTTCGGAATTGATGCGCCGAAGTTTCTCTGTTGCCGCGACGGCTTTGGGGAGCTGCTGCTGTGCATCTTGTTCGTCGAACAGGCACTGCCGGTGTAGATTGCTCAGGTCAACCAGGTCTCGATCTACCACGCGCAAAAAGCCCACCCCTGCCCGTACCAGGTGATTGGCTACCATCGTCCCCAAAGCGCCGCAGCCGCAGATCAGTGCTCGGGCCTCTGCAAGGCGTTGTTGGCCTTCCGCTCCCAGAGGAGCGAACTGGACCTGGCGGAGGTATCGGAGAGACACTTCAGAATCAGGGGTTGGCGTCGGCATGTTTGGAGTGCAGTCGACCTTGCGCGAGTCTCATTCCATATTCGTTCCAGGTTATTCCGAGTTGTCCCGCTCCTCCAGTATTTTAAGAAGGAACTGCCCTGTCACTGAATTTGGGCAGGATGCAATTTCCTCGGGCGTTCCCTGGGCAACAACCCGGCCGCCTTCGCTCCCCGCGCCGGGCCCTAGGTCAATCACATAATCCGCGGAGGCCACGAGCGCAAGATTATGCTCGATCACCAGAAGCGAGTGTCCCAGGGACAAAAGTGTGTCAAAGCATTCCATAAGCTGGTGAATATCGTGGGGATGAAGCCCTCTTGTCGGTTCGTTGAGAATAAACAGAGTTGGTTTTTTTCGGGAGCGGGAGAAATAGGAGGCCAGTTTCAGACGCTGTACTTCCCCGCTGGAAAGGCTCGCCATCGGCTGGCCCAAGCGAAGGTAATCCAGTCCGACATCCATCAGTCGCCGTAACTTGGCCTGAATTTGCGGTTCCCCGCGGAAAAAGAAGTACGCCTCACGAACGGTCATGCGGAGAATTTCTGCGATATTTTTGCCGCGGTACGACACGGCCAAGATTTCCTGTCGATAGCGGGTCCCTTCGCATTCCGGGCAGGGGATTTCCATATTGGGGAGAAAGACCATATCAATTTCCAGAAAGCCTTCTCCCTGACACCGTGAACACTGGCCTTCCCGGGAATTGAAGCTGAAGTGACTCACCCCATATCCGCGGACCCGGGCGTCGCTCGTCTGGGCGAAAACTTTTCTGATTTCGTCGAAGGCTTTGATGAAAGTGGCGGGGTTGGAACGCCAGGTTTTGCCGGGAAAACCCTGGTCAACGAGGACGACGTCACCAATCTGTTTTTCTCCCAGAAGATCCGAAAACGGGAGCGGCAGCGGACCAGCGCCCTGAAGCCTCTGCAGAAGGGCAGGGTAAAGTGTTTTTTCCACGAGGGTGCTTTTTCCTGCCCCACTCACACCGGTGACCGCACAAAGGACGCCGAGAGGAAATTCCACTGTGACATGCTTGAGATTATGCCCAGAGGCTCCCGCTAACCGGATCCAGCCCTGGGCCTGCCGGCGGGGACGTAGCAACACGATCTGACGCCGACGGTTGACGTACTCCGCGGTCAAAGTAGAGGCCTTTGCCAAATCTTCCGGCGATCCCTGAAAGACTATTTCACCGCCGCGTTCCCCGGCTCCTGGTCCCAGTTCGATGATGAGATCCGCCTCGCGGATCAGGGTTTCATCGTGTTCGATCGCGACGACCGTGTTTCCGCGGTTGCGGAGGCGAAGGATCATCCGACGAAGTGCCGCCCGATCTCTCGGATGAAGTCCTGCGGACGGTTCGTCGAGGATATAGACCACGTGTTTGAGACCGGAGCCCAGAGCCGCAGCAAGGAGTGTTCGCCGCAACTCCCCCGTACTAAGGGAGTTGCCCGGTCGGTCGAGATTGAGATGGCCAAGACCCAGTTCCCGGAGCGAAAGAAGTCGCTCCAGAATTGCTTCCCTGCAATAGGTGGCCTGGCGGGTTTCTGGCCCATCGACGACGAGATGGCGGAGGAACTCAATCGCCTCGTCTACCGTGAGGTTGCAAAATTCGCGGATATTGAGCCGACGTGCCCGGGCTTCCCCATCTTGGTCCCGCGTCTCGGAGGTTGCCAATTTCCCAGTTTCGCCCGACCTGACCTTTTGCCAGTCACTCTTCAGGAAAACGCTCAATGCCTGACGTGAAAGACGGGCGCCGCGGCACTCGGGACATCGGATTTCCACTTTCCATTGTTGCATCCAGGCACGCCAGGCGAATTTCTGCCGTCGTCTTTCCAGTTTCCGAAAAATCCCTTCAAGCCCGGCAAAACCTTTTTCCTCGTTTCCGTAAAGGACCAGCCCCAGTTGTTCAGGAGTCAAATCGCCCACCGGTCGATCAAGCGGAATATCCAATTCCCGCGCTTGACGAAGAAGTTCCTCCTGAAATCGGCTCAGTCCAGGCCTGCGCAGCGGGGCGATCGCTCCTTTTTCCAGGCTGAGATGGAAGTCCGGAAAAACCCTGGCGGGATCCAGGGTGGCGACTTTTCCCGTACCCTGGCAGCGAGGACACGCACCGATGGCTGTGTGACTGTTGAAAAGATTGGGTTCGGGTGTGGCAAATACTTCTCCGCATGTGGGGCAGACAGGTTGGGAGCTAAACTCAGCGCGGAGCCATTCTCGGTCATTAATCCGGCACCACCTCCAGACGACGTCCCCAACGAGCGTTCCCCGCTCAGAATAACGTTCCTCTGGTCCTCCCGCCTCCGAGGCGCGTTCTCCTTTCTCCACAAAAATGAGGCACTTTCCGCTACCCTGCGCGAGGGCCGCCTCAATAGACTCACGAAGTCGGGACTCGGGACAACTTCCCAGTTGGATACGGTCCACTATAACTGTCAGGGGCTCATTCCACCTTTTTTGGGTAACCGGCTCGACCTCCCCCGAGCCTCCGCGGGCTGGACAGCTCCTCTGGGCAACCATTTGTTGAAGATCCTGTAGGGACAGGACTTGGTCGTCGACAAGGACGCGGGTCCAACCTTCTGCCGCCAGTTTACCGGTGACTTCCCGCAGTCTATCAAGAGGGCCTGGTGCTGCGGAAAATGCTTCCGCAACGCAAAAGGCGACCATCGCCCGACGGCCGGTCAACCAGTCCGCTTGTAAAGTTTCGGCGATTGCTTGTGAATCCCAAGCCCGCACAGGCCAGCCGCAACGTGTGCAATAAATTTCCCCAAGGTGTGTATAGAGCAAACGGAGAAGATCGAAAATTTCCGTCAGTTGGGCGACATCTCCCCGTATCCCCCGGGTCCGCACCTGGTCGCCCACGGCTACCGTGGGCGAGAGATTGCCGATGTAGTCTACATCCGGGCGGGGCAGATCTTCGAAGTGCTGGCGAATCCGCGCGGAGAGACTTTCGATATAGCGCCGCTGCCCTTCAACGTAGAGTGTATCGAAGGCCAGGCTGGTTTTGCCACTTCCACTGGGACCGCAGAGGACAGTCAGCTTTCCTTTCGGTATTTCGACATCAAGGGACTTGAGATTGTGGGTGCGGGCGCCTCGAATGATGATGCTGCGTCCTGGGGAAGACATGACTGTCCAGACGGTAGGCTGATTACTCCGAGTCCCGCCGCCGTGCCGGGCCTCTTCGCTACCGGTCTTGCTGAGGTGAGCGTTATTCGCTCCATGCAGCCACGATGGCCGCTGACGCCTGTCCTTGCGGCGTCACATTGATGTTCACAAAGACCGGGCGTGAAATCTCCCGAGGTTCGCGGACGACATCCACGGGACAGGCGGGATCAGGATCATCGCAGTTAAGTGTGGCAAACAATTGTTTGTTGTTGAGTGCGAGAACCCCCAGGGTCAGTTCCACCAGCCCTGCGCCGGCTCCCAGGTTTCCGAAATAACTTTTCGCCGCGATAACAGGTACCTTTTTGGGCCCAAAGACTTCAGCAAGGGCCTCTGCCTCCTCCTGATCGCAACTTTGAGTCCCCAGTCCGTGGGCCATGACAAAGCCAATATCCTCAGGTTGCATTTCGGCCTGGTCGAGAACTGCCCGTAAAGCCAAAATGAGGGCGGCCTTTCGATCGGCAACGCAGTGACGTCCCGCCACAGCGGCCGAGGCTGCTGCCAGGACTTCACCGTAAACCTTGACGCCTCGCTTGAGTGCCGACCGACTATCTTCGAGAATGACGGCTGCTGCCCCCTCACCAGGCACCATGCCGGGACGGTTCTTGTCGAACGGCCGGCAGGCCGTGGTGGGCTCCTCATCGCCGAGCGCGACTTCTTCCTGTTGAACCGTGTGAAGGGCCTTCATCAAACTGAGCCGCGTGCCGGTTACCCCGACCACCATGCAATCGGCCCGCCCCGCACGGATGATGTTGAGTCCGTCTGCCAGGCACACACCGGGGCTTGCTTCTCGCACCGTCAGGGAATTGCTCGGACCCCGCAGATCGTTGTAAATGGCCAGGTGGCTCGCCGGCATGTTGGGGAGGTACTTGAGAAGCCACAACGGGAACAGTCGCGGCATCCCTTCCCCGGCCCACCGGTCAAAATGGAAGACCCCGTGCCCATCCAAGCAGGCCTTGATGCCTTCGAGAAATTCCTGGGGCTCGCTGACCATGTAGTCGCTGCCAAAGCTCGTGCCGATTCGTTCGGGCTCAAACGTCCCGATTCGAATCGCCGCATCGTTGAGGGCAAGCTGGCCGGCAGCAACGCCCATCTGACATTCACGGCACATCACTTTGAGTGCTTTCCGGAGGTTTTTTTGCGCCTCCTTGTCCATTTCGCCAAAGTCTTTGATGTTGCCCGTGAATTCTCTAACTTCGCCAGCCGCCCGGAGGGGAATCACCTCCCGTGGGATCCCGCTAGGGCGCGCAAGGCCGGACCGTCGGGCCAGCACCGCCTCCCACATTTCCTGGGGGCTCCGCCCGATGGGGCAAAGCACACCAATTCCTGTGATGACAACGCGTCGCTCCGAGCGATCCATGGGTTCGCCCTCAAGCCTGTGTCGGTCTGCCGGTCTGTAGGTCGCGAATTTTTTATCTTAACTGAAGCCCCGGCCGACGTCGAGAGTCGAACCCCTGCGAACGTTCGACCGCCGCTGTGAGCAAGATTGTTGACAAGAATCCAAGTCACGGGTAAGCTAACCACTGAATAAAAACTAAACATTGCGGCGAAACGGTGTGGAGTTTTGTTCTGATACATTTTTTTAAAAAAGGAGCAAACGGATGCACCGCTCATCTCGCCCCAGTCGCCCAGCGTTTACGCTGGTGGAATTGCTGGTTGTCATCGCGATCATCGGAATCCTCATCGCACTCCTCCTCCCCGCCGTCCAGGCAGCACGCGAGGCCGCTCGGCGAAGCCAGTGTAACAACAACCTCAAACAGCTTATGCTGGCCTTCCATAATTACCACGATAAATGGAGTCGGTTCCCGCCGGGTCTCGTGAAGATGGGAAACTGGTTCGCCATAAACAATTGTCCAGAGGGGCAATGCGGCACATGGTCGTGGGGGGCGTTCATTTTGCCGTACTGTGAGCAATCTGCCCTGTTTGACACGCTTCGCCCAACAATGATTCCGTCCGACGCTGCTATTCAGCCTGATCAGGTATATGCCCTTGTTCGGCAACGAGTGCCGTTGTTTCGGTGTCCCTCGGACACCGCGCCTGATACTAATACAGAGCGCAAAGTCCCGCGCATCGGCTTTTATGGGAATGTTGATTGCACTACGGGATGTGTTGATGTGTTTACGGCCAACTATGTTGGATCGAATAACAGCTATGATCTCAATCGGGAGTACACGGGGACCAACCAATTCAATGGTTTCCTGGGGTATGGGCAGACGGGGAGTAATCCCCCACGCTGCACGCCCATTGGCGACGTGACGGACGGAACCAGCAATACTTTTGCCCTGGGGGAACGAGCCTGGCAAATCCAGGGGGTTATGCTGCGGGCTGCGGTTCCGATCATGGCCAATGGCGACACCGGAAATCACTCTCGACAAGGTCAGGTGTATGCCATGGCCTGTGGTCGCTGGCCGCTTAATTGTACCTCGGCACCGGAGTGTGATCGGGGATTCAGCAGCATGCATCCCGGTGGGGCTAATTTTGCTATGGTCGACGGCTCGGTCCGATTCATTTCGAATACCATCGACCACAACAATGCCACCTCGGCTGTGGATAGTACCTACGAACGACTTATCGCCATTGATGATGGTCAACCTGTACAAGTTCCTTAACATGGCTGGTTGTTCCAACTCGGGGGAGGCCAACGGTGAAGCAACTACCACTCATTCTGGTGGCGATTGTTGGGTTTTTCAGTTTCAGTGGGTGCGGAAGCGGCGGTCCCGCGCTCGGACAGGTTGAAGGCACAGTTACGCTCGACGGCGTCCCCCTTCCCGGAGCCCGTGTCATTTTCACTCCTGTGGATGGTGGCCGCTCATCCATGGCTGTGACTGATGGCAGTGGCCACTATGAGTTGGAGTTTGCCGCTGGCAAAAAAGGGGCTGTGGTAGGCAAACATAAAGTTACCATCTCCACGTTCGAAGCTGGTGAAAAAGACGACAGCGGACAGCTTGTAGGCTTCGTGCCAGAGCGCGTTCCCGCAAAGTATAACACCAACAGCACGTTGGAAGTGGAAGTCAAGCGAGGCCATCAGGTCATTGATTTCCCGTTGGACTCGCGATAAAAGGTGGAGGCCAGCCACCGCTTATGCGGTTCACGAATACCAGCAGGTATCATTCTGTTTAGTCAGAGGAGGTGTTGGTATGCGTCGCAGCAGAAAAGCTTTCACCCTGGTCGAACTCTTAGTCGTCATTGCTATTATTGGCATCCTGATCGCGCTGTTGTTGCCCGCTGTACAAGCAGCGCGGGAAGCAGCTCGCCGATCCCAGTGCAGTAACAACCTCAAGCAGCTCATGTTGGCTGTTCATACGTACGCGGATACCTACCAGCGGCTTCCGGCGCGGCAATCTGGAACCGGTAATATCGCCACAGGTTACCAGCGACTGCGAATCAGTGGCTGGGTGCAGTTGGCGCCTTTCTACGAGCAGAAATCGGTGTACGACGCGGCCATGCAGGCTAACGATAATCCCTGGTCCAATAACCCGGTTTCACACTGGCAGCTTACAGTGATTCCGACACTGAACTGTCCGAGTGATGCGGGAGATATTCCACCGAGGGGAAGCAAACGCGGAACGACGAGTTATGCCTTTTGCGCAGGCGATAACTATGAAGCCTCGGTTCATACGCCCACCGAACGCTCGGACGCCAATCAAGCGGCAGCCCTCATGAATACACCCATTCGTAATCGGGGATGCTTTGGCCGGCAGGATTATAACTCCTTAGCAGCGATCACCGATGGTACAAGCAACACCATTGCCCTAGCTGAACGCTCTCGCCCCCGCCGGGATAATGACCGCGGTTCTGCCATTTATGACACAAGCGGAGATCCGGCGGCATACATTCCGCTAACCTGCCGCGCCTACTGGGCAGGAAACGCATACATTTCTGGTGCTCCGATTTTCACCGCCGACACCTCCCCAGGATACCGCTGGGCAGACGGAGCTGCATACTTCGCTGGTGTGACGACAATTCTACCCCCTAATACGGCCGTTTGCGCAATTGCCGGTGGCGGCTGGAGCGGCATTTCAGGGCATTTTGCCCCGGGGATTTACACGGCGACGAGCGAACACCCTGGCGGTGTCAATGTAGCGTTGGCCGATGGAAGCGTGCGTTTCATTAGCGATACGATCGACACCGGTAATTTGGGTGTCGTGGCGCCGTTGCCGACAGCCTCTGGCCCCAGCCCCTTTGGCGTCTGGGGAGCGCTGGGAACGAAGGCCGGAGGCGAGACGATCACAGGATTCTGAAAAGTTATGCCGATACGCTGTCATTTTCCAATCAGGTTCGGCTGGGCATGCCTGCTTGCTTCGACGACACGGACAGTCCTTTGCGTGAGGTGATCTATGGGTTGGCGCTTCATTTTATTGGGGTTCCTGTGTTCCGTCGCTGGTTTGCTGGTTTCAGAGGGCTGCGGTTCGCGTACCCGGGGAAATATCCCGCAAACGGCGCCGGTGTCGGGGATCGTGACTCTCGATGGCCAGCCGGTGGACGGTGCCACGGTCGTGTTTGTCCCGACGGGAACGCCCGCCTACGGGGCTTACGCCGTGACAGACTCCAAGGGCCATTTCTCGCTGAAATCGTCAGAAACAGTGAGCGGGGCAGTTCCCGGTAAGTATCTCGTCCAGGTTACCAAACTCGTTACCGATACCTCGGGGAAGCAATTTGTGGTCGCGGAGGACGTGGAACACGCGGCCCTCGCCTCCGGCGGTTCCGCCCCTTCGACGGGTGTTAGTGCAACACGGAACGTGCTTCCCGAAAAGTACGCCAATCCCAAGACGTCCGGGATCGAGGTCACCGTCCCGGCAGAAGGCCTTCAGAATCTCGAGATTAAGCTCAGTTCCCAGTGATGCCGTCTACCCTTGCAAAAACGGTTCACTCCCGAAAACCGTGGCTTAAAGTGGGCAGGCCGGTTGGAGGGAATTGAACTTGCCATGGGGATTCACAGCCGCCACGCTTTGCAACCAGGGTCTCTGACCACGAAGCGACTTTCCACAGGTGTCGGACGAGGTAGATGTTCCACGTGGGTTTGGGCCCTGGCGTATCTCTTTTTTGCCTTTTGGAGCTATCGACATTGCCTGTTCACGGGTGCGCTTCCAGCTAGTCGCCCCGCCAACGGCGTGGTGACACTTTTCAATGTCTGGACGATCTGGTGGAATGCGGATCGTGTCTCCTGTTGTTTTCAAAATTATTGGGACGCTCCGATATTCTGGCCCGAGAAGGGCGCCTTCGCCTTTTCTGAACCCCAGCCGCTGACGGCCGCCGTGGCGCCTGTTGTCTGGATGTTCGATCCGGTGGCCGCTTACCATGTTTACTTCGTTGGATCTCTCGTCCTCAATGGAGTCGTTGCCAGGAGGCTGATTCACCGGTGGACCCAAGATCATTGGATAGCCGGATACGCAGGGGCTCTCGTTGTGTGGCTGCCGCTGATTCTCCAGCAACCGGAGCTGATTCAGTACGCGCCGCTCTGGCCGGTGCTATGGCAGTGGGATGTCGTCCTGCGAATGCTGGACCGCCCGATCTGGACACAGGCCCTCGAGCTTGGCTTCGCATGGGCACTGACATTTGCAACCAGCATCCAGTTGGGACTTTTCGCCGCACTCATTCTTGTGCTGATTGTACCCTGGTTTTTTATGTCCAAGAAAGGTGAAGGCGTGGGCGTGTGGATGGGCGGTATTGGCCTCGGAACGCTTCTCATTTTGGCCGTGGGATTGCCAATGAGCCGAATCCTCTCGCCCCATGCTGTTGTCCGTCCACCTGAGGTCGTCACCTCGCTATCCGCGAGGGTTGGCGAGTGGTTGACGCCACCTCCCCACGGGCTCGATTTTTATCTGGGCGCGTGCCATGGGATCGGGGGCCGGTGTTTGAATCCGGGATGGCTGGTCAGCTTTTTGGCCGTGGGCATCACGGCTGCCGCAATATGCAGACGCTTACAGGAGTCACCCCTTCGCCGGATGGTTTTATTCCTCGCAGCTATCGCTGTGGTGTCGGTGATCGGCTCGCTGGGCCCGAAAATTCGAGTGGGACAGGTTTCCATTTGGGATTTACTCGCCAGGGTCATTCCTCCTTTTGCCGCCGTGAGAAGCCCCTACCGATTTGCGTACCTCGCCCAGCTCACCATTCTTTTGTTGAGTGCACTCGGCCTGATGGGCGTGCGAACCTATTTTCAAAAGATTTTGCCCGGGGTTCGCAAAGGAGTGCTTTCAGGCGGCATTTTTGGGGTGCTCGGTCTTGTGTGCTTGCTCGAAGTTTTGCCGGGAGCGCCGTTTCTTGTTGTTCCTCCGGACTATTCGCGTCCACCTGGATGGGCCCGTTATCTCGCAGGGCGTGCGCCGGCCAACACGGTTGTTCTTGTTCTCGATTTCCCTGTCCCCGGTCAACTTATCGAATATGAACCAACAGTCCGTGTGATGCTCTGGCAACCCGTCCACAGATGTTGGCTTGTCAACGGTTATTCTGGGGTCTTCCCGGCAGGCTGGTGGCGATTGGCAGAGATGTGGCGAAAGAAGCCGTATAGCGAGGAAGTGTGCCAGTTTCTCAAAGAAAACGAGGTGCGTTTTTTGCTTCGGCCACCCACATTCCCCGCGCCACCGCGGCATTTGCCGCACGGTTTAACTGCCACCCGGCTTTTCGTTGACAAAACCGGCTGGGAAGTGTGGAAGGTGGAATAGGCGAGAACAGGGCTGGTGGCGAGACAAGCTCTCGAATAACTGTTTATACGCTATCCTCTTGGTAACTGTTTCATGAAGGCCGGAACCGATCAGGGGGCGTATCACACATCCAAGTCATCAGACGCTTTGAAAAACCCGCTCAGCCGTGCAACTCGCCGGAGAAAAGGCCACGAATCTTGGTCAGCGAATTTGAAATTTTCTTTTTAAATTTGAAAATTTTCTTAGATCATTTTGGCATTATTGCATTAGCCCCATTTGGAGTTCCTCCAGCAGGGCACGGACAAATTCGCAGTGATAAGCGATTCTCCTGTCTATAGGATCCTGACGGGTGGACTCCAGAATGAAGCTCTGACATCCAAGGACCGCGCCGGCGGCGCGTGCCAGGGAACCGCGGGCTGGCCAGCGCAACACGACGAACCTTTCGTCCAACTCGGTTATTTGGGGGTTCACTTTTGCCAGAAGTTTTTTCACCACCTCGAGGGTTTCCTCTCGAGGGTAAACGATGAGGGTGTTGCCCACTCCCCGATCTTTGTGAAACCTGACAGATTCGTGGAGATCGACAAGCCAGTCGGGACGGATCTGCGCAACGTGGTGCCAAAGTTGCTGGGCGAGCGTGCCTTTGGGCCGACACTCTTTGCCCTCCACCACAAAATTGCGGTTGAGATCAGCCTCCTCCTTCGGCACACCAGGGATGGTTCGTTGGCGGTGCTCAACTCCTGGGGGGTTGGCAGGCGATAGGACGACAAGTTTTCCCCGCCGGACGGACCAACACGCAATGATCTGCGCAGCCTTAATTCCGGCGGGTTCATTACCGTGAATCCCGGCCACGACCAAAACCGTTGGTCCCGGCTCGCCCCCCGCCCGCCCCCCCGGCCGGGGGGGGGG
>Ga0181858_1001316_pt1 | contig 12063 bp, 12 predicted proteins | sample NewIslPassag4_SG_FD_130749 | JGI IMG/M metagenome (GOLD analysis project Ga0181858, IMG submission 130749) | Feedstock adapted compost microbial communities from Newby Island compost facility, Milpitas, CA, USA - Passage 4_SG | ecosystem: Engineered > Solid waste > Feedstock > Composting ...
ATGATGGGCCAGCAGCAAGTGACGCTGTACACGACGCCGACGTGCCCTTACTGCCGAATGGCAAAACGGTTTTTGCAAGAAAACCGCATTCCGTTTCGGGAAGTCGATTTGACCGTGGACATCCATGAGCAGGAGACCGTTTACCGCGCCACGGGAACGTTGGCCGTGCCGCAAATCAACGTCAACGGCCGCTGGATCGTCGGCTACGATCCGGCCCGCATGATGCAGTATTTGCACGGGTGAACGTCTCGCTGCCGGCCGGGGTGCGGCGCCGGCGGACAGGCCGCGCCGCCGCTACGGCGGTGATGTTGCGGTGGGGGTGTGCCCCCACTTTCTTCTTTGCCGAAAAAGGGGGATACAAACGTGGACTTCTGGTGGTACGTACTGCTCGCGCTGGCGTTGTTGTGGTTTGTAAACCGCGTGCGTCCCGTGTCCGGTTTGCAATCGGTGGACGCAACAACGTTGCGGGAAAAAATGAACGAGCGCGGAGGGCTGAAAATCGTCGACGTGCGGGAGCCGGAGGAATTTGCGGCCGGCCACATTCCCGGTGCGCTGAATTTGCCCTTGGGCCGCATCCGCTATACGGCAAAACAGGCGTTAACCCCGGAAGACGAAATCGTCTTGGTCTGCCGTTCCGGCCGGCGCAGCGTTCAGGCGGCCCGTCTCTTGCGCAAGATGGGATACAAGAAATTGTACAATTTGGCCGGCGGCATGTTGATGTGGGAGGGGGACCGGCGGTGAGGACTCCTTGCGATTGGTTGGCTTGCGATTGATTGACGGAAAACGAAGCAAAAAATGCGGGGATACGGGGAGGGGATAAACGTGACTTGGGGACTGGCTTTCATCGTCTTTCTCATTGGCTTCATCGGTTCCTTCATTTCCGGTTTGGTGGGCATTGGCGGAACGATCGTCAAATATCCGATGCTGTTGTACATCCCGCCCCTGTTCGGTTTCCCCGCCTACAGCGCCCACGAAGTGGCGGCCGTCAGCGCCGTCCAAGTGTTGTTCGCGGCCTTGGGCGGACTGTGGGTGTTTCGTAAAGGCGGTTACTTGCACAAATCCCTCATCATGACCATGGGGAGCAGCATTTTGCTCGGGAGCCTGCTCGGCGGCTTCGGTTCCAAATATTTGTCCGGGACGGCCATCAACATGGTCTATGCCGTGTTGGCCACGGTGGCGGCCGTCATGATGTTTTTCCCGAAAAAACAAGCCGAGGACGACGCGCAAGCGGGGGACGTGGCGTTCAACCGGCCGTTGGCCGCCGCGGCGGCCTTTACGGTCGGCGCATTGGCGGGCATTATCGGGGCGGCCGGCGCCTTTTTGCTCATGCCGGTCATGCTGGTCGTATTGAAAATTCCCACCCGGATTGCTATAGCCACATCTTTGGCGGTGACATTCATTTCTTCCATCGGCACGGCCATTGGAAAAATCGCCACCGGGCAAGTGTTGTTTTGGCCGGCGGCCCTGATGGTCGCCGCCAGTTTGCTTGCTTCCCCGTTGGGCGCCCAGGTGAGCAAAAAAGTGCCGGTCAAAGGGTTGCAGACCATCCTGGCGTTGCTCATTTTGTCCACGGCGGCCCATATTTGGTGGACAATTTTTCGTTGACAGATCATTGGCAAATTCAAATAATATATGATTGGATGTAAACGCTATCATAGTAACTAAATAGAAAAATAGGATTTTTATTATAATAGACAAAATTACATTATGAAAAATACTTGACAAAATTAGATCGCTGTAAGATGATTTATATGTACCAGGAGATGGAAAGGGGGGAAACGATGGGCCTGCTGGATGTCCATCTGATTCAGTTGCGTTTCGGCGGCGTGCAAGTGTTGCACGACGTCAGTTTTTCCGTCGAAAAAGGAGAAATCTTTTCCTTGATTGGCCCCAATGGTGCAGGGAAGACGAGCATGTTGAACTGCATTAGCGGATTGTACAAACCGTCGTCGGGGTCGATTCATTTTGACGGAGTCGACATCACGAAGTTGAAGCCGTATCAGCGGACGGCCCTCGGATTGTCCCGTTCGTTCCAAAACATCGAACTGTTCAAGCATATGACCGTGTTGGAAAACTTGATGCTCGGACGCCATGTCTTGATGAAGACGGGCATCCTTTCCGGCGGGATTTACTGGGGAAAGGCGCAAAAGGAAGAAGTGGCCCACCGGGAAGCGGTGGAAGAAATCATCGATTTTCTCGAAATCGAGCACATTCGCAATCAACCGGTCGGCATGTTGGCGTACGGCCTGCAGAAACGGGTGGAGTTGGGCCGGGCGTTGGCCGCGAATCCCAAGTTGTTGCTGTTGGATGAGCCGATGGCCGGGATGAACAACGAGGAAAAAGAAGACATGGCCCGGTTTATTGTGGACATGAATGAGGAGCGGGGCATTACCATTGTGCTCATCGAACACGACATGGGCGTCGTGATGGAACTTTCACACCGCATTGCAGTGCTGGATTTTGGCCGCCGGATTGGCTACGGGACGCCAACAGAAGTACAGAACGATCCAAGGGTCATCGAAGCGTATTTGGGCCAAGAGGCGGTCTGAAGACAGGAGGAACGTGGGATGACGGAGATGACGGATTGGACACTGCCCAAGTTGCTCATGGAAAAAGCCCGCACGAAGGGCAACGCGGTGGCCTTGCGGGAAAAAGATTTCGGCATTTGGCAAGAGTACACGTGGGAGCAATATTGGCAAAACGTGAAATCGTTTTCATACGGGTTGCTTGAGCTGGGATTCAAGCGGGGCGACCGCTTGGCCATCATCGGCGACAACCGGCCCGAATGGCTTTTCGGCGCCTTGGCGGCCCAGGGATTGGGGGGTATTTCAGTCGGGATATACCAAGATTCCCTGGCGAAAGAAATCAGTTACTATTTGAACCACAGCGAAGTGCGCATCGTTTTGGTGGAAGATCAGGAACAAGTGGATAAACTGTTGGAAATCAAAGACGAAATTCCCAATGTGGAATACATCATTTACTATGACCCGAAAGGTTTGCGCTCATATACGACTGAGCGCTTACTCAGTTTCACCCGTGTGCAACAGTTGGGCGAAACGTATCAACAGCGGCCCGATGCGCTCGTGTTTGAAGAAGAAGTGGCAAAGGGCAAGGGGGACGACATCGCCATCTTTTGTTACACGTCCGGCACCACCGGATTTCCCAAAGCGGCGATGCTTTCCCACCGGAACTTGATCAACATGGGCGAAAGCTTGATGCAAATGGATCCCATGTATCCGGGGGACGAGTTTCTTTCCTTTTTGCCCTTGGCCTGGATCGGCGAGCAGATGATGAGTCTGTCTTCCGCTTTAAACATTGGTTTTGTCGTCAATTTTCCCGAAGAAACCAATACGGTGCAGGAAAACTTGCGGGAGATCGGTCCCCATACGATGTTTTCGCCGCCCCGCATTTGGGAGGACATGGTTTCCCGGGTGCAGGTGCGGATTCAAGATGCCGGATGGCTGAAGCGGACATTGTATGAGATCGCCTTGAAGGCCGGCTACAAGCGGGCCGATGCGATATTGAACAAAAAGCCGCTCGGTTTGTGGGACCGCTTGTCTTACAAGTTTTGGGACTGGCTCGTCTTGAGCGCCGTACGGGACCATTTGGGTTTGTTGCGTCTGCGCCGGGGGTATAACGGCGGGGCCGCCTTAGGCCCGGACGTCACCCGCTTTTTCCACGCCATCGGCGTGAATTTGAAGCAAATTTACGGTCAGACGGAAATCGCGGGGATTGCCGTCGTCCATCCCGACGGGGATGTGAAGTTCAATACCGTCGGCGTGCCGATTCCCGGCACGGAAGTGAAGATTTCCGAGAAAGGCGAGATTTTGCTGAAAAGCCCCAGCGTTTTCAAAGGGTACTACAAAAACGAAAAGTCGACCGGCGAGACGGTGGTGGACGGATGGCTGCATACCGGCGATGCCGGGGAAATCGACCAAGACGGGCACTTGATCGTCATCGACCGCTTGAAAGATGTCATCCGTCTGCAAAACGGCGACATGTACAGTCCCCAGTTTATTGAAAACAAATTGAAATTCAGCCCGTACATCAAGGAAGCCATGGCGGTGGGAACCGACCGGCCCTTTGTGACGGCCATTTTGAACATCGACATGGAAAACGTCGGCCAGTGGGCGGAAAACCATCAAATCGCGTATACGACGTACACCGACTTGTCGCAAAAACCGCAAGTGCTGGAGTTGATTCGCCGCGAAGTCGAGCGGGTCAATCAGGAGCTGCCGGCGACGGCCCGGGTCATGCGTTTTGTACTTCTGTACAAAGAATTGGACGCCGACGATGAGGAATTGACCCGGACGCGGAAAATCCGGCGGCAATTCGTCGCGAAAAAATACGCTGATGTCATCGAGGGACTGTATTCGGACAAACACGTCATCGACGTCAGAGGCACCATCCGTTATCAGGACGGCCGGGAAGTGGTGATTGAGACCCAGTTGACCATCGTCCATACGGAGAGGAAAGAGGAGGAAGTAGCTTAATGGATTTTTTCTTGCAAGTATTGGTCAGCGGCTTCGTCGTCGGAGGGATTTATTCGCTCGTCGCGCTCGGTTTCGTCCTCATTTACAAATCATCCGATGCCATTAACTTCGCGCAAGGGGAATTCCTGCTCATCGGCGCGTATGTCAGCTTGACGCTCATCGCCGCGTATCACGTGCCGCTCATCCCGGCCTTGCTGCTGTCGCTCGTTTTTTGCGCCTTATTGGGCTTCGCCATCGAACGGCTTGTGCTGCGCCCCTTTATCGGCGAGCCGGTCATTTCCATGATCATGGCCACCATCGGCCTTTCGAGCTTGCTTGGGGGGATTGTGCACATCATTTGGGGAACCCAGACCCGCGTGTTTCCGCCGTTGTTCGGTTCCGATTCGGTGCAATTAGGTACGGTCGTCATTTCGCCCATTTACTTGTGGTCGTTGTTGATCATCGCCTTGTTGCTTGTCATTTTCACCCTGTTTTTCAAGTATTCCAAAATGGGCATCGCCATGCGGGCCACTGCCGACGATCAACAGGCGGCCTTGTCCATGGGGATTAGCGTCAAGCGGGTGTTTGCCGTCACGTGGGCCATCGCGGCGGTCGTGGCGGCTGTGGGCGGATTTTTGCTCGGCAACATCAACGGGGTGAACGCGTCGTTGGCGGTCATTGGCCTGAAGGTGTTGCCGGTGGCGTTGCTGGGCGGACTGGACAGTATCCCGGGAGCGATCATCGCCGGGTTTATTATCGGCGTGTTGGAGAGTTTGGCGTCGGGTTATCTTGCGCCGATATTCAACGTCAATTTAAAAGAAGTGGTGCCGTTCATCATTCTCGTGTTGGTGTTGATGTTCAAGCCGTACGGACTGTTCGGCAAGAAAGAGATCGAGAGGGTGTGAGGGCATGCGAAATCCTTTTGCCATGGAATGCGGCAACTTCAAGGTCAATTACCGGGAAGATATGGCGATTTACAAAAATGCCCGGGTCCGTACGAGGGTGTTGCTCATCGTTGCCTTTTTCTTCGTCTATCCCTTATTTGCCAGCGACTATTACATCAGTTTGGCCACCATGTGCGCCATGGCGTCCATCGGCGCCATCGGTCTGAACATTTTGACAGGTTACACGGGCCTGATTTCCATCGGCGTCGGCGCCTTCCTCGGCGTGGGCGGTTACGCTTCGGCGTTGTTGACGACGAAGCTGGGCCTCTCGTTTTGGGTGTCAGTACCGCTGGCCGGTCTTATCACTGCGGCGGTGGGGGCCGTGTTCGGCATCCCGTCCTTGCGCTTGAAAGGTCTTTACTTGGCCATGGCCACTCTGGCGGCGCAAGTGATCATTTTGTTCCTCATCGTCAACTGGGAAAGTTTGACCAACGGCACCGCCGGCATTATTGTCCAGCGGCCGGAGCTGTTCGGTTTCAAGTTTTCCAGTGAAATCAGCTACTACTATTTGGTGCTGGTGGTGCTCATTGCCACGGTCATTTTCACCATGAACTTGTTCCGCACGCGGGTCGGACGGGCCTTTGTCGCCATCCGCGACCGGGATTTGGCGGCGGAAGTGATGGGGATCAATTTGTTTAAATACAAAATTTACGCTTTTGCCATCAGCTCCTTCTTTATCGGCATCGCCGGCGCCCTGATGGGCCATTACACCCGGGTCATCGGTCCGGAACATTACGATCTCAACGTTTCCATTTCGTATTTGGCCATGATTTTAATCGGCGGCCTCGGCAGCGTCATCGGTTCCATTTTCGGCGCCGTGTTCATTACGTTGATGCCGGTCGCCTTGCGGGAGATCATCACCTTCCTCTCGCCGTGGATTCCGGCCTTGGGCAACCATTATGCCGGCATTCGCGAGATGATCTTCGGCTTGATCATTATCCTCTTCCTCATTTACGAGCCGGAAGGCCTGTACAAAATTTGGCGGAACATCCGGGATTACTTCCGCTTATGGCCCTTTTCGTATTCGAAAAAGTAGACCGGTTGCCAACCGGTTGTTAAGACTGAGCATTCTCGCAAATCCCTTTTTGTGTGACGTGGGGGTGCGTTTATCAAATAAAATGAGGGGGGTTTACCAATGTCGATGAAAAGAAATCGCAAAGGGCTCAAGCGCTGGAACATTTGGGGGGTGCTGGCGCTGGCGGCGCTGCTCTTGCTCGCTGCCTGCGGCCAACAAGGAGCGCAGCAGACGACCACCAATCCGCAAGACAGCGCCAGCGGCGATCAACAAGCCAGTGGCGGTGGACAAGAAATTTTGATCGGAGGCATTTTCGACATCACCGGTGGCACCGGGGACGTGGGCGCGCCGTATGCCGATGGGGCGAAAGCGTATTTTGAACACATCAACGCCCAAGGCGGCGTCAACGGCAATCCGGTGAAACTCATCGACATCGACTACGCGTATCAAGTGCCCCAAGCCATTGAAGCGTATCAAAAGCTGACGCAACAAGACAAAGTGATCGCCATTCTGGGTTGGGGCACCGGGGATACCGAGGCGATGAAAGAGCTGATTGCGGAAGACAAGATTCCTTACATTTCCGGTTCCTACTCGGAAAACTTGGCCAATGTGGAAGCCCATCCCTACAACTTCTTGACGGCGGCGACGTATTCCGATCAGGCGAAGATCGCCATCAAGTGGTTTGTCGACAACTGGACCGAGGATCGTCCGCCTCGGATGGCTCTCCTCTACAATGACACGCCGTTCGGCCGTTCGCCGGTTGAAGACGCGAAAGCCTTCGCCGAAAGCTTGGGCGTGGAAGTCGTGGACGAAGAAGTGATCGAAGTGACGGCGTTGGATGCGTCCAGCCAGTTGTTGAACATGAAGGCGAAAAACCCGGACTTCGCCCTCATCCAACAAACGTGGGGCGCCACGTCGACCATCTTGAAAGACGCGAAGCGCCTTGGCATCGATACCCAGTTCATTGGCCTCAACTGGGCGGCCGGTGAAGGGATTATCGATTTGGCCGGCGACGCGGCGGAAGGCTTTATCGGCGTCATCATCCACGCCTTGCCGGCGGAAGGTGTGGATAATGTGCCGGGCCTGGCCGAGATCGAATCCTACTTGCAAGGCAAAGGCAAGACGCTGGCCGACATCAACCAGAAGTTCGTCCAAGGTTGGCATAGCGCCAAGGTCATGCTGGAAGGTGTGGCGCGGGCCGATGAGCTCACCGGTGAAGGCGTGAAGAAAGGATTGGAACAACTGAAAGACTATGACACCGGCGGGCTGGGGGCGCCCATCACGTTTACGGAACAATCCCACCGCGGAACGGTTTACGCCCGGTTGGGCCAAGTGAAGGACGGCAAGTGGGAAATCATCACCGACTACATCACGTATGAATAATCCATAGCGCCGTGTAGCCGACGGACCGGCGGGTCTTGCCGCCGGATGGGGACGGGAACGGCGGCGGCCGTCCCGTCCCCCGCCCTTGGCGTGCACAAGGAGGGAATCTTGCGAGAATGTTGAGTCTTAATAACGTCGAAGTGATGTATGACAAAGTGATCCTGGTGCTGAAAGGGATGTCGCTCTTCGTGCCGGAGGGGAAAATCGTTGCCCTTTTGGGGAGCAACGGCGCCGGCAAGTCGACGACCTTAAAAGCCATTTCCGGCTTGCTGAAAAGCGAAAACGGCGAAGTGACCGACGGTTCCATCGAGTTTCAAGGGGAAAGCATCATCGGTCAAGACGCCGAAGAGATTGTCAAACGGGGAATTTTCCAGGTAATGGAAGGCCGTCGCGTCTTCGTCCACTTGACGGTGGAGGAAAATTTGCTGGCAGGCTCCTACACCCGGAAAGACCGCGGCAACATTCGTTCCGACATCGAGCGGGTGTATCATTATTTCCCCAAACTGAAAATGCTCCGTTCGCGGATTGCCGGTTATTTGAGCGGCGGGGAACAACAAATGTTGGCCATCGGCCGGGCCATGATGGCCAAGCCCCGCCTCATTTTGCTCGACGAGCCGTCGTTGGGCTTGGCGCCGCTGTTGGTGAAAGAGATTTTTTCCATTATTAAACGGATTAATGAGGACGAGGGGACGACGTTTTTGGTCGTGGAACAAAACGCCAACATCGCCCTCTCCGTGGCCGACTACGGGTACATCATGGAAAACGGCCGCATCGTGTTCGAGGGAACGAGCGAACAGCTGAAGGAAAACGCCGACGTGCGGGAGTTTTACCTCGGCATGAGCGAACAAGGGAAGAAAAGTTACCGCAATGTGAAACATTACAAGCGGAGAAAGAGGTGGCTGTCCTGATGTGGAGGAAGATTCTGGAGCAAGCCCGGCAATGTCCGGGCTGGCTCGAGTTCTTTCGCGGGCGGGGGGTCAACTTGGACACCGTGGCGACAGAGGCGGATTTTGCCCGTCTGCCGGTGCTGAAAAAAAGCGAGTTGCCCCGCATGCAAAAAGAGCGGCCACCCTTCGGCCGGCTGGCATATGAAGAGCGGGTGATGCGCATTTTCGTCTCCCCGGGGCCCATCTACGATCCGCAAGGGGAAGCGACCGATTATTGGCACTTTGCGCCGCTCATGCGCATGATTGGCATCGGTGCGGGAGACATCGTGCAAAACACATTGAGCTATCATCTCTCGCCGGCCGGATTTATGCTTGATTCAGCCGCCCTGGCCGTCGGCGCCAAGGTTGTGCCGGCGGGCACGGGCAATACGGCCGTGCAGATCGAGGTGATGCGCGACTTGCAGGTGACCGCCTATGCCGGCACGCCCAGCTTTCTGCTCATTTTGCTCAAGGCGGCGGAAGAAAAGGGCTGGCGGGTCGGGCGGGAGTTGGCGCTGAAAAAAGCGGTGTTCACCGCCGACAAAGTGACGGAGGAAATGGACCGGTTTTTCCAGGAGCGGGGAATTAGCTACATCGACGCCTACGGCACGGCCGACTTGGGCTGCGTCGCCTACCGTCTGCCGGGAGAAGAAGGGTATGCGCTGATGGACGACGTGTACGTGCAAATTTGCGATCCGGAAAGCGGCGCCGAAGTGTCGGGGCAAGAGACCGGCGAACTGGTCATCAGCCGCGCTTCCGACGTGTACCCGCTGATTCGGTTTGGCACCGGCGACCTGTCCCGCTGGGTAGAGCCGGGGAAACGGATTGCCGGCGTTTTGGGCCGGGTCGGCGACAGTTACAAAGTGAAAGGCATGTTCGTCTACGCCCACCAACTGCGGGAGGCGATGGCGCAGCTTTCGCGGGTGGCGTACTATCAAGCCGTCATTACCCACGAGCAAGGGCAAGATCAGTTGACGGTGAACGTGGAAGTGCGGGAAAGCGGCGCCGTCACGGACGAGGAATTGTCCGACTGGACGGAGCGCATCCAAAACGTCATTCGGGTCAAGCCCAGACTGCGGGTTGTGCCGGAAGGTTCCATTTCCCGGGAAGAAAAACAATTGGTCGATGCCCGATAAAAACAGATATACGTTATGGCAGGAATAATATATTGGAAGGCACGATTCGAAGGCACGATTTGCCGTCCCGGCCACCGAGCCGGAACGGCTTTTTTTTTGTCTCCAATTCTGAGAAAAAACTTGGCGGTGCCGAGGTGAGGTTGTATAATGGGGTTATCTATTGTAAAGACACCAGTAAATACATTTGTCATGCTTGATGTGGAAGGGGGGTTATCATGAAAACGCGGGAGCTGGTCTTGACTGCAATTTTTATCGCTTTTTCCCTGATCATTCCCTTGTTCTTTCCAAAGCTCGTCATCCCTCCTTTTTCGGCCACCGTGGCTTCCCACGTGCCGGTCATGCTGGCCGTTTTTCTCAGTCCATTGTCGGCCATCATGGTCGGTCTCGGTTCCACCATCGGCTTTTTGCTCATTTTAGGACCCGTCATCGCCGCCCGGGCCGCCACCCACATCGTTTTCGGCGGGCTGGGCGCAGTGTTGTTCCGCCGGGGGGTGAAACCGTGGCAGGCGCTTCTGGCCATGTTGCCGGTTCACGCCTTGCTGGAGTCGCTCATCGTCTTGCCCTTCGGCTTTTCGCTGTACGAAGGGTTTATCGTTGTCGGAATCGGGACGGCGCTGCATCATTTGATTGACATGGCCATTACATTGATCTTGCTCAGACCGCTGGCCAATTCCATGGGCATAAAGAGTCGGTAAACCAAAAAATGCGGTCATCTTCGTTCCTGTTTGTCCATACAGATGATGGAGAAAAGGAATGGAGGTGGCTGCTGTGAAACGGCTTGCATTCGTGTTGGCCGGACTGCTGCTCGTCGCATCGGTCTTGCTTCTGACGGATTATTATTGGATGAAGGGTAGGTTGACCGATTTGGACGTCGTGACGGCGGCCGGCCTGGCGGTGGAGGCCGACGTGCCCGAGGCGTATTTGTTCGAGGATTATACCATCGAGCGCCGGCGGGTGCGCATCGGGGACGACGTGTTCCAAGCCATGGAGATTCACATGATTTACAGGCACCCCGAAACGCAGGAACGGCTGAAATACGTCGTCTACCTCGATCCGAAAACGGCGGAATTGCTGGGGTATGGCGCCAAAACCGTCTTGGCGCCCGAGCCGGCGGGTCAGGAAGAAGGTTGAAAAAACGACCCTCGGAGCCGGAAAAGGCGCCGAGGGTTTGTTCGTTACGAAGAGGATGGATGGTTAGGGCGGAAGGGGATTGAACCTGTTGTTGCGAATTTGTTAAGTTTACTGGAGCGGATTCCAAGTTTGACCGGTTTGCGGTACATTGCCGGCCATGAGGTTGTTTTCGTTGCCGGGCTGATAAACGTTGATCATGGTTTGGGTCGTCTGTTGCATCATCGTCGGGACTTGATAGTATCCTTTTTGATTCATGAAATTCCACGTTTCGTAGGCCATTTCGGCGCTGTTTTGGGCCGCTTGCAACATGATGCCGCGCAGTGTCGGATCGGCGCACTCCAATGCCGCATGCATGCGCATGGTGGCGCTGCACTTGGCGCTGGAAAGCATGCAGGCGGCGATATCCCGATCGTCCAATTGTTGCGGCGATGCATTGGGGGCTTCCGGCGCCGGCTGCCGCAAACCGTATTTGGGCGTTCCCGCCTTTTGCGCCCGGTAAGGAACCGCTTGCCCCCGTCCTTGGGCGTGCAAGGTGTTGACGATGTTGTTGTATTCATTGCCTAAGAAGTCCAGTTGCCGATCGAGAATTTGCCGCAATCCGGGATCGGTGACGTGTTGTTGGAACAATTGGAACGTGTTGATGCAGTTGATGGTTTCGCACAACACTTCGTGCAGTTCCATGATTTCGTGGGCGCCGAAGGATGCGGTTTGTTGCGCTTGTTGTTGATTCATTGGACTTCCTCCTTTTCCTTGCGACATTGGTTAGTTCTTTCAACAAGCCATAGTTTGTTCAAGGCTTGGCGGCGATATGCACCGATTGACAATGAATGGTACGGGCGATGGTGCAAAATGTGCGAGGAAACGATAAAATGATGAATGATATGTTTTGAAAGGATTGGCGACCGATGATTCTCACCGATAATGCCAAGCGCGTCTTGCGGTACGTTTGGCGCCACGAGAGGCGTCCGGAGGAGGCGCTGCGCATTCAAGCGGCGCGCGCCTGTCGCCGTCCGCAATTTCGCTGGGAGTTGGCCGTGCCGCGCCGGGACACGTTGC
>Ga0181858_1001317_pt1 | contig 12058 bp, 14 predicted proteins | sample NewIslPassag4_SG_FD_130749 | JGI IMG/M metagenome (GOLD analysis project Ga0181858, IMG submission 130749) | Feedstock adapted compost microbial communities from Newby Island compost facility, Milpitas, CA, USA - Passage 4_SG | ecosystem: Engineered > Solid waste > Feedstock > Composting ...
TGAAGATATCGCTTTTTCCGATCAGGTGATGGGAAAGCAAAACGTTTGGCAGCGTTATTCAACGGTCGCCGAGTGGATCGAGAAGTTTATCGGCACAAAAGTTGACGATACGGAAAAAGAAGCCGACCAAAATGAGAAGCTCAAAATATTGGAGTCGCTGACCATTTCCACGGGACAAGCAGAAGAGCAAGATAATCTGGTGGATACTTTCATTAAAACCCAAGATTATATCCGACTGCTTGAGCCGAATACGCTTTTGGTGATTGGTAAGAAAGGAACAGGGAAAACCGCTTTGTTCCGTATGTTGCTTCAAGAAAAAGGAAATCAATTTATTCCGATTAAGGTCGTGGCTCCTTCAAAGTTGTACGGCCATCCACTGTACTTGGACCGGGATGGGTTCGAGCATATTGAGAAAACGTTGAAAACAAATCGGTTGCCGTGGAGCACGTTTTGGCAAGTTTATATTTTGTTGCGCTTGGTGGCGGAAAAACCCGGTTTGTATTCGGGTACGCTGAATCCGCCATTGCAGGCGTTGTTTCAGCAACCGAGCCAGATGGGATTAATGGATTTTCTCGAACGGACTTTGACGATGGATAAAATATCGTTTCTCGTGCAGGATGAGTTGGCTCAATTATCCCGTGGTTTGGAAGTGCCGATTTTTCTGCTGTTTGACGGATTGGACACCGGTTTCGGTTCCGGCAAAGACGATTTGCAGCGGCGTACGCGGGCGATTACCGGTTTATTTGAACTATGGTATGACTGGGATGGCAAGTTTTCCAACATCAGGTTCAAGATATTTTTGCGCAAAGACATCTGGGACAATATCATGTTTCAGAACAAGTCGCATGTTTGGGGTAGGGATATTCGTATCCAATGGGATCAGGTCAATTATATCAAGACGATTGGAAAACAAGTGTTAAGAAGCCCGCTGTTTGCCGAATATTTTCGTGAAAAGACTAAGGAAATCCCGTCTCCTGATATTGAAGAGTGGGATTCGGAAGATGTATGGACGTTGTTGCGTTTGCTGGTGGGGGAACGGATGAAGGGTGGGAACACGACGTATACGAGAAACTGGATCTGGAATCGTTTGGCTGACGGAAACGGCGATCACAGTCCGCGCTATTTGTTTCAATTGTTCCGAGTGGCCATTGATTTGGAAAAAGAAGAGTTTGTTACTGAAAAAAATCCTTATTTGCGTTCGCTGATCCGCCCGCGGATGTTGGCCAATGCGCTGCCTAGGGTGTCGGAGGAAGCGGTTAATGCGTTAAGGGAAGAATATCCGGAACTGGAAAAATTCATGAATCACATAAAAGGGAAAATGTCTCCTTTGCAAAAACAAGAACTCGAGTCTTTTGAGAACGAGATCGATATTGCGCGCGAGTCCGGATTGATTAGCGTGTACGAGAGGGACGGAGGCGTTCCGATGCGATATGCTGTTCCAGATCTCTATTTAAAAGGACTGGAGATGACACGCAAGGGTCAAGCATAGTATGGTCCTGGAACAGAGGGAGAAAACCATTTCGGTTGAAGTGTCGGATGGAATGGATAAAAAATTGGAGATAGCCCCGTGCGACTCTGTTGAGTCAACTGGGCTTTTTTCCTGTATTAATGGCCACGGGAAATATCCCATTCGTTGACCATATGCGTACTGGCGCATCGTTGGATAAAGGCCAGAGCTGTTTTCCGTAACCTCCCGATAACAAGACGAGTTTCATCCATGCACTTCCTAAGGCATAATTCCATTGATTTATCACACTCTTTCAATCTTTCCGTCTTTCCGAAAGAAATCTCAACTTTGTTCGCATTTCCTTTTTGAATTCCTCCAATCAGCGATCGCATAGACCTTGTTTTTGTCCCTTGGCCCGATCGCAATGATTTCAACGCAAACATAGTCTTCCATCTGTTCTGTCACCGCCGGACTATAATTGACCCAGAAGCGCCGGAATGAAAATGACCCACCCCCGTCGAAATATACCCTCTGAATGACCAAGCAAAGTGATTCGGAGGGAAGACATCGATGTTAGGGAGTGGGATTGTGATCAGCTTACATGAAATGCGTGCAATGGGCAAGAGTATCCGGCAGATTGCCCGGGAGGCCGGCTTATCGCGGAATACGGTACGGAAGTACTTACGTGCCGAAGGTCTACCGGAGCGTAAGGAACGACCGAAGCGCGGCTCCAAACTGGATCCGTTCAAACCGACACTGGATCAGTTGATGGCTGACGGTGTGTACAATACGGAGGTGTTATGGGAGCGTATTCGGGAGCAGGGTTACAAAGGCGGCAAGACCTTGGTGAAAGACTACGTGAAGCCGCATCGCCCGCCACGCATGGCACCTGCCGTGCAACGGTACGAAACGAAACCGGGCGATCCAGCGCAGGTCGATTGGGGGATTGCCGATTACGTGGATGAAAAAGGCGTCCTCCGCAAGGCGCCGGTCTTTGTGATGACGCTGGGCTATTCCCGGGCGATGTACATCAAGTTCACAAAGCGCTGTGACATTCGGAGTTTCATGCGCTGTTTCATCAACGCGATCGAGTACTTTGGCGGCGTTCCGAAGGTGATGCTGACGGATCGGATGAAGACGATCGTCCTTGGTATCGGCGACGACCGCAAGCCGCGGTGGCATCCGATTTTTGCAGACTTTGCGGCGGCACTCGGCATGATCCCGAAGGTGTGCCGCGTCCGGCGGCCTCAAACGAAAGGCAAGGTCGAACGCGCGGTTCGGTTCGTCAAAGAAAACTTCCTGCCGGGGAGAACGTTCGTCGATTTGGCCGACCTAAACGCCCAGGCAAGGCAGTGGTGTGACGAAAAGAACCGCCGGATCCACGGCACGACCGGCGAGCGCCCCGTTGACCGCTTGCCGCAGGAGCAGCTGAAGCCGCTGCCCAGCGAGGAGACGCTTGCCGCCTTCCGGTTCGAGAGCCGGCGAGTCAGCCAAGACGGCTTCGTCAGCTACGATGGTGTTCGTTATGGCGTGCCGTGGGTCTACAGCAATCGGGAAGCGATGGTTCGCCTGCTTGGCGGACAGGTAGAAATCTGGATCGATGGCATCATGGTCGCACGACATGAACAGGCTCGAGGGCGATCCCTCGTTCGATTGCCGGGTCAGTATGAAGGACTAAAAGCCGCTCAGGGGCACGCCTTCCCACGACCGGCAGCCCGCCAGATTTCGGCCGAACAGGTCGAGACGCGACCGCTGGAACTGTATGATCGGCTGGCGGAGGTGGGCGCATGAAGGCGTTAGCACAAGCTCGGGAGCATCTGTCGGAACTGGGACTGAATCAGGCCGCGGCGATTCTGGAAGATACGCTGCAAGCGGCTTGCCTGGAAAAGAGCGATGACCTCTCGTTCTTGCTCAAACTGCTGCATCATGAACGCTACGAGCGCCAACAGCGCAATCTTCAGGTGAGGACGAAGCTGGCGCACTTGCCGTATCGCAAAACGCTTGAGGAGTTTGACTTTGCCTTCCAACCGAGTTTGGACGAACGTATGGTGCGGGAACTGGCTGGGATGCATTTCGTGGCTCGACAAGAGAACGTCCTGCTTCTGGGGCCGCCTGGCGTAGGCAAGAGCCATTTGGCCGTTGCCCTCGGCGTTGAAGCGATCCGGCAAGGTTTGTCGGTTTACTTCGTCAGCTTAACGCAGATGATGAACGATCTGCGCAAGGCGTATGAGGAGAATCGTCTCGAGCGGCGGATGCGCGTCTACTTGAGGCCGAAGCTGCTCATTGTGGACGAGGTCGGCTACATGCCGCTCGATCCCGTCGCCGCCAATCTCTTCTTCCATGTCGTCAGCGCGCGTTATGAGCGCGGAAGCATGGTGATGACCAGCAACAAGAGCTTTGGCGAATGGGGAGAGTTGCTTGGTGATCGCGTCCTGGCCACAGCCGTCTTGGACAGGCTGCTGCACCACGCGCACATTCTGAACATCCGAGGCAACAGCTACCGGATGAAAGGGAAGTTGCCAGTTTCCCCGAATGAGTGACGACATGGGCGTCAATTTTAAGTTGGCGACAGTGGGTCACTTTAAATCCGGCCTTGACAAATGGATGAGCAGGAAATTGTAAAAGAAGTTGTGCGCCTCAAAAAAGATAAGTTTAGCGAGAACCAAATTCGTGAGGCTCTAAAAGAATTGCAGAGGTTGGGTCTTATCCATTAAGTGCATGTAATTTTTATATGTGATGTTGGCGTATCTGTGTATCCAGGCGGTGCCAGCGTACCAGTGGTCTGAAGAAGATAATTTATCAAAGGGAAAGGGTGCGTCGATGGATGCACCCTTTAAGATGGACTGCGATTGAAGATAGAGGAATCACTGTTTCCGCAATTCCCATTTGAGTTGTTCGATTTCTTCTTCTGTCAAGTCGGTGGCATCCGCGATGAAGGGGATGTCCATGCCCTTTAGCAGCAGCTTTCTGGCCACGTCTCTTTTTCCTTCTTTCCTTCCTTTTTCAATGCCTTGCGCCATGCCTTTTTCCATGCCTTGCGCCATGCCTTTTTCAATGCCTTTGGCCATTCCTTCTTCCAGCTTTTGATGCAGGGCTTCGTCGAGGATCCGTTCAATGTTCGTTTGCAAGCCGGTCACCCCTTTCTCTTTCATGGTGGTCACAAGTTCTTCCACCGTTTTTTGTTCCGATGGCGGGAGGCGGGAGCCTAAGATCCACGTGACCCAGGTGAAGAACAGTTGTTGTTGTTCCGGTGAGAGGCGCTGGATAGTACCGATCAGGGTTTGCAGTCGCTGCAGGATGTCTGCCATGCTGTCTGACTGGTCCAGGTAGAAGACAGCGCCCATCAGGTTGGACCATTGGAACAGAGCCGGTTCGCTCATCCGGTGGACATCGATGAGGATGTACCGGAAATTGAGCAGTTCCTCGCCGAACAGGTCCTCTCCCGCCAGGGTCTGGCGAAAGGTTTGCGCCGCGGTCCAAGGGGCTTTGCCGTTGTAGAGTACGATTGGAACAATGGGTGGCAAACGGAAGTCTTTGCGTGCCGCTTCCTGCGGTTTGATGTTTTTTAAGAGGTCGCGCCAGATTTCCACTTGGTACAGGAGCAGGCGGTAAGGCATTTGGTAATCGACGGTGGACTGAAGTTCCATCAGGACGTAGAAGATGATTTCCGGTTGGTCATCCTGTTCGGAACGTTTGAGCACGTAGACGAGATCGGCCTCTTTGTCCTTGAAGTCTTGCAGAATGTAGGATTTATCCGGGCGGAACAGATGGGCTTCATCAATCTGCTGCACCCAGTCCCGCGGGACGAAGGAACGCAAAAGTTCGAGAAAGGCCCGCTTGCTGGAAAGCAGGTATTTGTAGCCTTTGTCGTGCGGTTGGTGAAGAGATGGCTCGTCCGGTGGCATGGATGCACCTCCATCGGGGCCTGTCATCGGTGTTGTGATATTTCCACCATGGGTGTTATGATGCATTTGTGCCATGTTCAGATGGTGATGTATGGATGCTCCTCTTGATGTGTCAGCTCATTCCTTCGTCGGACGATTCAGCATACACTTTTATTATAGCATGGGGTAATACGCTCAGCTATGCCAATCCTGACTTTTCGAGCTGAAGAATATAAACACTGCGGTGACTCCCCCTGTTTTCCGCTTCGCTTGGCGACGCCCCGCTTCCCGAAACTGAAATCAATACGTCATTGAACCATAGCTGGACATCCACGCTAGGACGGAGCAGGGCGAGCGAATCAACATCGAGATTCAGCTGGCGAACAAGTTCGACATGGAGAATGGAAAAGAGGACGCTGTACTACTGGTCACGCATCTACGCGGCACAGTTGCAAAAAGGGATGCCGTACACGGCATTGGTCAAGACGATCACGATGAACATTCTTAACTTTCGCTATCTGCAAGCGACAGGGAGGAGCAATTCCCGCTGACGGACGTGCTGGAGATCCAGTTCTGGAACTTCCGAAGTCATTTCAATGACGATATTGAAGATGAAATCGATAAAGGAATTGCTGATTTTTTTCAGCGACATTTTAAATCATTTTTCACATAACGAGCGCTCCGGCCTTTTTCTACGCACTCAATGATTCCTTCTTTTCCGAGCTCGTTCAATACCCTGGATATGGTTGGCCGGCTGATCCCAGGACATCGTTCAGCAATGTCGGAATAGGTAAAGCTATTCGGCATACGCTCAATGATTTGCTTAATATGTTCCTTCTTCCATCCTCTTTTTGGTGTTTCCACACTTCCAATGCGCTCCTCTAAACGCTGATATGCTCTCAAGATGACGTTCAAGAAATATTCCAACCAAGGTAGAATGTCGTGGGTCCCCTCATGCCAATGAATCGAAGAACGATATAAGGTATCGTAGTATTGTTCCTTGGAGTCTTCCACGATTTTTTCCAAGCTCATGTACCGACCCACCTCATACCCGGATTGGTACAGGAGCAGCAGAGTCAATAACCGTGCCATACGGCCATTTCCATCAGAAAAAGGATGGATGGACAGGAAATCCAATATGAATGCCGCAATCAATATCAGGTCATTGACATAACCACGGTCGATTTCTTCTTTGTAAAGCGCAACGAGTTCCTGCATGGCATCTGGCGTTTGCCAAGCCGGGACAGGGACAAAACGCACACGTTCTTCTCCTGTAGGCAGTGTTTCTTTGATGTAATTGTCAACGGACTTCCATTTTCCTCCTGCTTCAGTGACGTATTTCATCAGTTCGCCATGCATTTGGAGGATGAGCCCTGGACTTAAACGCATAAAAGGCGCTGATTCATGGATCATTTCCAACACATCACGATAACCAGCTACTTCGGATTCAGAACGGTCTTTGGGCGCTGCTTTCTCTTTTACGATGAGGGGGATTCTTTTTTCCGAAACAACGATCCCCTCGATACGGTTAGAGGATTCCACACTTTGAATGATGGCAATTTGTCGCAGTCCGTCCAGAATTTCTGGCAGCTGACGTTGATAAAGGGCTTGCTTACCTTTGTACTCTTGGATTCGGGAAATTAGCTGCAAAATGTGGTTTGGCCAAGCCTGCTTTTGTAAGTACCCATTTCGAAACGACATCATATTCATCACCCAAACATTTTATGATATATATCATTATAACCGTTATTGATATATATTAAAACATCAATTCTGACGACGACGGCGTCGCCGCCCTTGACGTCCGGGTCGCCGTTTCGGACAATCTCGTATACCCGGTCAGGCACCTTCCCTGACATTTTCATAGAACGATAAACCTGACATTTTCTCAGACGCTTGACAGGTAATCATCTGCTCCTTGCTCATACTGACATTTTCTCGGAACAATTACACCCTGACAATATCACAGCACAACAACAGTGGCTGGATTTTTGAGTTGACAAATACAATGGCTTGAACCTGTTCGTCAAGTTTCATCCTACGCGACGTGACGATGTTCGACTGGATAAACAGTTTCGCTTCGTTTCTATCTTTCATGCATCGATTCAAATGATTGCTTTTGTGACGAGAATATTTGTTTGTCGAAAATCAGGGGTATCATTTTTGCAAAAATGTATATACTATGTATATACATTTTGGGTTGGGGGTGATAGAATGAATTTGAAAGAACATAGAGAAAACAAAATAAACCAAAGTAAAGGAGGCGACGTCTTGTCTACAGTTGTTGCTCAAAAATGGGGAAACAGTTTGGGCATTCGTATCCCAAAAGATGCTGCTGATCAAATCGGTATCGAACAAGGTACCGAAATCGAATTAAAAGTGATTGGAGATGAAGGGATCATCACATTAAAGCCAATAAGAACACGGAAGAAATACACATTGGAAGAACTCATATCACAGATTACTCCTGAAAATCGGCACGAGGAAATTGATTTCGGGACAGAAGGACGTGAATTGATTTGATGCCGGCAGACGTACCAGAGAGAGGAGATTTCATTGTTTTAAACTTCAATCCACAAGCTGGTCATGAGCAGGCTGGGAGAAGGAATGCGATTGTTTTATCGCCTAGAGAATTCAATCATGCAACAGGATTTATCGCTGTTTGTCCAATAACCAATCAAAAGAAGGGTTATCCCTTTGAAGTGGATCTGCCAGAAGAAGGAATATCCCTTGATGGTGATGGCTATCCAATCACAGGGGTCGTTTTAACGGATCAAATTAAATCATTGGATTGGAAAGCTCGTAATCTAAAAATTTTAAAGAAGTATGATCCAGAAGATGCTCAAATTGAAGAAATCGATCAAATCATTGATGAATGCCTGGCGAAAATCGCAACATATCTGACCTGAGTTCCAAGTCATGCCGATGTGTACTCCAGCGTGATTTTGAATACACCAGCCCCGATCCATGTGGGCAATAGTCGGATACAGTGTCCGGGAAGTGGTGGAGACGGCTTGGACGTGACCGGGAGGGCGATTCCCTATCGGTATGTGGACCGGCGTCCTGGCGTTCCGCTGGTGCTGGTGGCGGCAACGGACAAAATCCGGCACCTGCTGGACTGGAAACCGGTTTCAACGCGCACATGGTTTTCCATCTGTTTCGGGCGATAGACAATGCGAATTCCTTCGTTCACAAGACGAATTTTTGCAAAACTTGCAAGTTTACCATGCAATGGGAGTCGGCTCCCCTGGGGAATAATTAACAATCGCCGCAAGGATTTTTTTCTGCAGTCCTTTGTCGTAGCTTTCAAGATCCTCGACCGATGATGAAAAGAATACCCGGCATCCGAAAGGAGAAAGAACTTGGTCAAGATGTTGTTCAATCGAGTATTTCATTTATTCAATATTTGACACTTGAGGAAAGATGAAGACAGAGTGTGTGTCAAGGCCCGATTCCCAACAGGCCGCCTGAAATGGCCCGCAAACTTTCTTTTTCATGCAGGTGAGCGTGGAGAAAAAGCAACAGGTAAGCTTTCGTCGTGAGTTTCTTGGTGTACTTGTCTTGTTGGATGGCTTGTACATGTTCGTCAAGTTTTAAAAAATTAATCAGCGCAACCCATTTACCATAAAGATGAAAGTCGTGTATTCTTGTCCATATCCGGACTTCCTTTACATTGGATTTGGACAGGAACCACCCTGTACATCCATTGTAAAGGATTTTTTTGCAAGCAAAACCGCCGACAACGTGTTCGGCACTCGAAACGTGGCGCTGTTCGCCCATCAGTACGGCGCGACGCACTTTGTCATGATTTCCACAGACAAAGCGGTGAATCCCACCAGCGTGATGGGGGCGACGAAACGGCTGGGGGGGGTGTTCGTGCAGGCGCTGGACAAAGTCAGCGAGACGAAGTTCGTCTCGGGCTGTTTCGGGAATGTGTTGGGCAGTCGTGGCAGTGTCATCCCCTTGTTTAAGCGGCAAATCGAGCAAGGTGGTCCGGTGACGGTGACCCACCCGGAGATGGTGCGCTATTTTATGACCATCCCCGAGGCGGTGCAGCTGGTTATTCAGGCTGGTGCGTTGGCCAACGGGGGAGAGGTATTCATTTTGGATATGGGCAAGCCGGTGAAAATTGTCGATTTTGCGCGCGATTTGATCCGCTTGTCGGGTTTGGAGCCGGAGAAAGATATCCAGATTGTCTTTACGGGCATCCGTCCCGGTGAGAAGTTGTACAAGGAGCTTTTGACGGCGGAAGAAGGGACAACGGCCACAAAACACCATCGCATTTTTGTCGGCAAACCATCTAACGTGACCTTGGAGGAAGTGACCTTTTGGTTACGGAAATTGGAACAAGTGTTTGAAGGATTAAAAAGAGCAGACAATGGGTTAGAGGTACGGAGGTTGTTGAAGCAGGCGGTGCCGACCGTTCAGTGGGAGGCGGACGAAAAAGTGGCCGTGAGTGTCGTGCGTGTGGAAAAGTGAGAAGGGTGAGGAATCTTGAGCATATTGATAACGGGTGGCGCAGGATACATCGGCAGCCATGTGGTAAAAGAACTATGTAGGCAAGGATATGACGTGGTCGTTCTGGACGATTTGTCGACCGGCCACGAAAAGTTGCTGTTGGACGTGCCTTTTTACCGGGGGGACATCGCCGATCCGGATTTGGTGAAGCGCATCGTTTCAGAGCATCAGGTCGATGCCGTCATCCATTTTGCGGCAAAAAGCCTGGTAGCCGAATCGATGCAGGCGCCGGATCGGTATTTCTTGGAGAATACCGGTAAAAGCGTGCAGTTGTTTTCCACGCTGATTCATCAGGGAGTGCGGCACATCGTCTTTTCATCGACAGCTGCGGTGTACGGGATTCCGGAGGAGATCCCCATTCCCGAATCGGCCGTCTGCCGTCCGGTTAATCCCTACGGTCAATCCAAGCGGATGATCGAGCAAGCGTTGTTTTGGCTGGAAAAAGCGTATGGCATCCGCTGGACGGCTTTGCGTTATTTCAATGCCGCGGGGGCGTCGCCTGATGGTGAACTGGGAGAATGCCACGTGCCGGAAACCCATTTGATCCCCCTGGTGCTACAGACGGCGTTGGGACAAAGGGACGAGCTGTTGATATACGGAAACGATTACGACACGCCCGATGGGACGTGCATTCGGGACTACATTCACGTCATGGACTTGGCGGCAGCTCATATCGCTGCATTGGAAGGGTTGCGCGAAGGGAGTATGCCCAATGGCCCGCTCAATGTGGGCACCGGAAACGGATATAGTGTCCGAGAAGTGGTGGAGACGGCAATGGAAGTGACGGGGAGGACGATTCCGTTCCGGTATGTGGACCGGCGTCCCGGCGATCCGCCCGTGCTGGTAGCGTCTACGGAAAAAATACGGCAACGGCTTGACTGGAAACCGGTGCGGAGCGACTTGCGAACAATGATTGCGGATGCGTGGAATTGGCATGCAAAAAATGCTTTGTAAGGTGCATGGCGACATGCGCCTATTTTCATATATGAACAATAAGGTCAAACAACTTCTTCGCCTATTGATTCTCGCTATTCCCCTTCTTCAGCCTCACATGTTCATCCGCTAATACTAATTTCTTCGCCAACGTGTCCAACAGTTGCAGATCTTCCTTCGGCAAATCTTTTGCGCTATTGACGATGGATTCTAACAACACCGGATCGTCGGACGCATAGATTGTGTCGGGCGCTTCCTTGACTTTCATTCGACCCCGACGGCGTGCTGTCGTGATGGTTGGCGTATCACATTTAACGGGCCCTGTAACCATAATGATTTGGTTGCAGGGTTTTTCGCTTTTTTGAATGATGTGGAGTCAAGGGCGAGCGCAAATGATCAAGCGAAAGGCGAGGATGCCGTGACCAGGCTGATGGACTTGAAAATCGATTTTGCCTTCAAGCAACTGTTCGGCAAAGCGGGGAATGAAACGATCCTCCTGGCTTTCCTGAACGCGGCCCTGCAATTGCCGGAAGAGGAACGCATCCGGTCGGTGGAAATCCTCAATCCCGAAATCGAACGGGAGCACATCGAAGACAAAGCGTCCGTGCTGGACATCCACGCCAAAACGGAACAGGGCGAACACGTCAACATTGAGATCCAGTTGGCAAACAAATTTGACATGGAAAAGCGCACCCTCTACTACTGGTTGTTTATGTACTCGATGCCAATGTTTTTATACAGGCGTATCGCAATTACTACCCGTTTGACATTGCTCTTGGATTTTGGGAGGCGCTCGTCCATCATGCCCAAATAGTCGGATGAGTCTGCATAACAAGACAAAGTCCTAAGCCGCCAAGGGCTAACTCTTGTAGATTGGGCAGGTACATGAGCGGAAAGTCGACACTTTTACCCGGGGAGGTCTGTACGGAACGCCATCTGCAGATGGTAACCGGTGTCGAAAGGCGCCGCTGAACGTACAGAAGTCAGCAGAGGCCACAGTACCTTCATAGGGACGCCTGAGAAGGGAAGGGCCGAACGTCAATTCAAAGGATGAATCAGAGCCTTTCGAGATTCGATGTGCTGAACGCAGAATTCCGGAAGGAAATGCTTGGGGGAAGTACGGGTGAAGCTCGGAGGGACCCCAAGAGGGCGTAGCATCGACCGGCAAGACCTGACACTCATCCTGCGAAGGGAGAAATATCGGATGGACGTGATGGAGAAGATGCTGTCACGGGAAAACATGTTACAAGCTTTGCGCAGAGTGGAGGCGAACAAA
>Ga0181858_1001320_pt1 | contig 12022 bp, 10 predicted proteins | sample NewIslPassag4_SG_FD_130749 | JGI IMG/M metagenome (GOLD analysis project Ga0181858, IMG submission 130749) | Feedstock adapted compost microbial communities from Newby Island compost facility, Milpitas, CA, USA - Passage 4_SG | ecosystem: Engineered > Solid waste > Feedstock > Composting ...
AACGCCGCCGCCATCGGGCCGTCATCGCCGCCGCGATCGGACGCCGCCCGCCGCAACCGCTTTCTCCGGTGCTTCCTCCTCTTTTTCTAGTTCTATCTTTCTCCGATCGTTCATAGATTTAGGAGCAGATAGACCGGATGTTGCGCAGGAGGACGGATGCGATGAACGGGCAACGCGGATGGACGGTTTCCGGAATTCGGCCGAGACGGCCGGATTCGGCCGCAGGACATACGGCCAGGCGGCTGATGGCGCTGTCGGTCCTCATGCTGGCCGCCTATCTGGTGATCGGCGCGGGGAGCTTCCTCCAGTCGCGGCACAGCCTTTCCGCGGGCCACGCGGCACCGGGCTGGATCGGCGCTTTGCCGGGCCATGTTTTGGTGGACATGCTCGCCCGGGAGACCGGCGTTCCTCCCGCCGACCGGACCGGCCGCCCGGCGTCCGGGACATCCGCGGGCAGCGCGGCCGGCCTTCTGCTCCGGCTCGTGGCGGGCATCGATCCGGCCGATCCCAAGACGCTGCTCGCCGGGGAACTGCCGGCCTTGAAGCCCGTCGCGGCGGATCCCGGGTTTGTTGCCGGCGGGACCGGATCCGGGGGAGGACAGCAGGGTCCGAGGCACGAAGGTTCCGCTCCGCCGGCCGTCCATCCGCCGTCGGGCCAGGAACTGGCGGACGGGCCGGAAGACGGGCTGCGGGGCGATCTTGCGGGCAGCGCCGCGCAGCCGGGTCAGGCGGGGATGCATCCGGCGGCCCAGGGGGAAGCGGATCCGTTTGAGGCGGACCCGGGATGGGCGGACGGGTTCGCGCCGCCTGTGCCGGTCGATCCGGAGGCGCTTTTCGAGATTGTGGACAACGGCCGGGCGGGCCGATCCGGGTCTTACGACGGAACGGGCGGGACTTCCGCCTTCGCCAAGCGGGTGTTCATCTATCACACCCACAACCGCGAATCGTTTTTGCCGGAGCTCAAGCCGGGACTTCGCGCCGACGAGGCGCAGGACGACGAGATCAACGTGACCCTGGCCGGCCGGAGGCTTGCGGAGAGGCTGGAGGAACTGGGCATCGGGGCGGTCGCATCGGATACGGACTATCCGTCGGTCATCGAAGATTTCAACTGGAACGAATCGTACCGCTACTCGCTCCAGACGGTCAGGGAAGCCTTTGCCGCGCATCCTGAGCTCCGATATTTCCTCGACATCCACCGCGACGCCGCGCCCCGCCGCTCGACGACGGTGACGATCGACGGCAAGGCCTACGCCCAGGTCTACTTCATCATCGGGCGGAGCAACCCGAACTGGGAGCAGAACGAACGGCTGGCGCGGGAGATCCACGACCGCCTGGAAGCCGGGTATCCCGGCATTTCCCGGGGGGTGCTGGGCAAACGGAGCGGATCCGGGAACAACGGGGAATACAATCAATCGTTCTCGCCGGGAAGCCTCCTCATCGAGGTGGGCGGAGTGGAAAACAGCCTGGAGGAAGTGTACCGCACGATCGACATTCTCGCCGGCGTGCTGGCGGACGTGATCCTGAACGCGGAAAGGGTCTGAAAGGCCGAAGGCGCCGGAAGCCCGAAGACGCAGGAAGGCCGAAGGCGCGAGAAGAATGCGCATGGACAGCGCTTTGGTGAGAGGAGGTCTGCCGCGTGTTTGCCAAGCGTGTGCTCATCTGGTCGGTGGTGGCGTGCTTTGCCGTGTTTCTCGGGGTCGATCTGGCGACGCGGGGCATTCAGGACGTGTACGGTCCCCTGCCTTCCTCCGGTTCCGCGGGCGCGCGGATGTCGGACGGTGCCGGAGCGGCCCGGCCGGGGGTTGCGGATCTTCCGGCGCAGGCGTCACCGGAGACGCGGGCTTCCAACCGCCGTCAGGCTGCTTCCGCCGCGCGGGGGACTCTCCCGCAAGCGCAGGGGACTCTCCCGCCCTCGCAGGGGCCGGAATCGTCCCAGGCCCCGGTCTCGGATCCGGCCGAAGACCCGACCCGGCCTTCCAGCCTGTATCCGTACCTGTATGAATCGGGAAGAGACGAGACGCTCGTCAACAGGATGGCGGACACGACGGTGTCGATCGTCCGCCGGACGGCAAACCGCGGGGTCACCGCCTTCGTGTCCCTGTTCGACGCCATCGTCGGTTCGCGCTGACGCCCGCCGGCCCCAAGCCGCGCACTCTTCCCCCTTGCGGTGCGCACCGTTGAACTTTTCCCTGCGCAGTTGCTATAATGAATTGTATTTGGTGCATCAGGTAGGGGGAGTTCGATGCCAGACCGAAACGCGCGGCAGTCCTTCATTCGCAATTTCTGCATCATTGCCCATATCGACCACGGCAAATCCACCCTCGCCGACCGCATCCTGGAATACACCGGCGTGCTGACCGAGCGGGAGATGCAGGATCAGGTGCTCGACCAGATGGACCTGGAGCGGGAGCGGGGCATCACGATCAAGCTGACCGCCGTCCGGCTGACCTACCGGGCGGATGACGGAAACGAGTACGTGCTGCATCTGATCGACACCCCGGGCCATGTGGATTTCACCTACGAAGGGTCGCGGAGCCTGGCCGCTTGCGAGGGCGCGCTGCCCGTCGTCGACGCTTCCCAGGGCATCGAGGCGCAGACCCTCGCCAACGTGTACCTCGCCCTGGACAACAACCTGGAAATCCTTCCGGTGATCAACAAGATCGACCTGCCGAGCGCCGAGCCCGAGCGGGTGCGGAAGGAGATCGAGGACATCATCGGGCTGGATGCGAGCGACGCGGTGCTCGCTTCGGCGAAGCAGGGCATCGGCATCAAGGAAATCCTGGAGCAGGTGGTCGCGAAGATCCCCTCGCCCTCGGGCGATCCGGACAAGCCGCTCAAGGCGCTCATCTTCGATTCCCACTACGATTCCTACAAGGGCGTCGTGGTGTACGTGCGCGTCGTGGACGGGAGCGTCAGAACCGGGTCCAGGATCAAGATGATGTCCACCGGGAAAACCTTCGCGGTCGACGAGGTGGGCACCTTCACCCCGGCCATGACCCCCGTGGACGTTCTGGAGGCGGGCGATGTCGGCTACATCGTCGCCGGCATCAAAAACGTCCGGGACACCCGGGTCGGCGACACCGTGACGGACGCCGTCAATCCGACGGCGGAGCCCCTGCCGGGATACCGCCGGGTCAACCCGATGGTGTTCTGCGGCATGTACCCGATCGACACCTCCGATTACAACGACCTGCGCGAGGCGTTGGAAAAGCTGCAGCTGAACGACGCCTCGCTGAGCTTCGAGCCGGAGACGTCGACCGCCCTCGGCTTCGGGTTCCGATGCGGCTTCCTCGGCCTTCTTCATATGGAAATCATCCAGGAGCGGATCGAGCGGGAATTCCGCATTCCGATCCTGACGACGGCGCCCAGCGTCGTGTACCGCGTCACCCTGACCAACGGGGAGACGGTCCAAATCGACAACCCGTCCAAGATGCCGGAGCAGGGCCGGATCGAATCGATCGAGGAACCCTATGTGAAGGCGATGATCATGGTGCCGAACGACTTCGTCGGCGCCGTCATGGAACTGTGCCAGAACAAGCGCGGCGAGTTTGCCAACATGGAATACCTGGACACGACCCGCGTGACGCTCCAGTACGAACTGCCGCTTTCCGAGATCGTTTACGATTTCTTCGACAAGCTGAAATCGAGCACGAAAGGCTACGCCTCCTTCGACTACGAGCTCGCCGGCTACCGGAAGTCGAATCTGGTCCGGATGGACATCCTCATCAACGGGGAGCAGGTGGACGCGCTGTCCGTCATCGTGCACCGCGACCGGGCCTACGAGCGGGGCCGCGCCATCTGCGAGAAGATGAAGGATCTCATTCCGCGCCAGCTCTTCGAGGTGCCGATCCAGGCGGCGATCGGCTCCCGGATCATCGCCCGGGAAACGGTCAAGGCGATGCGCAAAAACGTGCTCGCCAAATGCTACGGAGGGGACGTCTCCCGCAAGCGGAAGCTCCTCGAGAAGCAGAAGGAAGGCAAGAAACGGATGAAGCAGATCGGCACTGTCGAGGTGCCCCAGGAAGCGTTCATGGCGGTGCTTCGCATCGACACCTGAGCGCCGGGCCGCACGCACGCGGACGCGGTTTTCCGCGGTTTCTACAAGCGCGAGGCGGAGGTTGCGGCGCGGCACTCCGGCGGAGCGGGCGGCGCGATGTTCCCGCGGCGCGCTCCGGGCGCGGCGCGGATACCGGCCGGGGAGACGTTCCCCGGTCTTGCCTTTTGGGAAAGGAGGCCTGGGGATGAACCGGTTCATACCCGCAGCGCAGGCGGTCTACATCCACATCCCGTTTTGCCGGCAGAAGTGCCACTACTGCGACTTCAACACCTACGCCGTGCAGGGCCAGCCGGTGGACGAATACCTGGACGCCCTGGAACGGGAGATGGAGCGCACGGTGGAACAGCATCCTCCGGGCGAAATCCGTTCGATCTTCATCGGCGGCGGCACGCCGACGATCCTGGACGCCCGCCAAATGGAGCGGCTCCTTGACGCGGTGGCCCGGCATTTTCCACGCCGTTCGGCCGACTGCGAATTCACGGTGGAGGCCAACCCGGGCACGGCGGACCTGGAGAAGCTCGAGGTGATGCGGGCGGGCGGCGTGAACCGGCTGAGCTTCGGCGCCCAGGCGTTCCAGGACCGGCTGCTGGTGTCGCTCGGCCGCATCCACGGCGCGGAGGATGTGCCCGCCAGCGTCGAACTGGCCCGCCGCGCCGGTTTTTCGAACATCTCCATCGATCTCATGTTCGGGCTGCCGCGCCAGACGATGGCGGATTTCGAGGAAAGCCTGGAACGGGCGCTCGGACTGGATCTGACCCACCTTTCCGCCTACAGCCTGAAAGTCGAGGAAAACACCCTGTTCCACACGCTGTACGAGCGGGGGGAGCTGCCCCTGCCCGGCGAGGATACGGAGCTCGGGATGTATCTCGCGCTCATCGACCGGCTGACGAACGCGGGGTACCGTCACTACGAGATCAGCAATTTTGCCTTGCCGGACCGGGAGAGCGTCCACAACATGGCCTATTGGCGCTGCCTGGGCTACTACGGGCTGGGCGCCGGCGCGCACGGATATCTCGGCGGCGTCCGGCATGCCAACATCCGGGGCGTCCGGGAATACATCCGGGCGGCCCGGGAACGGCTTCCGGTGGAGGAGCTGCACGAGGTGGACGACCGCGAGGCGATGGAGGATTTCATGATGCTCGGCCTGCGCCTGATGGAAGGAGTGTCCCCCGCCGACTTCCGGGAACGGTTCGGAACGGACCTGGAAGCGGTGTTTGCACGGGAGCTCGACGATCTCGTCCGCAAAGGGCTATTGGAGTTTGCCGGCGGCCGCTTCCGGCTGACCCGCCGGGCGATTCCCGTGGCGAACGAAGTGTTCGCCCGGTTCGTCGGGTGAATAAGACGTTGTATTTTCATTATATCTCATGTATATTTATTCTATCTCAGGTACGGAAGCGGTGGGGGAACGGATGGAAGTCACCTGCAGGAAAGCGAAGCCCGAAGATGTGGACGATCTGTACAATCTGATCCGGGGATACGCGGAAAAGGGCATCATGCTGCCGCGTTCGAAGGAAGCCCTGTCGCGGCTGATCGACGACTTTTACGTCGCCGAAGCGGACGGGCGGTTCGTCGGCTGCGGCTCGCTGTGCCTCCTGGCCCCGGATCTCGCGGAAATCCGCTCCCTCGGCATCGATGAAGAATACAAGGGGAAAGGAATCGGCAGAATCCTCATCCGGGAGCTGGTCGAGGAAGCCCGCAGGCGGGAAATCCCGAAGGTGATGGCCCTCACGATGGAGGTGCCTTTTTTTGAGCGGAATGGGTTTTCCGTCGTGCCGAAGGAAATTTTTCCCGAGAAGGTGTGGACCGACTGCATCCACTGCCCGAAGCGCGACCGCTGCGACGAGACCGCGGTGCTGATGAGGCTGGGCTGACTTGACAATGGCTGACCGGATTTGGTATTTTTGAGGTATGTTTAGCACTCGCTTCGGTTGAGTGCTAATCAAACGGGAACGGAAGGGAGGGTACTCCTGATGCTCACGGACAGGCAACGCATGATTCTGTATGCCGTCATCGACGATTACATCCGTTCCGCCGAACCGGTCGGATCCCGGACGATCTCCAAGCGCGGAGACATCGGCTTTTCCCCGGCCACGATCCGGAATGAAATGTCCGATCTGGAGGAGCTCGGCTACCTCGAGCAGCCCCATACCTCCGCGGGGAGAATTCCGTCGCAAAAGGGCTACCGGTACTATGTGGACCACCTGATCAGTTCCGGCCATTACAATCCGGAAGATTTGAAGCTGACGAAGTCGTTTTTCATAGATCGCATCAAGAAAACGGAGAAAATCATGCAGCAGGCGGCCGCGATCCTGTCCAGCCTGACCAACTACACGGCGGTCGCGCTCGGCGGCGGCACGTTCCACGAGAAGCTGAAGCGGCTTCAGCTCATCCCGCTGAACGAGGAGACGGCCGTGGCGATCATCGTAACGAACACCGGCCTCGTGGAGAACAAGGTCGTTTCGATCCCGAAGGACATCCCGATGAATGAGCTGGAGCGGTTCGTCAACCTGCTCAACGCGAGTCTTGCGGGCGTACCGCTCATCCACCTTCGCTACGCGCTGTACCGGGAAATCGGGCAGCAGATGGCGAAGCACATTTCGCGCTACGAGGAACTGGTGACGATGATCGAATCCGCCCTCGAAAGCGACGTCGAGGATAAGCTGTACCTGAGCGGCGCCACCAACATGCTTTCGCAGCCGGAATTCCGGGACGTCGACAAGGTGAAGATGATCTTCGATCTGTTCGACGAATCCGAGACGCTGGCCCGGTTGCTGGCCGACGCGCCGGAGGGCATCCAGGTCCGCATCGGGGACGAGAACCGGGTGGAAGCGATGAGCCAGTGCAGCGTCATCATGACGACCTATTCGTATGAAGGCAGGGCGGTGGGCACGATCGGCCTGATCGGGCCGATCCGCATGGAATACGCGAAGGTCATCGGCCTCCTGAAGCAGCTGACGAAGGAACTGGACCAACTGTTTAACGAGCAGGTATATGGCAAACCTAGATAGCAGCCGAATGCAGCCGGGTCAAAGGAGGTGAGCGGCGTGTCCGAACAGCACGAGGATGCCGGCCGGACGGCGGGCGAAGGCGCCGGCGGGATGAAGGACGCCGGGCGCGCGGCGGATGAGGCGTTCCGGCCGCAGGCGGAAACGGTACGTCCCGAACCGGACGGCGCGCCGGATTCGGATGCCGGAAAGGACGATGCCGCCCAGGCGGATTCCTCCCCGGATCCGGCGGAAGGGGCCGCCGACGGAGAGGCGGGGGCCGAGGCCGGTCGGCTTCGGGCGGAACTGGAAGTGGCAAGGCAGCAGGCGGAGGAGTTCCGCCAGCGGTGGCTGAGGGTCCAGGCGGATTTCGACAATTTCCGCCGCCGGACGCGCCAGGAGAAGGAAGATTTGCTGAACTACGCGTCGATGGGGCTTATCGGGAAGCTGCTGCCCGTCGTGGACAATTTCGAGCGGGCTTTGGCAGCCGGGGAAACGTCGAAGGATTTCGATTCCCTGTACAAGGGACTGGAGATGACGTTCAGGCAGCTCATGCAGGTGCTGGAACAGGAGGGATTGAAGCCGATCCAGGCGGTCGGCCAGCCGTTCGATCCCGAAATTCACCATGCCGTGATGCAGGTGCAGGCGGACGGCCAGGAGGAAGGAATCGTGGTGGAGGAGCACCAGAAGGGCTACAAGCTGAAGGAGAAGGTGTTGCGTCCGTCCATGGTGAGCGTCAGCTCCTGACGGCATCCGGTTACCGCGTCTGCCCGGCGCTTTTTTCTTGCATCCCTGCGATGCCTGATTCTTGTCTGCATTGAGCCAAAGGAGGTTCTGTTGACAAATGTCCAAGGTGATTGGAATAGATTTGGGTACGACCAACTCCTGCGTGGCCGTGATGGAAGGCGGGGAGCCGACGGTCATCGTCAACGCGGAAGGAAGCCGTACGACTCCTTCCGTGGTCGGGTTCAAGAAGGACGGCGAGCGCATCGTCGGCGAAGCCGCGAAGCGGCAGGCGATCACCAACCCGGACCGCACGATCATCTCCATCAAGCGGCACATGGGGACGAACCACAAGGTGAACATCGACGGCAAGGATTACACGCCGCAGGAAATTTCCGCCTTTATCCTGCAGAAGCTCAAGGCGGACGCCGAAGCGTACCTGGGCGAGCCGGTGACGAAAGCGGTCATCACGGTGCCGGCCTACTTCAACGACAGCCAGCGCCAGGCGACGAAGGATGCGGGGCGGATCGCCGGCCTGGAGGTGCTCCGCATCATCAACGAGCCGACCGCGGCCGCGCTGGCCTACGGCATCGACAAGGAGGATGACCAGACGATCCTCGTGTTCGACCTGGGCGGGGGCACCTTCGACGTGTCCATCCTGGAACTCGGGGACGGCATCTTCGAGGTGAAGGCGACGAGCGGCGACAACCACCTGGGCGGCGACGATTTCGACCAGGCGATCATCGATTACCTGGTCAGCGAATTCCGGAAGGAGCACGGCGTCGACCTGAGCAAGGACCGCGCCGCGATGCAGCGGCTGAAGGACGCCGCGGAGAAGGCGAAGAAGGAACTGTCCGGCGTGTTCACGACGACGATTTCCCTGCCGTTCATCACCGTGGTGGACGGCGTGCCGCAGCACCTCGAGATGAACCTGACCCGCGCCAAGTTCGAGGAACTGACGGCGCACCTGGTGGAGCGGACGCTGGGACCGACCCGCCAGGCGCTTCAGGACGCGGGACTTACGCCGGACAAGATCGACAAGGTGATCCTCGTCGGCGGATCGACCCGGATCCCGGCCGTGCAGGACGCGATCCGCAAGCTGATCGGCAAGGAGCCGCACAAGGGCGTCAACCCGGACGAGGTCGTCGCGATGGGAGCCGCCATCCAGGCCGGCGTGCTGACCGGCGAGGTCAAGGACGTCGTGCTGCTGGACGTTACGCCGCTGTCCCTCGGCATCGAGACGGCGGGCGGTGTGTTCACGAAGATGATCGAGCGGAACACGACGATTCCGACGAGCAAGTCGCAAATTTTCACCACCTACGCCGACAACCAGACGAGCGTGGAAATCCACGTGCTGCAGGGCGAGCGGGCGATGGCCGCGGACAACAAGACCCTCGGCCGGTTCATCCTGAGCGACATTCCGCCCGCGCCGCGGGGCGTGCCGCAAATCGAGGTCACCTTTGACATCGATGCGAACGGCATCGTCAACGTGTCCGCCAAGGATCTGGGCACGGGCAAAAGCCAGAAGATCACGATCACCTCGTCCAGCGGCCTGTCCGACGAGGAAATCCAGCGGATGACGAGGGAAGCGGCCCAGTACGCCGAGGAGGACCGCAAGCGCAAGGAGCTGGCGGAGGCGAAGAACGCGGCGGACCAGATGGTGTACACCGTGGACAAAACGCTGCGCGACCTGGGCGACAAGGTGGACGCGGCGGACCGGTCGCGTGCGGAAGAGGCGAAGGAGAAGGTCAAGGCCGCGATGGAAACGAACGATACGGAGAAGATCAAGCAGGCCACCGAGGAGCTTACGAAGGTGGTGCAGGAGCTGTCCGTCAAGCTGTACCAGCAGGCCCCGGCGGGCGCTCAGGCGCAGTCCGGCCCGACGGACGCGGGCGGCGGTCCCTCCGGAGACAAGAAAGGCAATGTGGTGAACGCGGACTACGAGATCGTGGACGACAAGAAGTGAATCGATTCCGCAGCCTGCAAAGGCGTTCCGGAAAGTCAAAGCCGCGGGATGAGGCTTTGACTTTCTTTTAACTTCGAACTTCGCGGGCTGCCCTGAATGGGAGTGGAACGATTGAAGCGGGACTATTACGAGGTATTGGGTGTAGACCGCAGCGCGACCGAAGAGGAGATCAAGAAAGCCTACCGGAGGCTCGCCCGCCAATACCATCCGGACGTCAACAAGGCTCCGGATGCGGAAGAAAAGTTCAAGGAAGTGAAGGAAGCCTACGAGGTGCTGAGCGATCCCCAGAAGCGGGCGAACTATGACCGCTTCGGCCATGCGGACCCGAACCAGGGGATGGGCGGCGGCGGGTTTTCCGGGGATTTCGGCGGCTTCGGCGGCTTTGGCGATATCTTTGACATGTTCTTTGGCGGCGGATCTTCCCGCCGGAATCCGAACGCTCCGCAGCGGGGCGCCGATCTGCAGTTTTCGCTGGAAGTGGAGTTCAAGGACGCGGTGTTTGGCAAGGAGGAGGAGATCCAGATTCCGCGGACGGAGCTGTGCGACGACTGCCACGGCAGCGGGGCAAAACCGGGGACGAAGCCGGAGGTCTGTTCCGCCTGCCGCGGCACCGGCCAGCAGGAAACGGTGCAGTCCACCCCCTTCGGCCGCATCGTCAACCGCAGAACGTGTCCGGCCTGCGGCGGACAGGGCACGATCATCCGCCAACGGTGCGCCGCCTGCTCCGGCACGGGCCGGGTCAAGCGGATGCGCCGCATCCACATCCGCATTCCCGCGGGCGTCGACGACGGGTCGCAGCTTCGCATCGCCGGAGAAGGGGAACCGGGCTTGCGGGGCGGTCCGCCCGGCGACCTGTATATCGTGATCCGCGTCAAGCCGCATGAGTTTTTCGAGCGGGAAGGCGACGACATTTACTGCGAAGTGCCGCTCACCTTCACCCAGGCGGCGCTCGGCGACGAGATCGAGGTGCCGACCCTCACCGAACGGGTGAAACTCCGGATTCCTCCCGGCACCCAGACGGGCACGTATTTCCGGCTGCGGGGCAAGGGCGTTCCGCGGCTGCGCCGGGGCGGCAGCGGGGACCAGCACGTCCGGGTCGTTGTGGTGACGCCGACGAACCTGACCGAGCGGCAGAAGGAACTGCTGCGGGAACTCGGGAAGGAGCTCGGCGCGCGGCCCGTCGAGGTAACCCACGACAAGCACCGGTCGCTCTTCGACCGCATGAAGAAGGCGTTTCTCGGATAGGACCGGAGGCCTCCAAGCCGATTTGGCCGAAAAATCGACCATGTTTCCTGAAAAGTTGAGACCTTGCTGCGATTTTGGGCGAAATTTCAACTATTTTTTCCGAACTTCCGAAAACCGCGGGCCGTTTTGGGTGAAAATTCGACGAAAATTTCAACCGCGAGAATTTTTTGAACAATCGAAGTCGAGAAATCGACTTCTTTTTTTTGCGATTTTTCCGGGAACCTCCGAATAACCCGGCCGAAACGGCCCACAATAAGCACATGGACAAACATGGTCGGCAAGGAAAGGAGCGCCGGACAGCGATGGGTGAAGCAAGCATCCTGGCCTGGTTCCATTCGCCGGAGCAGGCCGAGGGAATCAAAAGGAAACTGGAAGCGCTGCGCGCCTCCGCCGTTTCCGTCGACCGGATCAGCCGGTTTCCGGAAGACGGGTACAACATCGAGGCGGGAATCCTGGCGTCGGCGGATGTGACCTCAAGCGGCATGAGCGACGGAGGCGGGGAACCGGTCGACGGCAGGGACATCCTGCTCACGGTCGTCATCGACGAAGCCCGCCGCGATCAGGCGCTGGAGGTCATCCGGCAGGCCGGAGGGCTGGTTTGAGTTTCCCGGTTCGTTTATCAACGGGCGATATGTGTACGGCCTCCTTCTCTTTGCAAGGGGGAATGGGGGACAGGAATTGGAAGCGTTGTCAACACGATCGCGCCGCGGTCGGACGGGAGGATCTGTTCCTTGACACGGGATTCCGGATTGCAGTATGATGGATGTAAGTTAATCTGGTGGCGGAGATGCGGAGAATCACATGGTTGTCTACTTCCTGCAATCGGTAGGCAATGATGTGGTTTTTTTGTTTCTGAACGACCGCGCCCGGTGCCCGCCGGAGAACGAACTTGCAGGAACGGGAACAGGGAGAATCGAATCCATGGAAATCACGGGAGGAAAAATCCTGCCGGCTGTCCGGAGCATCAAGGATTTCGAGAAGCTGCTGGAACTTTCCTACGAGTATATGGTTCTGCTCGACTGTCATGTGAGCAACCTGCAGAGTCTC
>Ga0181858_1001321_pt1 | contig 12021 bp, 11 predicted proteins | sample NewIslPassag4_SG_FD_130749 | JGI IMG/M metagenome (GOLD analysis project Ga0181858, IMG submission 130749) | Feedstock adapted compost microbial communities from Newby Island compost facility, Milpitas, CA, USA - Passage 4_SG | ecosystem: Engineered > Solid waste > Feedstock > Composting ...
AAAATATCGGACCGGGGAGGGGGAACAATCCGATTGCGGCGGAATCGCCCCGGCCCCTGCTGCGGCGGGCGCCGGCGTCCGCCGTTATTGCCGTGTCCGGCTTTTTCGTCTTCTTTCTTGATCGAGATGAGCCAATCGGTTGACTTCCTCAGGATTCACGATACGGTACAATTCATTTTTTAAATCGGCGACGATGCCGGCAAAATCGGGATGGGAAGCCAGATCGCAGATTTCGTGCGGATCCTCGACGATATTGAACAGCTGCGGGCGCTCTCCGACATAATAATTGAACTTCCAATCACCTTTCAGGATCATGTAGCCCGCATTCAGCATGCCCTGCGCATGGTATTCGCTGAATACGATCCTTTCCGGCTCGCGGCTGCCGCGGATCAGATTCATGATGCTTTGTCCGTCGCCGTCGGACTCGCCCGGCGGCAAGCCGGCCAGCTCCAGAAACGTCGGCGCAAGATCCACCAAGCTCACGTTATCCGCGATTCTTTTCCCTCCAGACATTCCCGGGATCCGCACCATCATCGGAATGCGCACCGACGGTTCATAGAAACAGTTCTTCTGCCATAATCCGTGCTGACCGGCCATTTCCCCGTGATCGCTGACATAAATCACGACCGTGTTATCCTTCAAGGGGGATTGATCGACGGCCTCCAGGATCATCCCGACAAGGAAGTCGGTATATGAAACGAGCGCGTAGTAGCAAGTCAACGCTTCCCGGACGAGCGATTCGGGCAAGTCCGTCTCGGTCCGAAAGAAGTAACGCAGTTGCCGGATGACCGGATGCTGCGTTTCGAAGGTTTCACCGTGCAAATCCGGAAGCGGCATGAGCGCGGGATCGTAGAGATCGTAAAATTCTCGGGGCGCGATCAAAGGGAAGTGCGGGGACATGAAACCGACGGTCAGCAGCCACGGTTTCCCGCTCTTCTCATTGGCCTTTTCCTTCAAGTACTCCACTGCCGTTTCCGCGACGATTCTGTCGTAGATTTGGTTTTCCCCCATGCCGGGGCCGCATTCGCTGACGTGAGAATTGCTCCATCTTCTGCTTTCCGGCCCGCGATCGGGCACGACGATTGACGTCAGCCATTCTTCCCGGTCGTCCACCAGACGTTTGTCGAACCCTCTCAGTCGATCGCTGCCGGTGATATGCATCCGTCCGCATAATGCGGTCTCATAACCCAATCGGCTCATCCGAGCGGCGTAGGTTTCGAATTGGGCGGGCAGCCTGCTGTCCAGATCCCAAACTCCGATTTTGTGCGTGTATTTTCCGGTCAGGAAAGACATCCGGGACGGGACGCAGATCGGAGAATTGCAGTAGGCTCTGTCGAAAACAAAACTGTCGCGCGCCAAGGCGTCCAGATGAGGGGTTCGAACCTGAGTGTTGCCGTAACATCCGGTGACGAACGGACTGTGCTCGTCGCTCATGATCACCAGAATGTTCGGCCTTGAGGCTGCGGAAGTTTGACGATGTTCGGACATGAGGCTTTCACCAGCTTTTCATGGTTTTCGGTCGATTATTTGATCCCGGTCGTAACAATGCCCTGCACGTAATATTTTTGCAGGAACAAGAACAGCAAGATGACCGGCAAAGCGATCAGGGTCGTTGCGGCCATGACGTAATTCCACTCCACCCCGAATTCGGCTTTAAACAGACTTAAGGCCAGCTGCACCGTTTTCATCCGGTCTTCATTCACAATAATTAACGGCCACGTGTATTGATTCCAGATGCTTACGCTTTTCAATAAAATGAGTGTGGCGAAAACCGGCAGGCACAGCGGCACATAAATGCGGACGAAAGTTTTCAGCGTGGAAAACCCGTCGATTTTGGCCGCCTCGTCAATTTCCTTGGGAAATCCGAGAAAAAATTGCCGGAACAAAAAAACTCCGAGCGGCGCCGCAAGGTTCGGGACGATCAATCCCAAATAAGAATTCAGCCACCCCGTTCCGCCTTCGCCCCAGATGTTGTTGCCGCCGAACAGGGGAATGGTTTTGATTTTGATAAACACGGAAATCATGATCACTTGTTCGGGAATCATGAGGCCGACGAGCGAGAACAGAAACAGCATGTCTCTTCCCCGGAAGCGGAGCCTGGCGAAGGAAAAACCCGCCAGCGACATGATCGCCACTCCGACGGCTACCGTCGTTGCGGTCACGACAAAAGAATTGAGAAAATAGCGTCCCCAGTTTCCGGTGGTCATGGCCTCCGGGTAGTTGCTCCAGCGAAAAGACTGCGGAATCAAGTGGAACGAGGGAGATTGAATTTCCGCCATCGATTTCAAGGAGTACGACAACATGATCAGAAACGGCACGAACATCAGGACGGACAACAGCAAGATGACGCCGTAAACCGAAAATTTTTGAATGTATGGCATTCTCATGATCATTTCCTCGCTTTACCCGCTTAACGGTCCGCTTGTCTTCCGTAGCCGCCGAATTTCCAGTTCAGCGCGGTGATGAGGAGGACCCCGGCGAGCAATACGACGGATTGCGCGGAAGCATACCCCATTTTGAATTCCCAAAAGCCTCTTTGGTATATTTGGTGAACGATCACCGTCGTCGAATTGACGGGTCCGCCGCCGGTCATGATGTTGACCTGATCGAAAACATTAAAGGAGGTGATGAGTCCCGTAACCGCCAGAAAGAAGGTTGCGGGCGCCAGCAGCGGGAAAGTGATATGCCAAAATTGATGCCAACGGTTGGCTCCGTCGATTTGCGACGCTTCGTAATAATCTCCCGGTACGCCTTGCAGGGCGGCCAAATAAATAATCATGCTGTATCCGACCGATTTCCACACCCCCATGACGATAATGGACGGCAGCGCCAGCTTCGGATCCATCAGCCACGCTTTCGGCGGGGCTCCGAACCATTGCAGCACCTTGTTGAATAATCCGATCGTCGGATCGAACATCAGCATCCAGATCATCGAGACGCTGACCATGGACACAATGTATGGAAGGAAGACCGCCGTCCTTGCCAGTTTTGTCCGATACCCTTTCAAATTCAGCAGCAGCGCTATGGACAAGCCCAACGCCATGGAAGGAAACAGCGTAAAGATCACGTATGCGAACGTATTTCGGATCGATTTGTGGAAAATTTCGTCCTGCAGCAGTGCGGCATAATTTGCGAGTCCGATATAATCGCGCTGCCCGAACAGGTTGAAGTTCGTAAAACTGTTGACGACAACCTCGCCGATCGGAATCAGCATGAAATAAACAAAAATAAAATAATAAGGAAGAATGAGAAGATAGGCGATGCGGTCTTCAAAACCCCGTTTCGGCCGCAGACGTCGTTGTAGCATCCCGTTTGCCTCCGCATTCCGGCGGCATCCCCTTGCTCCGCACAGGAACAAGGGGATGCCGCGGGTCCATTCTTACTGTCCGATTTCCCTCAACAAATTGGTCATCGCGTCTTTCATGGCCTGCTCGGCGGTTTTCGCCCCGAATGCGGCTTCCTCGTATCCCATCTGCGCATATTTGGTGTACAGCGGGGACCACGTGACAGGCGGACGTCCGTACCCGATCGCCACCGCTTCCGCAAAAGCGCGGTTAAATTGGGGGTTCAGATCGATATACTCATCCTGCAGCGATTTGCGCACCGGCGGAACGGTATAATCCTTCATCCGCACGGACATGCGTTCTTTGCTCATCGCAAACTCGATAAATTTCCACGCCTCATCTTTGTATTTGCTCGTGCTGGAAATCGCAAACGCTCTCATCCCGCTGAAGGTCGCCGGGACCTTGCCGGGCACATTGCTCACCACGCCGATGTTTTCCGCCCAATCGGGGTTTTCGTTGATAATATTCAGGATCGTATCCTGGTTGATGTACGTCATGGCCGCTTTTCCGTTCATGAACGGAAACTGTTCGAAGTTTTGCATCGACGGGAAAGGAATGGAATTCGGAATCAATTCGTCGACCAAAAATTCAATCGCCTCGATGACGGCCGGGTCGTCCAGGGTCGGTTTTCCCTGTTCCAGATCGACCAGCTTCCCGCCGTTTTGCCAAGCGAATATTTCGGCAATGATCAGGTCGGATCTTGCCACGTCAAACCCCGACCGGACCACCGTATCGCCTTCCCGGATCGTCAGAAGATCCGAATACACTTTCAGCTGCTCCCAGTTTTGCGGCGGCGATTCCGGATCCAGACCGGCTTCCTCGAAGAAATCTTTGCGGTACGCGAACACATAGGTCCCCGGCCCGAATCCCAGCCCGTACACCTTGCCGTTGAATTTCCCCTGTTCGTAAACGATATCGTGAATGTCGTCTTTTTCCGCCCATGCGTTGATATAGTCGTCAAGCGGAATGAATTGATTCAGGTTGGCGCGGGCGGCAATATGGACGATGCCCGCATCGAAGATGTCGGGGGCCGTCCCGCCGGCGAATGCGGCATTCCATTTCGTTTCCACGTCTTGAACGGCAATGACTTCGTATTCGAATTTGACGTTGGGGTTCACTTCCTCGTAAGCTTTCATATCGGCAACAAGACTTTTGACGATGGGCGCTTCAGGATTGCCCCGGAGCCAAAAACGCAGCACGATTTGTTCGTCGGAAGCCTGGTCCGGTTCTTTGTTCAGCTCTTCCACATTGCTGAGGCTGCCGCCTCCATTGGAGCTGCATCCGATGAGAAGAGCGAACATCAGAGCAAACAGTCCGGCGAACGCTATCCCCTTTTTCAATTTGCCATTCCTCCAAATTGAGTTTACGTCGTGACGGAAAGCCCTTTCCGAATTCGCAATCCCGGGAATGCATCCAAATCATAAAATAAAAAAAAACAAATAACCATTCGGCGAGGTTATTTGTTATTTTCGTAATGTTAGATTGTCCTTATTCAAAGTTTCGATATTCTTAGATTTTGTTTCAATTTGCTCATTTCATTCGTCCGGATTTTGCATGTACTGCGTCGGCGATTTCCCATAAACTCCTTTGAACGTCGTGCAGAAATGGCTCTCGTTCATGTAACCCGTCAAATTTGCGATTTCGTAAATTTTGTGCTTTTTCGTATGCAGAAGCATTTTGGCCCGGACCATGCGTATTTTCAGCAAAAATTGAGTGACGGAAACGTTCGTGTCTTTCTTGAAAAGCTGCGATATATAATTTTCGTGAAGATGAACCAGATGGGCCAGCTGCCTCATCTCCACTTTGAGATGATAATTTCGCAAAAGAAAATCGATGATCGCATTGGTCGGTTCGCTGTATTTCGCGTGATTTTTGCATACGTGCAGCTCAATCCATTGCAAATGCCCGACGATGAGGTCCCTGGCGGCCTGTTCGTGCTCGATGGTCCCGCCTTCGGCCAGCAGGCGGATCAATTCCCGACAGTTTTCATCCAAGTAGGAGGAAACTTTGCGCCGATGGGAAGGTTCGACGCCGCCCCGCTTGAGCAGTTCCGACAGTAAAGATTCATAGGAACTCCGTTCCTGTTTGCGGGCATCGAACATTTCCGCGCGGATTTTTCTCAAGGCCCGGATGATGTCCTCATCATCCGTCTCGCCTTTCAGCAAATAGTCTTTGGCGCCGAAGGCAAATCCTTTTTTCACATATTCGAAATTGTCGTAATTGCTGAGCACCAGAAACGGCGTGCCCGCCCCTCTTTGCCTCACTTCCCGGATCAGTTCCAGCCCGTCCATCACCGGCATCACAATATCCGCAATGATGATATCCGGCTGTTCCTCCTCGAAAACCCGCAGCGCCTGCAGTCCGTTCGAGCATAACCCGACAATTTCAAATTCTTCGGGATACTGCCGGATCACAAATTCAAACCATTGCCGGATCGGCATTTCATCGTCGGCGATCAAAATTTTCAGCATGACGGGAAACCTCTTTTTTGATTAATGATTATCGTCGATCGATTCGATCCACGGCAACACCAGAGTCACTTTGGTGCCCTTGCCCCGCTCGCTGTGAACGGACATTCCATACTGGTTGCCGAAGTGCATGCGAATTCGCTGATCGATGCTCTGTAGTCCGAATTTGCCGAGCGATTGGTAGTGTTCCAGCACTTGCCCGATGGACGACTTCTCTCCCGGGAGATCCATCCCGACGCCGTCGTCGGACACTTCGAAAACGACACGGTTTTCCTTCCTGTACCCCGTTACAGCGATCCTGCCGGGACCTTCCTTGGGTTCGATTCCATGAAAAATGGCGTTTTCCAATATCGGCTGCAAGAGCAGCTTAATGGTTTTTCCGCTCAAAATATCCTGCGCAAATTCGATCCGAACATCGAATTTGTCCCCGTATCGGACTTTCTGGATTAAAATATAGTCTTCGAGAAACTGCCGCTCTTCGGCGATCGAAATGAATTCGTTGGGCGTGCTGATCGTCTGCTTGAGCAGCCGGACCAGGGAAATGATCATGCGGTTGACCATGTCCGGCCGATTGGTCTTGGCCATCCAGCGGATCGAATTTAACGTATTGTATAAAAAATGCGGATTCACCTGGGCAAGCAAAGCGCGAATGTCGGCTTTCCGCTTCATTTCATGCTGCTCGGCCATCTCCTTCATCAACTGGTTGATCTTGTCGATCATGGAATTGTATGTGGAGACCAGGACGCCGATTTCGTCTTTTCGATTCAAGGGCAATAACTGTGTGAAGTTTCCGGATTTGGTCCGGCTCATCGATGCGACCAGCTTCTTGATCGGAGAAGAAATGACATGAGCCAGCGCATAAGAAAAAAGAAAGATAATCGCCAATATGGCAACGGTCAGTAGAAGAAAATACGATTTGATGTCCTGCATCTTGCTTGTCAAATGGTTCAAGGGAGACAGTTCCACGACATACCAGTTCATCGGCTTCACTTTATAAAACGAGACCAGCGTTTTCTTTCCCGAATAATCCGTAATGAAGTAGCCGGATTGGTAGCCCGTCATTTTTCGAAAAAATTCCATCCCGGAATAATCGGAGGAAACCAATTGTTTATCCCTGCCGGACATGACAATGCCGTCCGCATTGAGAATCAAAATGTCCTTTTCCTGCAAATTTTGATACATGTTGTACAGGATTTGTTCTTCAAAGTCCAAAATCAGCATTCCCAGCGGCTTGCCGGTATAGATGTCCCGGATATAGCGCATCGCGGAAAAAATATGCCGCTCTTTATGGTAGTAGGTGCCCGTCCACAATATCTTGTCCTTATCCGCTTCGACTTTCGCCAGCCATGTGTCGATCCGAATTTGGTCCAGTTCCCTGTCCCTTAAGTTATCGTAACTGGTGAAATAGACATCGCCGAATCCCGCGATCACCACGGAATGTTTCATTTGCAAAAAATGATTGTTCCACATTTCCATCTTTTCTTTGATCGACCTGCGGATCATCGTGTTTTCGTAATTATTGTCGTCCGGCCGAGGACTTTTCAGCAGTTTTCTTACATCTTCGTCCAAGAAATACATATTGGAAACGGAAATGATGTTTTGGCTGACGATTTCAATTTTTTCGGAGATTTGTTTGACGATGTTCAAGTTGTCCCGGCTCGCATTTACGACGACCGTGTATTCGGCGATGTTGTAAAACAAATAGGTCATCAAGATGATGCCGATCAGAAACAGCGGAGAAAATGACAAGAAGATTTTGTGCTTGATTCTCAGGTTTGAAAAATATCGGAACAATGGAAACGAAATGGCGGCTTTCATCGTCGAATCAAATCCAATCGCAATAATTTGTTGTCATCGTCAGAGTTTGTTTTGGAACCGGTATTTCGACGGGCTCATGCCCATGCATCGCGAAAACACCCGGCTTAAATAAAAACCGTTGTCAAAACCGCATCTTTCCGCGATTTGATCCAGCGGCAAATCCGTTTCGAGCAGCAGCCGGGAAGCCTTGCGAATCCGGAGGCTGCGTACGAATTCGGAGGGCAGCATGCGGTAAGCCGCCTGAAAACGGCGCGTAAATTGCACCGGACTTAATCCGAACATTCCGGAAACATCTTTCATTTTGAATTTCGTATGCGCATGGCGCTGCAGCCACTCTCCCGCCCGTTTCATCAATTCGTCGTCCGTTTTCGACAGGTGGACTTGTTCCTCTTGACGAAATGCAAGATCCCATTCGTAGCAGGACAGCCGCCACAAATCGCTGACAATCCACTGCCGGAGCGGCAGATTGTCGGGATCCACGCTGCTGTGAAATTTCCGCAAATATTTAAAGTTTTGCGAGACCCGGGCCACATCCATCGGCTGCGATTTGAACGAGGGAATTTCCGCTTCTTTCATTTCGTGATCGGCCAACGTGAATGCAATGAAATGAAGTCCCATGGGGGAGATGAGTTCGCGGTACAGCGTCAGGCCGGGCGGACAATACAGCAATTGATGGGGACCGACAATGCCGGTTTCCGTTCCGATCCGATAGCGAAAGCCGCCCGATTCCACCGCAAACAGCATCCACGTTGAATAGGTATCCTCCGACAAATCGAACTTCTCTTTCCGTTCCCAATAGATGTGTGAAATTAAATGCAAATTCATGCTCAAGAACGCTTTTAAATCCATGATTGTGTACCCAGAAATATTGAAAAAAAGTATATGCATTAATGTTACTATACTGCATGTTCAAAGTCCATCCCCGTTATTAAAATGAAAATCAATTCTGACCCCATATTACGTCAAAGGTTGGTGCAGCATGGAAAACCGCGCAGCAAGACAAACGATCAAAACGCAGGTTCTGGTTCTCGGCGGCGGCGCAGGAGGCGTCGGCGCGGCCATATCGGCGGCTCGCGAAGGAGTGGAGACCATACTGGTCGACCGTCAGGGATTTTTGGGCGGAAACATGACGATCGGTTTGCCTCTTCTGGCTTTCCTCGACGCGCAAGGCCGGCAAGTGACGCGCGGCCTTCCCCAGCAATTCGTGGATCGTCTGATCGAATTGGGCGGGGCGTTCGGACACAGAGAATGTCCGCTGCACAATTCCACGACCGTCATCGATCCGCAGCTCATGAAAATCGTTGTTTTTGAACAAATCAAAAAATACGGCGTAAAACCGTTATTGCACTGCGAAGTCATTGGAACCAACGTCGAAAACGGCGAATTGAAATCGGTGATCGTCAAAGGGAAAGGAAAAGAGATTGAAATTTTCGCCGATGTGTTTGTCGATGCGACCGGCGACGGGGACGTGGCGTACATGGCGGGAGCCGATTATGAAAAGGGGCAATACGCCAACGGCGAGACGCAGCCGCCGACGCTGATGTTTACCGTGGGCGGATTCGATTTGGATGAGTTCATGGCGTTCCTGAAAGAGCATCCCGAAGAATTGAAACACGGCCCGTCCATGAACATCCGGCCCGGCTATACCGCGGAATTTTTAAGCGCCAGTGAAAATCACGTATTCGTCGGGCTGAAAAACACCATATCCAGGCTGAGAAAAGAAGGAAAATGTCCGATTGACCGAGATACGATCATTTATATCAACCTTCCGAGAAAAGGATATATTGCGCTGAACTGCATCCGCATCCTGAATTTTGACGGCACGAAAATCGAGGAATTGAGCCGGGGCGAGGTGGAATCGCATCTGCAGATCTTGCCGCTCATCCAAATGCTGAAAGAGCACGTCCCCGGATTTCAAAACATATATTTGTCTTCCATTGCGCCGTTCCTCGGGATCCGCGAAACGCGCCGGATTATCGGAAAACAGATGATCCGCGAAGAAGCTGCCGTCAACGGCGTCATCCCGGAGGATACCATTGCGTTGGGATCCTACATTATCGACATTCACAGCGGCAGCGGAGATTCGACGCTGATCCGCCAACTGGCGGGTCCCTACGGAATCACCTACGGCGCAACGATCTCGAAGGATGTGAAAAGGCTCATGATGAGCGGCCGCTGCATCAGCGTCGACCCTGTCGTTTTCGGATCGTCGCGGGTCATGCCGACCTGCATGGCCGTCGGAGAAGGCGTAGGCATAGGCGCTGCTTTGGCGGCGCAGCAAGGCGTCGCTCCGGAAGAGGTCGATGTTCAGCTCATCAGGAAAAAATTGCGCGAATACGGAGCCATTCTTTCTTTGGACGACCGTTAGAATTCGGCCGGCCGATTTGCCAAGCGGCACAAAGCCGAGGAGCACTCGTTATCGCTGAAACGGGAAAAGACGGTAATCCCGTCTTTCCGGCGCGAAAAATCGGGTGCGGCCTCGGCTCTATTGAGCCGGGGAGCAGGGATACCGACGGCGAAGGAAGAAATCATATCCGATGTGACGGCAGAGAAAATAAACGTAAAATCTTTCGGGAGCGATCATCGATGGCGATGCGCACCGCGGGCATCCATCACATCACCGCGATTGCGAGCCGCGTCCAGGACTGCGTCGATTTCTACGCCGGAATTCTCGGGCTGCGGCTCGTGAAGAAGACGGTGAATTTCGACGCGCCGGACGTGTATCATCTGTATTTCGGCAACGAAACAGGCTCCCCGGGCACGGCGATGACCTTCTTCCCGTTCGAGGGCGCAAGGAGGGGCCGCATCGGCGGCGGGCAGGTCGGGCGGACGACCTTCGCGGTGCCGCGGGGGGCGCTCGCGTTTTGGGAAGAGCGGCTGGGCAAGTTCGCGGTCCCCCCCGAGCGCGCCGAGGGCTTCGGCGGAACGGATCTTCGGTTCAGCGACGGGGACGGGCTGCAGCGGGAACTGGTCGAGCGGGATGAGGGACCGCCGAGCCGCTGGGCGTTCGGCGGCGTGCCGGCGGAGCGGGCGATCAAGGGCTTCGGCGGAGCGGTTCTGTACAGCACGGAGCCGGCGCGCACCATGCGCGCGCTGGAACAGGTGCTCGGGCTGGCGCGGGTCGGCGAAGAGCGGGGGACGGTCCGTTTCAAGGCGGGCGGCGAGCTCGGCAACCTCATCGACGTGAGCCTGCGGGCCGTGGAACGCGGCCGCGGCGGGGCCGGCACGGTGCACCACATCGCCTGGCGGGCCAGGGACCGGGAGGATCAGGAAGCTTGGCGGATCTTTGTCGAGGAACAAGGCTTTCGCCCGACCCCGGTCGTCGACCGCAATTACTTCACATCCATTTATTTCAGGGAGGCCGGGGAGATTCTGTTCGAAATCGCCACGGATCCGCCGGGATTTCTGCGCGACGAGCCGTTCGCGGCGCTGGGGGAGCGGCTGATGCTGCCGGATTGGCTGGAGGATCGGCGCGGGCGGATCGAAACCCGGCTGCCGCCGCTGGAAGTGCGGGTATTGAAGGAGGACCGGGAATGATTCACATTTTCCGAAAAGGCGCCGACCCTTCCGCGCCCACGCTGCTCCTGCTGCACGGAACGGGCGGCACGGAGCGGGACTTGCTGCCGCTTGCGGAACGCCTCGATCCGTCCGCTTCCGTGCTCGGCGTCCGGGGCAACGTGCTCGAAAACGGCATGCTACGGTTTTTCCGAAGGATCGCGGAGGGCGTTTTCGATGAAGAGGACCTCGTGTTCCGGACGCACGAACTGCGCGAATTTGTCGGCGAGGCCGCGAAAAAATACGGGTTCGACCGCGAAAACGTCGTCGCCGTCGGCTACTCCAACGGGGCGAACATCGCCGGGAGCCTGCTGTTTCACATCCCGAAGGCCCTGCGGGGCGCCGTTCTGCACCACCCGATGGTCCCTCGGCGCGGGATCCGGCTGCCGGACTTGCGGGGCGCGGCCGTGTTCATCGGCGCGGGGCGCAAAGACGCGATTTGTCCTCCCGGGGAAACGGCGGAATTGGCGGACCTGCTCGCGGGCGCGGGCGCCTCGGTCCATGTGCATTGGGAGAACGGCGGCCATCGCTTGACGGAAGCGGAAATCGCAGCCGCCGCGGCGTGGTACGCCGAGCAATTCGGGACGTGATACCTAAGACCAACGGCGGATTTCGATTCCCCATGAAATGGTATAATCGTAGCGTATGAACATGGGATGAGGTTGAAGTCCGTGGATTCGCCGCTGACCGCTTACATCACGCTGGTCACCGTTTCGGCCGTGTTGACTCTGTCGTTGGGTTTCTACGTGTTTATCAAGCGGCATCAATATGAAAAAGTTTCCGCCGTCCTTTTCATTGCGGTGATGGCGGCGAAGAGGATCAATTGTTTTTCCTAG
>Ga0181858_1001322_pt1 | contig 12017 bp, 10 predicted proteins | sample NewIslPassag4_SG_FD_130749 | JGI IMG/M metagenome (GOLD analysis project Ga0181858, IMG submission 130749) | Feedstock adapted compost microbial communities from Newby Island compost facility, Milpitas, CA, USA - Passage 4_SG | ecosystem: Engineered > Solid waste > Feedstock > Composting ...
CAGTTCAGGTCCGGGGGGCACGGCGTGCCCGGGTCATGTCCCACTCCTTCCGGCCCCTGATTCATGACGTTGAACGTTCGGACGACACTGACCTGCCCGATATAGCCTGCCCGAATTTTTTCCACCACACGACGGTAGTTTTCGGAGGCATGGATCTGAGTGCCGATCTGGCTGATGCGGTTGTGTCTCTTCACGGCGTTACGAACCGCCAGACTCTCCCCGAGGTGGAGCGTCATGGGCTTCTGCAGATAGATGTCCTTGCCGGCTTCGCAAGAGTGGATTGCATGCAAGCAATGCCAGTGCGGTGGTGAAGCAATAATCACGGCATCCACGTCTTTTTGATCGAGCAGTTCGCGATAGTCTTTAAAGCCTTTACATCCCGGGTATTTTTTGAGCACCGCATCTAAACGGGACTGCCAGGGATCGGCGGCGGCCGCGACTGTTACGTCCGGGTGCTGGGCGGTGTTGGCGAGGTTTGCCTGGCCCATTCCGCCGCAGCCGATGAGGCCAACCCGCACTTTTTCGCCGGCGCCTGATGTGCCGTCCTCGCCGAACACAGTGCCGGGGATGAAGGTGGGAACCATCAATCCGGCACCGCTCACAAGAGCTGTCCGGTCCAGAAAACTTCGGCGTGACAAACGATCTTGCTTGTTCATGGCTCGAACTCCCGTGGTCAGATCGACAATGGACGGGGTCATGGTGAACGTGCTCACCGGGGATACTATCGGGTCCGCAGGGTTTTTACGGACAAACTCCAACCGTGCCGGGCGGAAATGCTTCGCCCGGTTGGTCACGCGGCTGAATCACGACGCCGCAGCGTGGATCTTTCTCCTCAACTCACACGTTTTCCGGAACAACGAACGGCTTCCGGTAATCGCGGGTGAGGAGTTTATCCGCCTCGGGGTTATCAACAAAGCGCTCTTTCTTCCGGTCGAACGCCAGTTTCGGTCCCAAAGTGCAGGTGAGCTTTCTCAGGTCTACCCCCAAGGCCCCTGCGAGGTTATCTTCCAGCATCTTCCAGGCGGCCGCGACCAGTTCGTGGTTGGGCAATCCGGCGGCCGCTTCGGCAAAGCTCACTTCTTGGCCCAGTCGGTAGGAAATGTTACCCAGGTGGCAGAGGGCGGAAGAGTAGTGGGCGACTTCGATGTCGGCGTGTAGCTCTTCGACCTTGCGGCTGCGCATGCAGGCGATGAAGTTTTCGAATTGATTCCCTGGACCCATTGTGACATCCACCTTGACGAGTGGTTCCGGTTGGTCCTTTCCCTTCGGATAGAACTGACCATTTTTGATGACGCCTTCTTCGAGATAGAACTCGTTGGTGACAATGGGATCAAATTTCTTGCCGCCCGGGCCGGCTTTTCCCACAAGGCCACGCACTTCAAAGAGTAGCAGTACATCCCCAAAACCCATGACGGTGATCTGCATGTTGGGTGTCTGGCCCTGGTCCTTCCAGTTGTGATCGGGCTCGTCCACGTATCGGCCGCCTGCGCTGATCACCCAATCGGGAAGTGTGGCGCCAGGGATCGCCCATCGCGCGATGTCCATCTGGTGTACCCCCTGATTCCCGATTTCTCCGTTACCAGTCGGCCAGAACCAGTGCCAATTGTAATGGACGAGGTTTTCGTTGTACGGCATCCACTGAGCGGGTCCGAGCCACAGGTTGTAGTCGAGCTCGGGCGGGGGATCCTTGTCTTCTTTGAACCCGATGGACCACCGCGGTTTGCTGGCATAGCCCTTTGAGACTAACAGTTTGCCATACTTGCCCGAGGCAATGGCGGCTACCTGCTGTGCCCAGGAGGCACTCGACCGACTCTGCGTGCCGTGTTGCACAATTCGGCCGTATTTGCGAGCGGCCTCCACGCACTTGCGGCCCTCGAACACGTTATGGCTGCACGGCTTTTCGACGTAGACGTCTTTACCCGCCTGGCACGCCCAAATCGTCATGAGCGAATGCCAGTGATTACAGGTGGCGATAGAGATAGCATCCAGATTTTTGTCGTCCAGAGCCTCGCGGATATCCTGGACACACTTGGGGGTATTGCCACCGCGTTTTTCGACCTGCTTGATGCGATTGGCAAACAATCGGCTGTCGGGATCGATCAGATACGTGACCCGCACATTCGGCATGCTGGCAAAGGCATCAATATGGGCTCCACCCCGGCCGTGGATGCCCGCAACGCCGATGTTGATCGTCTCGTTAGCTCCGATGATTCGGCCCGAGCTGCGGGTGCCCGAGATCGCAAAAGTGAAGCCGACACCGGCGGCGGCCGATGTCTTGAGAAAGGAACGACGATGGACGCGCATAGGTTTCACCTCCTTCATTAAAGGGTCTGACGAACCGATCGATGGCGTCGAACCTCCTATGGTTTGGAAAAACATGCCGTTGGGTGTCTGGTGCATTCCCGAACTCGGCTGGAAAAACAACTCCCGCGTCGGTCAAGCCCGATAACATTGAACCAAGGCGGAGCTTCTCCGTCCAGTGTTGGGCTTGGGTTTTTCCGTCGGGTCCGTTGGTCGGCTTGGCGCGGCTGTTTGACCCGTTGAAAGGATGGGCTTTGGGCTGAATGGCAGCCGTCGCCTTCGCTGTTCAAATCAACCGGGGCCCAAAAAATTGCGTTGGGGGCATTGCAATTTTTGCAATGTTCGATATAAAGCCGATGAAAACTCTTGAGGCGTGCCATCGATGGTGGCCGTTGAGCGATGGCAGCCTTGAAAACGTGGCTGGGTGTGGCTGGATGTGCCCCAAGCGGGAGAGGTGGCCTGTCAATGGCTTCGGTGGTCGAAGCCATCCCGCGGGCACTTTTTGGACGGAGGTACGTATCGTGGCGACCAAGAAAGCAGCGACGAAGGGTGCGGCAACCAAGAAGGCTGCTGCCAAGAAGGCGACCAAGAAATCGTGCAAGAAGAAATGCTGACGGCGACTTGAAAGACGAGAAGCCTGTTTTCTGCCAAGGCGGATAGCCGCAGCGTCGGCAAGCCGCTCACCCCGACGAGAAAGGGCCGTGAAGCAAGAGGCTTGACGGCCCTATTTTTGTGGAAAAACTCCCTCGTAGCTGCGTCTTGTTGCAGGTTCCGCGTGGCCATGCCATACTGGAATGGGGAGTCCATGCCATGGCAATTATGTGTCCGCACTGTGGTGCGGCTTATGATGTAACCCTGTTCGCTTTCGGACGTTCGATACGCTGTGACTGTGGCCGGTGGATCGATGTGCAATCCGGTCACACCCGGTCGGTTCATTTTCTGCAAGAAGGAGGACGTGCCATGGCAGAGATTCCGGTGGGACGCGTGACACACTATTTCAGCCATTTGGGTGTGGCGGCCGTGGAGATCACAAACGGCACCCTCGCGGTCGGAGATACCATCCACATCAAAGGACACACGAGTGACTTTTACCAGCCTGTGACCTCGATTCAAATTGACAGGCAACCCGTCCAGCAGGCGGAAGCCGGACAAAACGTGGGGATCAAAGTCGTGGAACATGCCCGTGAACACGACACCGTGTACAAGGTGCTTCCCGAGACGTCTGCATAACGGTCGTGCGATTTTTGACATGTTCTAGGTTGACTGCGAAGAGTGGGGGGCCGCTCCGTTTCAAAGTCAGGATTACGAGCTACTCGACTTCGGCGGAGGGCGTCGCCTGGAACGCTTTGGGGCGTGGATTTTAGATCGTCCCAGTCCCGCGGCAGAAGGGCCCGTGGCTCAGCCACAGTTGTGGCGGATGGCTCACAGTCGGTTCGAACGGGCTCGCGGCAATGTAGGGAAGTGGGTGGACGAGCATGACGTCCCGCAGCGGTGGACCATTCAATGGGGACCGCTCGTCTTCGAATTGAAGCGCAACGAGTCAGGCCACGTGGGGATTTTTCCGGAACAGGCTGTTAACTGGAATTGGCTCTACCGGCGGCTCCGCGCCAACCCTCCAGCCAGGCCGATTCTCAATCTTTTTGCCTACACGGGAGGGGCCACACTGGCGGCGGCCCTGGCAGGAGCAGAAGTCGTCCATGTGGATGCGGCTCGGAATGTGGGGGGTTGGGCCCGGCGTAACGCCGAACACTCGGGCCTGGAAGGCCGACCCATTCACTGGATCGTCGAAGACGCGCGAAAATTTGTGCGCCGTGAGTTGCGGCGCGGGAAAACCTATGACGGGGTCATTCTGGACCCACCCAGTTACGGTCATGGTCCCCGAGGCGAGGCCTTTCAGTTTCACAAAGATATTGAGCCCCTCGTGCGAATGTGTTTCGAGTTGATGGACCCCGAACGGGGGTTCTTCCTCTTCACCTGTCACACACCGGGCTACGGTACCCAGCAGGTGACACGGTTGATTCATGGGATTCGTCCGGAGATCTGGCAATACGGGGCACTGAAAATACGGATGATGGTCATCCCCGGCACGGATGGCCGACTGCTTCCCAGCGGGATGATGGTCCGGTGGGATGCCTTGGGAACCCCGACGCCGTCGAACAGGTCCTAAGACCTTTCTTGGTCAAGATAAACGCGACGCAGCGAGCGCTCGATGAGTAACCCGACAGGCTGGCCTTTTGCATTGACCACCAGAGCAAGAGGTTCCCGCTTCTGAAAGAGTTCCTGAAGGACGGACACCAATCGCTCCTCCGCGCGAACACGAAAAATTGGCCGAACAAAAGCACGCACCGGTGTTTGGGGGTTCAGGAAGAGCTCTGCCAGACATACGTAGCCCCTGTATCTTCTCTCGCCGCTGCTCTCACAAACCAGGGCAAACTCCTCTTTTTTGAAGGACGATTGCCGATCCAAATCTTGCCAGGTTGCGTCGAGCGAAACGTGGGGAACAGCCGACAGTTCGCCCATGAACTCAGCGACCGGTTTGGCGCCGTTTTCCAGGATGGCCCGGGCAATCCGGCGTTGAATGCCCACAATCAGGCCCGCGTGTTCACCCTCCTCCATGATCCGTCGCAACTCCCGACTGGTGATCTCGGAGCGTGCTTTGTCCAGAGAAGCGGAGAAAAATAACGATAAGAGGCGACCGTACACCCACAGAATCACCGAAATCGGCAAGAGAATGATGGCGAGCACCGAAAATACAGGCCCTGTAATTCGCAGCAGGCGGAACGGGGCTTGGAGAAAAAGTCGCTTGGGAATGAGCTCTCCAAAAATGAAAACGATGGGAGTGGTAATGAATGTGGCGAGAAACTCGACCGTCGTCGTCGAGACACTGGCCATTTGCTGCAGGAGAAGGACAGCTCCAAATGAGACCAAGTAATTGGCCAAATTGTTGCCAACAAGGGTCGTGCTGATAAACAATGCCGGTCGCTCGGCAAACCACGCAAGAATACGGGCAAGCCAATCACCCGTGCCTGCCAGGACTTGGAGTCTCAGTCGCGAAACGCGGTAGAAACCCGTCTCTGTCCCGCTGAAAAGGGCGCTCAAAGCAAGGCCGATGAAGAACAGAACAAGGGGAAGAACGAGTGTCATACCGCGCCCTCCTTGACATGATCGCGTCGCCGAAGTTCAGCCAGAATGACCCCGCGACGGCCCACCTGAATGGCACGTAACTCGAACGGCCCCCACTGGCAAACATCGCCAGGTTTGGGCAGTCGTCCCAGTTGGTCCTGGAAAATTCCCGCGACTGTATGGCTGGCCTCCTCGGGACGTTCGAGACCGAAGTAACGACACAGGCGGTGAACACTCGTCAACCCTGTGACGTGCCAGACGCCCGGCTCCACGGGGAGGATCGGACGCCGTCCAAAAAACTGCTCACTCCGACTGGTCTCACGTGTAAAGATGCGGGAAAGAAGATCCTCGAGAGTGATAACCCCCACTGTTTCGCCGTACTCATTGACGACCGCCGCCACGTCTCGATGCTCGTCTACCAGGGTCTGCAGGACCTGAGCAGCCGTGACATTCCAAGGGACATAGGTGACCGGCTCGGCCCAAGCCGCCAGGTCCGAAGAATCAGGACATTCTGCTCCGGCGGGATCGTTTTGGTTTACAGCCGGGCGGGCGGTCGAATGCGGTCCCTCGACTGCGACACTGTGCCGCGCCGCTCTCATAAGGGTGCGAGAAGAAATCGCTGAGGTGAAAGCCTCATCTTCCTGCTCCACGATGAAGAGATATTTCGACACCGAGAAGGCCGCTCTGGCCTCAGCGACCGATACCGGCCTGTGAAAAATTCGGACCTCGGTGCGGGGCTGCATGACATCCTCAGCCCGCAGATCGGAAAGCTGGACCAGGTTTTCCAGAACATGTTGCTCATCCTCCAGGACGGCGGCTGCCTCCCGCGAGATGCGGACCGCCTTTTCCAGCTCCCTCACACGCAAAAACGGTTCCGGTTTAAACCCCGGCCAGAACACCCGTCGAATGCCGATCGCTAGCCCACGTAACACCGGCAAAAGGGGATTGAACAGCCTGACAGCCATGTAAATGGGAAAGGCCAGTATCAGCGCGGAGGCTATCGGACGCTGAGCAGCCAGGCTCTTGGGGAGCATCTCACTGAAGAAAATGAGAACCAGGATGGAAATCGATGTGAAAACACCAGCCTGCTGGATATTCCCCTGGCGCTGCCAGTGCAATGTGATCACTGAAGACATCGTGAAGTAGGCCACATTGACCAGCAAATTGCAGAACAGGATGGCAGTCAGGAGGTGTTCCCCGCGACGGGCAAGGTAGGAAGCGAGGCGACCCGTCCAGCCGAAACTGGCGAGCTGATCCATGTCCTGACGACGGAGGGAAAAGTAAGCCGCTTCCGCTGCGGAAAAGCATGCCGAGAGGACTGCCAGGCCTCCCATCACCACCAGAAACGGAATCAAGGAGAGCATGCTCACAGCGACGCCCTGACCTCCGAGAGCAACGGTGTCATTTGAGCGGTCCCGCGTGTTCAGGTCTCATCCACTGTGGTGCGCCCGGTGGCCACATCGAACTCGTCGATGGCCGGTATGAGCATCGCAGCCGTGGCAAAACTGTAGGCGGCAACCAGCGTGACAAAAACAAGATGGGTTTGTCCCAGAAAGAGGCTGGTGAGAGCATAGAACGTCGCCAGCGGACAGGCAAACGAAGCGAGAGCCAGTGCATTCGATGGGTTCCGAATTCCCAGTGCAAGGTACAGTCCCGCTCCTCCTCCAATCATGAAAGCCAGAAACGGGTGGAGCTGGGCCTGGAAGGAGCCACTGAACGCCAGCATCACCCGCATGCACACGGCGACGCCAAGAAAGAGGAAAAACACGGTTCCCAGACTGGTCGCAATGGCATGGCGGGAGTTGACGTAGTTTAACCCTGCGTGAACTCCGAGCATGGCCACAAATCCAAAGAGCACCCACAAACCGACAACGAGATAGACTGTGTCCTCCCAGGTCAGCCAGCCCCGCCAGCCCAGCCAAAGGCACAGAAGGGTTGGTAAAAGCACATACTCTTTGCAGTTGTAAAAGGTGCCCGCCAGTTTGCCAAAGATAAACTCTTTGGGTGTGATATCCGACACCAGGAGAAGATCCAGCGTCCGACCGTCCCGTTCCGTCGTCAGGGAGGTAACCGCCTGCGTGTTGACAAGGACGAGACTGATCAAGAGGACGGGGACCGTGACTGCCGCGACAAGGCCCTTGTGGATCCCCTCGGCCGTTTCTCCGTACTGGGCCAGGGCAAGGAAGGCTGCGAAAAAGAGTACAAGATATCCAATCCGCACAAGCAGGGCCCGCCTCCCGTAAGCCCACGTGCAGACCTCCCGCCACAGCACAGGATTGTCCCACACTTCCCTCTTTCGACCCGGTGCTGCATGAAGACGGCTCAATTCTTGTGCCGATTGTGATCCGCGATCAGTTGCGGCTGGAATCGACGCTCGCTCGACATCGAGCATGGCTGCGTGTGCGTGGCTCTTTGCCTCGTTTTTGGCGGATCCAACCCGATCATGACCAGCGGCTTCCGCTGTCGCGAGAGCCGGCTCGAGAGCTTCCGTTTCTTCCCCTGTTGCCCAATCTTCTTCCGCCGGCTGCCGTCGAGGGTCCCGAACTACGTTCCACACTCGCACTCCGGCGATGGCAATGCCATTTAGGATAACGAAGAAGACCAACTCCACGACAAGAAACCCTGCCCAGCTATATCCCAAGATGCCCAGCCCGGCTTCTGCCCGGAGAAGCGGACGCGACGCTTCCAGCACGGCCTGCCAGGGGCTGATCATCACAGCAAGAGACGAGCAGGGGATACCGGCGAGGGTGCGCTCCCCCTGCCACGCGAGCACCTCGCCGATGCCCAGCCAGAATACGAGCGCGAGAATCGTGAGCGTGATTGCCTGAACAGTCTTTTCCCGCCAAAACGCGAGAAGCGTGCCAGCACTTCCCGCTACAAGCATGGCTGCCAAAGTAACGAGGAATACTCGGAAAATCTGGCCGTAAGAAATGCCACCCAGGAGAGTAGCAAAAAGATACACGGGTATTCCGCCCACCAGGGTGGTGAGGAGCGTTACCAGGCTGCTGAACAGCTTCCCTAAGACAAGTTCAGTATTCGTCAGCTCTGTTACCAATAGCAGATCGAGGGTGCGTTTGTCTTTTTCCTGGCAGACGCTCGAAGCAGCCACCAGGGCAGCCGAGAAGATTGCCAGTACAAGCTGCAGCGGGCTGGCAATCTGGAACCATGTTTCCGCAAACCGAGCGGCGTCCCCGACGTCCCGAATGTACTGGGTGCCGGTGACGACCAGCCATGCCGTACACATCAGCAAAAGCAGAATGGCGGCGTAAGCTGTTCTGGCAAGAAAGAATTGCCAGCGCCGGGGACAAACCGCCATTTCACGCGTAAATATCGGCCCTGCGAACAAAGCTGGCTCCTGATTTGCCCTGAGTATTTTGGGGAGTTTACTTTGGCTTCTGTTTTTTCTTTTCTGAGCAAACCACTTTTTCCTGGCATCCTATAGGGTGGTTTCACATGATACCGGGATGGGCTCACACCAGTTCGGGACAGCCGCCCTCTGTCAAGCGGTCAAACAAGTCACCCAACACGCAAGCGACCCGCAACCGGTGAGTTTTCTTTCCGTGCCCGACCTGCGATACCACCCCCCTCCCCTACCCTGGCTTGCCAAGCCCACCCCCCCCTATTTTATGTTAGACCGTGCCTGAAATTCTCGAAAGACAGAGCCCTCGTTTCAGAATCTAATGCATGGTCCACTCCAACCAGGGGCGAACAATGGACAGCCGCTATCCTGGGGTTAGTCCGGGTTCGGTGGGTTAATCCGCGTTCGGTCGGCAACCTGTATCCTTAGCTGGTGTTTCTCACGGCTCGGCTCGCGGCGGCTGGTTGGCCGGATGAGGCTGAATCCGATAACCAACGCCACGGACCGTCTCCACCATTTTTCCTGCTTCCCCCAGTTTTTTGCGGAGAGATGCAATGTGCACATCCACGGCCCGATCTGTCGTCACGAAGGGCTCTCCGTGGACGAGTTCGGCGATTTCCGTTCGGGAAAGCACCCGACCCGCCCGGCTGGCGAGAATGTCGAGTATCTCAAACTCCGTTCGCGTCAATTGAATCAACTTGTCCCGCACACGTACTTCCCGTCGGGATCTGTCGATCGTGATTTCCCCTACAGAATAGCACTCCTCATTCTGCTCTTTCTCGGGTGTCTTTCGTCTGAGAACAGCGCGAATTCGCGCGATCAGCACCTTGGGACTGAACGGCTTGGGGATGTAGTCATCAGCGCCCGTCTCCAGCCCGGTAACAATGTCTTGATCTTCTCCTCGCGCTGTCAGCATGATGACAGGTATGTCCGCCGTGCCGGGCTGACCTTTCAATCGACGGCAGAAGGTGAGGCCATCCATCCCTGGCAGCATGAGATCCAGGATGACAATGTCAATTGGTTTCTCATTGAGGAGAGACAAAGCTTCCTCACCCGAATACGCTGAAACCACCGAAAATCCTGCCCGCGTGAGGTTGTATTGGAGAAGCTCCTGGATGCGGGTGTCATCTTCAACGACCAGAATCTGGCAAGTGCTCATGCATCATTTCCCCATGCCGACTCCAGCCAGCTAAAAGGTTGCTCGGAAGGGGGACATCGTGTGCTGAGTGTCCAGCCCTCCGAGTACCGTTATTGTATCGAGCTCTGGCAGCTCAAATACTGGCGGACGGACGTGCTCTGGGTCAAGGTCGTCCTGCTGTAGAGTGATTCTTCTGTTTGACGGTATTCCTCCCACCTTGCCCCGGCCGGTGCCAATAAAACAGACAGTGCTAAAGCCTACTCATTTTGTCAACAAGCTCGACGAGAGGGAAACCCCCCTCGGCCGGTCGGCCTCTTCCAGACCTCTTGTGCCTCATCGCATCACGGCAATTGCGGGACGGCGGGACGATCGGGTCACTGGGAATCAGCCAGCTCAAATACGGCTTCGATCTCCACCGCGGCACCCAAGGGAAGCGTGGGAGTTCCAAAAGCGGTGCGAACGCCGATTCCGCAATCGTCTCCGAACACCTCCGCGAAAAGTTGACTGCATCCATTGATGACTGACGGCTGTTCGTGAAATCCTGGAGCGGATTGAACAAGGCCCGTGAGCTTGACCAGCCGCTTGACTCTGTCGAGGCTGCCAAGATGGCTTTTTATGGAAGCCAGGATTCCCAAACCAGCCCAGACCGCGGCCTCTCGCGCTCTTTCTTCCGTTATGTCCGCACCCACGGTTCCGCGAATCAATTCGCCGGTACTATCGACGGGCAGGTGGCCCGAGGTCCACAGCCAGGTTCCGGTTTGCACGACCGGTCGGTACAGACCTTTCGGCTCCGCCGGCGTGGGAAGCCGGACACCATTTTTTTCCAGCCACAGTTGCAGTCGCTCTTCGTGCGTCATGGTGTTATGTCAGATAAAAAGATTTTCAGCTCGGGTGAGACGTTCCCCCTCAATCGATCAGCTTAGTGACCGGTTGTTCCACAATCCCCTGGGCTCCTGCCGCCTTAAGCCGCGGGATGATGTGTCGCACAACCGTTTCGTCGCATACCGTAATGACCGCCACCCAATCGGGATCAGAAAGGTCGGCTACCGTCGGTTTTTGCAGGGCGGGCAAAATCGCTACCACCTCTGAGAGCTTGTTCCGCGGGACGTTCATCATCAAACTCACCTTGCCCTCCGCCGCCATGGCACCCTTGAGCATGAGCACGATGTCCTCGATCTTCTGCCGCTTCCAGGGGTCCTGATAGGCGGCCCGGTTGGCGATAAACCGCGGCGTGCTGACCAGAACTTCCTCGAGAATGCGAAGATTATTGGCCCGCAGGGAGCTTCCCGTCTCGGTCACTTCCACGATGGCATCCGCCAGCCGCGGGGGTTTAACCTCGGTGGCGCCCCAACTGAACTCCACTTTGGCCTTCACCCCATGACGTGCAAGAAACTGCTCAGTAATGCCCACCGCTTCCGTGGCGATGCGTTTGCCTTCCAGATCTTTCACCGACTGAATTGGAGAATCCTCAGGAACGGCCAGAACCCATCGGACCGGACGCCGGGAAACTTTGGAAAACACCAGCTCCGCAACCTCCACGACATCCGCCTTCGTCTCGATGATCCAGTCGTAGCCCGTCAAACCAGCGTCAAGGACGCCGTCTTGCACGTAGCGGGCCATCTCCTGCGCCCGGATGAGAACACACTCGATTTCCGGATCGTCAATCGTCGGGTAGTAACTCCGATTCGTGTAAGTAATTTTGTAACCCGCGCGACGGAACAAGTCGGCCGTGGCTTCCTGAAGGCTCCCGGCCGGCAGACCCAAACGCAACACTTGTCCAGATTCAGACATTCCTTCGTTCACCTCACACACTGAATTGTTACTCACACTGAACGAAACTGCGCGAATAATCTTGGGGAGACCCGTTCACGATTTCGGACCGTAAACCTTTTTGGGATCGAAAACCGGCTCCCCCACGGTTTTCAAACCGTTGGGAGTAAGCTGTCGATAAAAGCAGGAGCGATAGCCGGTATGACACGCCGCTCCGCCGACTTGCTCGACTTTGAGAAGAATCGCGTCATTGTCGCAATCAATGAAGATTTCCTTGACAATCTGGACGTGCCCACTCTCTTCCCCCTTACCCCAGAGCTTGTTTCG
>Ga0181858_1001325_pt1 | contig 12004 bp, 12 predicted proteins | sample NewIslPassag4_SG_FD_130749 | JGI IMG/M metagenome (GOLD analysis project Ga0181858, IMG submission 130749) | Feedstock adapted compost microbial communities from Newby Island compost facility, Milpitas, CA, USA - Passage 4_SG | ecosystem: Engineered > Solid waste > Feedstock > Composting ...
CAGTCCACTTCGCGGCGCTCCTGGACCTCTCCCTCAAGCTCCAGCACGCGCTGGCATTTCACGCACAATGTGGCATAAGGCAGGACTTTGAGCCGTGCCATGGGGATGGAGCATCCGCAGTACTCGCAAATGCCGTACAGCCCCTCGTCCATCCGCTGAAGGGCCTTTTCGATTCGGGCAAGCTCGCGGCTTTCAATTTCCGCTAATTGTGAGGAAATCTCATCCTGCACCGAATCGAGAGCGAAGTCGGCAATGTCCCCACCCGCCTCAGTGCGGAGTTCCCGCAATAAGCTGAGGTCCCCGGCAAGGGCCCGACGCAAGGCATCCCGCCTCTTCAGCAGAATCTGTCGCATGTTGAGAATCGCTTGTCGCCTGTTCATAGCTTTTGTACCTCGTGCTTCCTCGTTTTGCTGTGATAGGTGTGTTTCCATGCGTTCTCCCTGGTAATTTCGCAACGACCGCCCTCCCGCATGCTGACAATCGTTAACTGGTTAAAGTTCCGCAATCTTTTCTCGATACCCTTGTCTTAATGTTTCCGGTCGAGTTGGTTTCGTTGCCCGGAGTTGTTGTTTTTTGGTCCCGTGCATACTTTGCCTGCACGGCCGGATATGCGATAGCCCAACCGAGTGCGTTTTCTGCGGCGGGCTTACCAAGTATAGTACGAAAACAGGGTCGAACCGTTCACAAGTTCTAACGGTTTGGAGCGCTGGTGCTTTGGGCACCAAGTCGCTCTTTCTACTGCCAAATCAGTTCGTTAAGCCGTCGGCCGACATTGCACGCCGATTTGGACGACCGCCATTTCTTTTAGCAAATGGCGTGCCAAATACGGCAATGTCGCCCTGGCGCCCGGGTTTTTGTACGCTCCAGGCCGCCTGCCCGCCAAGCGCTATCGGATAATCGACAAAACCAAAAAATATATCCAAAATATTTCCCCAGTTCTAGCCACCCCAACGGCGAACAATTTGACAGCCCGCTTTCGACAGCCTAGATCACACTAGAACCCCGCTGCATACCGGCCGAGTCAAGTCGGTCATTTTGGACGCAGCTCGAATCCGTTTGGTTCGCTGAAAAAGCGCGGCCAGACAAGTCACCGGTAACCGCTCAAAGCCTTAGTCATGCCCATCCGGCGGCGAGCCTTTTGGATCAGGCCATGAAATGATATCCCGCCCGCCACCAAAGTGAATACCGACGAAGATGTACACAGAACCCCACTTAGTGGTGTAGTACAATGCTCCACGAGGCGAAAAATGATCACTGCAGAGATCATCCCGTCGAGAGTGCAGAGCCCTGGGGACGTCGAAACAACGCCGGAAACCGTTTTCGCAATCGAAGGCTCCACCCATAACGGACGGCGTCTCGCATTGCAATCCTCGCGAATTCTTGTGGGATCCTCGCAGCGGTGTACCCTGCGTTTAGTCGCCCGAGGGGTGGCGCCCTACCACTGCCTGATCATTCGCGGGCGGGAAAGGACCATCTTCCATGCCCTAAACGGGCACTTGGAGCATAACGGTCAGGCGGCAGAGAGGGGCGTGCTCAACCCCGGCGACATTCTCGCGATTGGTCCGGTCAAATTACGGTTCGCCCGGGGACAGAATGGCTTAAATTGCAACGCTACTCTTGGCCAATCTTTCGGTGAGGCAGTTTCGCACCGAGGCGAGGCAACGTCACGCCCGCTAGGTGTTGATCCCAAATTCCAATCCCAGGCGCCCCGGCGGGCGCATCCCGACACGGAAAAAAACGCCAGCCAGGCTGCGAGCGACGAAATCAGCCAAACCGTTGGCTGGCCAACATTGGCGAATGATCCTGGTCAAAATGGGAGCTCAACACCCGGCTTCATCACCGAAACGGTCTGGAATCCGTGCGGGTTCGCGGAATGGCATTATTGTCTCCCAGAATGGAACGCCGTTAACTCGGTCGCGTGTGATGATCCTAGTTTAACGCAGACTGCCAATTTGACAGCCATCGAGGAAGCGCTTGGTCGACTGGAATTACTGGCTGACCGGTTTGCCGAGAGCCTTTCCGCGGTGCGGCTGTCCGGGGACCGCTTGGCTCATTTGGTGGAGAGGTTGCAGGAATGGATTCGGTTGTCCACGGAGTCGCGATCTTCGACAGGTCGGAGCCTCAACATTGCCGAGGAAGGCGTGGAGGAACAGGGTGAGATGTCGCCTGTGGAATCGCCGTGCATTGGCGAATCCAGTGACGCGGTGCAAGCAGCCATCGAAGAACCTCAGATTGGCCAGGAAACGGTGGCCCGTGCCGCAATCGTGGAGGAACAGCCGGGTCCGATACATTTGGACTCAAAAATTGGTGGAAAGGATTTGCCAGGGTACCCGGAAAGTACTGGTAGGCCAGATGGTACGCTGGAATCATTCCGAATGCAGATACCCCTCGAGTGCGGTCCAGGAGAGGATCAAAGAGACGCCGCATCGTCAAGTCTAGGATCGTGTCTCGGAGTCAACTCTCCGGATGAAGCTGAGGTGGAGGAAGGCGTCCGACGATACTCCCACTATGGGGAGGATGGGGTACAGATTTCGCCGTGCACCCCGGGCGGCCAGGTGGCAGATAACCTCCAGGAGCTCGATCTGTCGGTTGCCAAAGACTCCGAGGACGGCGCTGGTTGCAACGGCGAAGCCTCGCCCAGCTCAGTTGGCCACTCCGAATCTGGCGACCACGAACGGGCCGTTCGCGAGTATATGCGGGAACTCCTTTCCCGACTTCGCCTGGCTTCGGGGAGAGGTGAGTCTGAGAATGCGGACATGGAAGGGCCAGAACCGAGCCCGCAAGCGGTGACCGCTCGGGAGATGTCACCCACGAAGACCCGGCGGCCTCCTGCACCGAATCCGTTGAGTCGGCCCCGTGGGGCGAGAAGGCGAGCGGTGGCCCCAGAAAAGAACCTCAATTTCGCCGCAATGAGAGAGTTGGCGAATCTGGCCTCTCAAGCGGCGATCGATCGGTACGCCCGGGCAAAGCTCCACCAGGCCCAGCGCAGTAAGGCGGCAGTCGTTTTAACAGCGATTGGGGCTGCCGAGGCCATCTTCGCCCTTGATTGGCTTTGGGGAGTCAGTCCGCTGGGCAGAATCGCATTCTTCGTTTCTATCCTGGTCGCCCTCGTGTACGGTATACAATATGCGGTACTCACCGGAAAACTGATCATTAACCCTCGCGGGCAACTTCAGCTTGCCGAGCGGCGGATCGGACGGGAAATGAGAAAATTGGTCCCGCCCCAGAAGCCACTCTTTCCTGAGAAGTAGCTCCTAACCAGTAGGGAGGTATTGCAGTCGCCCGAGGTTTCCTCGAGGGGCCGGCACATGGCAGGGCGTCGAGGTAACGTGGGCACTTTTTCGACGGGGTGTCCCGGTGGGCTTTACGTGGTTCGGCTGCCACCGCCCCGATCCGGTGTCTATTTTTTTCCTCTCCGCGGGGTATACGCACCCTCATCAGTTCTGCCAAAATCACGCTGGCGATGGATGCGAGAAATTGCTACATTCCTCATTGCGCGAACCCTGCGTAGTGAAAAACACGAACAGGGACATTCGATTGGCCATTGGCAATAGACCCACAGGAACAAGGAGGTTGAGTCCATGAATTTCTTCGCTTGGATTCGTGAGGGAGTACGCCAGGCCGTCCTTTTGGGGGTGGCAGACGCCGTTGACAGCCTGGGGACATCACCAGACGGTGGGGACTACCGACAAAAAATTGGCGAAGTTCTCCGGGCAAGTCCGGATGCTGGGCAATGGAAAAGGCTCGCCGGTCCCCAGGGCGGCAGCCGGAGAAAGCTCGGGCGTGGATTGGAAGAGATTCAGGCCTCGATCAACACGCCGGCGGTCGGTCAGAAGTGAACCATACCTAGGGGTATTTCCTCCAGAAAGCCCACCCATGTTTTTGCTCAGGTTCGTTTGGGATCGCGTTTCGAATTCTCCAGCCCACCTTGTCGACGCCCCAAACGCCAGAGGGTCTGTGTGAATTGCTTCTGATAAGAATCTGATAAGAAACCGAGGCCGGTGATGGTCACCGGCCTCGCTGACTTGTTAAAACCGTTTGACTGCCCCTGGCTTGGCCTGGGTTAAGGAAGACTGTAGAACCGGCCTAATCGCCGTTTCGGAGTGCTCCCACGATGAGCGACACATTGTGCCCGCCGAATCCAAAGCTGTTGGACATTGCCGCGCTGATCTTTCGCTCCCGCGCAACATTGGGTGTGTAGTCCAGGTCGCACTCGGGATCCGGGGTTTCGTAATTGATCGTCGGTGGGATAACGCCACGGCGAACCGCCAGCACGGAGATCACCAGCTCCACGCCACCGCTGGCACCCAGTAAATGCCCCAGCTGACTTTTAGTGCTCGACACGCTGACCCGTTTGGCGTAATCGCCAAACACGGCCTTGATCGCCACGGTTTCCGCACGGTCGCCCAGCGGAGTGCTTGTCCCATGGGCATTGATGTAGCCGATATCCTCCGGATTTAGACCCGCGTTTTGGAGGGCATCGGCCATCGCCCTGGCCGCCCCAGTACCGTTATCATCCGGCTGGGTGATGTGGCCCGCATCGGAGCTCACACCATACCCGAGGAGCTCGGCCAGAATCGGTGCTCCCCGTTTACGAGCGTGCTCCAGATCTTCGAGGATGACGATGCCCGAGCCTTCGCTCAGCACAAACCCATCCCGATCGCGATCGAACGGCCGACTGGCTTTTTCAGGGGCATCGTTACGTTCAGAAAGGGCCTTCATGGCACTGAAGCCAGCAATCCCGAGCGGGGTGACGGCTGCCTCCGTGCCTCCCGTGATCGCGACGTCAACGCGTCCATCCTGGATCTCTTTGGCGGCTTCCACCACCGCACTGGAAGCACTTGCACAGGCAGTGACGACGCCGTAGCTGGGCCCTTTAATGCCGAACTGGATCGACACACAACCGCTGGCCGCGTTCAGCATCATCTTCGGGATCGTGAATGCCGACACCCGTTCCGGCCCCTTTTCCAGGAGCCGACGGTGCTGCATTTCAATTTCTTCCAACCCCCCAACTCCCGAGCCGATGATGGCGGCACATCGGTAGGGGTCCTCGCGAGAAAAATCGAGCCCAGCCTGACGAACGGCATCCATTGCCGCGACAAGCGCGTACTGGGCAAATCGGTCAATCCTTTTCGCCTCTTTGGGGTCCAGATATCCGACGGGGTTCCAGTCTCGAATTTCCCCGCCGAATTTGACTCGAAAGATGGAAGTATCAAACCCCTGGATCAACCGAATGCCACTCTCACCCCGACAGAGCCGGTCGAACAGATCGTCGACCTGGCAACTCAGCGGGGTGACAACTCCCATTCCCGTAATAACGACCCGTCTTTTCATGCATTCTCATCCGCGGTTGCCGTGGTGCCTTCTCCTTCCACCGCCGCTTTAATGTGATCGATGGCCTGGCCGACAGTCTGAATCTCCGAAGCGACCTCTTCGGGAATGGAAATATCAAACTCGTCTTCCAAAGCCATCACAAGCTCTGCCAAGTCGAGCGAATCAGCTCCGAGATCGTTGACGAAATGGGATGATCGGGTGATCTTCTCTTTGTCGGTAGCTAAACTCTCAGCAACAATATTGATGACACGTTCTTCAATCGAGGCCACGGCGGTCATCCTCCTTTGTTACCCAAAATTGTCTCGTTAAATGTTACTTCGGCGGCAGTGTCCCACACACCGCCACACGGAGATATCCACCGACATTGACGCTTTACCTGGACTACGCAATCCTAATACGTTACCGATTTTTATCAGCGATGTCCATATCGACTTCGCCGCCATCCCAAAAGAAATCGGACGGTACTGCCTCATCCTTTGGCCGCTTCCGCCAGCCCCCGTCTCTCCGGAGATTGCCCATAAAGGTTTGCTCTTCACAGTGCGACCGAGCCACAGAAGCATGTCGTTTCAGATCCCCGCGAAACTCGCGTCCGCAGCCTATTCCGCCAATCCGCCGTCCACCCGAATGACCGTCCCCGTGATAAACGCCGCAGAATCGCTTGCCAAAAATAGTGCAAGATCCGCCACGTCTTGGGGATCACCGAGCCTCCCAAGCGGGGTGCGTTTCTTGATCTCCTCCAAAGCCTGCTCCCCAAGCGCGTGGGCCATCTCGGTAGCGATGAAGCCCGGCGCGATGGCGTTCACCGTGACCTGTCGGGAGGCCAGCTCTTTAGCCACCGTTCTTGTGAACCCGATGACCCCCGCTTTGGAAGCTGAGTAGTTCGCTTGACCGGGATTGCCCATCAACCCTGAAATACTGGCGATATTAATAACTCGTGCCCCACCTGCGCGAATGAGGTAGCGAGCCGCCGCCCGAGTGAATAGGAACGTGCCCCGCAGATTCACCGCGATCACGGCATCCCATTGTTCGTCTTTCATGCGGAGCAACAAACCATCTCGGGTGATTCCCGCATTGTTGACCAGAATGTGGAGCCCCCCAAACTTCTCCACAATGGATTCAACCGTCGCGTTGACCTGGTTACTATCGGTCACGTCGCACGGGAAGGCCTCCGCCTGGCCCTTTCCAAAACTGCGAATCGTTGCCGCAGTTTCCTGCGCCATTTCCAGGTTCACGTCCACGCAAGCAACGCTCGCACCCGCCTGCCCCAAAGTAACGGCAATGGCTCTGCCGATGCCCCGACCCGCACCTGTAACACATGCTACCTTGCCCGACAAATCCACCTGGATCCTTCGTGTCTGAGCGTCGCTCATACCGCTTCCCCGCGCTGGTTAGATTGATTAAACTCGCACTGTTGCTGCACCGTCAGCGACCATTTCCTACCTGTCGTCCGGGATATCCGACTCGCCTAGACTTCCACATTCTGGCACGTGGCGTTTCGGTCGATTCGGCGCAGTAGCCCGCGCAGGACTCGCCCAGGACCTACCTCGTAGAAAGTGTCGAATCCCTCGGCGAGAAGGTATCGCATGGAGTCCTCCCAGAGCACGGGCTGAACCACCTGTCGAATTAGCAATTGGCGAATCTCTTCGGGATCGTCGTGCGGTCGCGCATCGACGTTCGAAATCACGGGAATTCTCGGCCTGCGGAGAGTAATTCGTTCGAGGGCCTCGGCCAGACGTTCATCCGCCGGCCGCATGATAGGTGTGTGGAAAGCCCCCGCAACGGCGAGCGGGACCGCCTTGATGGCGCCAAATTGCGGGGCCAACTCCGCCGCCCGTTCACACGCCTTCAACATTCCAGAAACGACAATGTTTCCGGGACACAGCAGATTGGCAATCTGTAGGATTTCACCTTGCCGCGCCGCCTCGCAAAGTCGTTCCACCTCGGATCTTTCCAACCCCAGAATACTTACCATCCCGCCGGGGGTGGCATCGGAAGCCTCCTGCATGGCTTCTCCGCGCTTCTGCACGAGCCACACGCCGTCCTCAAAATCAATGACCCCCGCGAATACCAGGGCCGTGTATTCCCCGAGGCTCAATCCGGCCGTCGCTTCGCAGGAGAGCACAACATCGGGGGAATCAGCACGCAGCGATTCGAGGGCGGCCAAGCTTGTCACGAAGATCGCCGGTTGGCTGATGACCGTCGAGTCGAGATCTTCTGACGGCCCTTCAAAGCAAAGCTTGGCGAGGTCGTAGCCAAGAATTTGGCTTGCGCGATCATAGAGCTGTTTTGCTGCAGGGAGGGTCTCATACAACCGTCGGCCCATCCCTACAAATTGCGCGCCCTGACCTGGAAACAAAAATGCAATTCTGCTCAAGGTTGCCTCACTCGACCTCGTCAGGATTTGCCCCTACGTGCCTGGCGCTGCTTTTTCAGCCGTTCGAGCTCCTCCATATCCGTCAGTGTCCGCCCCATGTAATGCCCGCACCGGGGGCACATGACGTGCGATGGAACCGGGGCATTGCACTGGGGACAGTAGGTGGGCGGGGGAACGATCAAATGATCGTGCGCCCGCCGCGATCCAGTACGCGCGTTGCTTTGTCGTCTTTTTGGGACAGCCATCTCGACGTTCCGTTCCTTCAAAAACGAATTCTTCCAGACCCGTTGACACCACTCAGGTGCTGAGCGGCATTGAAAAGCCCACCTATCACAGTAGGCTACCCTACTATTGAGGGGCCAAATCGCGTCGATTCTGGTTGGCACTCCGACCCCTGCACCGCTGAGAGCCGCGCACTACATGCTCTCCTGCCGCCGCTTCGGCGCGGCGGGGCGCTCAGCGCGTGAAATTCGTATGTTACGGCATTCCGATGACGACGTCAACGTGGGGAAGCACCTGAAATTCACCCACTTGTGGGGGTGGATGACGGCGCAGGAATTACATTGCGGCGGTAATGAATTGCCCCTTCCGGATTGCAACTCAGCAATGGTACATGAACGTGGAGGCAGTTAGCGGACAGCTGCGCCGGGACCTGTTTAGGGGTGCTCAGAGTGGCGTGGGGCGATTCATGAATCCCCCCTGGCGAGATACTTCACGCGTTTTGTCAAGAAACTTCGTAACTTTCGTCAAGCCCGAATTTTCGCCCAACAGGGATTCGGAAAACGAATGGGCTCCGGCAGAGCGGCAGTGGCCGACGTTCTGGGAGGCAGGTTCTGCGTCCGACTTTGGTATCAATGATGGAGCTCGGGAGCGGTCCTCTGTCACCCAGCGGTCTGGGGTTCGGGTGCACCCGCAAAAACCCCCTCACGAGACAGAACTCCCCGAACAGTTGGTTGCCTTTAGCTCAGCTTTGGGCAGGACAAACGAAGCCCAGATTGCTAATCGTTGTGGGACGGAACGCCGGCTGGGAACTGTCACTTTCCAACATGGCCGGAAGGGTCGGAGCGCGGAGGTAGCGACGGCCCAATTTTTTGACCACAATGAGAAATTGGATGCGTGGTGGCTCAAGAATCGCAAGGCCACAGATAGGCATTTGGGCTTCCATGGTGATGTGAATCACTTGGGTGCAAGTTCAGGTCTTGTCCAGGACCGAATGCGTCGGACGAGGTGACACAATGGGGAAAAGCTCGGACTTACGAAATTTCGGTATTCCCATTTTTGGTTTTGGAGGGCTCATTTTCCTGTGCGTCGTTGTCCATATCCTCTCTGCGGAGGAGCCCCCCGCCATCAACCCGTTTGGTCCAAGAACGACGGAACGCGAAGACGCCGTTCCCGGTTACATCGAGCTTTCGAGCGGGGAAATCATTGTGGGGAAAATCTATATGACGCGTGACAAGCGGCTGAAGATTTACGATTCTCAGTTGCAGCGGCAACGGGAGATTCCTCTCAATCGCGTCAAACAGATTGAATCCGTTGTGGTCAGCGAAAAAATGGAAAAAGAATGGCGGTTCAAAGAGACCACTTCCGACGTCAAGGAATACACCGGTCGGACATATCCCCTGCGCGAATATGTGCATCGCATCACGCTTACCGACGGAAGGACCATTGAAGGGCCGCTGTCCGAAGTGATCTACATCCAACCGGATCCCGGAACGGCGGCAAAAACGGGGAGCTACCGACCCGAGATCGAGCCCATGCGTTATATCCTGTACAAGACGCACAAAGGATCGGTTGGCCAGGACTTGAAGTCGCTTACCTACGTGAAAGCCATACGGCTGGGTCAGGAAGCCTACCAGGAAGGCATGAAGAAAACCGGGGGCAAAGGGGTGTATGGTCCCAGGCCCCGTGGGCAGTAGTTGGCAGGCTGTCGGTCCCCATTCGAGCGGGACTCGTGAGCTTCTGGCCGCAGCCCAAATGGAAACCTCGAAACGATATCCGGAACATTGAGAAGAGCGTGGTCGTAACGAGTGATTGATATCTCCCTTGCCAACGGTGCAAGTTTCTTCACAATGGGCCTGGTGCTCGTTGTGGCGGCAGGCCTTGTCATCTTCTTCTACTGGCGCAAATTTGGCGATCTGAAGCGCGGCCGATGGCAAACTCTGGTGGTTCTCCGGCTCATCGCCATCGTGATTGTCGTGCTGTTACTGTTCCGGCCAGTGGTCCATTTCTACCGCGAAGAGAATCGCAAGCCGGTGCTTGTGTTTTTGCTCGACCGCTCGGCCTCAATGAAGATCAGTGATGATGTCAGCGGTGTACCACGGTTTATCCAAGCCCGGGAAAAAATCGTGCAATGGGCGGAAAAACTGCGAGATAACTTCCAGCTTGTTGTTATCCCCTTTGCCGAACGGGCAGGTGAAATATTGACTGTTGCCCAATTGGGCGAGCTTTCCCCTGATGGCGAGGCCACATCGCTGTCCCGCGCGCTCGTGGCGGCGGCCAAAGCCGCACCGCGCAATGAAATGGAAGGCATTTTCCTTCTCTCGGATGGAATTCACAATTCAGCCCGTAAACCCCAGGAAGTCTCATCCCGCTTGGGAATCCCCGTCTATGCGATTGGAGTAGGCGCGAGTTTGCGGGACAGCACCTCGTACAGAGACATCCAAATTGTAGGGCTTGATTGCCCAGAGCGGCTGATGCTCAACAACCTGGCCCGAATCCGAGCCTCTGTCGAAGCGGTAGGACTGCTGGGACGTGTGGTCAAAGTTGGTTTCTATGAAGACGACAAGCTTATCGAGGAGAAGGAATTGGTCCTGGATGATCAGCCCGGGGCTCAGGAAGTCGTCTTCGAATACCGTCCCACCGTGAAAGGCCGACACACGTATACAGTCAAGATACCGCCGGTCAGTGAGGAGAAAATTGCGGAGAATAATCAGCGGTCGGCCTCCGCGCTTGTCATCGAGGCACAAATTCGCGTGCTCTATCTCGAGGGAACTCTCCGAGCGGAGTACGGAGCAATTGTAGATCGGTTTTTGTCTAAAGATCCCAATATTGAGTTTTACGCGATGGTACAGGTTCGCAAAAACGTGTTTGTGAAACGTACGAATATCGAAGGACTTAATCTCTCAGAAATTCCCTCTGACGAAAACACACTTAGTCAGTTTGATGTCTTTCTGATCGGCGATCTGGACAGCAGCTATCTGTCCGCGGAGCAGCAGCAAGCCATCGTCAAGCGGGTGCGAGAGGGTGCGGGATTGATTATGCTTGGGGGTTATCACAGCCTCGGCCCGGGTGGTTACGGAGGAACTCCCATTGGTGACATCCTACCCGTAGAGGTTGGCGGGCGTGATATGGGACAGGTGACAGACCCGTTCCTGCCGGAGCTAACGCCCGACGGCCGGCAGCATCCGATTTTGGCCAACATTGCCAGATTTTTTCCATCTTCATCAAAAGGGCCTGAGGACTCCACGCTTCCACCTCTGGACGGATGCACGCGGGTGGGGAACGCCAGGCCAGGTGCGACAGTGCTGGCAGTCTGTCCAATTACCCCGGAGCGGATGCCGGTCCTCGCGGTGATGCCGATCGATAAGGGAAGATCAGTCGTCTTTACGGGAGACACCACCAGGAAATGGCAGCAGGTGCCACGCGTCCTCGATCAGGAATCGCCGTTTTTGCAATTCTGGGGCCAGCTCATCCGCTGGGCCGCTGGGCGATTTGAACAGGTGGAAACTCAGGCGTCCCTTGTCGCGAGTACTGACAAAGCCGCTTACGAGCCGGACGAAGTCATTCAGATCAGTGCCGTCGTTCGCGACGAAAGAGGAGAGGGCACCGACAAAGCCAAGGTTGTGGCCACGATTCGTGCCAAGTCGGGCGCCTCCGACAAGGTGACCCTGGTGAGTCGTCCGGGACCAGGAGGACATTACAGCGCCTCGTACGAACCCCGCTTCAGCGGGCCGCTTGAGATTCAAGTGGAAGCCGAACTGGGTGAGCAAAAGCTCACAACCGAGAAGATCGTTGTGGAAGTAGGCCGCCCGTATTTGGAGTTTGAGAAGCTCGACCTCGATGAAAAAACTCTGACGGCCATCGCCAGCGATACAGGGGGGCGGTATGCGCATATTTCGGCCGCCGACTATCTTGTTGACCAGCTTAACAAAGAACAGAGAAAAAAGAAAATCTATGTTGAGCAACCGTTATTCTGGCCGCCCCTGTTTTGGGCCATGTTCGTCACTGTCCTTACGGTGGAATGGATTCTCCGCAGGAGGTTTCAACTCCGATGAGCCCGCGGATCGCCTACCGATA
>Ga0181858_1001326_pt1 | contig 12003 bp, 8 predicted proteins | sample NewIslPassag4_SG_FD_130749 | JGI IMG/M metagenome (GOLD analysis project Ga0181858, IMG submission 130749) | Feedstock adapted compost microbial communities from Newby Island compost facility, Milpitas, CA, USA - Passage 4_SG | ecosystem: Engineered > Solid waste > Feedstock > Composting ...
CCGTCCCCCGCCGCAAACACCTCGCCGATGCGCAGCGCCGACGTGCGCGCGCGGACGAACATGGCGAACACCATGAAAATCATCATGAGCGAAAACAAAATTTGCGTCATGTAGCTGAGAAACGCCATGGTCTCGCCGACCTGGACGCGGCCGGTCCGTACGCCCCATCCGCCGATCCACAGCACCGCCAAGAGCCCCAGATTCACGACCAGCATGACGGCCGGATTGAACAGGGCCATGGTCTGCAGGGCGCGGGTCGAGGCCTGCTGCAGCTCCGCGTTGGCCCGGTCGAATTTTTCCGCTTCATATGAAAACCGGTTGAACGCCTTCACCACCCGGACGCCCGCCAGGTATTCCCGCATGGCGCCGTTCACCCGGTCCATCGCCCGCTGGACCCGCTGGAAGAGGGGAAAACCGAACTTCATGTTCAGCGCGAGCAGCAGCCCCACCACCGGCACGACCGCCGCCAGTACGGATGCCAGGTAGAGGTTGAGGCTGGCGGCCATGATCAGGCTGCCGACGCACAGCAGGGGAGCTTTCACGAAAATGCGCATCAGGCCGTTGACGAAGTTTTGCACCTGCGTCACGTCGTTGGTAATGCGCGTCACCAGCGACGCCCGGTCGAATCGGTCGAGGCGGGCGAGGGGCATCGACTGGATACGGCGGTACATGTCCGCGCGCAGTTCCATGCCGAACCGCTGCGACACGCGGCTGGAGATCACGTTGCGGGCCGTGGCGGCCAGGGCGCCCGCGCCGGTGAGCAGCAGCATGATCCCGCCCAAATTCAGCACGTGACGCAGATCGAATGCGGCCACGCCTTCGTCGACGATGCGCGCCAGCAGCGCCGGCTGCATGAGATCCACCGCCGCTTCCAGGGTCAGAAACAGGATGGACGCCATGAACCACGCCCCGTGCCTCCGGACATAAGGACGCAAAAAACGCAAAGCCGCTCCCCTGCCTTTCTTTATAAAGGATGATACTCCTGGCCGGCCCGCTTGTCACGACGCCCTTCGCTCCGCGGTGTATCGCCCCCCGTCTCCCGTTCGCTCATCGCGGTCTTTTGCGGTTTTTAAAATATTTAGATTTGCTTGCAATATTTTTCCTATACAAATTGGATGAAAAGACCTATTTTTTGTTTAGCTGCACCAACACACGGATCACACGCACTCAGGAGGACTGACGACATGGCGGACAACCTGAACGCAAAAGGCAATCGGAGCACGGACGGACTACAGGCCGCAATGCATCGCGCCAAATCGGTCTTGTCGCGGGTACGGGGATTCAAGGATTTGCGAATCATTCTGAAGCTTTACAACGGCTTTGCCGCCATCCTGATCGTTACGCTGGTTGTCAGCATTTTCAGTCTGTACGGCATGAACCAGATCGGCAACAAAACCAAGGAGCTGTATGAAGAACGGCTGACCAATGTTGCCGATATGCTGACCCTGGCCGGAAAATTCCGCGAGGTCAACTCGGGCATCGCCTCCCATCTGCTGCAATCCGGGGCCGGAGAGCGGATCCCGATCGAAGATCTGACCCGGGAAGTGGACGAGATCCAGCAGCTGCTGGACAAGCTGGCCGCCCGGATCGGGCAAATGGGTGTGTCCGAACGGGATTTTGGAACTTTTAGTCTTGTATGGAAAAATTACGTGGAAGAATTCCGGCAATTCATCGCCCTTCTGGAAAAAGGCGACGAAATGGTGGGCAACGTCACCGCCTTCGAAGCGGCCAAGTCCCGTTACAACGTAAACCTCAGCACGAAAATTCCCACGCTGAACAATTACCTGTCCGAATGGGTGGAGCTCAATAAGGCTGCCGCCGAAGAAGCCTATCAAAGCGCCCGCAGCCAGCAAACCTCCCAGATCGTGCTGCAAGGCGTCCTGATCGCGGCGGCCGTCGTCCTGACCATTCTGGTGGGCTGGCTTGTCGCCCGATCCATTGTCAAACCGCTGTCGCAGGTCGTCGCGGCGGCGGGCGAAATGTCCAGGGGCCGGCTGAACCAGCGGGTGGATCTGAACCGCAAGGACGAGCTGGGCACCCTCGCCGCTTCGTTCAACGAGATGGCGCAGAGCATCAGGGATCTGATCCGCCAGGTGAAAGACGCCGGAGACAAAGTGTCCGCCACGTCCCGGGATCTGTCCGCCATCTGCGGCCAGACGGCGGATGCGTCCCAGGAAGTGGCGCGGGAGATCACCAAAATCGCCGACAGCGCGGAGACCCAGATGCGGTCGGCGGAGGACAGCGCCCGGGCGATGAACGAAATGGCCCGGGGCGTGCAGCAGATCGCGGAAGCGTCCGAAGAAGTCACCCAGCTGGCGATGGCGGCCAACCAGGAGGCCAAAAGCGGCAACGAAGCGGTGCAGAACGCCGTCCGCCAGATCGAATCGGTCAAGGACACGGTGGAAACGTCGGCGTCCATTATCCGCCAGCTGGAGCAGCGCTCCGACGAAATAGGCAACATCGTGGAAGTCATCACCGACATCGCGGCGCAAACGAACCTCCTGGCCCTCAACGCCTCCATCGAAGCGGCCCGGGCGGGCGAGCACGGCCGCGGGTTTGCGGTGGTGGCGAACGAAGTCCGGAAGCTGTCGCAAAGGTCCACCGAGTACGCCCAGCAGATCACCGATTTGATCCAGGCCATCCGGAAGGATACGGAACGGGCCGCGGAGGCGATGAACCGGGGCACGCGGGAAGTGCAGGAAGGCGTGGACGTGGTGCGGCAGGCGGGCGATGCGTTCGAAAGGATCTCCCGTTCCGTCGACCATGTGTTTGCGCGGATCGAAAACGTGACGTCGGTGGTGGAGGAGCTGTCCGCCGGCACGGAGGAAGTGGCGGCCTCCGCCGACGAAAGCGCCCGCATCGCCAGGGAAATGTCCGGCAACACGCAAAGCGTGGTGGCCGTCACCGAGGAGCAGCTGGCCGCCGTCTCGCAAATCTCCGCGTCCGCCGAAGAATTGCACCGCATGGCGAAGAATCTGCAGGGCACCATTTCGCGGTTCGAGGTGTGAGCACGGCAACCGCCGCCGTCAGGGACCGGCGCGTCCCGGACGGCGGCTTTTTTAGTGCGTGTTCCGGGCTCTCGCCCGTCTCCGCCGCATCTTGCCGGTGCGAAAAAGTCGCGAAACCGGTATACTGAGGTTAGCGCTTTCACGCAGATTTCGACACCATCCCGGACGGGGGGACTTCTTTGATCGGATTCGTCGTCAACCCGGTGTCCGGCAACGGCAAGGGCATCAGAACGTGGAAAAAAATCGAACGGATGCTGCAAAAAGAAAAAAGCCCGTACCTTCTCCGCATCACCGAAAAACCCGGGGACGCAAGCGTGTTCGCCCGGGAGATGGCCCTGCGCGGCGACTGCACCGCCGTCGTGGCCGTGGGCGGTGACGGCACGGTCAGCGAGACGGCCGCGGGGCTGCTGGAGGCGGACGCGACGGCGCCCCTCGGGCACATTCCCGCCGGCTCCGGAAACGACTTCTCCCGGGCGCTGGGCATCCCGGCCGGCGAATCTGACGCGCTGTCTTTTGCGTTGTCCGGCGCGGGCGCGGCGGCCGGCGGCTTGCGGCGCATCGACTTGTTCGCCTATCGGCGGGGCGCCGGACCGGAAGAGGCCGCGGACGCGGCGGGCGTCGCCATCTGTTCGTTGGGAGCCGGCTTCGACGGCAAGGTGGCGCAGGAGACCAACCGTTCCGCGTACAAACGATGGCTGAACCGTTTCCGGCTGGGCTCCCTCGCCTATCCGCTGTCCGTGCTCATTGCGCTGGCCACCTACAAACCTTGCCGCGTCCGGGTCACCGTCGACGGACAGCCGCATGATTACGACGACGTCTGGCTGGTGGCCGTCGCCAACGTCTCCACCTACGGCGGCGGGATGCGGATCTGTCCCGGCGCGCGGCCGGACGACGGACTGGCCGACGTGTGCGTCGTGCACCGCCTCGGCAGGCTCCAATTCCTGCGCTTTTTTCCCCGTGTCTATTCCGGCAGCCACATCGACCTGCCGTACGTGAGCCTCCACCGGGGCCAACGGGTGGAAATCCGCGCGGACAGGCCCCTCTCCGTCCATGCGGACGGGGAATACGCCGGCGAGACGCCGCTGGAGATCCGGGTGGCGGCGGGCGCCCTGCCGGTTCTCGGAACCTCCCCCGACCAGTGCGGAAATTCTCCGGAAACCGGACAAACGCACTGACTGCACGGACACACGGACATAAACTGGAACCGTGATGGGAACATCACAAAACCAACAAAACGGGAGGTACGGAGAATGAGCTACCCGGTGGCAGGCTACGGCTACGGTGGCGGCTACAGCAAGTCCGTCGCGTTCGTGCTCGTGCTTTTCATCCTGCTGGTCATCATCCTGAAAAGCGGCATCTTCTATTGATCTGACGGCAGGATCGGCGTGCTTTCTTATCCTCCCTCCATCCGCCCGCGCCGGGCGGATGGCTTTCTTTTATTCCTGATTATTGTTCAAAGGCTTCCCGGTTCACAAGATTGGGCGGCATGCGGCCCGACACGGCGGCGAGCAGGTTTTCCGCGGCCATCTCGGCCATGCGCGTCCTCGTCCGCACCGAAGCGCTTCCGATGTGCGGCAGCGCCACCACATTGGGCAGCGTCAGCAAAGGATGATCCGGCTTCACCGGCTCCTCCTCGAACACGTCCAGTCCGGCCGCCCAAATTTCGCCGTCCCGCAGGGCGCGGTACAGGGCGTCTTCGTCCACGATGCCCCCGCGCGCCGAGTTGATGAGCACCGCGGTGCGCTTCATCCGCTTCAGCTCGCGTTCCCCGATGAGACCGCGGGTCTGCGGCGTCAGCGGCGTGAGGATGCATACGAAATCCGACTGTTCCAGCAGTCCGTCAAGGGAAACGTACTCCACGCCAAGGGATTGCTCGGCATCCTCCCTGCGGGTACGGTTGTAGTAAAGGACCCGCATGTCGAAACCTTTGGCCCGCTTGGCCACCGCCTCTCCGATTCTGCCCATCCCGATGATGCCCAGGGTTGCCCCGTATACGTCCATGCCCGTCAGCAGCATGGGCGACCAGGTCTTCCATCGGCCCTGGCGGAGAAAATCGGACGCCTCCGTCAGCCGGCGCGCCGTCGCCAGGAGCAGCGCGAAGGTCAGGTCGGCGGTGGTCTCGGTGAGTACGCCCGGCGTGTTGGTCACCATAATCCGCCGCCGGCTCGCCGCTTCCACGTCGATGTTGTTGTAGCCGACGGCCATGTTGCTGACCACTTTCAGCTTCGGCGCCGCCGCCAGCAGCGCTTCGTCCACCGTTTCCGTCAAGAGGCAATACAGCCCGTCCGCCTCGCGCACCATTTCCTCCAATACGTTCCGGGGTACGGGCTCGTCTTCCTCCGGCCAGAGCTTCACTTCGCACTTCTCCCGCAGCCGCTCCAGGATGGAATCGGGAATTTTGCGCGTCACTGCCACCGTCGGTTTCGTCATGTTGTTCATTCCTTTCTTCGCGTTCCGCTTTCGCAAGACTTCAAAATCCGCCGCTCCCCGCTCCCATGTCGGTTATGGGGATTTTTCGCGTCCCGCGCGGGCGGCCGAAAAAATTTCCTGGGAAATCATGTCGACAATCCGCTGTCATTCCGCGCGAACGATCCGCTTGATTTTCCCGTCCAGAATGCAAGCGTACAGCTCTCCGCGCTCATCCACCCCGAAGGAGGAAATTTCGGGCTGGCGGATGTCCAGTTCCGTCACCCGGGCCGGGCTTTTTCCGTCGTATTCGAGAACCCACATCCGGCCGTCCATGAAATCGGAGAACACGTATTTCCCCGCAAGTTCCGGGATCTCCTTCCCGCGGTAGACGTAACCGCCCGTCACCGACGCGCCTCCGCTTCCTCCCAGAGGTTGATACTCCCAAACGGGCAGGGTGAACCCGTCCGTCTTGCAGCCCGTCCGGGGATTATGGCATAGGCTGCCTTCCATGACGTTCCAGCCATAGTTTCGGCCGTTTTCGATAATGTCGATTTCCTCCACGGCATTCTGCCCCACATCGGCCGCCCACAGCCAGCCCGTCGCCGGATCGAAGCTGAACCGCCAGGGGTTGCGGAGGCCGTAGGCGTAGATTTCCTCCCGGGATCCGTCCCGGTTCCCCGCGAACGGGTTGTCGGGAGGAATCGCATAATTGCGGCTGCCGCTCTGGCGGTCCACGTCGATGCGCAAAATTTTGCCGAGCAGCGTTTTGAGATTTTGGCCGTTGCCCTGCGGGTCCCCGCCCGAACCGCCGTCCCCGGTGGCGATGTACAGATAGCCGTCGGGACCGAACGCCAGCTGTCCGCCGTTGTGGTTGGGATACGGCTGATCGAACTCCATGAGGACGAGCTCGCTGTCCGGGTCCGCCCGGTCCGGATGGGCCGGGTCCGCCTGGTAGCGCGCGATGACCGTGGTCCTTTCGGTGGTGTAATTGACGTAGAAATAGCCGTTTTGCTCAAAATCGGGATGGAACGCCAGACCGAGCAAGCCCTGTTCCCAGCCGCGGTCGTACACCTTGTCGCGGATGTCGAGAAACACGCTTTTCTTCGGATGGTCCGACGCGTCGCCGAGCACGATGATGCGGCCGGGCTGTTCCACCACAAACAGCCGTCCGCTGCCGTCATCCGCGTGGATCAGCCCGACGGGCCGGGTGAACGTCATGCCGCCGAACGCGTCGACCAGGCGCAATTTCAGCCCGGCCGGAGCCGTCGGTTCGGCTGACGGGGATGCGGGCGGTTCCGACGGCCTTGCCGGCTCCGGTTGCGACGGCGGTCCTCCCTGGGACGTCCCGTTTGGGTCCGGTGCCGGCGGCGCCGTTTCCGCCGGCCGGTCCGGCGTCTGCACCTCGCCGCTCTGAACAGGCATTCCCGTCCCGGTCGGCGTTTCCGTCTGTGTCGATGCCGTCCCGCCCTTTTCTCCCGAACACGCCGCCAGAACAAGAAAAAGCATCAGCGCGCAAATACGCCCCATGCCCGTCACGTCGCCAGCCCCCTTTTCCTTTTTTTGTGCTAGCTTTGTTCCGCCATGATTCACCTCGGGTTCGAATTCGCATTGATCCCTTGAACCGTATCCAAAGATTAATTTACAACACAGGAAAACGGGAAGCCAAAAAAACGCAAGAAATGGCATCATCGCAACAAATGTCCGCAAGAAATCTCGATCGGACAAGTCTGATCGCCGGAGGCCACCCTGACTGATGATATACACGCCGATTTCACCGGAAGGAATCGCTTCCTGCGGGCGTTGCCGGCGTTGCCGAAAAACGGACATATGGTCCGAAATCAGCACCCGAAAACGCTTTCGCAGAAGTTTTTCGGACATATAGTCCGAAAAAACAGGGTTTGAGGTGGCTGAAATCGCTTTCGATCACGTAAAACGGGGTCAATTCGGTCTGTATGTCCGAAAAAATTCGCGAACCGTCCCAATTTCCGCTTTTTTCGGACTGGATGTCCGATAAATACGGGGCTGCCGAAACCGCCGGCAATCCGGGCATTGCTTTTCCCGTCAATCATAGTAAACTGATAATTGATGTTGGAAAAATAAAAATGGAGGGCGTACGCCTCATGTCGGACAACGTTTCCCTGAAAACGCACGAGAAGTATTCCCGCCGGGGTTTTGCCGCTTGTTCCTGGATCTTTGCCCTATGTGTCGTGATTCAGGTCTTTATCGCCGGGTACGCGATTTTCGCCGATCCCGGATATTGGAACACCCATACGAGTTTCGTGCACATCATTGAGGTGTTCCCCGTCCTGATGTTCATCCTGTCCCTGTTCGGCAGGGTTTCCGGATCGCTTCGCTGGCACAGCCTCGGGCTCATCGTGCTCATCGTGCTGCAGTACGTTACGGCCAACTTGGATGCCGTTCCGGCGGTCAACGCCCTGCATACGGTCATCGCCCTGGCCATGTTCTGGGTGTCGCTGTCCACCGCGCTGAAAAGCACATCCAGGTCGTTTTTCCAGGCCGCGTGAATCAAGGCGTCCGCGCCGTCCTGGTCCGGGAGATCAATCTTTGAACTCCCGGATCAGGGTGCCGGTGTTTTCCTTTCCCGGCCGGGTGCCGTTCAGTCCTGCGCCTCTCAATCAAACGAACAGGCTTGCAACCGTTGGCGGATATATTCCTGGAGATTTTTGTCCCGGCAGTAGAGATAGCAGCCCTTCATGCCCCTCGAAATCAGGATCCGGTAAACGTTCTTGACCAGCTCGGCCAACTTTGAAGGGTTGTATTTCAGTCCCCTTTTCCCCGACTTGTCCTTGTACTCTTCGTAATCGGCGTAAATGGCCATCCGCTCCGGATCGAATTTCAGGTCATATCCGATAATAACGCCCACATAGTCAAATTCAAGCCCTTGGGTCGTGTGCACGCAGCCGATCTGGTTGACGCCGTCCTCGTGAATCGCCCAGATGCTCCGGATGGCGTGTCCGTTCCACGGCATGCGGAAATCGTGCTCCTCGATGACCACATCCGGAACCTCTCCGTTTCGGTTCCCCTCTTTTTCCGGCGTCCACTCCCAGGCGTATCCCGCAAGCAGCCGCGCCTTGAAACCTTGCCGTTGTTTTTCCTTCAGCTTTTCGAAAACCCGGTGCGGGCTGTCCATCAATTCAAACTCAAAGGCGTCCCGGTCCCAGCCGCTGAAGTTGGCCGTCGGCCGGATTTGCAGCACGTCGTCGATCCAGTTCAGAAAGCCTTCGGCCCCGGAACAACGGAACTGGGCGGCAAGATGCAGTTCGTACACTTCGGAGCGGCATTTTTCCGCGATTCTCCGGATCTCGGCGACGGTACCGATATCGTCCGGCCGGATCCGCTGGTAATCGTCGATGAAGAACACATTCACCCGGGACGCCTTCACGATGTCCTCGATCTGGTTTTCGCCCTGATATTGATAGGCTCCCTTGCCCTTCAGGCGGTGCGCTTCGTCCACGATCAGCACGTCGTAGAGGTTGTCGGGAAGATGGTAAAATTGCCCGGAACCCGCAAACAGCATGCGGATGCGCATTTTGTTTCCCGACCGGTTTCTGGACAGCGTTTCCGCCATGACTTCCCGGAACGCCTGATTGGGGGCCACGAATTTGACGTTCAGTCTTTTCCGGATCAATCCGGCGAAAACGTTCATGGAGACGACGGACTTGCCGGTGCCCGGCCCGCCTTTGACAATGATGGTCCGCTTCCGGTCGGTGCGCCCGGCCAGGCTCATGATCGTTTCATAGGCCAATTTCTGCTCATCCAGCAGGATGAAGGCCTGATTCCCTTCAAACAGGCTGCTTACGTGATCGACCAGTTTCTTGGAAGGCCGGATTTTCCCGTTTTCGATTTCGTAGAGCAGGGACATTCCTTTGCCCTTGCCCACGTGCCTGCGGATATAATCTTGCAATCTGGCCACGTCATGGGCAAAAAAGAGCGGCGCTTCCCGCACGACGTCGGCATACCGCTGTTCTTTCAGCGGTTCCGGGCTGCGCTCCCGGTAATTGTGCAGGTAGGCGCACGAATAGCCTTTCAGGTCCTGCGTGTAAACGGCCTCGTTCATGTCCCTGAGGAATTGCAGATAGGACCACGCCTGATAGGACGGATGGGTCGTTTCCACTTGCCGTCCTCCGTATACGGCGAGGACCACGTCCTTCTTGTCGGTGGCTTCGGCCGATTCCCATTGCTTGAGTTCCACGATGATGAAGTTGTCGTTTTCCTGCTCGTCCTGTCCGGTAACGATAAAGTCGATGCGCTTGCTGGTGGTCGGCAGGTTGTATTCGATCAGGATGCCGCAATCGTCCGGAATTCGCGCGTTCCGGATGACCGTTTCCATGAATCGCATGGAATGGTTCCAGGCCTGTTTTTCCGACGGCGACGGCCTTTTCCCGAGCTTTCGCACAAACGCGTTTTCGATTTCGAGGGCGATGCGGTTCTCGTCGACGGAATGGCGGAATTCCCGCGCGCTGCTGCTGTAAATGATCATGGATGTTTCACCCGGGCAAAAAGATTGCTGTCTTCATGGGAACGGCCGCAAAGGCTCGGGAAGCCGTCATCACGGACACGAGACGCCCGTCGGATTGGACGGCGCGCTGAAGATGTGCAGCCGGTGCTGGCCGATGAGCGCGTTCGGGTATTCGTACACCTTCGGATCGCGCGCGCAGATGCGCAGCCAGGCGTCCACGCATTGCGGGTCGAAATGGGTGCCGCGCCCTTCCCGGATCAGTTCCAGCGTCTGCTCATGCGTCCACGCCGGCCGGTAGGCGCGATGGGACGTCAAGGCGTCGTACACGTCCGCTACAGCCACCACCCGGGCGAGCAGCGGGATGTTCTCCCCCGCGAGCCCTTCCGGATAGCCGGTTCCGTCCCATCGTTCGTGATGGTACCGGATGATGTCCAGCTCGTCCTTCATGAAGCCGAGAAGCCTGCAGATTTCGTAGCCGATCACCGGATGCCGCTCGATGACGGTCCGCTCCTCCGGCGTCAGCTTGCCGGGCTTGTTCAGGATCGCGTCGGGAATCCGGATCTTGCCCACGTCGTGGACGATGGTCCCCTGCGCAAGCGCGCGCATCTGATCGGGAGACAGCCCGAGCTCCTCCCCGATCTTGAGCGCATACAGCGTGACGCGAAAATTGTGGCCCGCCGTATACGGGTCCCGGCTTTCCGTCTCCTGGATGAGCGCCCGCACGCCGGGCGACAGGCTGCTCGTCACCCGTTCGACGGGATCGGTGGCAAACAGCGCCCGAAGCGCCAGGGGAAACGGCCGGATGCCGGCATGCTGCCGGACAAGTCCGGCCACCATCATGATCACGGCGGCGAGCAGCAGGAAATGGTACAGCCACCAGCTCAGCCGCCACAACTCGCCGACCACCATGATGACGATGGAGGCCACCATCCAGGCACAACCGTACACCATGGCGATTTGCAGCGGGAAACGAGAATAACGATAGGCTTGGTAGTAACGCCAGCCGGCGACGCCGCAAAACACGATGACCAGCGACGCCACCAGCGCGTCGAGCGGCGTCTGGGCGAACGGGATCCGCTCGATCGCATCGGAGAACAGCATGGACGCGATGCCGAGCACGCCAAGGACGACCGTCCATCCGATGACGAGGCGGTTCCCCATTCTGGCGAACCATTGCATGATTTTGTGGTCGGAAGGCAGGGTGGACAGCCACAGCCAGAACGAGGCGAACAGCACGCTGAGCGGAGAGGAAATGCCGGCCAGGCGGGTGGTATGTACGAGCAGATGCGGCGTCGCCAGCCCGTGCACCGCGAACACTTCCGCCAGGGACACAAACGCCAGCGACAGGACGGTCACCTTGATGTCCCGCAGCCTGCTTCCGGCGATCCCCACGGCGACGGCGATTCCGGTCGAAAGGAGCGCCACCGCGGACACGATGTAAAAATGCCCGGCAGGAGCTCGCAAGACATAATCCGGCGAATCGGCCGACCGCAGCCAAAAGAACAAGAGCAGCGGAAACGCGGCGGCCAGCACGGGACCCGCCCAACCGACTCTTCGCATGCGCCATTCATGCTCCTTTGCCGGAATTTTTCCCACGTTTCTATTTTTATATATCGTACCACAATTGAAACGGTTTTCAGAGATGAAAGTGCCCAGGAAACGCGCGGTTGCGGGAATCCGCCGGTTCCGGTTTTTTTCCTTGTCCAAAATTCTTTCGGACATCCATGGAAAAGCCGGACGAACCGGCAGAATCATGTAATATTTTATGACAATAATTTGGGGTTGTTTGTGAAAAATGAGAGATATGCTCACGCACTTTTTTCATTTTTTCTAAAGACATCGCCGTTATTTTGTAATAATATATACCCAACACTACAGATAAATGTAATATTTCCTTACGTTAATCGGGGGTGTGCATCGTGCGGAGTGTGCAGATTGAAGCCCGGCCCTACAAATGGCCCTATGACGGCGGGATCGTGCCGGAACGGACCGCGCTCCTGGTGATCGACATGCAGACGGATTTCTGCGGACCGGGCGGCTACGTGGCGCGGATGGGATACGACATCTCGCTGACCGCGCGGGCGATCAAGCCGATCCGCCGTCTTC
>Ga0181858_1001337_pt1 | contig 11918 bp, 20 predicted proteins | sample NewIslPassag4_SG_FD_130749 | JGI IMG/M metagenome (GOLD analysis project Ga0181858, IMG submission 130749) | Feedstock adapted compost microbial communities from Newby Island compost facility, Milpitas, CA, USA - Passage 4_SG | ecosystem: Engineered > Solid waste > Feedstock > Composting ...
AGGTCTAGGTCCGCCCAGGGCAGAGGCTCCAGCCCCCGTTGTGCGCGCTTCTCGTTCTGCCGGTCCCTGTTGAACCTGACCGCGTCAACGTGCTCCCGCTGCGCGCGCAGCACGCCCGCCGTGAAGTCATCGAACGGCACCACACGCACGCTGTTCTCGGTCTTCCCACCCGCCCGCAGCTGCTTCACGCCGCCCGTGTCCGTGGCGACCTGCCGTACCTCGAGCACACGCTCGTCCAGGTCGACCACCGACCATGTGAGGCCGAGGAGCTCCTCGATACGCAGGCCGGTACCAATGGCGACGAGGACGTACCGGGCGCTCTGCGTGTCGAGGTCGAGGCACGCGCGAACCACCCGCGCGACCTCAGCCTCGCTCCACCTCTGCACCCGCGGGTCTGGCGCCGCCTGCAGCTCCACGTCCCGCACGGGGTTGTGCACGACAAGCCGCTGAGTGCGGGCGCTCTCGAGGAGCGTGCCGGCGTACCGCTTGATCCTATGCAGCATGCTCAGGGACGCGCCGGCGTCCGCGTGATCGCGCAGGAGCCGCGTGAAGTCGCTAGTGGTCAGGTCCCGCACTTGGACGTGCCCGAGCTGCGGGAGAACGTACGCCTCGAGGACGAACTGATAGTTGGCCTTGGTGGCCGGCGCCCAGCCTTTGAGCTTCTCCCCGTTGGCGAGCCAGTCGTCGTAGACCTCGCGGAGCGTGGCGTTCCGGTCGAGGCGCACGCCGAGGCCGAGGGCGGCGCGCTGGTCGGAGAGCCACTGCAGCGCCTCGGCCTTGGTGTCGAAGCTCTTGCTGATGCGGCGGACGTTCCCCTTCGCGGTCCAGCCGATGGGGAGGGACGCCTGGACCTTGCCGGTGTCAGAGCGCGTGAACACGCTCCCCTCGCCAGGTGAGCGGCGGGACTTGCGGCGCCGCGCCACGGCCTAGAACCCCGGGGCTTTCGCCCAGTGGCCGATCATCACGCCGCGAAGCGTGGCGGGCGTCTCTTCCGTGATCTTTATTGGCGGGTGTTTGGCGTTGTAGGAGACGAGCCAGATGTCTTCGTCCTCGTCCGGCTTGAACTTCTTGAGGATCCCCCGCTCCTGGTCTTCGAGCCAGACCACAACCACGTTGCCGGGCTTAGGCGCCAGGTTCTTGTGGACGAGGATGATGCTGCCTTCTGGGATGCTGAGGCGCACGTCGTCGCTGACCATCGAGTCCCCCGTGACCTGCAGGGCGTACACGTCGTCCGGGTCGTAGTCGTTGATGAAGAAGTCGGCGACGGCCAAGTAGTCGAGAGGTTCGGCGTAGCCGTCGCCGTCGAACCCTGCCGAGACTGACCCCAGGTACCGCACCGGATAGTTCCTCCCCCTATATCTGTCGTCGCGGGACTTGTCCCGCGGACCCCCGTGCGCGTCGAGGTCGTCCGGCAGCGCGTCCATGACGCCCGACGCTATCCGCTCGATGAGCTCGGGTGTCACCGATAGTGCCCGTGCGATGCGACGGATAGTGTCGCTCTGCAAGTTCTCCGGGCCGGTGGCGTTCTCGAGCTCCGTCAGTCGTGTGTGGCTGACTCCGGAGCGCCGGGCGAGCTCGCGGACTGAGCGGATCTTGCGTGCTTCCCTCAGCTGCCTGAATAGTTCACCGGGCGTGGCGGGTTCGCGTTCGGCTGCCATAACTGGCAGACTACGCGCGGCGCTGTAAACCGGACTAACCACCACAACGTGGCATAGCCTACATAATGACAGCTACAGTTGACAAGTGGTAGGGCGCGCTGTACGCTCAAGTTGCCATGATGAGCACAGCTGTGGAGCGCCCCTCCTTCCGAACGCCAGAGGAACTCGCGCAGGCCCTCAACGTTAAGCCCGTCACCGTGTACGCGTTCTGCCGCCAGGGTCGCATCGAATCCGTGAAGGTCGGCAAGCTCGTGCGGATCCCGCCAGAGGAGTTCGAGCGCGTACTCCGCGAAGGCGTGCCACCCGTGAAGGAGCAGGCATGAGCGCGAATGATGGCAACCTCGTGGCAACCGAGGCGACCATGTTGCCCGATGAAGCTGCCGAGCTCGAGGTCCTCGACCGCCTGCCGTACTTGACCGCGGAGGAGGCGGGGAAGCTCCTTCGGGTCGGCAGGCACACCGTCTACAAGCTCGTGAAGAGCGGCCAGCTGCGGTGCAAGACCATCGGGAAGCGGCAGATCTTCGCCCGCGACGAGCTGCACCGCTTCGTCTCCCAACACGACCACATCGCGCCCGAGCCGTTCACCGCCGCCGTAAGGCGCCGGCTGACAGCAGAGGCGAACTGAGGCCAAGAGGAAGGCCGCCGGATAGCGGCGGCCCAGGTTCCCGCCCCGGCCGCAGACCGGGAGACAAGGAGATCCAGATGCACGATACCAAGCACGCAGAGCAGAGAGAGCAGAGGAGGCGAGAGGTGGAGCGCGTCGCCGGCGTCGCCGGCGTGAACGCCCGCCTCGCGCACCTGCACCGGCAGGCGGCGGCGCTCGAGCAGGACGCCCTGTTCTGGAGCGACCGCGGCAACGCCGCGTTCGCGATCGGCTGCGCGAGGGAGGCGGCGGCGCTCCGCGCTGAGGCGAAGCGCCTCGCCGAGGTCAAGTTCCGCGCGCGCGGCAAGACCCGCACGGTCACGTTCCAGCGCGACCGGGCGCGGCTCGCCAAGACGCCGGCGGTCCTCCGCCTCCACGTCGAGAAGCTCATGACCCGCAACGGCTGGACGCGGTGGGTGGACGCGTTCCAGCGCATCCACGGCCGCGCCCTGGACGACCTGCTGGCGATCGGCCGCCGCAAGGCCGACCGGCCCGTGGGTCTCACGACCAACCGGCACGAGCGCATCTCGTGATGATCGGCCTCCTCATCCCGTTCCTGGCCGTGATCATCGTGGGCCTCCTGGCCGTCGTGATCAACGACGCGCTCGCGCAGCGCCTCAGAGGCCACCGCTGATGCCGCGCCTCGACCCCATCGACGCCGCCGACATCAAGGCCAGCGTCCGCAAGGCCGGCGAGAAGCGCCTGCAGGCGGCCGCGCCCATCCTCGCCGGCCTCCTGGCCCGGGGCAGGCCCGGCGACATCGAGACGGTGGACCACGCCCTCGACCTCGCCGACCAGCTCATCAGCCGGAACATCACCCGGACCCTGCAGGACATCGAGTGGGCCCTCGCGGACGCGCAGAGGCGCCTGTCGCGGGACCCCGCTAGGCGGGTCGCGTGATGGGCCGCGTCAAGGACGCCCTCATCACCTGCCCCGACTGCGACGGTGAGGGCGGCTACGAATACCCCGTCGGCCCCGGCCGCGAATGCGGGCTCGGCATCGAACCCGACTGGGAGTGGGAGGACTGCCGCCGCTGCCACGGCACCGGCCAGGTCCTCGACCCCGCCGCCATCGAAGCCGAGCTCGCCCGCCCCATGAACCACCCCGACATCGACCTCATCGCCGACACCCACGCCGCCATCCAAGCGGCCAGAGAGGAGGAACTCGCCCGCCTCGTGACCCTGGCAAGCCAGGCGCCGCGCCGACCCTAAGCCCCCATCGCACCCATGAACACCCCAGTCAGGCCACTGAGCCAGTAGGGCAGGAAGGGAAGCACGACATGGCACTACCCACCGGCAAGCAGACCAGCCAAGGCGACTTCACGCCTATCGAAGAAGGCACGTACGAGGTCGCCCTCAAGCGCGCCAGCCTCAGCGTCGAGAAGGAGTACCAGAGCGAGTCGTTCAACAACGGCGACGGCCTCTGCTACCAAGCCATCAACCTCACCTGGGACGTCGACGGCGAGGAGTGGACGGAGCGGTTCATCAAGGTCAGCCTGCACGAGAACAGCAAGCTCTTCAACCGCCTCAGCGCCCTCTTCGGCAGGAAGATCGCCGATGGTGACCGTGTCGACTGGGGCGTGAGCCCCGAGGCGGAGCACGGCATCACCGTCGACTCTTACTACAAGGCCAAAGAGGACGACCCCGAGAAGGGCGTCAAGAAGGGCCAGTGGGTGCACACCGGCCACAGCAACGACGGCATCGAGGGCGCCCTCGAGTCCATCCGGGTCAACGGCGAAGAGCTCATCGGTAAGCGGTGCCTCCTCGCCATCGACGTGAACGACAAGGGCTACAACCGTGCCGCCGCAGGCGCCGCGTCCCCGCTGCCGCGCCGCGCCGCTCGCCGCGTGGAGCCCGAGGACGACATGGAGGAGGACGGGGAGCAGGAGCCCCCGCCGCGGTCCGCGAGCGGCCGCAGGCGGCCGGCTGGCGCGCCCGCCTAAGCCTCGTGACGAGCCGGCGGTCGAGCTAGTCCCTCGACCGCCGGCCACACCCACAACCCGTGACATCTCCCGAGGCGGGGCACCAACAGGATAGCCGCGCCTCGCGACCACTGAAGGAACTGACCATGCCGAAGGAGAAGAGACACCTGGATGGAGGCCCGGTGATGCCCCTTGTCTTCGAACAGACGAAGCACGTCAACGGCCGCCCCGCGTGGAAGGTCTTCCGGGACGGTGTGTTCCTGGGCCGCGTCTCGCACCTCGGCGGCGAGTACCGGTTCAAAGACCTAGCCCTGTTCACCGCCAGCGAGCTGCGCGAACTCGCCCAGTTCATCGAGGAGGCCCGGCCGTGATCTGGGCTCAGATTCACAGAGGCGGCAAGCTCCACCTAGCCCTCGAGGCCGGCGAGGAGCTGCCAAACGGTGAGGTCATCAGGCGCGGCTACATCAGCGCTCCACTTTGCCAGACTACAGCGTTCAAGGGCTCGTACCGGGCGACGTTCAACGTGCCATTGGCGCACGCTTGTAGGAACTGCATGCGCATCGAGCGGGCGAGACGGAAGGCCCGGTCGTGACCACGACCGAGTGGCTCATGGGCGGAGACACCGGCATCAGCAGCATGGCCATCTTCGCCGTCATGACCGGCACGCGCTACCACCCGCCCGGCGGTACGCCAATCCCGTACGACCCAGACGACTTCGGGCGCTGCCACCGCCTCCTAGAGCGGTTCCCAGCGTGGCGCCTGCGGCTCGGTGAGATGCCCACCGTTTACCCCGCCTGGACGCCGTTCGTGCCAGCCTGGGACGAACTCACAGCCCTCTACGTCGAGGAGCTGCCGTCTGGTCGCTGCCCAAAGCTGTACGCCCGACTCAGCGAACTCCGGGACGCCGCATACGAAGCAGACGGCTGGGTTCGCACCGGTCCAAACGGCTGGAAGAAGACAGGGGAGGCCCGGTCGTGACCGCGCCCGACGCGCCCCAGGTCGAGCCGCTCACGCTCACGCTCGAAGAAGCGCTGCAGCGCCTCTACGCGAAGGGCCTGACCCTCATCCCCCCTAGCGATGACACCGACAGTTGGGGCATCGGGGTTGCAAGTGACAGCCCCGATGAGGAGTTCGACACCTGGCATGAAGCCGTTTCTGCGGTGCTGGGCGTGCCTGTCGTGCCGTTCCCTTTCGAGGACGCCATCGCCAGTATCGGCGACCTGGGCCTCGTGATCACGCGCCTGCCGACCGGCTCGTGGGCGGTCAAGGACCCGCACAGTGACGATTGCTGGTTCGGCCCCACTCTCATCGGCGCCTTGGAGGCTGTCCTGCCCGAGCTCGGCGCGCCGCGCGACCCCACCGCAGAACTGGAGGCCCGCGATGACTGACACGAACGCGACCCCGGTCGAGCCGCTCAAGCTCACGCTGGAAGAAGCGCGCCGCCGGCATGACGCCGCGAGCGCGGAGCTGCAACGCCTCTGCGAAGGCAAGCGGTTCCGCATGAGCATCCCCGCCCAGCCGGACGACTCCGACGTGATCCTCGGGGACGCCCTGCAAGCGCTGAAGGCGCTCACCGAGGGGCATGACCTCGTGCCGCGTGACCCCGCCGTCCTCAACGCCCGCAGCCCGTGGAGAGCGTGATGAGCGACTACGCCCCGCGAACGAGAGTGGGCCGCTTCAAGGTCCGGTTAGGCATTGGCCACGTTGAGTTCATGACCGTCTGGAAGGACGCCTACGGCTTCTTCGTTCACCGACACGGCGGCCGACGACAGGTTCGGTTGCTCAACCCACCACTGAAACACGTCGGCGCTCGCCGGCCCGAGCTCATCGAGTGGGAGATCGTCTGATGCCCGCCTGGGCGTGGCTCGCCGCCGCACTCTTCTACACCTGCGCCGCCCTGTTCGTCCTCGCCCTCTGCCGCGCCGCCGCCATCGGCGACGAGCAAGCCGAACGCGCGCACGCCGAACACGAACGCCGGCAAGCCGAGGCCGAGGAATGGGAAGCCGTGCTCGCGCGGGTGAAGGGCGGCGAGCGGTGACCGGTCAGTGCCTCACCGCCTTCCTCGGTGGCCTAGCCGCCGGCCCCACACTCCTCTTCCTCGTCGGCATCGCCTTCGCGGTCCTCGCCGACATCCTCGACGCATTGGGGGCCCGATGAGCCTCGACCCCGCCCTCCACCAACGCCTGCAGGAGCGCAGCGACCGCCTCGAACGGCAAGCGCGCATCCTCGGCGACGCCTTCAACCGGTTCGCAGAAGAACTCGCAGGCCTCGGCCGCGACCTCGCCCAACTCGAAACCGCGAACGGGCAAGAGGCGCCCGACGCCACACCCCCACCGCCGCAGACGCAGACGCGGCCCCGCGCCCGCCCCGCGGTCGAGACCCGAACCTGCACCGTCTGCGGCGAGGAGTTCACCCGCAACGCCGGCGAGCGTCTGAACAACTTCCGTCGGCGCAGGACGTGCGGGCGCGGCGAGTGCATGCGCGAGTCGATCTCTCGCAACCGCGCGGGCAAGGCCGTCACGCGACGCGCGCAGGAGGCCAAGGCGCCGGCGAAGAAGCCGGCCAAGGCCGCGCCCGTCAAGGCGCCTCGGCCCCCACAGCCGGCCACGGCGCCCAGGAAGCCCGCCCCGCCCATCCCCGTGCCCCAGGCCGAGCCCACCCAGCGATGGCAGCCGCCGCAGCGGCACGAGCCCATCCGCCTGCAGCCGGTCGGTGAGCCTTGCCCCGAGCATCCCGGCGAGGTGATTGGCGTGTTCGGCTGCCCGGCCTGCGTTGCAGGCCGGAAGTGGCGCGAACGCGGCCAGGTCGCCCACGTCGGCGTCGGGAGCCGGCCGTGAGTAAGCGCGACGCCGTTTGGAGCCTCTGGCGGTACCGCCTCGCCAGGCGCGACGACGAGGCCCCCGCGCCGGCGCCGATCACGCTCGGGCCGCTCAGCGAGCAACAGGCGCTCTTCGCTTTGGAGGGAGCACCCTGAACATGCCCCGCTCCCGCCGCCAACCTACCCCCACGCACCCCGTCGACTGGCAACAAGCCAGGCGGTTCCACGAGCTCCTACACGGCCAGGCAGAGACCGAGTACCGCTTCATCAAGCCAGGAGGAGGCCGACCCGAGCACCGCTGGGGCGACCTCCTCGACGTCACCGACCCCCAGCACCCCGCCCTCCTCGACCTGCAGAACCTCAACGACCAGGGCTACGGCGTCTACGCCGTCATCAACCACGTCGACCCCGCCGTAGCAGCCAAGATCCACGCCGGCCGCGGCGGCGCCACCGACTCAGACATCACCGAGGCCACAGCCCTCTTCGTCGACGTCGACAGGGAAGAGGCCACGCCCGGCGCGAACCTCGCCATGCTCGAAGACGCCGAGGTGCCGCCATCCCTCATCGTCCAAAGCTCGGCGCCGCACAAGGTCCACGCCTACTGGCTCCTCGACCACTGCCCAATCGACCTCTGGCGGCGCCTCCAAGTCCAGCTCATCGCGCACTTCGGCGCCGACCCAGCCTGCAAGAACCCATCCAGGATCATGCGCGTCCCCGGCTTCTGGCACACCAAGGGAACGCCCGTCCAGACGCGCATCCTCAGCGACCCGGGAACCATCTACAGCGTCGCCGAGCTCGTCGAGCTCTTCAACCTCGACCCCGAACTAGAACCCGAGCCCGCGCCCGCGCTCGAGGCCCCCGACGGCTACGTACCCCCAGCCGTCGACCTCCTCCTCAGACGCCCCTTCACGCGCCAGCTCGTCGACAAGGTCCACCGCACCGACAAGGGCAGGCACAACACCGTCCTCTGGTGGGCCCAACACCTCCGCGAGAACCACGTCCCACAAGCAGACGCCCTCGCATCAGCCGCGACCTTCGCCGCGCTCCTACCCCCACGCAAGACCGGCCCCGTCCCCCCCGACGAAGTCGAAAGCGCCATCACCTGGGCCTACGCCAAGAACGCCGGCCGCAACCCCCCCGTCCGCCAGACCGGCCTCGAGGCAGTGGCCGTCGCAGGCGGCGAGGGAGAGCCAGGCGGCCGTGACGAGCTCGACGAGATCACCGGAGCCGCCGCCCGCGCCCCCATCACCATCCAGAGCGGCGGGTACGCCAAAGTCCGCGACACCAAAGACGGCCCGATCTACACCCAGCTCACCAACTGGGTCTTCACCCCAACCCTCGCCCTCCGCTGGCCCGACGGCAGCACCGGCCACCGCGGCGAACTAGCCGTCAACACCACCAGCCGGCACACAATCGACGTCCCAGCCAAAGCCTGGGCCTCGAGGAAAGACCTGCTCGCGGTCCTCGCCCCGTACGACGCCGTCATCTTCGCCAACTCGAACTCCGACGTCGCGCTCATCCGGCAGTTCATCCTCACCAACCACCCAGGCCTGCCGTCAGCACGCGGCGTCACGACCTACGGCCTGCACAAGCTCGGCGACCACTGGGAACAGCTCTACCAGGACACGCACCACCCCGGCATCTTCTACGTCGGCACACCCGTCGACCCCGGCCCCGCCTACAGGACGATCGCCGCCGGCGCCGCGGAGGAGGTCGACGCCGCCCGCCGCACCATCGCCCTCCTCCCGCACCTCATCACCCCCCACGCCGCCCTCGCCCTCCTCGGCTACGGCATGGCCTCGGCGTACGCGCCCAGGATCACGCCTCACCTCGGCGACCGACTCCCGTTCCTCTACCTCACAGGCGAGAGGGAATCCGGCAAGTCCTCGTCGATCGAGCTCGTCCTCACCCTCACCACCGGCCACCCCAGCGCCCGCCTCCGCAAGGCACCCGGGTTGACGCCCTACCAGTACGACTCCAGCTTCGCCAACCTCAACAACCGCCTAGCAGCCCTCGACGAGTACCGCCCAGGCGCCCTCGACGACGCCCAACTCCGCAAGCACCACGACCTCGGCGTCAAGTGGCGCGGCAGCGGCATCGCCGCCAAAGACCACGCCTACCACCTCAACAGCCCCCTCGTCGTCGCAGGCGAAGGCTTCACCGAAGACGCCGCCGCCCTCTCCCGCGGCCCCCTCTACTTCATCGCCAAGAGCGACCGAGGCGACGTCGACACCTACCTCAAGGCCCAAGCCGCCCCCAACCACGCCTACGCCCGCCACCTCGCAGACACCGCCGCCAACCTGCCAGAGGAGAAGCACCTCGAGCGCATCGACAAGGCACGAGCACTCGCCAAGGCAGCCACCGAAGCCAGGGGAGGCCCCCGCCTGCAGTTCGCCATGACGTTCATCGCCTACGGGTTGTTGCACCTACAAGCCGACGGCCTCACCTTCGTCACCGACACCGCCATCCAGAGGACCTTGGAGGTCGGCGTCGTCCAGACCCTCGACGGCGGCGAAGAGAGCAAGACGAACCTGGAGTCGTTCCTCGAGCAGCTCGGCAGCGTCGCCAGCGAAGCCAAGAACCCTCGCAGCGTCCTCATGCCCGGCACCACCGTCGGCACCCTGATCATCCGCATCAGCGCCGCCGTCGAACTCGTCAGACGCAGGTACGGCAAGGACGCCGCGATCAGCAACGCGAGACTCCTCCGCCAGTACGCCCAAAAGCTCGACTGGGTAGACGCCACGGGCGTCCACCGCGCCTGCGACGGCACCGTTATCCGCGGGATCAAGGTCGAACTACTCGGCGCCCCCGAACGCTGCGACCTCGGCGCCCTGCAGTATCTCGAGGAGAGCATCCGCCGTGAAGAACGCTCGTAACGTTACGGTAACGCCTCGCGCAACTAGCGAATTCGCGTCCCTGACAGCATGTAACGCTTGTAACTACTTCTTAGATAGAGGGTCCTACATAAGAAGAGGCGGGGAGTCCATTGGGCGCCCTGGGCCTCCTAACGCATATAGGCACACTCAGAACCGAAACACGCGTTACAGCGTTACATCCCGTCCAGCACGCAAAAACAAGCGCTACAAGCCCGTTACGCGTAACGCATCGGGAACGTTACGTCAGCCCCTGGAGGCCCGCATGACCGCCCTGCCCACCACCGCCACGACCGCCAAGCAGACCGCCGCCAAGGGCAAGCGCGCCCCACGCCGCAAGCCGGACGACGCCGCGGACGACTCGAGTGGCTTCACCATCCCCCGCGAGCGGTACACGCAGTTCCCGCCCGTCATCCTCCCGGAGGTCCCCGAGCTCGAGATCGCGATGGAGGTCCTCGACGCCCTCCACGAGCGCGGCCTCACCCGCGACCAGATCCGCGAAGTCGCCGGCAGTTGGCTCGTCAGCCAGGCCGAGGTCGCGCAATGGGAGGCGAAACTCAAGGACGGCACCGCCACACCGGCCGAGGCCGAGCTGGCGACGGCGAAGCTCGCCGCGCAGATGGAAGCCTGCATCCTGCATAAGGGCACGCCGTCGACGCCCGCCATCGTCGAGGCGACCCCCGAGCAGCTTCTGGACTTCATCGACTTCTACGAGGCGGAGCTCGACGCCATCTACCCGCTCCTGGACGCCGAGGACGGCCCGGCGCGGTTGGAGGCGCTGGAGAAGTGGCGCCGCCTCAACGGCTTCCTGTGGGAGTGCAAGGCCAGGGCCGGCCTCACGCCCGCCACGTTCCGCGTCCTCGCCCAGCAGGACCTCGACGCGAAGCTCCAGGCGGCCGGCCAGTGAACTGGTGGGAGCGGCCCGTCTGGAGCCTTGACCTGGAGACGACTGGGGCGGACCCCCTCACGGCGCAGATCGTCGAGTGGGCCCTCCTCAAGGTCGCTCCATCCGGCCGCATCGTCGAGATGCACGGCGGCGTCGCGAACGTCGAGATCCCGCCCGAGGCCTCAGCCGTGCACGGCATCGATCGCGCCACCGCGAAGTGGGGCGGCCAGTACAAGGCGGTCGCCTCGCACGTCTCCGCGCTGCTCAACCGCGTCGCCGCCGAGCGCCTCCCGGTCGTGGCGTTCAACGCCGCGTACGACCTGACGATCGTCGCGAACAGCCCGGCAGCGCACCCGTACTCGGTCTATTCCGACCGCCTCCGCGTCATCGACCCGCTGGTGATCGACCGGCACTGCGACCGGTACCGGCGGGGGAGTCGGCGTCTGGAGGACGTCTGCAAGCAGTACGGCCTCGAGCTCACCGGTTGGCACAGCGCCTTGAGTGACGCGCTCGCCGCCGCGCACCTGGCGTACCGCATCGCCGAGGAGCACCACGAGCTGCGCGGCTTGACCCTCGACGAGTTGCACTCGGCGCAGGTCGAGTGGGCGCGTGAGTGGGCTGAGGGCTTGCAGGCGTACAAGCGGCGGAACGGCGACCCGGACGCGGTTGTTGAGTCGGGGTGGCCTGTCAGGGAGCCCATGGAGGTTTCTGGCGTCGCCCCGGGTCTTGAAGGGGGGAGTGGTGACTGAACGTTTCAAGCTGAACCGCCTCGAGCGCCGCGTGAGGGCCGTGGAGGAGCGCCTCGCGGCGTTCGTGCGGCCCGTGGCCGAGGGCCGGCACCTTGCAGAGGTGGGGTTCTGATGCGCCTTGAGTTGCCGTGGCCGCCGTCGGTGAACACGTACTGGCGCCGCGTCGGAACCAAGACGGTCCTCAGTCGCAAGGCGCGCGAGTACCGCGGCCAGGTAGCCGCCGCCTGCGCCATGCAGCAGGCGCCGCGCCTCGGCTCCGCCCGCGTCCGCCTCACCATCACCGCCCACCCACCCGACCGCCGCGCGCGTGACCTGGACAACCTCAACAAGGGCGTCCTCGACGCCCTCGCCCACGCCCGCGTCTTCAACG
>Ga0181858_1001344_pt1 | contig 11883 bp, 11 predicted proteins | sample NewIslPassag4_SG_FD_130749 | JGI IMG/M metagenome (GOLD analysis project Ga0181858, IMG submission 130749) | Feedstock adapted compost microbial communities from Newby Island compost facility, Milpitas, CA, USA - Passage 4_SG | ecosystem: Engineered > Solid waste > Feedstock > Composting ...
AGCTACAACCACGAGCGGCCTCACGAAAGCCTCGGCCGTGTGCCGCCGCTCACCTACTTGCCGAGGACAATACCGACCAGAGATTCTAGTTATCAACTGTCTACTTGACGGGGAAGCTTACGGTACTTCCGGCACAGCTCCTTCGTCTTCGCGCCGGCCTCCGCTTCCTTAAGCACCCCGATGATTTGTTCTTCTGTGAATCGTCGCCTCTTCATTCGTCTGCTCCCCGATGAGCAGACCCTACTTCATTCCGGGACTAATCGGGGGGAGCAGACCAATGAAACATCCCCGAAGCATCACTGCTTCGGCCTCCCCCGGTATAGGCTTCCACTGGACACTCAATTGAGCCAAATTGATGGCGTGAGGGTGTCTTATGCGATGGAAGACCGAGACGAGCATTGACGAACGAGGTCGTTGGTTCTCGAAGAAGAAGAAGGAAGAAGATGGACGCGGTACTGCGTCTGCTGAAGGGTGAAGATCTGGATACGCTATCCCGCGAGTTGCAGGTCAATGCAGCAACGATGTCCGCCTGACGCGAGGTGCTTCTGGCAAACGGCTTGGCGGGCCTGAAGAGCCGCGAGGCGGATGGGCGGGACGAGAAGATCAGCCAGCTGCAGAAGGCACTGGCCGAGATGGCGTTGAACCTGGAGATCTCGAAGGAGATCAACCGGGTCTACGAGAGGAAGCACGGCCCTTTGGCCTCCTGGAAGTCGATGAAGTGAGGCGCGGCGTGTCGGCTTCCCTGAATCGTCTGGTGCCGCTGAGCCGAGTTTGCACGATGGTCGGTGTGGCGCGATCCAGTGTGTACTTTGCGCGTCGTGCGAATGCTTGCCCGGTGCCCACCCGCATCGGTCGGGGCGGAAAGTGCTGGCTCAGCGATGACGAGCTGGTGGTCCACATCCGGCAGGTGCTGGCGGCGACGCCGTTCCTCGGAGAAGGCTATCGCAAGGTCTGGGCGAAGCTGCGCTTTAGTGGCATTCGCACCCGCCGAACCCGCGTGATGCGGCTGATGCGCGAGCACCATCTGCGAGCGCCGGTGAACCTCAGTGCGCCGAGGGGCCCACAGGCCCACGACGGCACGAACATCCCGCCGGTGCCGGACATGCGCTGGGGAACGGACATCACCGGCATATGGACGACCCAGGAGGGCCACGTCAGTGTGATGCTCACGGTGGACCGCCACACCGCGGAGATCCTTGGCATCCATGCCGCCAAGTGCGCTTCCCGCTGGGAGGCACTCGTGCCGGTGCGCCAGGCCGTGCGTCGCTGCTTCGGCGCGATCCGCAAGAACGTCGCGAATGGTTTGGAGCTGCGCCACGATCATGGCTCGCAGTACATGAGCTTGCACTTCCAACAGGAGATCGAGTTGCTCGGGATCCAATCCAGCCCGGCGTTCGTGCGTGCGCCCGAAGGCAATGGTTGTGTCGAGCGGGCGATCCGCACGCTGAAGGAACAATTGCTGTGGGTGAAGACGTTCGACACCGTCGAGCAACTGCGACGTGCATTGCTGGAATGCGCCGAACTGTACAACGAACGATGGATGATCCAACGCCACGGTTACATCTCCCCCGCGCAGCGGCGGCGTAAGTACTACGCGGCTACCGAGAAACTGGCTGCCTGAGAAATGTGAATAACTGCAACCGAGTGTCCAGTGAGGCCTTGACCGTTACATATGCAAGGCCGGTGAGCGATGCTATATTATGTTTCATAAGAAAGCGGCCGCGGCTCGCCCCACCTTCAGGGGCGGTACTGCGAGAAAGACCGCGGACGGAAGGGCGGGGAATGTCCGTGGCGTTCGAAGACTTCTTCTCGGGTTCGGGCGCGTTCGCCTCGATAAGATCCGGCTGGCGCGCTGCACGCGGCTGGTGACATTGCGGGTTTCTGGTGGCTTCGGGGAAGCGGTAACGGTCCTGACCGCGACCGGGCCGTCGTTGGGAGCGGCGCATGCAGGCGACTGACGGGGCAACCGACCGCTTCCGCAAGAATTTCGCGGCGCTGACCGGGCATACGCCTTTCCGTTGGCAGCAGCGGCTCTATCTCGAACACTTCCTCAAAGGCGATATCCCCACGGCGCTCGATCTGCCGACCGGCCTCGGCAAGACCTCGGTGATTGCGATCTGGTACCTGGCCCTGACGGCGGGCGCTTCGCTGCCTCGGCGCCTTGTCTACGTGGTCGACCGACGTGCGGTGGTCGATCAGGCGACCACGGTCGCCGACGAGATCAAGCGGAAATCGGGCGACATGACCTTACGCGTCAGCACGCTACGCGGACAGCACGTCGACAACAAGGAGTGGCTGGAGGACCCGGCCGCGCCCGCGATCATCGTCGGTACCGTCGACATGATCGGGTCGCGTCTGCTCTTTTCCGGCTATGGCGTAGCGCGCAGGATGCGATCCTATCATGCGGGGTTGTTGGGTGCCGATACGCTCGTGGTGCTCGACGAATCGCATCTGGTGCCGCCATTCGAACGGCTTCTCGAGCGAATCCAGAACGACACCAAAGAGTTCGGGCCCCGCGATCCGGAGGCGCGCGCGATCGTGCCGCCGTTCCGCCTCATGTCCTTATCGGCCACGGGCCGTGCTGACGACGCCAACGACAAACGAACGGTTTTCCGGCTTACGCCCGGAGACGTCGCCGACAAGGAGGTAGAGAACCGCCTGAAAGCACGCAAGCGCCTGCGATTCGAGGCAATAGGCGATGCCAAGACTTTGGCGTCAGGACTTGCCGAGCATGCCTGGAAGCTCTCGGGCGAGGGCGCGAAGGCAATCCGATGCACCGTCTACTGCGACAAGCGCGACGTAGCCGAGAAAACGAAAATGGAGCTCGACAGGCGGGCTAAGGGAAAGGCGCATGTCGAGCTCTTCGTCGGCGCGCGACGGGTCAAGGAGCGCGAGGATGCGAAGAACAGGCTGGAAGAACTCGGCTTTCTCGCCGGAAGCGATGTGGCGCTCGATAAGCCGGCGTTTCTGGTTGCGACTTCCGCTGGGGAAGTCGGCGTCGACCTCGATGCCGATCACATGGTCTGCGACCTGGTTCCCATCGATCGCATGATTCAGCGCCTTGGGCGCGTCAACCGGCGCGGCGGCAAAGGACGCGAGGCGAAGATCATCGTTCTCGCCGTGCCACCCACGCCTCCCCGGTCCGGGGCAGAGAACGAAGCCACGGACGAGGCCGATCCCGAGGCCGGGCGGAAGTGGTGGGATGCCATCGCGGCGCTTCCGCCTGACGAGGACGGGTGGCGCGATGCAAGCCCCGAAGCCTTGATGAGGCTCAAGGAGAGAAACCCGTCGCTGATCGAAGCCGCGACCACGCCGGAGCCGCTTCGTCCGGCGCTCAGCCGCGCGCTCGTCGAGGCCTGGTCGATGACCTCGCTCGAGCAGCATACGGGACGACCGGAGGTCGGACCGTGGCTTAGAGGCTGGGTCGACGACAAGCCGCAAACCGTGGTCGTGTGGCGCAAGTACCTGCCGGTGCGCGCCAACGGTGACGATGCATCCCCCAGGGAGATCGAAGGCTTCTTCGAGGCAGCCTTCCCCCATCTCAGCGAAAGGCTCGAGACGGAGACCTGGCGCGTTGCGGAATGGCTGATCGCGCGCGCAACGGCATTGCTGGGCGCCGAGCAGGGAACGCGCAGGCAAGCGGATCTCCCGGCGCCGGCGGGCGAGGCCTACCCTCTTGGAAGGGATGACGTCGCCGCGATCGCGCTTGGACGGGACGGGCAATTTCTCAGGACATACCGCCTCAAGGATCTGCTTCCACCCGGGGCCAGGACGCCATTCCGGAAGACGCTCGAACGAGACCTCGCGGATGTGACCCTCATCGTCGATGCGCGCATGGCGGGCTTGCGCGATGGCCTGCTCAACGCCGAAGAAGATGGCCCGCCGCGGGTCGCGGATATCGGCGAGGGCTGGTTGATTGACGAGGATGGCGAGCCGGTCGCGGGCTTCCGCGTGCGCCCGGCAACGGCGGACGAGGAGCGGGCGGAAACGGCCAATTGGCATCCAACCTTCCTTCTCGCGATCGAGCGCGACGACGAGGGCGAACCTGTACGTCAGCTCGTCGTCGAAAAATGGAAGGAGGCAGTGACCGGAGAGGAAGAGCGATCCATCTCGAACGCGCAAAGCCTCGCCGAGCACCAGTGCTGGACGGCGGAACAGGCGGCCGCTCTCGCACGCACGCTGCGGCTTCGCGGCGACCTGGCCAGGGCCCTCGAGGTCGCCGCGCGTCTGCACGACGAGGGCAAGCGGGCTTCGCGCTGGCAGCGGGCGTTCAATGCCCCCGATGACGGCGTGATCTATGCGAAGACCAGGGGGCCCTTCAATCCTCACGCCCTCGGTCGCTACCGTCATGAGTTCGGCTCGCTGCGGTATGCGGAAGAGGACGAGCAGTTCCAAAAACTCGACCCCGAACTTCAGGACTTGGTCCTCCACCTGATCGCCGCCCATCACGGCCGTGCGCGGCCCGTCATTGAAACGGAGGGTTGCGAGGACGCGCCGCCTTCCGTGCTGGAGGCGCGGGCGCGCGATGTCGCCCTGCGATTCGCCCGGCTGCAGGAACGGTGGGGGCCCTGGGGGCTCGCTTGGCTCGAGGCGCTGCTGCGCGCCGCGGATCAGCAAGCCTCGCGCAGGAACGATGCAAGACACCGCGACGGGATAACTGAGGAAGCAGGCCGAGGGAAACCATCCGATGGCTGAGGCTGAAATTCCCGTGGATCTCTTCAACCCCGGGCAGGTTTTCGCCTGTCTCGGTTTTTTGGAGGCCGCCGAAATTCTGCTTGGCGATGCAAAGGGCGGCTTCGACTGGTCAATGCAGGAGCGGGAGGGCGCAAAATTCCGTCTGCAAGCTGCCGGCGGCGAGAATCCGGTGGCTGCCGTGCTGGCGTTTCTGGCAGAGGCCGAGGTGAAGGCCGTCGCACCGGCAGCATCTCGGCAAAGTACCGCAAAGTGGAAAGTGCGCTTGGAGCTTGCGGAGAAGGGAGAGCCCTATCCTTTCCCTGATCCCCCTAGCCCGGCAACGCTCCCGGCGCGCCTCATCGTCCCGGGAAAGCGATTCATTCAAATCGATCACTGGGGCGACGCGACGACGCGCGACAACGTCAAATTCTGGGCCGGCGCATCAGGGTATCCGGGAGCGGCATTGTTGCGCGATGCGCTGGACCTCGTGCGCGATCGTCTGAAGGATGCCGTCGCGGCGCCGTTCTCACTCTCCGCGCCGCAAAGCAGCAGTTTTCGGTTCGACTGGCGCCGGGACTACATCGCGATCGATGTCGGATTCTCACCCAATGAACACGACGATCTGACCATGCTGGGATTCCCCGTCGTCGAGATCATGGCGGCGATCGGCCTTTCCAATGCCAGACCGGAGAGAGTTCACAAGCTCGAATACCGGTACGGCGTCATCGAGGCTCCGGCACCGAACCAATTGTTGAGCCCAATGCTGCTTCGCGCCGCCCTTGGCTGCGGGAGGCTTCCATTCCCACAACGAATCTTTCGGATGCGGCTCGGTTGGCCGGGTCAGGAAAACCAGGCGCGCTGCATTGTCGATGTTGTAGAGGAACCGAAATCATGACCGAACGACAGAAGCTCTCGCACGATCTCATCAACTCCTGGGCCGACGACTTGCAGGGCCCCGTCGCGCTTCATCTGAAACAGAAGCTCGTACCCGTGGAAGGCGAGAATGCCGTCATTTTTCCGCCGACCTACGCTGATGTTGGCTATAACATCGACGTGCTTTCCGACGGAACCAAGGTCGTCACCATCGACAGCGTTGGTTCGCAGGCAAACCGCATGGAGCCGATCTTCAAGGAAGAACCGTACGCCTCGCTCGTACCGCAGATCGAGATCGTTATTGGAAACGAAAAGACCATCACCATATTCGACGCCGGCCACCGCCTGGGCGATGCCGTCATCCGCTGCGTCGCCAAGGACGAGGCGAGCGGTTTCGATCTGAGGCAAGCCGCGTACGATGCTTTCCGAAAACTGCTCGATAACGACGATGCAACCGCGATCGCCAAACTCGCCCCTACGTCTCTCGTATTCGGCGTATGGGATTCGCGCGAGACGCAGGCAAAGCTCCCCCGCATCGTGCAGTCGGTGATCCGCGCCTGGGACGTCGACGAGCTGCATCGCTCGGCGCAGTATGGTCCGCCAATCAACTATGCGGAGTTCGACGTATTTAGCGACGAAGAAAAGAAATCGCAGGAAGGAGATCCGAAAAGCCCACTTGCACAACGCGGCTTCGTGCACGTGCCGGCCGGCAAGATGCCCGGCGGCGTCTTCGTGCGCGGCCGGATCGAACGCGATGTAACGGTCAACCTCATCGCACTGCGGCGACTCAAGAGTGAGAACGGTACGGCACTACGGCGTTATATCCTGGGGCTGTCACTTGTCGCGGCGACAGTGCCGCCTGATCCATTTCTGCGTCAGGGCTGCTTGCTCGTTCCCGAGGTCAATGCGCCAGGACAATGGACAATCGTCGAACGGAACGGCGCACGTACGCCGGTCGAACTCGATGAAAAACTGGCCCTTGCCTATGCGCAAATGGCTGCACGCGCTTTCGGTGTCGGGCCAAACCGGCAAGTCGCGTTCAGCAAGGACTTGGCCAAGGAGGACGCCAAGAAATCGGATAAGAAAACCGACGCCAAGAGATCGAATAAGAACACCAAGGCCGCGTAAGTCCGATCATGCTCCGCGCGCTGCTGCTCACCGTTCGCTATCATGACGGGCGCTATCACGGCGTCGGCGACTGGCCGCCTTCGCCGATGCGTCTGTTTCAGGCGCTGATTGCCGGTGCGGCACGGGGCAGCGCCCTCGGCGAGGAGAATCGAGAGGCGTTGGCGTGGCTCGAGCGGCTCGAACCGCCGCTGATCGCGGCGCCGGCGTCACGTCTCGGCCAGGGCTTCGAGACGTACGTGCCCAACAACGACCTGGATGCGGTCGACTGCGACCTTCGGCGTGTCAACGAGATCCGCGTCGCGAAGCTCGTCAGGCCGCGTCTCTTCGATGCACGCGTTCCCTTCCTTTATCGTTGGCATTTCGAGGGCGCCGAAGCGCAGGCGAAGGCCATCTGCCGGATCGCCGAGCGGCTCTATCAGCTCGGGCGCGGGGTCGATATGGCCTGGGCCAGCGCCGAGATTCTGGAGGTGCAAGAAGCCCAAGCGCGCTTCGCGAACCATCCTGGCCAAGTGTTCCGACCGTCGAATGGGAACGGCGGAATTACGCTGCCTTGCCCGGTGGCGGGCTCGCTGGAGAGCCTCGTAAAGCGTCATCTGGAGCACCGCAAACGCCTGTCGGTTGAACAAGGCGGCAAAGCCGGACGACAAGTCTTCACCCAGCCGCGCCGACCCCGATTCTCGCTGAAACCTTACGATTGCCCGCCGAGATACCTGCTCTATGAGCTGCGGGGCTTGGGGCCGCAAGCATCGAAATCCGAGCCGGGTTTCGCGCCCTGGCCCTTCACCGAGCCGGTTGCGCTCGTCGAGCGCGTGCGCGATCTCGCGGTCACGCGACTGATCAATGCACTTCCTGACCAGAAAACGTTGATCGAACGGGTCTTCATCGGGCGCGGTGCGGGCGAAGCGGACAAGGACATCCGCATTCGCATCATTCCACTGCCGTCCATCGGCCATCCGCACGCGGAGCGGTCCATCCGCCGGCTGCTGATCGAGGTTCCGCCGGACTGTCCGATTCGATTCGAGGATATCGACTGGGCGTTCTCCGGCCTGGAGATCCGCGACGCGGCGACGGACCCTTCATCGGGCCGGATCCTGATCCCCACCGAGAACGGCGGCATGCTGCGGCATTATGGAATTCCCCGGGCGACGGAAGACGGCGCCTTCCGGCGCTGGCGGACCGTTGCGCCCGCAGCGCTGCCCCGTCATCCGTTGCGAACGCGACGCCGGATGACAGGCAGCGAGCGGCAGGCGATGGACGCGTCGGCGGCCAAAGCCGTGATGGACGCCCTGCGTCACGCGCGGATCGATACCCGCATTTCCAGCATCAGAGTGCAGCGCGAGCCGTTCGAGGCCAAGGGCGCACGCGCCGAGAGCTTCGCGCACGGCATCCGTTTTCCCAAGGAGCGTCTTCGGCATGTCGAGGTGGTCTTCGCCGAACCCGTGACCGGGCCGATTGTCATCGGCGATGGACGCTATCTGGGACTCGGCCTTATGGCGCCAGTTCGTGACCGTGAAGCGCCACGCGTCGCCTGTTTCAGCATCGCGGCGGCAAAGCGACCGTCGGCTGCGGCAGCTCAAGGGGTCTTGCGCGCCGTGCGCCGCGCGCTGATGGCGCTCGACCGTGATCTCGACCCCCAGGGGCGGGTGAGCACGCTGTTTTCGGGCCATGAAGCGGATGGCAAGCCGGCCGGCGATGGCCATCATCGACACGTGTTCCTCGCCGCCGGAATGGATGCGGAAGGCAAATGCGTCGCGCGGCTCTACGTGATCCGCCCCGATGCCGCGGACCGTAGCGCCGATCCCGACCGGCAGGACGTCGTGCGTTTTCAGCGCGTCGTCTCGCGACTCCGAACGGTGCGGGCCGGGCCTTTGGGCGTACTGGAACTCCTGCCGGTCGAGGCTTCGGGATCGAACGATGGCCTCCTGGCCGCTGCCCGCCACTGGGTCTCGCAAACCGACTACCGCCCCACGCGCCATCCGAAGAAGGGGCAGGATCCGGCCCAATTCGTGGCGGCGGACTGCGTCGCCGAGTGCCGTCGCCGCAGCCTGCCCACGCCGCGCGAGGTGCGCGTCATCGAATTGAGAGACGGGCCGCGCGGTGGCATCCGCGCGCGACTCGAAATCGACTTCGCCATCGCCGTCAAAGGTCCAATCCTGCTCGGTCGCGGTTCGCATCTGGGGGAGGGTGTTTTCGTGCCCCGGAACTGACCATGCCCGCCGCCGACTCCCGCCAGGCCTCGCTTCCCCTTCCGGCGCCGCCCGCCTCTGGTGATCTGCCTCTCGTGCCTGCGCGCATGATCAATGAATGGATCTATTGTCCGCGGCTGGCCTATCTGGAGTGGGTGGAAGGTGAATGGGCGGAGACCGGCGACACGGCGGAGGGGCGCCGGGTTCACGCACGGGTCGATTCCGGCGGCCCCACGCTCGAGACGCCGGAGGAGCTGGGCGAGGGCGCCCCCAAGGCACGATCGGTGACCTTGTCGTCAGACCGGCTCGGCATCATCGCCAAGATCGACGTGGTGGAAGTCGAGGACGGGGCTGTCATCCCGGTCGACTTCAAGAAAGGCAAGCGGCCGCATGTCGCCCAGGGCGCCTACGAGCCCGAGCGCGTGCAGCTTTGCGCCCAGGCCCTAGTGCTCGAGGACAACGGCTATACCGTGCGGGAAGCGGCTCTGTGGTTTGCTGGGTCCCGAGAGCGCGTCAAGGTTCCACTCACACCGGAGCTTCGAGATGCCACGTTGCGGGTCATATCGGATTTGCGCTTGGCGGCCGCCTCGGGTCGGCGCCCGCCGCCCACGGTGCGCTGCCCGGGGCGAGCACCCCGTGATAGCGCGTCTGATGCACGCGCGGCAGCGACACGAGCGCCACAAACCGCGCCAGCCTGAGGCGGAGCGACAGATGAGGGTGGGAGTTCGTGGCGCGCAGCAAGCCTTGTAGTAAACGGCTTGCGACAGTCGTGGTATTCCCAAGCGCCGAGCGGGGTGTTCCCCGAGGCGGTATACGGCGCTGTGCGACCGAATTGGCCGCCTGTGCGTGCGCTACGGATGCGCTGTCCTGCCGTTTGTGAACCCTTTCACCTCGGCTTTGCCGAGGCGAAACACTCGGTCTGCTGGGGACAACTCGTGCAGGGCGATCTGTTACCAATTCTGTGCCACGAAACGGGTAACGTTTCGGGCTCCACCTGCCTCGAACCGGGCCGACCTGTGAGCTAAGGTACTGTCGCTCTTGGATTTTCTGCCACGCAAAAGGCGGGGTCGCTGGCGTTCGGGACGTAGGAGTCGGAGGTTCAAATCCTCTCACCCCGACCAGATGTACCTGCCCTGCCCCGCCGGGCCTAAGCCGCTGATTTCACTGGCTGCGCATGAATTGGCGACAGAACGCGCCTGATCCCCAGGAGTTATGCGGACGATTGCGACAGGTGGGCAGCCACACTGAGCATTTTATGCATAAAATAGCGACAAATAACCGAATTTACGATTAAAATTGCGACATAGGACCGGCTGGCTGCCCGCTTACGTGGAGAATCGCGACAATGTCATTGGTGGTAGTCCCCGAAGGCGATCGAGCCGAGGCTCGACGCGTGCAGCGCCAAGCCGAGAAAGGCGAATTGCGCCGCATCTACAAAGGTATCTACACCACGGATCTGGCTCAGCCGCTCGAGACGATCGTTCGCCGGCATCTATATGAGCTCTGCGCGATCCTGACGCCCGGCAGCATCATTTCTCATCGATCCGCACTCGAGGCGCGTCCCACGCCTGGCGGCAACTACTATCTGACTGGCTCATACCGGCGCGACATTCAGCTCCCCGGCGTAACGCTGCGCATCGCCGAAGGGAAAGGTCCGCTGGACTCGGACACCCGCATTCCAACCTTTCACGGGCACGCATACGTTTCCAGCCAGGCCCGAGCGTTGCTTGAAAACCTGGTCCCGAGCCGCGGTGATCCCGCAGAAAAACGAACGTGGGGACCACGAGGGGTAGAGGAATGGCTCGACCGGTTCATTGCCCGAGACTTCACTGGGGCCATCAATCAGATTCGTGACCAGACACGCGCGATCGCTGAGCCGCTCGGACTGACCGAGGAATTCAAGCAGCTCGATGCCACGATCGGAGCCTTGCTGGGTACGCGCAAGACGAAGCTGCACGCACCGGTCGCAATCGCCCGCGCGGCGCGACGTCCCTACGACGACGATCGATTGAGGCTCTTCGAGCAGCTCGCCACGGAGCTCCAAGAGAATCCTCTCATCGTTCCGGAAGCCGATCCCAACGAGGATCGATACCTGCAGGCCTTCGTCGAAACGTACTTCTCCAACTACATTGAAGGAACCGAGTTCGAGATCGACGAGGCCCACGACATCGTCGTGGGCGGCCGGCCTCTCAAATACCGGGAAGACGACTCGCACGACATCCTGGGGACTTACCACGCCATCCTTGCCTCCAAACAAGACCCCAGGCTGCCCGAAAGCGCAGAAGAATTCCTCGGCCAGCTTCAGGAATGGAACCGCCGGGTAATCGAGTCCCGAAAGGACAAGCGCCCGGGCGAGTTCAAGACCCAGGCGAACCGCGCGGGGAATATTGTTTTCGTGCAACCCGACATGGTTCCCGGAACGCTGATGAAGGGTTTCGAGATCATCATGAGCGCGACGACGCCCGCCAATCGCGCAGCGCTTGCCATGTTCGTGGTTGCGGAAGTCCACCCATTCGATGACGGTAATGGACGTACCGCGAGAGTGGCCATGAATCACTTTCTGACCAACGCAGGGCTGACACGCATCATCATTCCGACGGTCTTCCGCGACGATTACATCTCTGCGCTCAAGGCGATGAGCGGCGGTCATCCAACGCCGCTGGGTCGCATGCTGGAGCGGGCAGCGCGGTTCAGCCGCTGGCTGGACACAAGCCACAAAGAGCGTTGCTTCGAAATGCTTCGCGCCTCGAACGCAATGCTCAATCCATCGGAGGCAAGACTGACCTTCGATGATTCGCATCTATACGGTCATGATGATGCGAAACCCGGAGTCTCCATCGGATAGCAAAGGCACGACCACGAGCTCACGACAGAAATCCGGCGCGACTTCTCCACCAACGATGACGTAACGTAGTTTTCGCACATTCGAGGCGGTGGCCTCGATCTGGTTCAATGGCAGTTACCACACAACCCAGAACCAGACCAAGAGTGAGGCCACCATGGGAGAAGACACACCGGCGGC
>Ga0181858_1001345_pt1 | contig 11879 bp, 6 predicted proteins | sample NewIslPassag4_SG_FD_130749 | JGI IMG/M metagenome (GOLD analysis project Ga0181858, IMG submission 130749) | Feedstock adapted compost microbial communities from Newby Island compost facility, Milpitas, CA, USA - Passage 4_SG | ecosystem: Engineered > Solid waste > Feedstock > Composting ...
AGCGGAAGGTCGTGCCGATCGACGAGCGGGAGTAGGCGGAATCGTTTTCTGCACAAGAAGGAATCGGAGATAGAGTCGGGAGGAGAACGCACGACATGGTTCAATTCGAGCTTTATTCCCTGCCTGAAGAAGGCGAGCGCATTACGATCGGCGAAGGCGGCAAGCTGATCGTGCCGAACAACCCGATCATTCCGTTCATCGAGGGGGACGGCACGGGGCCGGACATCTGGCGGGCGTCGAAGCGCATTCTCGACGCGGCGGTGCAGAAGGCGTACAAGGGCGAGCGGAAAATCGCCTGGTACGAAGTGTACGCCGGCGAGAAGGCGTATAACAAATTCAACTCGTGGCTGCCGAACGACACGCTGACGGCGATCCGCGAATACATCGTGGCGATCAAAGGGCCGCTCACGACGCCGGTGGGCGGCGGCATCCGTTCGCTGAACGTGGCGCTGCGCCAGGAGCTGGATCTGTACGTGTGTCTCCGGCCGGTGCGCTATTTCAACGGCGTGCCTTCGCCGGTGAAGCGGCCGGACCTGGTGAACATGGTCATTTTCCGGGAAAATACGGAGGACATTTACGCGGGCATCGAGTATCCGGCGGAGTCGCCGGAAGCGCGCAAAGTGATCGAATTCTTGCAGAAGGAAATGTGCGTGAAAAAGATCCGCTTCCCGGAAACGTCGGGGATCGGCATCAAGCCCGTGTCGCGGGAAGGCTCGGAGCGGCTCATCCGCGCGGCGATCGAGTACGCGATCAAGCATAACCGCAAGAGCGTCACGATCGTGCACAAGGGCAACATCATGAAGTTCACCGAGGGCGCGTTCAAGAACTGGGGCTACGAGCTCGCCGAGCGGGAATACGCGGACAAGACGTTCACCTGGGGGCAGTACGACCGGATCAAGGCGGAGCAGGGCGCCGAAGCGGCGAACGCCGCGCAGAAGGAAGCGGAGGCGGCCGGCAAGATCATCATCAAGGACGCGATCGCGGACATCGCGCTGCAGCAGGTGCTGACGCGCCCGAACGAGTTCGACGTCATCGCGACGCTGAACCTGAACGGCGACTACCTCTCCGACGCGCTGGCGGCCCAGGTCGGCGGCATCGGCATCGCGCCGGGGGCGAACATCAACTACGTGACGGGGCACGCGATCTTTGAAGCGACCCCCGGCACGGCGCCGAAGTACGCCGGGCTCGACGTCGTCAACCCGGGTTCGGTGACGCTGTCCGGCGTCATGATGCTCGAGCATCTCGGCTGGCTGGAGGCGGCGGATCTCATCTATAAGGGCATGGAGAAAACGATCGCGAACAAGACGGTGACGTACGACTTCGCCCGCCTGATGGAGGGCGCGACCGAAGTGAAGACGTCCGAATTCGCGGATCTGGTCATCAAGAATATGGACTGACGCATTGCGGAGCGCGGCGGACGGGAAAGCGGCGGTGGGTCGTTTTCTGCGGATGGCCGCGCTTCTTGTTTTTTGCAATAATAATTCATGAAAACTACGTTGGGAGGGAATTCGCATGACGGCGATCCGCCGCAGAAAAATCACGGTCGTCGGCGCGGGCTTCACCGGCGCCACCACGGCGCTCATGCTCGCCCAGAGGGAGCTCGGGGACATCGTCCTGATCGACATCCCGCAGTTGGAAAATCCGACGAAGGGCAAGGCGCTCGACATGCTCGAGGCGTCCCCGGTGCAGGGCTTCGATTGCAACATCGTCGGCACGTCCAGCTACGAGTCCGCCGCGGGGTCCGACATCGTCATCGTCACCGCGGGCATCGCGCGCAAACCCGGCATGAGCCGGGACGATCTCGTCCACACGAACGCGGGCATCGTCCGTTCCGTCTGCGAGCAGGTGAAAACGCACTGCCCCGACGCTTACGTCATCGTGCTCTCGAACCCGGTCGACGCCATGACGTACGTGGCGTACAAGACGCTCGGGTTCCCGAAGAACCGGGTCATCGGGCAGTCCGGCGTGCTCGACACGGCGCGGTACCTGACGTTCATCGCCCAGGAGCTGAACGTCTCCGTGGAAGACGTCGTCGGCGTCGTGCTCGGCGGCCACGGCGACGACATGGTGCCGCTCGTGCGGTACACGTCGGCGGGCGGCGTGCCGATCGAGAAGCTGATGCCCAAAGAGCGGATCGACGCCATCGTGCAGCGCACCCGCACCGGCGGCGGCGAAATCGTGAACCTGCTCGGCAGCGGCAGCGCCTATTACGCGCCGGCGGCGTCCCTCGTGAAGATGACGGAAGCGATCCTGAAGGACAAAAAGCGCATCCTGCCGGCGATCGCGCTGCTCGAGGGAGAGTACGGGTACGACAACCTGTTCATGGGCGTGCTGGTCGTGCTCGGCGGGGGCGGCATCGAGCGCATCGTCGAGCTGGAACTTACGCCGGAGGAGAAGGCGGCGCTGGACAAGTCGGCGCAGTCGGTGCGCAACGTGATCCGGATTGTGGAAGAGAAGCAGTGACCGGCCGGCTGCGCATGGAGTTCGGGAGGCCGTCCCCTTGGGGGCGGCCTCCGATGCCGCAAGCATGTCTGTCCGCCCGGCCGGTCGGCCGGGCGCTTTCTGTTCGGATGGCGATATGTATAAGTTCATCAATCCTTCCATTTTCATATTGACAAGTTAAACGTTTAGCTTTAGCATGAAAGATGTAGTTGCGCAACGGATTGTTGAACGCATTGGACGGTGCTTGTCTTGGCGACCATCAAGGATTTGGCGGAGATGACCGGTCTTTCGGTGGCCACGATCTCCAAGTTTCTGAACGGGGGCAATGTGCGGCAGAAAAACCGGGAAGCCATTCAGAAAGCCATCGAGGCCACCAATTATAAATTGAATGAACATGCCCGGGCGCTGAAAACGAACAAGAGCCGCACGATCGGGTTCGTCGCGCCGAAATTCGAGGATGTATTCGCGGCGCGCCTCGCTTCCGAAGCGTCCGCGCTGCTTCGGGAACACCATTACTCGCTTTTCGTTTATGAGACCCACAACAGCCGGGAAGGCGAGGAGGAAGCCTTCGATTTCTTCGCCTCCAAGAATGTCGACGCCGTCATCGCAACGGTGGGAGACGGCGACGAAAACGAATACCGCGAGCTGTTCTCGCGTTACAATATGCCGATCGTGCTGTTCGACCGGGCGTTTTCCGAACCGATTTGCGATACGATCACGATCAATAATGAAGAGGCGGCGTACAAAGCGGTTCGCACGCTGATCGACCACGGGCACCGCGACATCGCGATCGTCCGCGGAGCGGTCGGCACTTACACCTCGGATCAGCGTTTTAAGGGTTACCGGAAAGCGCTTGCAGAAGCCGGGATCAAAATGAAACCCGAGTTTGTCATCGAGGTGACGTACAACAGCATCGACCTGTACGACAACATCCGCGACCTGTTTTCCGGCAGGCACAGGCCGACGGCGTTATTCGCGGTCAACTACTTCACGACGGTCAGCTCGCTGATTGTGCTGAATCAGCTGGACATCCGGATCCCGGAAGATATTTCGGTATTCGGCTTCGACAATTACGAATGGATGAACGTCATCAAACCGCAGCTGTGGCTGATGGTGCAGCCGATGCGCAGCATGGTGCGGGAAGGCATCGGGCTCTTGCTCGATCAGATCCGCCATCCCGGAGAGCGGCCTTTCCGATCGGTCGTGCTGGAAGCGGAAATGAAAACCGGACAATCCATTGCGGATTTAAGAACGGGATTTCGCGCCTGAATGACCCGCCCGGTGGAAGGGGGGGAGAGGAAACATTTACCTTTGAAGTTAAACGTTTAATGCTAATCGATTAACCATTCAATACTTATTTTTCGATGGGGGAGAAAGGTATGCGTCGGAATCGCAAACGGTCCGTGGTGTTGCTGTGGATTTTGGCTGCCGCTTTGGTCTTGGCGGGGTGTTCGGGCGGCGGCGGAAGCGGCGGCGGAGAAGGCGCGCCCGGCGGAGAGAACGGCGGCGGGATGTCGGGGGAGCGTCCGTCCGGGAGCGAAGGGGAGACGGAGGCGGTGTCTCTCCGCATCTGGATTCAGTCCGTCAACCAGCCGGAGTTTTTCCAATGGGTCAAGCAGGAATTCGAAGCCAGCAACAAGGACATCAAGCTGAAAGTGGAAGCGCAGGCCGCCAATGCGCTGGGCGACGCCCTCGACGTCACCTTGGGCGGCAGTAACGCGCCGGACATCGCGGCGACCTGGGGCGGGCTCGTGGCGCCGAAGCTGTACCGCGGGAAACGCATCCTGCCGCTGGACGACGTGATCACGCCCGAGGTGGAAGCCAATTTGCTGGATGCCGCCGCTTACAACAAGCTGGACGGGGACGGCGTTTTCGTCTCCCTTCCGCTGGCCGGCTTCGCTTCCCCGGTGATTTTCTACAACAAGACGCAGTTCGACAAACTCGGACTGGGCATTCCGACGACGTACGACGAGCTGAAAGCGGTCGCGCAAAGCGTTCGCGCCGCGGGGAAGCAGCCGCTCATTGCGGGATTCAGCACATGGCCGCTGCCGCACTTCATGCAGGCGATTCACGCGCGCACCATGCCGGCGGAAGAGTTCGGCGCGCTGATCGGGCGTCCGAAAGACAAGAATCCGTACGACGCCGCAGGGTTTGCCGAAGGATTCCGGCTGCTGAAGCGGTATCAGGATGACGGCATTTTCGCCGACAATATTACCGGCTACGATGCCAACATGGCGCATATGGAGTTCATCGCCCAAAACGCGTTGATGCTGGCGGCGCCTTCCCTCGACCTGCTGACGCTGAACCAGTCGACTTCCTTCGAGATCGGCGCCTTCGTGCTTCCGCCGGGCGCGTCGGACGGCCCGCTCGTGAGCGGCGTGTACTCGGACGTGCTCGTCGTCGGCGCCAATACGAAATATCCGGAACAGGCGAAACGGCTGCTCCGATTTCTGCTTTCGCCCGAAGCGCAGGCGAAGCTGCTGGAATTCGACCTGCTGCCGGTGCTGAAGGACGTCGACATTTCGCAGGCCAACCCGGCGCTGTCCGAAGTGGTCGCCGCCATCAAGGCGAAAGGCGTCAGCGGTTTCTATCAAAACTACTCCACGACGGGCATCGATTTGCAGCTGCTGACCGCGGGAGGCGGTGTGCTGACGGGGAGCATGTCGCCGGAGGATGCCGCGAAACTGGTGGCGGATTACTATCAATCCAGCGAGCTGAGGTAAATTGGGGACTCGACGGAAACGGGGATGGATTCCGTACGTATACGTCGCGCCGGCGCTGATTTTCATGTTCGTCTTTGTGGGGATTCCCATCCTGCTGAGCGCATACATGAGCTTTTTCCGCATTGAATCGATCAACGCTCCCTTCGAATACGTCGGCTTGAGGAATTTCGCGGACGCCTTCCAGCGCCGCGATTTCCTCCCCGCGATGGGGCGCACCCTCATTCTGGGCGTGTTCAGCGTTGTGACGAATTTGGCCGCGGGCCTTGTGCTGGCCGCTATGCTCGTGAATCACAAATGGCTGAATTTTTACCGGTACATTTTCTTTGTACCGACCGTGGTGTCCGCCATTACCATGGGCCGGCTCTGGAGTCTGCTGCTGATTCCGAGCCCGTCGGGCATTATGAACTCCGTTCTCATGAATGTTTTCGGGCTGGACAAACCGATCAACTGGCTCGGCGATCCGTCGATCGCGCTGTACGTCGTCATGGGCCTCGGGCTGTTCGGCGTCGGCGGCGGCGTGACGTTGATCATTTTCACGACGGCGATGCAGAACATCCCGCAGGAACTGAAGGAAGCCGCGTCGATCGACGGCGTGAACGCCTGGCAGCGGTTCATCTACATGACGATTCCGATGATTTGGCCGGTGGTCTCGGCCTGGACCGTCCTGTCCATGATCGGAGCCTTCAAGACGTTCGAATTTATCTATGCGCTGACGGGAGGCGGCCCCGCGGGGGCGACGACGACGATCGCCATCTTGCTGTATGAAGGCGGCAAATGGAGCAACAACGGTTACGGCTACAACGCGGCGATGGGGCTGCTGCTCACCTTGATGATCACCGTGTTTACCTGCATTTATCTGTGGGCCGGCAGCCGCGGCCGCCGGGCGGAATCGGGGCAGGGGTCGCCGATGAGCAAAAGACGCGATTTATCCGAATACTGGAGAAGCCGCTGGTACAAAATCCCGCGGGAATTCTACCTGCTGACCAATCTGGTGCTGATGCTGTTTCCGCTGATCTTCATGTTCATCTCCGTCATGAAATCGAATGCGGAATTTTACGCCAATTCGCTGGCATGGCCGGCCCATCCGCTCGAAAACCTGCGGGAAAACCTGCGGATGGCCTGGACCGGCCGGGTCGGCGCCGTGCAGTTCACCGGTTTCGGCACCATGCTGTTCAACACCGTTTTCCTGACGGCGGCTTCTCTCGTTTTCATGCTGTTTTTCGCCCTCCTTGCCGGTTACGCCATGGGTACGAAAAAGTTCGGGGGCAAAACGGCGATTCTGATGATCATCCTGACCCTGCAGACCGTGCCGCTGTTCGGATACATCATTCCGATGCAGCTGTTCCTGGACAAGGCCGGACTGATCGACAGACTGTGGGGCGTCGTGCCGGTGTATGTCGCCGTTTCGCTGCCGTCGACGATTGTGCTGATGCAGGGGTTCTTCCAGTCCTTTCCGGCGGAGATTGAGGAAGCGGCGCTGATCGACGGCTGCGGCGAGGTGCGGAAGTTTTTCTTCATCGTGGCGCCGATGGCGAAGCCGGCGGTGGCGTCCATGGCCGTCATCAACTTTATGGGATACTGGAACGAGGTCGCCCTCGCGGGACTGATGCTGAATTCGGAGCATCTGCGCACCATCAACCTCGGCGTGCTGCTGATGAACTCGCAATCCGGCGTGAGCAATTACGGCTACGTGTTTGGCGTGCTCGCGCTTTCGGCGGTGCCGAATTTGCTGTTCTTCACCTTGTTCCAAAGACACATTGTGGAAGGCATTCAAGTCGGCTCGTTAAAAGGGTGATGCTCCGGCCGCGTCATCCTTGCCGCCTCGTCCGAAAGCGCAAGGATGACGCGGCGGACGCAAGGCGCGGCGGCGCGGTACGGCTGACGGCATCCGTCCCGGCCGCGCCGGAAGCGGCGGGAGCCGCGCTTGGCTATTTCCGTACAAAAAGGAGGCCGCACCGGTGGCAAATCGTAAAAGACATGTTCTGTTGTTCTTGGTCGGATTGATGTGCCTAGCGGCCGTGCTGCCCGGCTGCCAGCTCGGCTCCGGGCAGGCGCCCGAACCCGAAACGAACGAGGAGGCGGAGGATCCGCTGATGGCGTATGAAATGATCGAGCGGGAACCGGCAAGGCCCGCCTACGGTTTTGATTATTCGGACATCCGGAACGTGCTGCCCCGGCCGCAGCAGGAGACGTCCAAGGTCATCCAGTGGATCGATATGGACGCGCAGCCCCTGTCCGAGCTGATGATGATCACGACGCTGCAGGGGAACGTCAACCGCGTGCAGCCCTCCATGTACGTCATCCGCGACGAAATCGTCGAGGGGCCGGCCGGTTTCAACGCGTCCCGCTTCTGGTTCGAGAAGCTCGACGAACAGTACACGGGCGCGGACAAGTTTGAAAAGGTCGAGTACACCGATCCGTATCAGATGGTCGTGGACAACAAGGACAAGTTCAAAGGGGCGATCATCTACCACGAGCGGCTGACGGACGCCGCCATGGCGAGCCGCGGCAGATACCGGGAACGGTACGGGGACATCGCCCTCCTGAACCTGACCCTGATGCTGTGCGCGTATCACGAGGCCATCGCCCTGAACCGGATGCAGTATACGATTCTCAAGGAAGATTACGGGCTGGAGCTGGAAATTCTGGGCGACACCACAAAGTTCATGGAGAAGAACGAGGACGGCAGCTTTTCCGACGAACGGGGCAGCCGGGAAGTGTGGGACCGGGTGTACCGGTACGCCCTCGACAAGCTGGCGGACGGGTTGACGGACAAGGCGATCGCCCATAATCCCGGATTTCAGGCCGCCCAGTTCGATTACATCGTCGCCAACAAGATTTTCACGTACAACCGCATCTTCGGGGACGAGGCGACGGAACAGGAGCGGGAGATGGAACTGTCCATCCTCAGCGTCAGCAAGCCGAACACACCGATTTTCGGCGTCTGGTATCTGCAGGAGGACGAAGGGAACTTCGCCCCGCTCATCACGCAGAAATACAAATATTTCGTGGTCACCTACGAAACGTTCAATCTGTCGTGGACCTCGGGGCTGCCGTACGAGCCGTTCACGGTGGAGGAACCGGAGATCGAGCTGGATCCGACGAAGAAGTATGTCTCGTTCAGCTTTACGGAAGGCGACAACATTTCCTATCTCACCATGCGGATGCCGCTCCAGTTCGAGAGCGCCCGGCGCGGGGAAGTTCCGGTCGGGTGGTCGCTGACGCCGACGGTGTGGGACCTGGCTCCCAACGTCGTCCGGTATCTGAAGCAAAACTGGGCGGAAGGCGACGGGCTGGTCATGGCCGAAGGGTACGTCTACTTTACCCCGCCCGAGGAGTCGCGGGACGGGTTCTTCGCCCTGCAAGATGCGTATTTCGCGCGCACCGGCAGCGGCGCCATGAGGATGCTGCTTCCGGATCCTGCCGATCCGCTGCCTTACGCCGAAAAGATGAGCCGTCTCGACTCCCTGTGGCTCGGCTATCTGGATACGAACAACGACAACTACAACAACGATTCGTCCCATTTCCTGTTCCGGGATCGTCCGGTGTTCGTGCATTACAACGGCAACCTCGCGGCGAATTTGGCGCAGGCGGACGGTTCGGCGCCGGCGTTCTACGCGGTGACGCTGTACGGCTGGAACGCCGACCCGGGCACCGCCGCAAACATCATGGAAAGCCTCGGGGACGAATTCGTGGCCGTGACGCCGAAGCAGCTCGCGCAGCTTTACAGGCAGTATTACGCCTCGCGGTTCAAGGACATCACGCAGGCCGCATTTTCCGCCGGCATGACCCGCGAGGAAATGGGCTTTCTGTACCGCGCCAGCAACTACACCCACTACAGCCGGCAGGACGGCTCGCGGTACGCGGACGGAAACAACGAGTTTGTGTACAGGTTCGATCTGGCGGACGGGGTGAGCGCCGCCAAGCTGTACCTGGCGATATCGGGCAACGCCCGGATCGAGGTGTCGGCGGACGACCGCATCTGGTATGTGCTTGATCGCCGGCGGATGGAGGAGATCACGATCGTCTCCTACGATCTCACGCCGTTCCTTCAGCTGGGCAAGACCCTGTACGTGCGTTTTGCGGACGCGACGCCGGAAAACGACAACGGCGCCGTGCTCTACCGGCTGCATCTTTCGACGGATCTGGCCCGCTTCGAATCCGTCGAGATCGACGCGGAGTTTGACGCCCCCTGGCGCGTCGAATCCGAGGCGGCGTCCGGCGGCTCGGCCGGGGAAGGCGTCGTCTACCGGATCCCGCTGGCGGACACCTTCCGATCCGGCGATCTGGCCGTTGCCGCCGAAGGAGACGTGCGCGCGTACGTGTCCGCCGGCGGTGGACAAGAAACGGAAATTCCGCTGGTGAAAGTAAACGGCACGCATTACGGGAAATTGGACGGAATCGGCGGCACGGTGCATCTGAGGATCGCCGGCGGAACGGCGCGGAAAGTGAAGCTGTCCCCGACGCCCGATCCCGTGGCCGAGCTCAGCTTCAGCCCGGTGGCCAATAATCAGACGGAACAGTATCTGATCAGCCTCGACCCGTCGAAGACCGTCGAGGCGGGGCTGAACTCCTCGCGGGAGGTGACGGACGGCGCCGCCATGGTGTTCCGCTTCGCAACGAGGGAAGACGTCGGCGAAGCGAAGCTGGACCTTCGCCTCGGGGGGATGTACGCCATTTCCGTTTCGAACGACGGGGCCCATTACACCAAGCTGGCCCGGATTCAGGAAGGCGACGATTTGGCGGAGCGGGCCGCCGTCGACATTACGCCGTACGCGGCGGGCGGAAAGACCGTCTATGTGAAGATCGAAACGTCCACATCCCTCGCCGGCAAGAGTGCCAAGCTGTACAAACTCCGGCTGCTGACGGACCGCACGTCGGAGACGCTGCTCGCCAAGGTCGAGCGGGAGCGCGAACCGGACGCCGTCATCCGGCCCGACAGCGAGGCGGAGCTGAAGCTCCTCGATGAGAACCGAAGCCGCGGCTACTTCCTGTACAACAACGAGGCGCGGGCCTTGACGCCGAATCCGGACGCGGAAATCGTCTACCGGTTGGATGTGTCCGGCACGGGGCTGTTCGACGCGCTCGGCCTTCCCGCGGCGAAGATCAGCCGCCTGCGCGTCGCGTTCGATATCGGCAACGCGTACAAGATCAGCATCTCGAAGGACGGCGTCACGTGGACGGAATTTACCGACACGAGCGACGAGACGATTCAGTCCGCGTCGAACCGCAAGGATCTGCACATCCCTCTCACCGAGTTTCTCGGCGGGGAGGCCGTATACGTGAAGATTTCGCACTCGAGCGTCTACAGGGCCGGCCTCACCCACGACGGTCTGTGGTGGAGCATGAAATTTTACATCAACTGATCAATGAAATTTATTGAACGGAGTGGAGACGTATTGTCGGTTATTTACACGAAGGACTGGAACCACATCGATTCCCGGCCGCTGCCGGACTGGTTCGACAAGGCCAAGCTGGGCATTTTCATCCATTGGGGCATTTATTCCGTCCCCGCCTATGCGCCCAGACGTTCGGAAGTGGAGCGGACCGGGCTCGCGTACGCCGAATGGTACGGCTGGCAAATCAAGCAGAAGTATCCGCCCTATTACGACTTTCACAAGCGCATTTACGGCGAGAACGTGCGGTATGAAGATTTCGCCTATCAGTGGAAGGCGGAGCTGTTTGATCCCGACCAATGGGCGAAGCTGTTCCGCCGCGCGGGGGCGCGGTACGTCACGCTGGTATCCAAGCATCACGACGGCTTCTGCCTCTGGCCGAGCAGGTACAGCTGGAACTGGAACAGCGTCGACATCGGTCCGCACCGGGATCTCGTCGGCGAGCTGCTCGACGCCGTGGAAAGGCACGGAATGAAAAGGGGGCTTTATTACAGCTTGCTGGAATGGAGCCATCCGGTCATGCAGGTGCCCGATCCGGCGAAGGCGGACATCGCGTCCTACGCCCGGGAAAAGATGATCCCGCAGCTGAAGGAACTGGTGGAAGCGTATCGTCCGAGCGTGCTGTTTGCGGACGGCGAGTGGTCGTACCCGAGCGAGCAGTGGCACAGCCTGGACTTCGTCACGTGGCTGTACAACGAATCGTCCGTGCGGGACGAGATTGTGATCAACGACCGCTGGGGCAGCGACACGCGGGGCTTGCACGGCGGGTACCTCACGAGCGAATACGGGGAAGTGAACAGCCCGTACATCGACGAGGAAGGCGCGCGGAACAACATGCGGCGGCGGAAGTGGGAGGAGAACCGCAGCATCGGAAACAGTTTCGGCTACAACCGCAACGAGGCCGTTGAGGACTACTTGACGGAAAAGGAACTGATCCACCTGCTGGCCGATGTGGTGAGCCGCGGCGGCAACCTGCTGCTGAACGTGGGGCCCCGCGCCGACGGCACCATTCCGCTGCTGGTGCAGGAGCGGCTCGTGCAGCTCGGCGAATGGCTGGACGTCAACGGCGACGCGATTTACGGGAGCCGCCCGGCCGACGTCTGCCGCCTGCCCGCCGATGTTTTCGCCACCGAGCGGGACGGCAAGCTGTATATTATGTTCAAGAAGTATCCGAAGGAGGAGGTCCGCATCGAGCATCCGCTCATTTGCGAATCGTCGTCGGTGCGGCTGCTCGGCAGCGACGCTCCGGTGGCCTGCGGCCCGGCGCCGGGCGAAATCCGCTTCTCGGCACCCCGCCTTACGGTGGACGAGATGCCCT
>Ga0181858_1001346_pt1 | contig 11862 bp, 14 predicted proteins | sample NewIslPassag4_SG_FD_130749 | JGI IMG/M metagenome (GOLD analysis project Ga0181858, IMG submission 130749) | Feedstock adapted compost microbial communities from Newby Island compost facility, Milpitas, CA, USA - Passage 4_SG | ecosystem: Engineered > Solid waste > Feedstock > Composting ...
CTGCGCTTGCAGCGCTGTCGTCACCTACGGCCACCTGCTCCGCCGCATGCGCGAAGGCGAGTTGAAACGTATCCTGGTCATCGCCACCGGCGCGCTGCTTTCGCCGCTTTCTTACCAGCAAGGCGAATCCATTCCCTGCATCGCCCATGCCGTTGCCATTGAGGCCAATCCGGAAGCCGGGGAGGGCGCTTGAGAGCATGCCTGCTTGGGTGGAAATCATTTTGCGCTCCCTGGGCGCCCTTGCCGCGCTGCTCGTGTTTACCCGCATCTTGGGCAAGAAGCAAATTTCCCAGCTCACTTACTTCGAATATATCGTGGGCATCACGCTGGGCGGCCTTGCCGGCGTCATTTCGACGGACGTGGAAGCCCACTATCCGCTCGGGCTGCTCGCGATGTTCGTCTGGTTCATCGTTCCTCTGGGCCTGAGCTTCCTGGCGCTGAAAAGCATCCGTCTGCGCCGGTGGATGGAGGGCACAAGCAGGGTCGTCATCCAGGATGGCAAAGTGCTGGAGGGCAATCTGCGCAAAGAGCGCATGACCGCCGAAGAGCTGATGGAGCATCTTCGCGTGCGGGATGTGTTCCGGATCGCCGACGTGGAAATGGCCATGCTGGAATCCACCGGCGAGCTCAGCGTACTGCGCAAACGCGACAAGCAGACCGTCACCCCCAGCGACCTCGGCATGAAGCTGCCGCGGGAGCAAGAGCCGAAAATGGTGATCATCGACGGCAAAATTATGGATGAGCCGCTGGCGAACATGGGCTTGAGCCGGGAATGGCTTAAGGAGGAGCTGGCAAAAGCGGGCGTGACGGCGGAAAACGTGTTTCTCGCCCAGGTTGACGCCTATCGGCAGCTTTATGTGGATTTGTATGATGACAAAATCGAAACGAAACTGCCCCAGACCAAAAGCCTGCTCTATACGTCCCTAAAAAAAATCCAGGCGGATCTCGAGCTGTTTGCCCTCTCCACCCGCGATTCCGCAGCCAAGACCATGTACAACGACAACGCAAAAAAATTGGAGCGGATTATCCGGGAACTGAAGCCGGCGCTGGGGGGTTAAAGCCCCGCCGGTTCGGTTCCCGTTCCATTGTTTGCACTCAACGTTAGCATATCAAGATTCGTCTTGATAGAATGGATATCGGCAGGCGGCGCGCATGCCGCCCGAATTAACGCTGAATTGGGAGTTATACATAATGAAACTGGTATCCTGGAACGTCAACGGGCTGAGGGCCTGTGTGAAGAAAGGCTTTCTCGATTATTTCCGGGAAGCGGATGCGGATATTTTCTGCTTGCAGGAAACGAAGCTTCAGGAGGGGCGGCGGGAGCTGGATCTTGGCGGGGAATATGAACAGTTCTGGAACTGCGCGGAAAAGAAAGGCTACTCCGGCACCGCCGTGTTTACAAAACTGAAACCCCTTTCCGCAAGGTACGGCATCGAAGAGGACAAGGAACCGGAAGGGCGGATTATTACGCTCGAATTTGAAAGTTTTTTTCTGGTCACCTCTTATACGCCCAATGCCAAACGGGACCTTTCCCGCCTCGGTTACCGTCTGGAGTGGGAGGACCGTTTCCGCCATTATCTTGTGGAACTGGACGCACAAAAACCGGTGATCGTCTGCGGCGACCTGAACGTGGCGCACCGGGAGATCGACATCAAGAACGCCAAGTCCAACCGCGGCAACTCCGGCTTCACCGATGAGGAACGGGAGAAGTTCACCCGCTTGCTGGAAGCGGGCTTCGTCGACACGTTTCGCTATTTCTACCCGGACCGAACCGACGCCTACACCTGGTGGTCCAACATGCCCGGCGTGCGGGAGCGGAACATCGGCTGGCGAATCGATTATTTTCTCGTGTCGGAGCGGCTCAAGCCTTATCTTGTGGATGCCCGCATCGACGCGCATGTGCTGGGCAGCGACCACTGCCCGATTGTGCTGGAGATGAAACCTTTGCAATACTTGCAGCATTTGAATACTCTTCAATTTGTCGAAAGTCGTATTTTTCGTTAAATTTCGTTAATTTTTTTTGCTACCAACCCCTGCTTTGTGGTGTTTATTCTCATGGAAAACCAAAAATATAAAATAGGGGTTGATGGCAAATGAAAGTTTTGAAAGCGTTTTTGGCAATCATGATGGTCTCGATTGCGCTTCTGGCAGGTTCGGTTTCCGCGAAACAACCGACTCCTGGCGAGCCAATCGGAGGCGGCCCTGGCGATATTGTCACGCCGCAGGGATACTTTGATCCGAATTTTCTTTATCTGGAACAAGGTTCCAACAGCATCAAAGATAACGGCAATCGAACGATTACAATCGGCGTTTCCACTTGGGCAACACAAACCGTTCAAGTTATTGGAGCCACTATCTTTTTTGATCGTTGGAACGGAAGCTCCTGGGTTGAACTGAATGCCGTACCGTTATATCAAAACAATCTGAAATACTTCTATGCCGACGCAACATTCACTGCCACATCCGGTTATTATTATAGAGCGAGAACAGTCCATTGGGTATCCCATAACGGTGTTTACGAACAAGGTGTGCGAGTAACCCCGGCAATATTGTGCAGTTAAGAATGAAATGAATACCCTCAACGCAAAGAGCCGATTTAACGATCGGCTCTTTCATTTCTGCATGCATCTGACTGCCTCATGAAATTCCGCCGGCAATTTTGATCAATTCTTCGGTTGATATTGAACCGGAAATGGAAATCACAAGGGGCCACCGCATTAAATCCAGACTTGATCTTCCCTTGCTATCAGTAAACAGATAGGCTTTTTTGCCGTTGATTTCAAGTTCTTCGTATTTTCCTTCAGCTTTCTCCGAACCTGTTGAAACCAGTTCTTTATCGTCCACTGTCTGAATTTCAATTTGGTAGGAAGAATTTTCCAATTCAGAATTATAAATCAAAATGGCTTGATTCGCCTGCTGCGTTCCTTTTGAGACAAGAACAACCTGAAAAAGTTTATACGAATCCGGCACATAGCCGATTTCCGGGGCGGGAATAGCCAGGTGGCGCTTGGCCTCCTCCCAGGAAGAATAACTGATTTGCTCAGAAAATTGATTCGTAACTAATTGCCCATCCATTTCAGGCGGTGCATCGGTTTTGGCGTTTTTCTCATTCCCGCTGCGATGGCCAAACACAAAAGACACCACATCCGATTGCAGATCTTTCACCGCGGCCACCAGCGGGTTGAACGCGTTCGACACCGCAGGCGAGCTGAAAATCAAAGCGCCCAGCAAGAATGATGCCGCCATGGCGGAATAGGATACCCATCGGTTCGGCGACCGTGTTTTAGTGCGCCGGAATTGGTCCTCGATTCTGGCCCAGGAGAGATCCGGATCCGGAGAGGGCATTTTTTTGGCCGCGTCTTCCAGCGCCAAATCAAACAGGCGGTCGAACTCTTCCTTTTTCATTTTGGATCCCCCCACTCCTTCAAAAATCGTTTCTTGATGGCGTCCCTTGCGCGGTGCAGCTTCGTTTTGACCATTTCCTCGTCGATATCCAGCATCTCGGCCATTTCCTTGTAAGACAGTCCACGTTTCCACCTTAGTTCGACCAGAATCCGGTAATCCGGCTTCAAGTCCAGCAAATATCGGGAGACCGCTTCGGAGATGGCTTTCAGTTCGACTTCCGTTTCCACCGTTTCCGCATCCGTGGCAAGATCCAGGCCTTCCTGGATAAACACGTCCTCCATAACCACTTGGCTATGCTTCTTCTGGTGTCTCCTTATGTAGTTTAAAGCGGCATTGCGGACCACGACCCTGATCCAGCCCCGGATTTGCGCTATGTTTTCGAACTGCGGGAATTTTTTCACCACTTGCAGAAAAGTTTCCTGAATGATGTCTTCCGCCGCCCCGTGGTCTTTCACAATATATAAGATTTGCGGATAAACCATTTTATAGAATTCCTGATATATATTTCGCTGAACGGCAAAGTCCAGCTCCGCAAAATTGGCAGACGACAAGAGCATCAACGAGGTTTCCATCCCCCATAAGCCCCCGTTCCCATATATCATCCTGTTCAATATCTTCTTCTATTATGCCATTATATACCGCGTAAGGCAGTCGAAATATAATGAAAACCGCAGAAAAAAATTGAACAGTGTAGAAACGGCGGCTTAAAGGAGCGATACGCAAAATCAACCTTTCCCAAATCTCAACTCCACGAACTGATCACCAGGCCAAAACAGGCCGCATTCACGAGAAACGTCACGCCGGCGGCGACCAGAACGCCCTGAAGAAGTTTCTTTTTCCCCTTCAGCGCGGCATAGATGATGAGAGGCGTAACATACGCAAGCTGCGCGAGCCCGATGAGGGCATATCCGATCGGATACAACAGCCATACCAGGTGCAAGGCCGCGGTCAGCAGGATGCCCAGCCAAAACTGTTTCAACGCCGTCACCTCCCGGCGCGCCGGGTACGGATGTCTTCAAGACGCGCTTCTTGTCCGTTCCGGTAAAACAGGTTGTACGTGTCAAACGGAATGATCCGGCCGTCCGGGTGGGCGATGTGGACGCACGATTTTTTGACCGAGCGCAGATCGATGTTGTACGCATCCAGAAACTGCATGATAATGACCCGGAACACGTTGTCATAGCGGATCGACTCCGGCAGCGCCACCTGCGGCAGGCAACACAGCAAATCCCGCAGCGACAAAGCCGAAGAGTCTGGCGAGTGGTTCAACGAAAACGTCTTGAAAATCATGCTGCGCAGCTCTTCGTCCTGCTCGAACACGATGGTGTTGCGCCCGCCCTCGAGCAAAATGTTCGGATCGATCATGCCCGTGAGCGGCGTGACAGAACCGCCCAGCTTGAGCGCGTACCCCATGGCCAAACAGTCCGGGTGGCAAGGCACGGGGATGATATCCGCATCGCCGAACACGCCGGACTGCTCGATGATCCTTTGCCGGACTTCGCTCAGCGTCAGGCGGTCCACCGCCGGATCATAGTCTTGCAGCCGACCCGCCGCCTGAATCGGCTGGAACGTCACGCCCCTGACGCAGCGCTGCTCCAGCGCGTACCGGATAATGGAGCCGATTTCGTGATCGTTGAGCCCTTTTTTGAGCGTTACCACCAGCGTCGTGGAGATGTTGTATTCGTTCAAGTGCTCGATCGCCTGCCGGCGCACCTCCCGCAAATCCGCGCCGCGAAGCTCCCGCAGCGCCCGCTCCTCGAAGCTGTCAAACTGCAGGTAGATTTCAAAGCCCGGCATATAGGAAGCCAGCCGCTCCACAAACGCCTTGTCCTGCGCGATCTTCAGCCCGTTGGTGTTGACCATCAGATGCCGGATGGGCTTCGTGCGGGCAAGATCGAGGATTTCGAAAAACTGCGGATGGATCGTCGGCTCGCCGCCGCTGATCTGCACGATGTCGGGGTTTTTCTCGTTTCGGACTATTGAATCCAGCATCGCCTCGATTTCTTCCAATGAGCGCAAACGCCCCTTTTGCGGCGAGGCGTCCGCGTAGCAGACCGGGCACGCCAGGTTACATCGCTCCGTCACTTCCACGAGCGTCAGGCAGCTATGCTGCTCATGATCCGGGCAGAGGCCGCAATCATACGGGCAGCCGTATCGGATCGGCGTGTTGAAGCGATGCGGCATGTCCGACGGCTTGATGAACTCCCGCGTCCGCTTGTAGTACTCGATGTCCGTGGAAATCAGCACTTTCTCGCGGCCGTGGGTGACGCAATGCTTGACCAGATAGACGCAGCCGTTTTCGAAGATGATTTTGGCATCCACCCGCTCCAGGCATTGGGAGCAGAGGCTGACGGTCCAGTCATAGTAAAGGTACGGGCGAGTGGGCATGGGCTTTCCTCCTAAGCTTTCGGATCAGCAGCACGTAATAGATAATACCGAGGATGCAGGCTATCTGAACGTTGTTGAAAATCCAGTACGGATGGGGCGTCGGCTTTAAAAAATCGATGAGCAGGCGAAACGACAGATATCCCAGCATGAAAAGCTGAAACAGAAACCCTTCCCACGGCATGGCTCCCTTGCGTCTGATCAGGCCGATCACGATCCCCAGGAGAATCAGAAACGCGATCTCATAAAGCTGGGAGGGATGCCTGAGCACGCCATCGCCAAAATCGACGCCCGTGAACCAAGTCGTCTCGACCCCATGGGTGCGGTCGGACAGGCCCGTGAGAAAACAGCCGACCCTGCCGATGCACATGCCCACGATGAGCGGTAGCACAAAGTCATCGCCCGTGGAGCGCGTCCAGCCGATAAGCTTCTTGGTCAGCTCCACGCCGATCAGGCCGCCGAGCAGCCCGCCGACGATGGTTTTGCCCGCCATCAGAAACGGAATGTCCCCAAGATGCGCCAGCGTATGCAGCGGATCTTCCAACCAGTAAAGTATTTTGGAACCCAGGGCCGCGCCGATGATGGCTCCCACGATCACCCACAGCGCTTTGTCCAATGGCAGGCGGTCTTTGGACCGCGTATGCAAGTAGACCCGAAAGCCGATGAAATACGCAAGGGTTTCAAACAGCGGGTGGGGATGGATTTTGAAACTGCCGATATGAATGTAAACCGGAAAATCCATGGCCCACCTCGTTTGCGCGCCAAAATTTTTCAAGCCAATTTTAAGCCTCAGCGAATCGTCAGCCGCCCGGAAACGGAATCATTTCGCCGTGACCTGGGTAATCGAATTGTTTTCCTGATCCAGCATATAGATTTGCCCATCCTGGCCCACATACGCCCGGCCTTTGACGGCATCGGTCAGCTTCCTGGCGTTCAATCGTGTGTCCATGATGTAGATGCCGTCCTTTTCGCTGGCCTGTCCCTCAAGCGCGCGCACGTTGGAGGCCGTGAAAGTCGCCACCCCCTGATCGCTCACATCCAGCAGATCCACATTCAGCACGTCCAATTGCTTGTTGATGAGCATCGACGTGCCGTCCGGGCGAATCAGCGCCAGCAGCCCTTGCGCTTCTTGATAATTTCTCGCCGTCACGTATTCCGGCAATATCGCCGGTTTGGACAGCCAGTAGCTGCCGTCAGGGTTGCGGTAAAACTGCTGCGGAAACACGGAGAAGCCCTCGATTATGCCGATTCCGTCCTTATGCAGGACGAACACGTGCGCTTCATGCGGCGTATAGGGCGCCGGTATGTGCATCATATAATAAACGCTTACCTGGAGCAAAGAGAGATTTTCATCCAGATGGATCTTTTTCCCGTAATAGACCATTCCGGTTTCATTTTCCCGCTCCGGATTCTGCCGAACAAATGCGTCCACCGCCTCCTGATACGGCGCAAGGGAAAGAAGCTTCTTGCCGAGGTAAAACAGCATGCCTTCCCGCTCCTCCAGGCTGGCCGTCGCATCCTCTCCCGCGGGAAGCGCATGGGCCTCGGCCTCTTCGTTCAGCCGCTCAAACAACGCTTGCGCTTCGCTTTCGCCCAGCAAAGCGATGCGGCCGTCCGGCTTTTTGCTGATTTTGTAAACTCCCTGATTGCCCCGGACATAGAACGCATCGGCATCGTCGCTCACAATTTCATACAGCGCCGGTATCATGCCGCTTGTGATCCTGTAGCCGGTTTTGGCGTTCCACTCCGTCTCCCAGCCGAAAACATCATGGGTAAACCGCCAGGTCATCGGAAAATAGGTGATGTCCCGGAACACCAAAAGCGGATAGGGTTCTTTGCTGTTGTCGATCTGAACCCCGTTGACGGTGACGGGGAACGTGGCGACGGTTGCCTTGTAGCTTTTCGTCAGGCTGTTGTTTCCGGTGGTGTAATCTTTCCATGGCATCGCCGGCCATCCGGATTGGATGGAAAGGCCGGTTATCGGATCCCACCGGACGTCGAGGCCGAGCGCCTTGCCGTATTCCGTCGTCATCGGCAGATAGGTAATGTTCTTGTACAGCAAGGGCGGATAGGGCGAGCGGGCGCCGTCAATCTGTTTTCCGTTGAGCACCACGGGAAATTGGGGAATCGTGACCTTGACCTGGGCGGCCGCGAAGGCCGGCTGCGGCAGGCCGATCAGCAGCAGACAAAGTGCGGCCAAACCGGCTGCGGCTTGTCTCCACTTTTTCATTTTCATCTTTTTCACCTTACATCGCTGCCGTCTGAGATGTCCCTTTTTTTGCCTTTCATGAAAATAAACGAAAAATAATGGCGTTGGTTGCAAAAGAAGTGTTGACTTTGACGTAACGTAAAGGTGTATCGTGAAGGTGTCAGGAGGTGAGGCGCATGGAATACACGATTCAAAAACTGAGCCGCATGGCGGGTGTCAGCACCCGGACCCTCCGGTACTACGACGAAATCGGTCTTCTGAAGCCGGCCAGAACGACCGAGTCCGGATACCGGATCTACGGGCCGGCGGAAGTGGATCGGCTCCAGCAAATTATGTTTTACCGGGAACTCGGCGTCAGCCTGGACAAAATCGGCCAGATCCTCGCCGACCCCCGCTTTGACACATTGGCGGCCTTGAAAGAACATCGCCGTCAGCTCCTGGAGCAAAAAAACCGGCTGGATCTTCTGATCCGCAACGTGGAGCGGACGATCCGGGCCCATGAAAGGAGAATTCCATTGCCTGACGATTTGAAATTTGAAGGCTTCAAGCGGCAATTATTAATTGAAGAAAACGAACGCAAATACGGCAAGGAAGCCAGGGCGAAGTACGGGGACGAAGCGGTAAACCGGTCCAACGAGAAGCTGATGAACATGACCCGAGAGCAGCATGAAGAGCTCACCCGACTCGAACGGGAACTGAAAAGCGTGCTGGCCGAGGCGATCAAAACGAAGGACCCGGCCGGGCCGCTGGCGCAAAAAGCGGCGGAACTGCACAAAAAATGGCTCATGTTCTTTTGGGACAACTACAGCAAGGAAGCCCACGCCGGGCTCGCCCAAATGTACGTGGACGATGAGCGTTTCCGGGCGTATTACGACGCCGAACAGCCCGGCACCGCCGCGTTTTTGCGCGACGCCATCCGGATTTACACGGGCGTGCAGCTCACATGACGCGGTGGACGATGAGCGCTTCTGAGCGTACTACAACACCAATCAGCCCGGCACCGCCGAGTTTTCAGCGCGCAGCCATCCGGATTTGCACGGGCCTGCTGTCCAACTGACACAAAGGGTCTATGCCAATAGACCAGGGAGTCACGCTGTCTTTCTCCGCCTTTTTCACCGGACTCCCCGGTTTTTTACATAAACCCGGATGCAGGCCGACGTCTCATTACGGGCAGGCCAGCAAACCACACAATATGGGGATTGGCCGACAGAACCTGTCATCCTTTGAACAAAGCTTTGGCAAACGAAAAGCTTTTTTATCTTTTATTCAGCCCAATTTTCGCCGATCGGCCGAATATGGAGCATTTTTGCCTCAGATTTGGCCACGTCTCAAAAAAGCTCGTCAAATGTAAGATATTTTTGCCTTACATTGCCCCAATATCCGCTGAAGCGCCAAAATATAAGGCATTTTTGCATTAGAATTGTTGCCCGTCGGTCCCAAAATCGATCCTTTGGGGCAGATTTTTATGTCCCGGCCCCTTCCGCTTGTCAGAACGAAATCAAAGTGATATCATTTAAGTATCAAATAGATACAAGGAGTGACCGCCATGAAAGAAAGAATCGCCTGGCACGTGAATGGCTTCGGGGTATTCCTGCTTTCGCTGCTGATGACGGCAGGAGCCATTGTTTGTTTCGCTTATGGCGCTCCAAAATCAAACAGCCTGCTCATCATCCTCGGGATTGTGCTGATTTTCCTTGTGCTGATCGCGCTCACTTCGATGACCATCGTTCAGCCGAACGAAGCCAAGGTGCTGACGTTTTTCGGCAAATATATGGGAACCGTGCGGGAAAGCGGTCTGTGGCTGGTATTGCCGCTGACGGGGAAGGCCAAATTGTCGGTCCGGGTTCGCAACTTCAACAGCCAGAAGCTGAAAGTCAACGATGCCGAGGGCAACCCCATCGAAATCGCGGCCGTCATCGTGTTCCGCGTGGTGGATACCGCCAAAGCCAAATTCGATGTGGACAACTATGAAACATTCGTGGAAATCCAGAGCGAAACGGCAATCCGCCACATCGCGGCGCAATATCCTTACGACAACTTCACGGACAACGAGCGCCATTCGCTGCGCGCCAATGCGGATGAAGTGTCGGCGGAACTGATGAAAGAGCTGCAAGAGCGCCTTGCGCCGGCGGGGGTTGAAGTGCTGGAAACGCGCCTCACCCACCTGGCCTATGCCCCCGAGATTGCTAACGCAATGCTGCAGCGTCAGCAGGCGTCCGCCATCGTTTCCGCACGCAAAATCATCGTGGAAGGTGCCGTGAGCATGGTGGATATGGCGCTGCAACGTTTGGCGGAAAAAGGGATCGACCTCGACAGCGAGCGCCGGGCGGCGATGGTGAACAACCTGATGGTGTCCATCGTGTCCGACAAAGCGGCCACTCCGGTCATCAACACCGGCACCTTGTACTAAGAGCTTAAACCATGGCGAAAGAAAAGAAAGCTTTCCCGCTCCGGCTCGATCCCGAACTCTACAAGGCCCTGGAAAAATGGGCGGCCGACGAGCTGCGCAGCGTGAACGCCCATATCGAATTTCTGCTGCGCGAAGCGCTGAAAAAAGCCGGCCGCCTGAACAAAACGCAAGAGTAAATGTTTGGCTGCTTTCGGGCAGCCTTTTTCATTTTCCGTTAATGGCCTGGCGCCTTGTCCCATGCGATCTGAGCCGCCGCCGCCTCACAAGCGGGCAAGGGGAGACTTGGCGTCTCCCCTTGCTTTCATTTTTTCGGCCAGGCGGCCTCGAGCTGAATGCCGTTGTTGTCGACGAAAACAAAATCGCGGATGCTTCCCTGGTCATAGATCTCCGTCATCGGAACGCCATGGCTTTCAAGCCTGCGGCGCAAAACCATGGCTTCCTCTTCGGAAGGCAGCGAGAAGGCGATGTGCTGCAGCGCGCCGGGCACAAACTGAAAGAACGCCGCAGCCTCGCGGTTTTCCGCCAGCTGCCGGATGGCCTCCGCGCTGGAAGGAATTTGCGCATCCGCATATTCGAAAAAGTGCAGCCCCCAAGCGTCCGTGTCCCCCGGCTTAATGAAGCAGTGCCGGCCCCTTTTGGCCGTCGCCGGGTAAACCGGACCCGCCCGCATGCCCATCACCTACTCATAGAAAGCGATGGTCGCATCCAGATCCGCCGTCACCAGCGCGATATGGTGAAATCCCCGCCAATTCGTTTTTTCCATTGGTCACAGCACCTCTCCTTAATAAATTAGAATTCTAACTATACGGACACAAAAAGGTTACGGCCGCCGCTCGAAAACGCCGGCCAGCTTGATCAGCAATTTCCGCAGCGTTGCAAACTCTTCTTCCGTCAGAGCGGCCTTCACCCGCTCTTCAACCAGGGAGGCAAAATGTTCGGTTTCTTCGGCCAGCTTCCGCCCCTTCTCCGTCAGATACAGCAGCTTGGACCGGCCGTCTTCCGGATTGTCCTTGCGCATGATATAGCCCTTGTTCGCCATGCCGTTGAGCAGGCTTGTGACGCTGGGCCGTTCGATCATGAGGATCGGCTCCAACTGGGAAGGCGTAATCCCGGGAAAGTGGCGGATTACGGCAAGCACGCTCCATTGGGCGTGGGTCAGCCCCACGGGCCGCAAGAGTTCCTCCATCTCGCGGCGCAGCGCAAGATAACCGATTTTCATCAGCCTTCCAATGGGCCCGTTGTCCCACTGCCACGTTTCGTTCCGGTTGACCATGACCGGATGCGACCCCCTGCATTTTTTAATTAGAATTCTAATTATATAATGCGGCGGTCATGACCATTTGTCAACAGACAAAAATCGAGTAGGAGGGGGCGGCAAGCCCCCGTCCTCTCACACCACCTAGCATGCGGGTCCGCACTAGGCGGTTCCAACAGGTTGACGAAGTTCCAAATA
>Ga0181858_1001347_pt1 | contig 11859 bp, 9 predicted proteins | sample NewIslPassag4_SG_FD_130749 | JGI IMG/M metagenome (GOLD analysis project Ga0181858, IMG submission 130749) | Feedstock adapted compost microbial communities from Newby Island compost facility, Milpitas, CA, USA - Passage 4_SG | ecosystem: Engineered > Solid waste > Feedstock > Composting ...
ACAGCGGACCGAACCGCCTGTTATCATGTTAGTAAACGACAGGGTGAAGCGGGTGAAGCGCGTGAATGTCCGTCATGGGCTGTGGCTGATCGTTCTGTTGGCGCTGTCCGCCATGCTGCTTGTTCCCTGGCTGACGGAGCCGCCCGCGCAAAAATCCGCCGGCCGGCCGGCCGAGGAAGCGGCCCGGCCGAAGCCGATGGCCGCCGGTGAGAAAGCGGAGCAGGTTCGCCTGCGGGTGGCGGCGGCTTTGGAGGAAGCGGAATTTGCGGCGCTGAAGCGGCAGAGCGAAGAGATGGCCGGCTTTTTGCGCAACATTGAAGTGGAATGGGCGCGGGCGGAACCGGAGGACGCCTACGCGAGCTTTCGCCGCGAGGCGCTGCTCGGCACGGCGGCGGATGTGCTGCTGATGCCGGGCGAATGGGTGCTGAACTTTGCCGTCTCCGGCTTCCTGGCGCCGACCGACAGCGCGTTTGCCGGCGACAGCCAGTCACAGCAGTTCGCGGCGCTGATGGCGCCGATGAAATGGAACGGCTACATATGGGGCGTGCCCCGCGACTTTGATCCGTATGTGCTGCTTTGGAACATGAACGCGCTGAACGCCGTTTCGGGAAGTCCTTCTCCGGTTTTGCCCGACGGTCTGGCCGGCTGGGCCGATCTGGCGGCCAAAAGCCGCGCGGCGGGAAATCCGCTGCCGATGGTGGCGCTGCGGCGCGACGATCCGCTTTCCTTGTTGGCTTGGGTGGCGCACGTGACAGGGGAACGTTCGGACACGATTTTCGCCGACGGCCGCGCGTGGGATCGCACTTTTATGGGGGAAGCGCTTTCCATGTTGGATCAAAACCGGGACCTGGCGGTATTTGCCGAAAGCGTCGCGGAAATGGCGATGCTGGTGTCCGAAGGCGGGGTGGCGGCCGCCGTCATGCCTTACTCTTCCGCCAAGGCGCTGATGGACGCCGGCCCCTTCCCGCACCGGCTGCTTATGGACCTGAGGACCTGGAAGCTGCCTTACGTGTGGCCGCGCAGCAACAGCTTTGCCGTTTACGCGCGCTCGAAAGCGAAAGAGGCCGCGATCCAATGGATCGCGGCCATGACGAGCGAGCCCGCGCAGTTCGCCCACTGGCTGGCGTCGGGCAAGCTTCCGGCCCAATCGCCGCTGTTTGAGCGGGACAGCAACTTGCGGGCGGTGCTGGCGGGGCAGACTCCCGGCGCCTTTCCGTTCGATGCCCAGGCGAGCCCGGATCCGTCGCTGCCGCAGCGCCTGGAGAAACTGGCCGGGCTGTGGGAACAATTTGCCGCCGGCTTCATCGGCTATGACGAATGGAACGAGCGGTGGGCGAGCCTGTCAGCCGAAGCGGAGCTCCACCGTTAACAGTCCCGGCGCCAGGGACACCGACTGCACCTTGATGAAGGCCATCACGTATTGCGGGCGAAAACCAAGGTCGAATTCCCGTTCCAGATCGGTCCGGGTCGTGTCCGGCAACGCAAAGCCGTTGAAAAGCAGCGTATCCACATGGAACCGCATGAAGTTTTCCGGTTCATTTTCAACGGTGTAATGGCCGCCGATTTCGATCCGCATCTGGCCGTTGTCGCCGGCGACGGTCATCCGGTTTTCTTCGAAGCTGATGGTCACCATGCGGAAAACGTCCGGATTGCGGCCGCGCAAATACTCGTTCAGCGCGGTGTCGCTGATCGCGACCTTGGCCTTGAGACCGCTGGTCGTCACCATGCCGGGCTGCGAGAAAATCCATTCGGGCAAATCTTTCATGGCCGCCGACAAGGCCGAAAGCACCCGTTTCACTTCCGGAAGGCCGGCGGATTTCCATTGGGCGGTGAGGTCATCCATCATCTGGCGCCCCTCGGCCTTGTCATCCCGTTCGGCCAAGGCCCGATCCACTTCTTGCTGCAAGGCGAGCAGCCGCTCCCTTTGCGCCCGCAGGGCGTTTTCCGTCTGCTCCAGTTCGGCTTGATCCTTCTCCAGCGAGCGGTAACCTTCCTCAAGGCGCTGGTGCGCCATCGCGTATTCGTCCAGCGCGCGGCGGTCGGACTGAAGGAGGATCTCCACCAGTTCCCAGGCGTAGAACAGATCATGCAGCGTGCGGGAACTGAGCAGCACGGTAAAGAGGAAATCCTTGCGTCCCATATAATAGGCCCGCAGCACTTCGTCGCTTTTTTCCCTTAAAGCGTCCGCCGCTTGCTGGAGCCGCTCGATCTGGCGCAGCGTGTTTTCCATGCGTTCCATCGTTTCGCGGCGCAGCGCGGCGATCCGCTCGATTTCGCGGTCAATTTCCGCGATGGACAAGCCTTTTTCGAGAAGCTCGCGGGTATCCTCGGGCAGCGGTTCGGCAAAAACGGGCGGCGTAACGGTGCTGGGGGGAATGATCAGCAATATGATGAAGAAGATGAGTACGGGCCAAGTCAGGCGTCGCATCGTCCAGCCTCCTTTCTGAGGCCTTGCGCAGGGTGCAGATCGTGCGGTGTTTATGCCATTTATTATAATATGACGTATAACGGGGGGGAAAGGTGCGCGAATGAACCAAACGGAAACCGGCACCGCAGCGGGGGAAGGCCGGTCGCCGCTGGCGGAGGAAATCCGGCGCAAAATTCGCGAAAGCGGCCGTCCGGGCCGGACCGAAGACGGCCGGCAGGTCATGTGCATCCCATTTCGGGACTATATGTTTTTATGCTTGTACCATCCGAAATATGGTTATTATTCGGGGGGCCGGATCCGCACCGGCCGCGAGGGCGATTTTTACACCAGCGCATACGTGGGAGGCGTGATGGGCGAAGTGCTGGCGGAGCGCCTGGCGGCCATGGCGGAGGAGCGTTTTCCCGGGGCGCCGCGGGTGGAGGTCATCGACTACGGAGGCGGTGCCGGAAGGCTTTCCCGGCAAATGCTGGACCGCTGGGCGGAAATGGGGGCAGCCGGCGAGCGGTTTGCTTTGACGCTGGCCGACGGCAATCCCGCGCACCGGCAGGCGGCGGCGGCGCTTCTGGAACCGTATGTCCGCGAGGGCCGGGCCCGCGTGCTGTCCGCCGCGGAAGCGGAGTCGGAAAACTGGAAAGACCGGCCGGTCATGATCGTCGCAAATGAACTGCTCGACGCTTTTCCCGTGATCCGTCTCGCGTGCAAGGACGGGCGGCTGTGGGAGCAGGGCGTTTATGCGGAGGAAGGCGGTTCGTTTGCCTTCTGCCTGACGGCATTGACGGACCCGGAAGCTTCCCGCTGGCTGGAGACGCAAATGGTGCGCCTCAGGGAAGGACAAAGGACGGAAATCGGCCTTGACGCCGCCCGTTGGGTGGCTGAGTTGGGCGGCCGGCTGGGTGAAGCGGTGCTGCTCGTGATCGATTACGGCGACTGCACGCGGGAGCTCACCGCGGAGTACCGGATGGACGGCACATTGCTTTGCTACGAGAAGCATACGGCCTCGTCCGATCCGTTCCGCCATCCGGGCGGGCAGGACATCACGGCCCATGTGGATTTTGACCTGATCCGCCATTACGCGCAGGCCTCCGGATGGCACGAAATCTGGTACGGGACGCAAAAACGGTTCCTCGTCGAATCCGGCATCCTCGAAAAGCTGGCCGGCCACGGGGCCCGGGACCCGTTTCATCCGGCGGCCAGGCGGAACCGGGCGATCCGGCAGCTTCTCTTGTCGGACGGCATGAGCGAACTTTTCAAGGTGATGGTTTTGGCCCGCATATAACCAAAAAACCTCCTGCCGCAAGCGGCGGGAGGTTTTTGCTTACATGATTTCGGTTCATTTGGGCCTTCATTAAAGCGGCATTTTCATTTCGAATACGGACCAATAGGTAAATCCGAGGAATGCCGCGATCATGTACCCCCAGAAGATGAGCAGGTACGCGCGTTCGGACATGTTCAGGTAACCAAACAGGAAAAACACGGCCGTCTGCATGAAGAACAGCAGGGACATTTCATACAGCTCGCCCGCGAATGCCATGAGGGCGATAACGAGCGTCAAGAAGCCCAAAACCCGGAACATGCGTGCCACGAAAAATCCCCCTCTCTTTCCATTCGCCCCGAATCCTAGAGGCTATTATACCTTTACGGGCTGCCGGGTGTAAACCGTTATTCGTGACGAATTGGCAAACTTTTCGCCCGCGCCCTTAGATTTCCCCGCCGCACCGGGGGCCATGCGCCGGCCGCGGCGTTTTCGTTTTTTGCGGCAAAATGCGCGCCAAAGCGCCGCGATGCGCGGTTAAGGGCCATAAAGCGCGGGCGGCCCGGGAGGTATACGGGAACAAAAAATGGATATACCTAGAAATATCCCATAGATTCTATGAAATTTACCTCAGGCATAGAAATAAAGATGAGGCTGTTGAAAACGTTTGAGTGCAAGGAGGCAAACAATCATGTCTGCGGTGAGACAGGATGCGTGGACACCCGATGATGACCTGGTGCTGGCCGAGGTGACGCTGCGGCATATTCGCGAGGGCAGCACGCAGCTGGCGGCGTTTGAGGAAGTCGGGCGGCGCCTCGGGCGGACGAGCGCGGCTTGCGGCTTCCGCTGGAACAGCACGGTGCGCAAAAGGTACCAGGAGGCCATCGGGCTGGCCAAGCAGCAGCGGCAAAAACGGAATTATTTGAAAAAGCAGGGCATCCTTCTGGAGAGCGGTGAAGCCTTGCTGACCGATGGAAGCGGCGGCGAGGCGGCGCAGGGCGAGAACGCTGCGGGCGAGGCTGCGGCCAAAAACGAAACGGTAGCCCCGGAGGCTTTGTCCCTGGATGCGATCATCCGTTACTTGCGGCAGTGGAAAAACATTGTGCAGGATTTGAACAAGCAGCTGCGCCAGAAGGAGAAAGAGTTGAAAGAGAAGGACGAGAAAATACGAGAGTTGCAGGAGGAAAACGAGCGTCTGAACAAGCAGGTCAGCGAGGTGCAGTCGGATTACCAGACGGTCAACGACGACTACAAGACGCTGATCCGCATCATGGAACGGGCGCGGCGCATGGCGCTTCTGGACGAAAATCAGGAAGAGGAAAAGCCGCGGTTCAAAATGGACGCCAACGGCAATCTGGAGCGCATCGAGTAACGGTGTGGTGCCCGCAAGGATGGAAGCCTTGCGGGTCATTTTTTTGTTATGATAGAGGAAAAAACGGGAAGCGAAGGCGGAATCGGTCGATGTGTGAAACGGCGATCCTGGGCGGAGGCGCCATCGGCATGCTGCTGGGCGCAAAACTGGCTTTATCCGGCTGCGCGGTGCAGCTTTGGACGCGCACCGAGGAGCAGGCACGCCTGATCCGGGAGCGGGGCGTGCGTCTTGCAACGTTGCGGGAGAACGAGGAAATGGCGGTGCCCGTGCGGGCCTTTTCGTTTGCCGAAGCGCCGGCGCCATTTTCCGGCATTTTGCTGGTTTGTCTGAAACAGACCGCCATCACGGATGAACTTTTGCGCGAGCTGGACCGAAAATTGGCGAAAGAAGCCGGCGTTGTGCTGTTTCAAAACGGCATCGGGCATGCGGAGCGTTTTGCCGCCGCGCTGAAAGGACGCCGGATCGCTGCGGCGGTCACCACCGAAGCGGCCTTGCGCACGGGCGAGGCATCGGTCCGCCACACCGGGCACGGTGAAACGTGGCTGGGCCTTTGGCCGGATGCGGCGGCAGGCGCAGATTCCGGCGCAGGCTCCGCCCATGCCGGCGCGAATGGCGAACAAGCGTCCCCAGCCGGGGAGGATTTGCCGCGCCGGGCCGCGGAGATGCTGAAAAAGGCAGGATTTTCCGTCCATTTGTCGAATTCGATACGCGACCGCATGTTTAAAAAGCTGCTGATCAACGCGGTGATCAATCCGCTGACGGCATTGTGGAGAATCCGCAACGGCGAGCTCGCGGGTTCGTCTGAGCGCCTGGCGGTGATGGAAGCGCTGCACCGGGAAACGTTCGGGATTTTGCGTTTGCACGGATTTCAGGCGGATTGGCGGGAGCTCTGGGAAGAATTGCTCCAGGTTTGCGAAAAAACCGCCGGCAACCGCTCCTCCATGCTGCAAGACGTGCTGGGCGGCCGGGCCACGGAAATTGACGCGCTGAACGGCGCCGTCTGCCGCCTGGCCCGCGAGGCAGGCGCGAGCGCGCCGTGGAACGAGACGGTGACGGCGCTGGTAAAGGCCATTCCAACCCCGTAGGAGGTCGGCATATGCAAGCAGTGGGTGAATGGATCGCGTACGTGTACAAATTTATGGCCGTATTGCCTTTTATTCCGTTTGCGCTCACCTACTGGATCGCCGTAAGGCGCGGCCTGGAGAAAAGGGCGGCGCTGCATCTGGCCATGGACGTCACCAATCTGTTTCTGATCGGCATTGTGGCCTCCCGGCTGAACGACCGGACGAATTCGGGATTCGGCCTGTACCTGATCGCGCTCTTTATGCTGATCGGCGCGGGGCTCATTGGCGGGGCCCAAAACCGCAAGCGGGGCAAAATCGACCCGGTCAAAATTTTCCGCGCCGTCTGGCGGCTTTCATTTTTCGCTCTGGCAGCGCTTTACGTTTTGCTGATGTCGCTTGAATTGGTTTTTCCGTCAGCGTAAAATCAGAACTGGCATTTTACACTTTAGGATCGGAGGAACGGTCTTTTGAACATTACGCCGCTTGCAGAGCCGAATCTGCACACGTTATCGGACCGTTATCGGCGGATGGACCCTGATGTGGTATCCCTTTTTGGCTCTCATCCCGCAAATCCGGATGACTGGCGGCGCAGGGCCGAATGGCTGGACAAAAGCGAGGCGCCCAGGGCGGACCGCGTCTCTCTGGTGCGGGCGCTTCGGCGCTATCAGGAGCTGGTGGGGCTGCACGAAGCGGCGGACCGGTCGCTACAGCTTTTGGCCCAGCCGGAAACCTTGGTGGTGGTCGGCGGACAGCAAGCCGGGTTGTTCGGCGGCGCGCTGCTGATTTACTATAAGGCATTGACCGTGGTCCAGGCGGCGCGATACGCGGAGGAGCAATTGGGCCGCCCCGTGGTGCCGGTGTTCTGGATCGCCGGCGAAGACCACGATTTTGACGAAGCGAACCATGTGTTCGTGCAGGAAGAAGGCGGCAGCGAATTCCGCATTCGCATCGAACGGCCGGCCGGCACGCGGCTGGCGGTCAGCCGGACGCCGATCAGCGCCGCGGCGTGGGAAGCTGCGCTGGCGGAACTGGCCGGCACGCTGCCCGACTCGGAATACAAAACCGGGCTCTTGATGAGGCTGCGCCGCCATGTGGAGGACGCGCCAACCTTGAGCGTTGCCTTTGCCCGGCTCCTGGCCGAGTGGTTTGGCCCGGACGGACTGGTTTTGCTGGATGCGGACGATCCCGCGCTTAGGGAACTGGAAGCGCCCATGTTCCGCGAGCTGATCATGCGCAACGAGGAACTGGGGCGGGCGCTGGCCGAAGGCGAGCGGGCGGTGACCGCGCTGGGGCTGCCGCTGCAGGCGGAGCCCAATCCCGAAAGCTCGAACCTGTTTTTGCACCATGAGTCGGGCAGGCTTTTGTTGATCCGGCAGAACGGGCATTTTGCGGACCGCAAAGGCGCGGTGTCCCTTTCCCGGGAAGAGCTGCTGGCGATGACGGCCGCGTCGCCGGATCTTCTGAGCACGAACGCGCTGACGAGGCCGCTGATGCAGGATTACCTGCTGCCGGTGCTGGCGGCGGTGCTCGGTCCGGCGGAACTGGCGTATTGGGGCATTTTGCGGCCGGCTTTTGAAACGTTCGGCATGCGGGTTCCGCTGCTTGTGCCGCGCCAATCTTTCACGTATCTGGAACCTTCCGTTTTGAAGCTGCTGGACAAATATTCCCTGACGCCGGAGCAGGCGATCCGCGAATGGGAGGAGCGGCGGGCCGCCTGGCTGGCTGACCAGGACATGTGGGATCTGGAAGGGACGTTCGGCAGCGCCCGGGAGCAGTTTTTGCGGATTTACGAGCCGGTGATCGGCAAAATTGCATCGCTGCAGCCGGGGCTGGCGGACCTGGCGGCGAGCAATCGGGACCGCATTTTGGAGCAAATGGATTTTCTGAAGCAGCGGGCTATGGATGCGTTGTTGAGGCGGCATGAGGCTTCGCTCCGCCAGTGGGACCGCATCCGTTCTTCCCTGACGCCGCGCGGCAGGCCCCAGGAGCGGGTGTACGGAACCGTGCATTTCTGGAACCGCTATGGTCCGGACTGGCTGGCTCTCTGGAAAAAAGTGCCCTTTGACCTGAGCGGCAGCCATCGCATTGTGGAAGGTTTTCCCGGATCTTGAGGCATGACTCATATTTTGGTCTTACTGCAGAAATCGGGGCAGCCAGCGCCAAAGTCTGGTGCGCACGAACATTATCCAAAAGCTTGGAGGATATTTCATTGAGCAGCATCATTCGCGATCCTTCCCTGGCGCCGGAAGGGAAACTCAAAATCGACTGGGCATCCGCCCACATGCCGGTGCTGAACAAAATCCGCGAGCAGTTTGAGAAGGAGCAGCCTTTCAAGGGCTTGCGGGTTGCCATTTCTTTGCATCTGGAGGCCAAAACCGCGTATCTCGCCAAAGTGATTCACGCGGGCGGCGCCGAAGTCGCCATCACCGGCAGCAACCCGCTGTCCACGCAGGATGACGTGTGCGCGGCCCTGGCCGCCGACGGCATCACCGTGTTTGCCAAATACGATCCCGAACCGGAGGAATACAAGGAGCACCTGATCCGGACGCTGGAGACGAAGCCGCATCTGATCATCGACGACGGCGGCGACCTGATCAGCATCCTGCATGCCGAGCGGCAGGATTTGCTGGGGGATGTGCGGGGCGGAGCCGAGGAGACGACCACCGGGATCTTGCGCCTCAAGGCGATGGAAAAGGAAGGGCAGCTGAAAATCCCGATGGTGGCGGTCAACGACGCCTATTGCAAATATTTGTTCGACAACCGGTACGGCACCGGCCAGTCGGTGTGGGACGGCATCAACCGCACGACCAACCTGGTGGTGGCCGGCAAGACCGTCGTCGTGAACGGCTACGGCTGGTGCGGCAAGGGCGTGGCGATGCGGGCCAAAGGGCTTGGCGCCAACGTGGTCGTGACGGAAGTGGACGCCATCCGCGCGGTGGAGGCGCATATGGACGGCTTTACAGTGCTGCCAATGGATGAGGCGGCCAAGGTCGGGGACTATTTTGTCACGGTGACCGGCAACAAGGACGTGATCCGCGGAGAGCATTTCGCGTTGATGAAGGACGGCGCCATCTTGGCCAACGCCGGCCATTTTGACGTGGAAGTGAACCTGGTTGAACTGGCCCCGATGGCGGTGAGCAAGCGCGACGGGCGCCGCGACATCGAGGAATACACGCTGAAGGACGGGCGCAAGATTTACGTGCTGGCCGAAGGGCGTCTCGTGAACCTGGCGGCCGGCGACGGCCATCCGGCGGAAATCATGGACATGAGTTTCGCGCTGCAGGCGCTGTCGCTGCGGTACGTCAACGAGAACTATCAAAAGATCGGTCCCCATGTGGTGAAGGTGCCCTATGAACTGGATGAGCAAGTGGCCCGGCTGAAGCTGGCGTCCCTGGGCATCCGCATCGATTCGCTGTCTGACGGGCAAAGAGCCTACCTCGAAAGCTGGGCCGCGCATTGAGGCGCGGATACGGCGGCCGCGCCTGGCTCGGTTGGCAGGCGTAATTCATGTGCGGCCGGCGGGATCCGGGCGCGGCGATACCTTGCACGGAAATTGCATCAAACGGTCCCAGCCCGAAAACGGCTTGGGCTTTTTTGTTCAAGCGTTTGCGAACAGCCTGGGCTTTGGGCCTTTTTTTTGCGGGTGATTTCGGGGTTTCTTGCACTGACTCCGAAAAACCGGCCGGCACAGGTCAATCCCATGCGCCCTGCACGCCCGCATGCACGCCCGCAGCCCTGGCTCTTCACTTGAGCCTTATAAGCGGGTTTGACCCGGTGAAATCCCGTTTTGAGAGTCAGTTTAGCCCCATTTAAGCGGGTATGGCCTTCGTTCGCGGGCAAGATCGCAGACCGCTTAGGCGGGTTTCGCCGGGTTATGGCGTCCCGCCTGCAAAATGTGCAGTTCTTTTCCGGTAAAATGGGCTTTTTGGCCGAATCAACTGCAATACATACAGCTGTTTAGCGCACAAACGGCCCAAATTGGGCTTTTTGGGGAAAATCGCCTGTATGAAATGCAGTTCTTGGCTCTAAAACGGCGTTTTCGACGAAAAAGAACTGTACAAAATGCAGCTCTTTGCCGCCGTTTAAGCACGGATATACCTGAGGTTAAAGTTTAGCAAGGACAGTCAGGTTAATAGACTTCTCCAACATTTAATTGGCAACATTTTGCACCCCCCTTTCGTCTAAGGACACAAAGTCCGATGTGACGCGGGGGGGTTGATTTTTATGAAAGCGATAAATCGTCAAGAAAGAAAAGAAACGGCAAGAAAGAGCATACGGGCCTTTGCAAAAAAGGGACTGATGCTGCTCTTTGCGGCGATGGCGCTGGCCGCTTGCTCCAACGGGGCCAAAGAAGTCCGCGAGGCCGCGCAGCGGCCGGCCTATGACCAGGCGGAAGGTTTCGCCGCGCCATCGGCCGGGTCAGCGGCATCCGCAGGGGCGTCGGCGCAGGTGACGGCGGCGGATATGGCCGCCGTGGCGCCGCCGGGAGGCGCCGGTTGGGCGTCAGGCCTGCAAGCGGCGGTTTCGGCCGGTTCCGGCGACGCCAATGCAGGCGCAGGGGGAGCGGCGGGGGGCGGCGTCACGGGTGCCGCCTCTGCCGGAACGCTTGTGCCCTTTGATCCCGGGCTGAGCCGGAAGATGATCTACACAGCCAACGTGACCATGGGCGTGGACGATTTTGCCGCCGCGGAGACGAAGCTGCAGGATGCGATCCATCTGAGCGGCGCCTACATCGTGCAATTCAGCAACCAGGCGGATGCCGAGGGCCAATCCGCCCGCTACGTCGTCAAAGTGCCGGCCGACGAATTTTCTTCTTTCCTCGCCCGGCTCCGCGAGATCGAGAAAAACCTGCAGATTCGCGTCGAGGGCAGCGACGTCACCGAAGAATACGTGGACCTGGAAGCCCGCCTGGAGGCGAAAAAAGCGGCGGAAGCGCGGCTCCTGGCGTTTATGGAAAAAGCGACAAACGTCGATGACCTGGTGCGTTTCTCCGCCGAACTGGCCGCCGTGCAGGAGCAGATCGAGCAGATCAAGGGGCGCATGCGGTACATCGATCAATATGTGGCCTACTCGACGGTCAACATCCGCCTGTACGAAAAGGGCAGCGGGGCCGGCGGGCAAGGGACGGCCCTGGGCAAACGGATGGCGGATGCGGTTTCGTCCAGCGCCGCGGCGCTTGGAGCGTTCGGCCGGGAACTGCTCGTTTTTCTGGCGGCGCTCCTGCCCGTCGCGGCTGTGCTGGCGGTTATCGGCGTCCCGGCGTACATGCTGGTCCGCCGCCGGGTGCGCCGCGCCAAACCGGCGCAGCCCTCCCCGGGAACCGCCGGATCGGAAAACCCGCATCCGGAAGCCTGAAGCGGGCTTTGCGGACGGGCGGAAGGCCCAATGCGTTCAAATTAAAAAATTTTCATCAAAATCCTGCTTTGCCGGCAGGATTTTTATTTTATGGGGCGAATTATTCCTGAGAAGTGGTGCAAAGTGGTGCAAAGTGGGTGAAATTGGGGGGGTGAGGGCGCGTGTTTTTGGGGGAATACCAACATACGATCGATGAAAAGGGACGCATCATCATTCCCGCCAAATTCCGCGAAGCCCTCGGCGCCAGCTTCATTATCACCCGCGGACTGGACAACTGCCTGTTCGTATACCCCCGCGAAGAATGGAACCAGCTCGAGCAAAGGCTGAAATCGCTGCCTTCCATGGCGGCCAACGCCCGGGCCTTTGCCAGGCTGCTTTTTTCCGGCGC
>Ga0181858_1001348_pt1 | contig 11851 bp, 10 predicted proteins | sample NewIslPassag4_SG_FD_130749 | JGI IMG/M metagenome (GOLD analysis project Ga0181858, IMG submission 130749) | Feedstock adapted compost microbial communities from Newby Island compost facility, Milpitas, CA, USA - Passage 4_SG | ecosystem: Engineered > Solid waste > Feedstock > Composting ...
GATGAGCGGTTCGTTGCCGGGCTTTTTGGCGTTCACCTTGATGTAGATGCCTTCCATCGGATTGATGCGGATGACGAGCAGGTTCGGCTGCAGCACCTGGCGCCTGGCGAACAGGACGTTGTCCGGCGCGTTTTTGAATTCGATGACGATCTCCGTCGCCTTCACCGGCAGCCGCTTGCCCGTCCGCACGTAGAACGGCACCCCCGCCCAGCGGAAGTTGTCCACGAACATCCGCGCGGCGAAAAACGTCTCCGTCTGCGAATCGGGCGCGACCTTGTCCTCTTCGCGGTAGCCTTTGAGCGGCTTGCCGTTCCGCATGCCGGCGGCGTACTGCCCGCGCACCACGCGGCGCATCACGTCGTCCGGCGACCGGAAAGGCCGGATGGAACGCAGCACCTTCACCTTCTCGTCCCGGATGTCCTCGGGATCCAGGCGGCTCGGCGGTTCCATCGCGATCATTGTCAGCATCTGGAGCAGGTGGTTCTGCACCATGTCCCTGAGCGCGCCGGAATTCTCGTAATACGCGCCCCGGTCCTCGATGCCGACGGTCTCGGCCAGGGTGATCTGCACGTTGGAGATATGGCGATGATTCCACAATGGTTCGAAAAAGCCGTTGGAAAACCGGATCACCTCGATGTTCTGCACCATTTCCTTGCCGAGATAGTGGTCGATCCGGAAGATTTCCTCCTCCCGGAACACCTGGCGAATCTCTTCGTTGAGCTTCCGGGCCGACATGTAGTCGTAGCCGAACGGCTTCTCGATGATCAGCCGGTGCCAGCCCGGCGACTCCAGCATGCCGCCTTCCTTCAGGTTGCGCGAAACGGTGCCGAACAGCTCCGGCGCCAACGCGAGATAGAACAGACGGTTGCCGCCGATGTTGAAACGGCTTTCAACCTCTTCGGCAAGCTCGCGAAGCGCACGGAAGCCTTCCAGATTGCCGATGTCCAGCGACTGGTAGGTAAAATGCCCGGCAAACCGGTCCCAATCCTGGGCGCTTTCCGGCTTGTACCGGCAAAACTCGCGGATCGAACGGAGGACGTCGCCGCGAAACTCCTCCTCCGTGCGCGGCCTTCGGGCCAGGCCGATGACCGCGAAACGTTCGCCGAGCTTGCCGTCCCTGTATAGACTATAAAGCGCGGGGAACAGCTTGCGTTTCGCCAGATCCCCCGTCGCGCCGAAGATGAAGTAGGTCGCGTTGCCTGCTGCGGGTTCCCTCATGCCCACGGCTCCTTCTGTACTCCCTTGCGCCAGGATCGCCGATTTCCGCGATGCCCGGCTGGGTATTCCGCATGTAGTTTAACACAATCTTACAGGGATTGCTATGTTGATTCGACGGAAGAAAATATAACGGATTTTTAGCGGGTTCCTAATATTTTCTTATCACCCTGCCCCTGTCGCCTCGCCGCAGGCATAAAAAACCGCCGGCCATTCCGCCGACGGATCGTCGCGTGTTCAGCTCAGGCGCACCGGATTCCAGCTTCCCCCGCCGCCTCCCGATCCCCCGCCGTCACCGCCCCCGTCTCCATCGCCGGGCACCTTCGGGACGATCAGGGACGTCGTGCCGCCCCCCGTCTGGACGACAACGGGATGCCAGGGCGCGTCCGGAATGCCTTCTCCCACGCCGATGTTGCCGCCGGCGTTGAGCTCCAGGGAACCGTTCCGGTCGATGCCGCCTTCGATCAGGATGTCGCCGCCGGTATCGATCCGGTTGAAGCAGCAGGTGGTGAGCGAACCGATGAGCAAATCCTGTCCGATCGCAAAATTTTGCATGATGTTCTGGAAGTTGAGGCCCCCGCTCACGATCATCTTGCCGCCGATCACGATGCTGGAAGGATTGTTGAGCTGCACGTAGCCGGCGTAGAAGTTGCCGGCGATGTTGAGCACCGGCGCGTTGGCGGGCGCAAAGCCGCCCAGGACGACGAAATTGCCGCCCTCGCCGTTGACTTTGACGGTGGTCACGTTGAAAACGCCGGTCGGCGAAATTCCGGTCCCGAAGACGACGTCTCCGCCGATGACGGTGAGGTTCATGCCGTGGCTGGTGACGCCCTGCGGGAAAATCACCGTTCCGTAAACCGTGAGGTTCAGATTGTTGAAGGTTGGCTGGTTTTCAAAGAACAGCACGGCCGGTTTTTCGGGGCTGCCAAGGGTCGCGTGGATGGTGTCCCAATAGTTGTCCGCCGGAATCTTGACTACCGGAGGATCGGGCAGGTTGTCGATGATATGGTTCCAGCTCTCCTGGAGCACGCAGTTGACGGCGTTCCAGATGACGGGACAGACGGCGTCCTGCGCCTGCGAATAGTAGGTCTGGTAGTTGTCCGCGTAAATTTCGTTCGCTTCGTACCGGTAGTAGTCGAGCGCTTCCGAGATGGCTTCCTGCAGTTCGTCCAGAAATTCCGGCGTCACGGGCTGGCTCTCGCGGTCAATCACGCTCCCGCCGCTTTCGTCTTCGCCGTAGCCGGAATCGGTTCCCACGTACAGCCCGCCCTGGCCCACCGTCACTTCGATCCGTTCACCGTCGTCCGTGACGATTTCGAGACGGGCGGGGCCTGTCGGCGCGAACATGTACTCCACCGTTTTTTCCCGTTTGGCCGAACCCGCGCCCGCTTCCCCCTTGATCCGGACGATGTAACGGCTCGGCCCGGCCGTCGTGAGGGTCGCGCTGTACGTGACGGGGACCCCTTCCGGCGTCTCGAACGAACGGGTGACGAATCCGGGATAGGCCGCCAGATAGTCGTCCCGGGGAACGCCGTTTTCGGTGCCTTCCTCTTCTTCCGGGTACGCGCGGAGATAGGCCAGCACCGCTTCCATGCCGCCGATGGCCAGGCCCGAGGCCAGTTTCTCGTTGCGGGACGTCAGGGCGGACAGCGTGGAATTGGAAGTGAGCGACAGAAGCAGCGGGACGGCCGCGGCGAGGACGAAACCGAGCATGAGGACGTAGACCAGCGCGGCCGAACCCCGTTCGCGGTCCGTTCCCGTGCCGAATGCGCGCCGCATGCCATCCCCCCCTCCCGCTTTCCTCGCCCTGCCGCGAATCATCCTTCAGACGGCGTCGTCAAACAGCTTCACCATCGTCTCCGAGACCCGGATCACCGGCTCGCGAATTCCGTTCATCTTGACCTCGTATTGCTCAAAGGCGACTTCGATGCGGATCAGGGTCCCTCCGCCCAGCGTCCCGTCGGGCAGCGGATCGCCCTCTTCGTCCGTAAACGCCACCGCCGTCACCCTGGCGGGAAACGCGCGGCCTTTCGTGTAGAGTTCCGGGTTGTTCGCCAGGCTGACGGAGGCGTTGATCAGGTTGGCCAGTTTCGTCTGGAACGGCGCTCCCTCGCTGAATTCGTACAGCGTCAGCGTCTTCGCGCCGGGATCAAACACCAGGGACCGGGCGGCGCTGCCGTTGGTGTAGCGCAATTCGTTCAGCGCGGCATGGCGGAAGGCCGCCGTCGCGTCCGACAGTTCGGCGGCCAGCAGATTCATGACCGCATCCTCGGAGGATTTGTCCAGATATCGCTGGATCCCGGCTTCCGAGGTATGGTGGATGGACGCAAACAGCGCAATGGCGACGCCCAGGACGATCAGGGAAACCGCCGTCCCCAGCAGCAGCTCCAGCAGAGTGACTCCCCGGTCGTTGCGCAGCATGGCTACTCCTCCCACGAGACGGTCGCCGTGAGCAACATCGGCTGCGGCGGTCCGCCGGCCCCCTGGACGAGCACGACGGACTGGAGCGACAGATGCCTCTCGCCGAAGGAAGCCGTATGATACGCGACCGGACCGTTCAGGCTTGCGAGCTGGTAAACCACCGAATATCCGCCCGGGTCCGATTCGTTCGGAGGCAGGTTCCCTCGCTCTTCCAGATACGCGCGCGCGAAATGCAGTTTTTCCTCGGCGACGCGGAGCGCCCGCGTCTCCCCGGAGGTCTTCGCGTCGGACACGACCATGTGCTGGGTCAAATAGAGAAAGGCCGCGACGACGATGCCCAGGATCGCGGTCGCCCCGATCACTTCGATCATCGATGCGCCCCGTTCGCGTTCCCTGACATGCGCATGCGCCATGCGGCATCCCTCCCCGCACCCTAGTTGCGGTTCCTTTCATCCAGAAGCCTGAGCAAGGTCTCCAGATACTGCCGGTCGCCCATCATGGGATCGGGAAGATCTTCCCGCGAAGGAGCCATGGTTTCCGACGGCGGAATTTCCGTCGCGGCTTCTTCTCCGTCGCTTCCCGCGTATAGCGACAGGCCAAGCGTCATGACCAGAAGCTGCCCCTGCCGATCCGTCCGCGGCGCCTCCTGCACGATGCTCCACGACGGGATCGACACGAGACGTTCCATATGCTGCACCTCATGCAGGAAACGTTCCAATTGCCGGAAAGAACCCCGGATCGCGATCTCGTATCCGATCTCCAAATAGGACGGCCCTTCCGCGTTGGCCGGGTTCTTCCCCGCATCCGCGGCGGAAGCGGCCCGGCTTCCGGGAACGGCGCCGGATCCCCGCGAATGGAGCTGCATGATTTCCACGCCGCTCCGATCCGCGAATTCCCTGAGCGCGAATACGAACAATTCGATGTCGGGTTTGTTCGGCACGCGGCGGAGCAAGGCTTCCATTTCGGCCGGGTCAACGGTTTCCGGCGGAGGAGCCTGCTCGATCGCCGCAAGGCCGAGGCTCGCCCGGGAGTGCCGCAGGCTCATCTCTTCATGCCTTTTCATGGCGGGCCGCAAGACCGTGGCGGCGGCCAACGCGTTCGCCAGCAGCGAAACGGCGAGGATCACCAGCAGGACGACGCCGGGACGGACGATCCACGGCTTCCGCCACATATCCGTATTCGCCTTTTTCTCATACGGGATGCCGTTCATGGTTCATTCTCCTGCGGTGTACCCGGGATCTCGTCGAGGGCGGCTTTCAGCACCACCGAATAGAACGGGATGGCGATGGCATTGCCCGTCTGCGCGGGAACGGCACCGGAAGCCTCGACGAACTCCCGGGTTCCGCGCACAATGCTGGTGAACGCGACTTCCCCGATCATTTGCGCCGTCCGGAGCCGGATCGCATATTCCGCGATGTCGTTCCAATCCATGAACTCCGCCGAGATCGTCAGCTCGCCGGCTTCGGCGGAAATCGAGGTGATCCGGGAACCCGCGGGAAGCGATCCCGTCACGGCGGCCAAAATCGGCTCCCAGTCGCGTCTGGCCTGTTCCAGTCCGATGACTATATCGCGATAAGCCTTGTATTCGCTGTAAAGCGGATCGGGCGCGCGCCGGGCGGCCAATTCTTCGATGTTCGCGTCGATCCAGCGGATCTGCGCCTCCAGGGTCCGGGTTCTGGCGTCAAAGTTCATGGCCAGGGCAAAGATGGCGGCGCAGACCGCCGCCATGACCGACAGGATGCCCGCGGCGAGCGGCTTGAAAGCCCGCCGGAGCAGCGGCTCGCCGGGCAGCAGGTTGATCGTTTTCATCATCATCACCGGTTCCCCCTGAGCGCCAGCCCGATGGGCACCGCCATCGCGGGGAACGCCTTCCCGGGGAATGTGGCCCGCAATTTGAGTCCATCCCCGTCCACCAGGCGCACTTCCACCGCCAGCAGTTCCGACAGGGCGCGGGCAATCCCGTCCAGACACGGCGCGTCTCCCGTCAGGATAATCCGGTCGATGTGCCGGTCCCGGAACAGGGAATAGCGGAAAAACAGCATCAGCCTCTCGATTTCGTGCGCAAGGTCCGAACAGGCGCTCCGGAAGGCGGTCTCCGCATCCGATCCTTCCGCTCTTTCCGGGAACGGGACGTCCTCCGGGGATTCTTTTTCCGGATCCGCATCCCGGCCGGACGCGAACAGGATCGGTATATTGCGGGTGACCCTCAGCCCGCCGTCGTGAAACACGCTGAGATCGGTCACGGTCTCGCCCACGTCCGCCACAAGGAAAGTGCCGTCCGGCTCGGCCTGCCCCGTTCGCGTGACCAGCCGGTACAGCGACAACGGCCGGATCTCGATGCTGCGGGGATGGAGGCCCGCGGCGGCCACGATGTTCGCGTATTCGCGGACCGCTTCCAGAGGGGCGACCGCCACCATGACGTCGCAAAGGGGCCGGGCCGCCTCTTCCCGCCATCCCGGGTCGTTCCACCCATCCCTGCGATCCGCACGTTCTCCGGACCGCCAGTCGTCCTGCTGCTGCGACGGTCCGAGTTTGACGAAGTCGAAATGCGGCGTCTTGAGGGGGATGGCCGCGTTGTGTTTCAATTCGAACTCGATCACCTTGCGCAGCCGCTTTTCCGGCAGGTCCGGCAGCTTGAGGAACCGGACCATGACCAGCGAACCCGGCAGGACGACGTGCACCTTGCGAGTGTACGGTCCCGTGCGCCTGACCAGGCCGCGCAGGATCCTGACGACCAGATCCCTGTCGCGGATCCGGCCGTCCTCGATCGCTCCCGCCGGCAGCCGCTCCGCCGCCTGCCGGGTCACCGTCGGCTTCGAACGGGAACGAATGCGGACTTCCGCGAGTTTCAAAGCGTTATCGGACATCTCCAGTCCCAATGCGTAGCGCGATCTCCACATCCGTCCGCACCTGCCCGTTTTCTCGAATTTCGCAAAAACCCGGATGCCCGTTCATCAATCCAACAGCGCCAGATACCACCCGATCAGCCCGTTCCCGAACCATAAGGCGGCCAGCGACCCGGCCGCGATGAACGGCCCGAACGGCAACGCCATTTTCGGCCGGAACCTGCCGGCGAGCATGAGGCCGAGGCCATACAGGCTGCCCAGGAGACTCGCGGCGAAAATGGACATGAGCGTGAGCTTGAATCCCAGCATCATGCCGACGAACAGGTACAGCTTGATGTCCCCTCCGCCCATGCCGCCGCGGCTGATCACCGCCAGCATGAGCAGGATTCCGGCGCCCAGCACGCTTCCCAGGGCGTAATCCCACCAAGGAAGGGGGTGCGACACGATCCGCGCCGCGAGCCCGGCTCCCAGCGCGAACACGACGATCCGGTCGGGAATCCGCAAGGTCCGAAGGTCGGTTTGCGCGGCGACGATCAGAACGGACGCGAGCAGCAAACCGGCGATCAGCTCGGGCGTCCAGCCGACCCGCCACGCGGTCATGGCGAACGCCGCCGCGGTGGCGATTTCCCCCGCCGGGTAGGCCGGGGAAATGCGGCTTCGGCAGTAGCGGCACCTGCCGCCGAGAACGATGTAGCCAAGCACCGGAATCAGATCAAGGGCGCCGAGCCGATGGCCGCAATGCATGCAATGCGACGGGGGACGGATGACGGATTCGCCTCTGGGCACCCGCACCGCAACCACGTTCAGGAAACTGCCGATCACAAGTCCGAAGACGGCGGCCGGCGCGACGACAAGCCATGCGGGAATGTTCATGTCCCTCTCATGTTACCGGCCGCCGCTTCAATTGAAGTCATTTTCTTCAATTTCTTCTTCCGGGGCAGTATCTGTTGCTTTGCCTTTCACCTTGATGGTGATGGTATTTTGGTTCACTTCGATATCAAAGGTGGTGAACTCTTTGAATTTGCCGGATTTCAGTTCAGGCATCGAATTCAGGTATCCTTTGTCAACCAATTCATTCTGGATGCTCAGGCCTGTCTGGGTTTGCGAGACCTGATTCACCATCGCGTATCGGAGACCGGCTTCCTTGACCACCATCAAGCTCGCCTTGTCCGCCTCGAGCCTCGATTTTTCAATGACGCCCATGACGGACGGCACGGCGATGGCCATGACGATGCCCAGCACGACGATGACCGCGAGCAGCTCGATCAGCGTAAGTCCCTTCTGGTTGCCGACAAGGTTCGTGTTGCGCTTCACAAGGGTTTGCATGCTTTCTTCCTCCCGTTTTTTTTGGAAAATGATTGATGGATCAACGCGTTCTGTCAAAAACCCATGTTGCCCGTGTAGTTCAAAATCCGGAAAACCGGAAGCATCATGGCGGAGACGATGCCTCCGACCACGAGGGCCATGAACAGGATCATGAAGGGTTCGAGCAGCGATTTCAGGCGGTCCGCCATCCGGTCGGCGTCCGCTTCGAAGAAATCGGCGATCTTGTCCAGCATGACGTCCATGGCGCCGCTTCTCTCCCCGATGGACATCATCTGGGCGACCATGGGAGGGAAAAGGGGAGATTCGCGGAACGCATCGGCGATGGGCTGGCCGCTCGCCGCCCTCTCGCGGGCGTCCAGCACGACGCGCTTGATCGCTTCGTTGCCGACCACCGCGGCTGTAAACGACAGGGTCTGCATGATCGGGATGGACGCCGCGTGCAACGAACCGAACGTGCGGGTGAGCCTGGCGATGATCTGTTTCTGCCGCAGCGGTCCAAAAACGGGGATCCGCAATTTGGCCCGGTCCAGCGCGACCCGGCCGTCGGGAGACTTCCGGATCAGCCGCCGGACGAGGATCGCGAGAACAATTAGAAGCGGAAACACGGGCCAGCTCTCCCGCAGCACATCGCTCACGAAGATGAGCATGCGCGTCGGAAGCGGAAGCTCCACGCCCATTCCCCGGAACGCGGCCATGTACCGGGGCACGATGGCGGTCAGCATGAAAATGCTCACGATCATGGTCAGAACGCCGATGGCCGCCGGATAGATCATCGCCGCCCGGAGCTTGGCCCGGGTGTGATGTTCCTTCTCGTGATAGACGGCCAGCCGCTCCAGCATCTCGTCCAGTCTGCCGCTTTCTTCCCCGGCGCGAACCATGTTCACGAAGATGTTGGAGAAGACCGCGGGAAACTTCGCCGCCGCTTCCGACAACTGGTGCCCGCTCCGGATCTCCTCGGCCATCTCCAGCAGCACCTTGCGGAGCGGTTTGCTCTCCGTTTGTCCGGCCAGCACCTGCAGGCCTTCCAGAATGCCGACCCCGGACTTGTACAGCGTGGCGAGCTGGCGGCAAAACACGGTGAAATGTTCCGTTTTGACCCGGGGCGCGGTGAGCGCGGGCAGGGGCCGAAACAGCAGGCTTTGGTCCCGCTGGTTCATCCGCATGACCCAAAGCCCCGCGCTTCGCAATTCCTCGACGGCCGTGCGGATATCCGGCGCCTCGATGGTTCCCTGTTTCCATCTCCCGCCATGATCGACGGCAAGGTAGCGAAATTTCGGCATGTCCGGTCCCCTACTTCATCCCGATGTTGCCATCAGCACCGCGTCGCCGGCGGCAACCACCTCCCCGACAGAACCTTCATCAGTCTTCGATCGTGACCCGGAACACTTCGCTTACCGTGGTGAGTCCTTCCGCCGCTTTCTCCAGGCCGTCGCGCACGAGGGGGACAAGCCCGCGTTCGGCAGCATGGGCCCTGTATTCCACGTCGGTGCGCTTCCGCAAAATCAACGATCTCAGACCTTCATCGCACAACAGGACTTCATGGATGGCGAGCCTGCCGCGGTAGCCGGTGCGCGAACATTCCGCGCAGCCCGCGCCCTCCCTGAGGCGGCCGACCGCAAGCCCGTGGGCGGCGAACAGTTCCCGTTCCTGGGGAAGCGGTTCGCGCTCCCTGGCGCAATGGGGGCACACCCGGCGCACCAGCCGCTGGGCCACCACGCAATTCAGGGCGGAGGCGACCAGGAACGGCTCCACGCCCATGTCGATCAGCCGGGTTATGGCGTTCACCGCGTTGTTGCTGTGCAGCGTGCTCAGCACGAGGTGCCCGGTCATCGCGGCGCGCACGGCGATTTCCGCCGTTTCGACGTCCCGGATCTCGCCCACCATCACGATGTTCGGATCCTGGCGGAGAATGGCCCTGAGCCCCCGGGCGAAGGTGAGCCCGACCTGCGGGTTGACCTGCAGTTGGCTTATGCCCTTGAGCTGGATCTCCACCGGATCCTCGATGGTGACGATGTTGACCTCATCCCGGTTCAGCCGGAAAAGCGCGGAATACAGCGTGGTCGTCTTGCCGCTTCCCGTCGGACCGGTGATGAACACGATGCCGTAGGGGCTGTTGATCGCCTTGAGAAACAGCTGCAAATTGTGCCGGGAGAAACCGAGATTTTCGATATCCGTCAGGTTGCTTGACAGATCGAGAATCCGCATGACGACTTTCTCGCCATGGATCGTGGGCAGCGTCGCGATCCGGATGTCGACTTTCCGGAAATCGACGTCGAGCTCCACCCGCCCGTCCTGCGGCAGCCGGCGTTCCGCGACGTTCATGCCCGCCATGATCTTGATCCGGGCGATGATGACGTTCTGCATGTCCAGGGGCAGCGTCCGCTCGGTTCGCATCATGCCGTCCACCCGGTAGCGGATGCGCAGGGAATCCTCCTGCGGCTCGATATGGATATCGCTCGCGCCGATCTGGACCGCCTGCCGGATGATCTGGTTGACCGTCCGGACCACGGGGGAGTTTTCCTCGATTTCCCGCAGACGGGTGTCGGTTTCGCGCGCGGGCAGGTGTTCCAGCAGCTGGTCCACCGATTCCTGCAGGCCGTAGTACCGGCTGATGGCCCTGTCCAGTTCCTCGCCGGAAGCGATCACCGGCTCGATTCGCATCCCCGTCGCCATGCGCAGCTCGTCGATGACGAAATAATCAAGGGGATCGTACATCGCCACCAACAGCTGGCTTCCCTCCGCCCGGATGGGGAGCACCCTGTGCTGTTCCGCGAACTTGCGGGGGATCATGTGCACGGCCTGCGGATCGATCTTCTGCCGGAACAGCTGGACGTGCGGGATGCCGAGCTGATATTCCAGCACCTCGATGCGCTGCTGTTCCGTGATATATCCGCGGGAAATCAGCACGTCGCCGAGGCGCATATTCCGTTCCTTCTGTTCCCGCAGGGCTTCCCGAAGCTGTTCTTCCGTGATCATGCCGGCTTCCACCAGCAGTTCGCCCAACCGTTTGCGCGGAGGCAAGGCCTCGTCCCTCCGTTCAGTCAAATCCGTCCGACTTGAAAAAAATGTGTAGTCTTATTTTCCCAATTTCTCATCCATTTCTCCCCAAATCATCATTGGGATTTTAGGTAATATGTACTAACATCAACACAATATCAGCACGCGACGCCCCTGTCAACTGACAAATTGTCGTGTTTATTCTTAATTTTATGTGACTTTTTTTTGACTTTCTTTTGATTGTCCCATCTTCTGGATGTTTTTACAGCTCTACGGATTTAGGACAATAGTCCTGGTTTATTGTGGAAACAGGTCTGCCGAAAATGCAAGTTTTTCGCTTTGCCGCAATGTTTTTTGGGCGTCCCGGGGAAAAGCGGCGCTGTTTTCAATTGCGCCTGGGTTTCCTATAATGGAGGAGAAAATTCGCGGAAGCATCAGGCGCGAAGCGCTTGGACGGAAGAAGGAATGCGCGTTGCGCGTGCTCATCGTCACCGCCGTCGAAGCGGAAAAAGAGGCGGTGCTCGGAGGTCTGGGACAGCGGGGCGGCGGGAGGTTTGACGTGGCGGTGTCCGGCGTCGGCCCGGCGGCCGCGGCGGCGGAAACGGCGCTGGCCCTGGCGTCAGCGGCGCAGTCGGGCGCGCCGTACGGACTCGCCGTCAGCGCCGGCATCGGCGGCGGCTTCGCCGGGAAAGCCGGCGTCGGCGATCTGGTGGTCGCCACGGCCATGATCGCCGCCGATCTCGGGGCGGAGACGCCGGAAGGTTTCCGTGGCGTGGACGAGCTGGGGTTCGGCCCGGCGCGGATTCCGGCCGACAGGGCTTGGTCGGATCGCCTGACAGAAGCCCTGCAGGCCGCCGGCCTGCCGGTGCGGCGGGGGGGCGGGCCCACCCTCCCCCCCGCGGCGGGGACGGCGGCGTGCCGGGGCGGCGGGATGCCTTCGCCACCGTCTCCTAGGCGACGGGCCGCGCGGACTCGGCCCAAATCCTTGCCGCGCGGCATCCCGACGGCGCCGCCGAAGGAATGGAAGGCTTCGGCGTGGCGGCGGC
>Ga0181858_1001349_pt1 | contig 11846 bp, 15 predicted proteins | sample NewIslPassag4_SG_FD_130749 | JGI IMG/M metagenome (GOLD analysis project Ga0181858, IMG submission 130749) | Feedstock adapted compost microbial communities from Newby Island compost facility, Milpitas, CA, USA - Passage 4_SG | ecosystem: Engineered > Solid waste > Feedstock > Composting ...
CGCCTCAGCACGATGAACACCCCGACCGGGGCCGCCGTGAGGGCGATGAGCGCTCCCCCCGCGAGGGCGCGCAGGAAAAAACCGGCCGTAAACAGTTCCAGCAAGGCGTTACCCTTCCTTCATGCGCAGGGTGTGCAAAAGATCGGTTTCCGCGCAGTCTTCCAGGCCGTGCGAATGGCGGACGTAAAAGGAAAGGCGGCCGCTGGCGGTCTCGGGCCGCGGTCCCAGATACGAGCGGACCCGTTCGGTGTCGTGGGTCACCATCAGGAACGTCATGTTGTGCTTCTGGTGCATATGCCTGAGCAGCCCGAAGAAATTGTCCTGCGTCTCCTCGTCCACGCCGGCCGTCGGCTCGTCCAGGATGAGCAGCCGGGGACTCGCGATCAGGGCCCGGGCCAGGAACACGCGCTGCTGCTGTCCGCCGGACAGGGCGCCGATCCGCCGCGATTCCAGGTCGGCGATGCCCAGTACCTCCAGGGCGTCCCGGCACCGCGCCTGGTCCGCCCGGGTGACGCGGCGAAACAGCTTGCGCCGCCCGAACAGCCCCGACAGCACCACTTCCCTTACGGTGGCGGGAAACAGCGGATTGAACGCCTTGCGCTGCGGCACATAGCCGATCAGGTGCCATTCCCTGAACCGTTCCGCGGGAACGCCGAACAGCCGGACCTCGCCCTTGTCGGGCTTGAGAAGCCCGACGATGAGGCGCAGAAGCGTCGTCTTGCCGGAGCCGTTGGGGCCGATGATCCCGACGAAATCGCGCTCCCGCACCGTCAGGCTCAGCCCGTCGATCACCTTCCGGTCGCCGAACGAAAACGAGATGTCCTTGAGCTCCACGACGGGCTGATGGCAATCTCCCGCCGCATCCGCCGCCAGCGCCATGGGACGCCTCCCTCCTTCCTCCACCGTCAGCCCAGGGCTTGTTTCAGCTGCTCCAAATTTCTTTCCATCAGCGTAAGGTAGTTTTCGCCGTTTTTTTGCTGCTCGGGAGTGAGCCCCTCCAGCGGATTCAGCGGCAGCGCCTCCGCTCCCGTTTCCCTGGCCAGAACCCGAGCCAGCCGGTCCGAAACCAGTTCTTCGAAAAAGACCGCCTTCACGCCGCGCTCTTCCACCAGGCGTTTGACGGCGAGCAAATCCTGCGCCCGCGGCTCCGCGTCCGGGGCCAGCCCCATGACGGCCACCTGGTTCAGCCCGTAATCCCGGCACAGGTAGCCGAACGCCGCGTGGGAGACGACGATGTCCCTGCGCGGCAGGGCGGCCAGCTCGCGGGCGTACCGCTCGTCCAATTCGCGCAGCCGTTCCGCCAAAGTTGCGTGTCGGGCTTCATAGTGGGCACGACCATCGGGATCGACCGCGAGGAACGCCGCCAGGATGTTGTCCGCCATGATCCGGGCGGATTTCGGGCTCACCCACACATGGGGGTCGACATCCGGACGGTCCCCGCCATGCCCGTCTACTTCGCCTAGCTCCGTTTCTTCCCCGGACGCGCGGATCAGGGAAATGCCTTCGCTCGCCTTCACCGGAAGCGGACCGTCGTCCCCGGCGACGGCGTCCAGCACGTCCCCGACCCAGCCTTCCAGCCCGGCCCCGTTGTAAATGAACAGATGCGCGCGGGAAATGGTCACCAGATCCCGGCTGCCCGGACTCCAATCGTGGGGTTCCACGCCCGCCGGCACGAGATTGACCACCTGCGCCCGCCCGCCGCCGATTTCTTCGGCCAGAAACGCCAGCGGGTACAGCGCCGTGACCACCAGCACCCTGTCTCCCGCATCGATCTCCCTCCCGCTGCCCGTTCCGCAGCCGGACAGCAAGGCGAAAAACGCCGTCAGCAACAACAGCGGCGCAGCCTTCTTCCAGATGTTCATGGGATCTCCTTAATCGTAATGATTACGATCTGGATTATAAGAAGACGGCACCGCAATGTCAAGCAAAGACTATTTGACGATCGCGCCGTTGGGCGTCTCGTCCGGCACCGTGACCAGCGTCAGGCGGTCGCCTTCCGAGGCGGCGAGGATCATCCCGTGGGACCAGACGCCGCGCAATTTCACGGGCTTCAGGTTGGTGACGCAAACCACCTTCCGGCCGATCAGTTCCTCGGGTTTGTAATGCTTCGCGATGCCGGATACCACCTGCCGCCGTTCGGAGCCGAGGTCCAGCTCCAGCCTGAGCAGCCGGTCGGCGCCCTGAACCGGCTCGCAGTCGACCACCTGCGCGACGCGGAGTTCCACCCGTTTGAAATCGTCGATGCCGATTTCGCCTTTGCGCGCCGCCGTTCGGTCTGCGGACGCCGCGGCTCCCGCCGGAGACTCCGCGGCCCCCTCGGCGCCCGAATCCGCCTTCACGGCTCCGCCGCTCATCGCGCCGATGATCCAGGCGATTTCCTTCTCCATGTCCAGCCGCGGGAAGAGCGGCGGGGCCTTGCGCATCCGCGTGCCCGCCGGGATGGCCCGCAGCGAGCGCGCGGCGTCCCACGCCGTGGCCGGGCCTTCTTCCAGGCCGAGCTGGTGCCAGATTTTTTTGCAGGTTTCCACGAGGAACGGCCTGACCAGAATGGACACGATGCGAATGCTTTCGGCCAGATGACCCATCACCGACGCCAGCTTCGGGCGGTCCGCCTCGTCCTTCGCCAGGGCCCAGGGCTGCGTTTCGTCGATGTACTTGTTGGCCCGGTTGACCAGCGTCCAGATGGCGGCGAGCGCCACGGAGAACTCCATGTTCTCCATCGCCTCTTCCACTTTGTCCACCGTCTCCAGCGCCGTCCGTTCCAGATCCCCGTCATGCGGGGTGGCGTCCGTCCCCGGCGTGAATTCGGGAATGACCCCTCCGTAATACTTGTCCATCATCGCCGCCGTCCGGTGCAGGAGGTTCCCCAGGTCGTTGGCGAGGTCGTAGTTGATCCGCTCCACGAATCCTTCCGGCGTGAACGTGCCGTCCATGCCGAAGGGGACCTCCCGCATCAGGAAATAGCGCAGCGGGTCGAGCCCGTAGCGCTCGATCAGCTTGGCCGGGTCGATGACGTTCCCCTTGGATTTGGACATTTTCCCTTCCTTGGTGACAAACCAGCCGTGGCCGAACACCTTCTTCGGGAGCGGGACTCCCAGCGCCATCAGGATGGCCGGCCAGATGATGGTGTGGAAGCGGACGATTTCCTTGCCCACCAAATGCACGTCCGCCGGCCAGAACTTGCGGTACGGCTCGTCGTTGTCCGATTCATAGCCGAGCGCCGTGATGTAGTTGCTCAGCGCGTCGATCCAGACGTAAATGACGTGCTGCGGATCGCCGGGCACCGGAATGCCCCAGTCGAACGTCGTCCGCGACACCGCCAGATCTTCCAGGCCCGGCTTCAGGAAGTTGTTGATCATTTCGTTGCGGCGCGATTCGGGCTCGATGAATTCCGGATGCCTCTCAAAATATTCGATGAGCCGGTCGGCGTATTTGCCCAGACGGAAAAAGTACGACTCTTCGCGCACCCATTCCACGTCCCGGCCGCAATCGGGGCATTTGCCGTCCACGAGCTGCCGCTCCAGGAAGAACGATTCGCAGGGCGTGCAGTACCAGCCTTCATAGGTGCCCTTGTAAATGTCCCCCTGGCCCAGCAGGCGCCGGAAAATCCGCTGCACCGCCCGCTTGTGCCGGTCTTCGGTGGTGCGGATGAAATCGTCGTAGGAAATGTCCAGCTTGCGCCACAGTTCCCTGATGCCGGCGACGATCTCGTCCACGAACGCCTGCGGTTCCTTGCCGGCTTCCTTCGCCTTGCGCTCGATTTTCTGCCCGTGCTCGTCCGTTCCGGTGAGAAAATGGACTTCGTACCCGCGAAGGCGTTTGTAGCGGGCCATCACGTCGGCCGCCACCGTACAATAGGCATGTCCGATATGAAGCTTGTCGCTCGGATAGTAGATGGGGGTGGTGATGTAAAAGGTCTTCTTTCCTTCGCTCATATCCTCGTTTCACCTTCCTGCATGTTCGGCCCGTTCGCCCCTGGCTCTGCCGTGCCGCGGACGCGGAGGCGGAACCGGATCGTACCCGCCCGGGTGGAACGGATGGCATTTGAGGAGGCGGCGCACCGCGTAGTACGAGCCCAGCAGGGCGCCGTGGGTTTCGATCGCCTCCATGGCATATTCGGAGCAGGTGGGCGCGAAACGGCACCTCGGCGGAATCAGCGGCGAAATGAACTTTTTGTAAAAGCGAAGCGTACCAATGAGCACCCGGCTGACCATATCAGCGCCCCCTTTCCTTTGGTCAGGCCCCGGAAAACCACGTGTTGAACACAAGCACCATAACCGCCACGGAAACAATCGCTCCCCCCAGCAGCCACAGCCCCTTCCTGACCTTCTGCTGGAAAAAGCTCAGCACACCCCAGCTGAGCAGCGATCCGATCAGCAAAATAAAAATCGCCCCGGTGATGAAAAACGCGGGCGATACGTGCGATATGTCCGTGATGATCACCCGATTTCCTCCTTCGCCCCCGCCTTTGCCGGTCCCGGGGATTTGTCCGCGTTTGGTTCCCATTATACCGGTTCAGCCGGAGATAAACAATTCCACCTCCTCCGGGTCGACGGGGCGGCGGCGCAGGCGGACGACCAGCCGTCCGTCGCGGAGCGACGCCCGTCCCGAACGGGGAAACACGGCGCACGGAAGCCGGACGATGCGGGATCGGACATCCGGAAGACCCGTCAGTTTCAGATAACTCGACGCCGCATACACCCGCAGACGGCGAAGATCGGTTCGTGCGGGCAGGCGGATCGTTACCGTAACGTAATCGTCCTTTCGGGACACAGCCACAGAGGGATGGGCGGCCGGCGCCGCCGATTGGAGTTCCCGCTCCGAAAACCCCTCGTCCCGGAGCATCTGCTCCACGTATTTGTCCAGCCATTTCGGATCCTTCAGCCTTTCCCACGGCGCTCCGATGTCCCAGGGGAATTGCCTCGCCAGCCATTCCCGGTACTTTTTCCAGTCCGCCCAGGGAGACGTAAATCCCCCGTTCCGGGACTCGTCCATTCGGCATCCCCCTCTTTCGCCCGCTCTCCGTTCAAAGCAGTATATGCGCCGGGCGGCTGTGACGGTTCATTCGCCCAGACCATATGATGAAAGGGATGGAGGCTGGGAACATGCCCACGGTCAACAACATCTTCAACGTCAAAATTTCGAGCGTATTCAACAACGGTTCCGTCAATTTCGGCAACACGCTGCACAAAAACCACGTTGTCAACCAGAAAAGCGTGGGCGGCAGCCTGTCCATCGGCGACGCATCCCTGACCTCGCAGCGCACGCTGAACAAAGTGAACGATCCTGATTTCGCCGATCAGCCCATCTACTGAAATTTGAGCCTGGCGGCGGAAACGAGGTGACGCCGGCGGTGAAAATTTATATCTCATCCATCCGGATCCATGCCATCTGCAACCTCGGGTCCCTCAATGTCGGAAAAACCATCCTGTGCCGCAACACGGTCCACGCCGCGTGTACGGGCCAGGCGGAAATTTCCCCGACTTCAGCTTCCGGGAACGCCGGTTTCCAACCCGGTGACGGCACCGGTTCGCCCCGGGGTTGAGGCCGAAGGAGGGAACGCCCGTGCATATCGATCCCTTATCTTATTTGCGCTTTGTTGAAAGCCGCATCCGTCTGCTGGAGGAAAGAACGGCCCGGCTGGAGGGGTTGGTGCAAACCCTGGAACGCCTGCTCCGGCAGCTCAAACCGGTGCACATTGACAACATTCACTACAAAATCCAGGAGCTTCACCTGCGCGACCTTTCGGGCACGCTGAACGTCGGGCTCACCGCCCTGACCGATCCTCAGCAGCTGGAAGAATGGCTGAAAAAACAGCCGAACCCCGGGGAAATCGAAGGACACGCGGGCGCCGACGCCGAAGAAGGCGGGCAGAATTTTTCGCGGGAGGAGCCGTAAATGGCAAACGGAAAAGACGAAAATCCACGATGCGTGCGTTGCGGAAAACAGGGAAAAAAGGACGATCTCTATTGCACCGGTTGCGGCGCCCCGCTGGTCAACCGCTGCCTGTATCAGGGGGACCTGCTGAACGACCCGTGCAACCACGTCAACGACAGATCGGCGGCCTTCTGCGCCCGCTGCGGTTCCCGCACGGCGTTCTGGAAAGCTGGGCTGGTCCACGCTCCCTACCCGGAAAACAAGGTGTTCCATGTAAACGAGCTGGAGGAAATGAACTGGTTCCTCCATCCCTTTTTCGCCGACTGACGGAACCATTTCCGGAACCGCTTGGACAAACGCACAAGACATCGGGGCAAATACGCATAGGATGAATGGTGTGACCGCACCTGCAGGCGTCACGCATTCCATGTGCCGGGAGGGAGACGGGAATGACCTACTCTGTCGCTGGCGCCGCTCGTACGGCAGCTTTCGTGCTCGTGCTGTTCATTCTGCTCGTCATCATTCTTCGCGCGTGGTAAGCCCGAACGCGCACCCATCTCGCCCGAACCGGAGGCCGTTCGCGTGGGGACCGCCTCCGGTTTTCGGTTCGTCCGACCGGCTTACGCTCCCCCGCCCCTTTGTCTTTCCAGCCCGTACAGGCACAGGTAGACCATCAGGATCAACGCCCCGAACAACAGGGAAAACGCGATCCCTTTGGCGCTGAATCCTTCAATGACGGATTCCCTTAGCCCGTGCGGATCAAACACCACGTCCCAGCTGTTGAGCCTCGCAAACCTCCCCAGGTAGACGCCGAAACCGCCCAGAAAGGATGCCGCCGCCACAAACGGCCAGCCGGCCCGGCGAAAAGGGGAACGAAGAATCATTTCGTGGACAAGCCGCATGGAGAGATAACCGAGCATGAGGCCGACCCACGCAAAAAGGGCGAACAGGATGATTTCCGTCCACAGCCTTAACGACGTTTGATCCACCCAGCGGTAGGCCCCGTTCATGATCGGGTGAATCCAATCGGTCACCAGATATGGCGCGTTGGGGAACAACAGCAGCCAACAGGCGATCAGCAGCGTCTTTCGCACGGCGGCCGGCCGGTTCGCCAGCCGCGCCGCCCCTCCCGCAGCCAGAAGCGGAAGCCAGGCCAAAAAAAGATTCCAGATCATGAAACGGTAAGATTGCACGGCCCAAAGCCGGGAGCGGATTTCCAGAAGTGCCACGCAAAGAAGGGAAGCGCCGGCGAGGACCGGCCAGACGGGGGTGACGACTCGGATCGGCGGGGACGCATGGGAACCTTTCAAACCGCTTTGCGCTCCTCTTCCCGTTGATTCGGGGCGAATGTGCCCCGTCCATTTTAGCAGAAAAGCGGAGACCTCCGCCATCCGCTTCATCCCCGCATTCACTGCTTTTACGCCGTTCGCCCGTCCGCCTGCCCGCCGCTTTCCCGCTTCCTGTCCGTCGCTTCCCTCTGCGCGCCACAAACCTCCTGCCAGAACCTGGTCCCGCGTTTTCCTTGCAATCCGCTCCCCTTCACTCAGGAAGTAAAACCCCCGTCGGGAGTTGACCGTCGGAAAGGCGTTCTCCGTCGGCCAGGGACACCGTGGACCGACCATAGGAAATGCCGCTCCCGTTGGGCGGCATTTCCCAAACTCGTCCCTCGGATGGGAACATGACGAATTCCTGAGCGAAGGGGACAAGATTGCAAAGACGAGCCGATCAGGAGCCGTCGGGGTTCCACCCGAAACCGAGCTCATCCATGATCCGGCGCATGCGCGGCGGCGGGGCGGCGCGAAACTCCCGTCCGTCCGGCAGGACAACCCGCCACGCGTGCAACAGCTGGTGGTTCAGATCGTCGAAACGTCGGCCGCCGTACTTGAGATCCCCCAGCAACGGATGGCCGATGCTCTGGAAATGGGACCGGATCTGGTGGGTTCGCCCACTGACGAGCTCCGCCTCCACCAGGGTGCATCCTCCCGCGTGGTCCAGTACGCGGTACCGGGTGGTCGCCTCTTTGGTATTGTCGGGAATACCCTCTGTCCCGACACGGGCGGTTTCCGCGAGAGCGCGCGTCACATTGCCGCGCTCGTCCCGCAGAAGCGGACGTTCGATGATTCCTTCACCCGTGAGGTGCCCCTCAATGATGGTCAGATAAAATTTTTGCAGCTCGTGGTTCCGGATCCAGCGGTTCAGCCGGTGCAGCATGCCCGCCGTTTTGCCGACGAGCACCAGGCCGCTGGTGTTCCGGTCCAGGCGGTTGGCGGTCGCCGGCATAAAGAGCGCGCTGTCCAGTTCCCCTTTGCGGTAAAGGTAGGCGTGCACGCGGGAAATCAGCGTGTTTTTCCACTCGGACCGGTCGGGATGCGTCAACAGGCCGGCGGGTTTGCAGACGACCAGCAGCTCGCCGTCTTCGTGCACGATGTCCAGCTGTCCGGGCACGCCGGCGAATTTGGGCTTATTCCGGCCGCTTCCCCGGCTCGCCCGCTCGAACTCCGTCTCGTCCATCAGCAGGGGGAGTTCGTCCCCGGCGGCCAGTTCATAGTTGGGATTTTTCTTTCGTTTGCCGTTGACGCGGACCCTGCCCTTGTCGATCATGCCGTACAGCTGTCCCAGGGGAAGGTTCGGCATCAGGGTCCGCAGATACCGGTGAAGCCGCTTGCCCTGCTCCGACCCGGTGATTCGTCTCGTGATCATGGCCCGACGCTCCCGACAGAATGAAAGATCCGGCAATTTATTATAAAAACCCGCCGGAACCGGAAACAAGCCGCGCCGTGTGCGGAGTCACAAGGTTCATGATCTGAACATTCTCGGAAGGAGCGCGGCGCCCAGCCAGCCGAATACGGCGGCGGCCATCAGCAGCCAGGCGAGGGGAACGGTGGCCGCCAGAGCGGTGCTCAAAAGCGGCCCGACGGTGCCACGAAATCCGAACAGCATAAGGTGCAGCCCGAACACCACCGCTTCCCGGCCGGGCGCGATCCGGTTGATGAAAGCGAGAGTGCCGATGTCCCAGATGGCGTCCACGGTTCCCTGCAAGCCGCTGCAGAGCAGGACCGTAGCGTAGCCGGGCGCCGCCGCGTAGAGCTTCGGAATAAACCCGCACATCCCGATTCCGTAAACAAACGTCCGCTCCGCGGTAAACCTGTCAATCACCCGTCCGCTGATGAAGTATGAAGCCAAAAGGAAAACGAAATACACGACACGGGCCGTGCCGATCTGCACGTCGTTCAGCTCCAGCCGGTCGACCTGCACGATCTGATACAGGGGCGCCGCCAGCAGGTTGCCGAATCCTGTTATGAAAGTGGCAAGAAAAAAAATCCGCAATTTTCGGTTCTCGCGGACAAGGCTCCACTGCCCCCTGAAGGTGAGACGGCCGGCGGGCGCGGGATGCTCCGGGGCGCTTTCCCGCAAGCGCAAGAGAATGAGGACGGAAAAAGCGCCCGTGACGGCCGCGGCCGCCAGCGGCCCGCCCGGGCCAGCGGCGTCCAGCCAGACGCCGACCAGATAGGCCATCGGAATCATCAGCAGTACCATGGCCACGCGGACATTGGCCATCAGGCGTCCCCGCTGCGGCGGAGGATACATGCGGGTCACCAGCGAAGCGTACGCCGGCGCCTGGATCGACATCAGCAAATTGAATACCAGCGATGCGACGACGTACACGATGGGCGCGCCGAAAAACGCGGGCAGCAAAAGCAACATCCGCCCGATGAAACTCGGCAGGACGACGAATGGTTTCGGGTGCGATCTTTGGATGAAGGGTGCCCAAAGCGGCGAAAACAAAAGGCCGATGGCGGGCGCCGCCGACAGAATTCCAACCTGGAGTTCGGTCGCTCCCTGCCGGATCGCCATCGGGATGTAAAACTGGTTGAACACCACGTTGAACAGGCTGAAAATCAGCGCAGCCGCCAAATCGCAGCGGAAATTGTGCCAGGCATCCGGGCCCGTCTGAAGCTTGAAGGTTTGAAACGACAGACGGATGCGGATCATAAGCATACCTTCTTGTTGTGTGAAATTCCGGAAAGATGCCGATATGTCCGGGCATAGGGACTTAAGCCCCAATTTTTGCAAAACAGCCCGTTCAGATGCTGCGGACTGACAGATAAATATTATATATTGATCGTGTGATGGATTCACTACAATAAAATAGAAAAGTTGAACGTTTTTATAATTTATCGTCGCCGGAGGTCGAAGGTTTGATGACCGTCAAAATCGGATTCATCGGCGTCGGCGGCATTGCCGCCCAGCATCTGAAAAACCTGGCCGGCATGCCGGATGTCGAAATCGTCGGTTTTTTTGACGTGGACGAACAAAAAGCGCGGCAAGCGGCGGCGGCCTTCCATGGCGCACGGGCGTACGAACGGATTGACGACCTGTTCGACGGCGCCCGGCCGGACGGCGTCTTCATCTGCGTGCCGCCGATGGCCCACGGGGAAGCGGAGCGCCAGGCCATCGCCAGGGGCATCCCCTTTTTCGTTGAAAAACCGCTCGGAAACAACCTGGATTTGCCGTCGGAACTGGCAACCGCCATCCGGGAGCGCCGGTTGCTCACGTCGGTGGGCTACCATTGGCGATACGGCGATTCCGCCCGGATGGCCCGCGAACGTTTGAAAGACGGGACGGTCGGCATGGCGGTGGGTTATTGGATGGGCGACATGCCCATGCCGCCCTGGTGGAGGGTGGAATCCCAATCGGGCGGACAGTTTGTGGAGCAGACGACCCATATCGTGGATCTGCTTCGCTATCTGTGCGGAGAGGTGGTGGAGGTCTATGCGGCCTTCTCGCTGCGGACCATGGACCGCCGGGTGCCCGGCACCGACGTGCCGGACGTCGGAACGGTGACGCTGAAGCTGGCCAACGGCGCGGTGGCGTCCATCTCCAACACATGCCTGCTGCCGGTTTACCATCATGTGGGTTTGGACCTTTACTGTGACTTTGGCATCCTGGAAGTCCGCGATCGGGAATATCGCGAAATCACCAAGGAAGGCATGTGGATCCGCAGTGCCCGAACCAATCCGTATCTGAGCGAAGACGAGGCGTTCGTCCACGCCCTTCGCACGGGAGACCGTTCGGGAATCCTGTCCGATTACGAAGACGCCCTGAAAACCCTTGCGGTCACCATCGCAGCCCGGCAGTCCGCCGCTTCCGGCCGTCCCGTATCCCTTGCGTGAAGGAGAGTGCATCCGCCATGAAATTTTCCCTGTGCATCGGCGCCTATCCCGGCAAGGACGAAATTTGGCACCTCGAGAAAGTCAAAGAGCACGGTTTCCACGGTTTGGAATACTACGCCTGGTGGGAGCTTCCCGATCTCCGCAGGACGGCCCGCGAACAGGAGCGGATCGGCGTCGGCATCTGCGCCGTTTGCACCAAATTCATCAGCCTGGTCGATGAGCCCCTCCGCGAGGCGTACATCGCAGGCCTTCGCGAAACGATCGAGGCGTGCAAAATCCTGAACGTCAACTCGATCATTTCCCAGACGGGCAACGTCCTGCCGGACGTGCCGCGGGAGAAACAGCGGCAGACCATGGGGGAGACCCTGAAGCGCTGCGCACCCCTGCTGGAGCAGGCCGGCGTCGTGCTGGAGATCGAACCGCTGAACGGGCTTGTCGATCATCCGGGCCATTTTCTCCAGTGGTCGGACGAATCCGCGGATGTGATCGACCGGGTGGACAGCCCCCGCGTAAAACTGCTCTTCGACGTCTACCACCAGCAAATCACCGAGGGCAACGTCATCCGCAACGCGACCCGCTACCGCGACCGCATCCATCATTACCACATCGCGGACAACCCCGGCCGCAAGCAACCCGGCACGGGGGAACTGAACTACGTCAACATCCTGAAAGCCATCAGGGAAACGGGATTCACAGGCTTTGTCGGTCTCGAATGCGGATTCACCACCGATCCCGACGAAGCCGTCGAGTCGTTCAAACGCGACATCCTTGAGCCCGTCGGCATTCCTCTTTGAA
>Ga0181858_1001352_pt1 | contig 11831 bp, 10 predicted proteins | sample NewIslPassag4_SG_FD_130749 | JGI IMG/M metagenome (GOLD analysis project Ga0181858, IMG submission 130749) | Feedstock adapted compost microbial communities from Newby Island compost facility, Milpitas, CA, USA - Passage 4_SG | ecosystem: Engineered > Solid waste > Feedstock > Composting ...
ATGCGCCCAGGAGCGCCGCGATGGAACCGTCCGCCGCGCTGATGACTTCCGTGCCGAACTGGAGCGTGCCTTTGCCGCCTTCGGCCGTATTTTTGATGATTTGCACGCGCTGGCCGGCCACCACCAGATCCCATTCCTCGCTTCTTGCGGTCGGAACGAACTGGCGCAGTTCCGCCATGCGCTGTTCCTTGGTCAGCATGACCTGGCGGATCAGATACATTGTCAGCGACCAGTTTTTCACGCCGGCCGCCAGCATCGTCGTCAGGTTATGGGGCTTGATGGACGTAAACAGATCCAGCATGGAGCCGGTTTTCAGGAACTTCGGCGAGAAACCGGCGAAAGGACCGAACAGAAGCGATTCCTTGCCGTCAATGTAACGGGTGTCCAGATGCGGCACGCTCATCGGCGGCGCGCCGATGGCGGCTTTGCCGTATACCTTGGCGTGATGCTGCGCCACGACTTCCGGATTGTTGCAGACCATGAACAGCCCGCTGACGGGGAAACCGCCGATGCTGCGGCCTTCCGGAATGCCGGATTTTTGCAGCAGATGGAGGCTGCCGCCGCCCGCGCCGAGGAAGACGAATCGGGCCGCATGGCGCTCGGTGGCGCCGGTGTCCATGTTTTTCACCTTCAGTTCCCACAAGCCGTCGCCGTTCCGTTTGACGTCTTTCACCTGATGGTTGAAACGAAGATCCACGTTCCGCGCTTTCAGCTTCTCAAACAAAAGACGCGTCAGCGCGCCGAAGTTGACATCGGTGCCGCAATCGATGCGCGTGGCGGCGATCGGCCGGTCGAAATGGCGGTCCCGCATCATCAGCGGGATCCATTCTGTCAGCCGGTCGGGATCCTCGGTATATTCCATGCCTTTGAACAAAGGATTGCGGGACATGGCTTCGTAACGCTTCTTCAGGAAAGCGACGTCCGCTTCGCCCTGCACGAAGCTCATGTGCGGCACCGGCCGGATGAAATCCTGCGGATTGGCGATCATTCCGCTTTTCACCAGATAGGCCCAGAACTGCCGCGAAATCTGGTAGTCCTCGTTAACCTTGATCGCCTTGCTGATGTCGATGGTGCCGTCCGCTTTTTCGGTGGTGTAGTTCAGTTCGCACAGGGAGGCGTGGCCCGTGCCCGCGTTGTTCCACTCGTTGGAGCTTTCTTCACCCGCCTTCGACAGTTTCTCGAATACGGTAATCTCCCACTCCGGAGCCAGCTCTTTCAGCAGGGCTCCCAACGTGGCGCTCATGATGCCGGCGCCGACCAGTATGACGTCTGTTTTCTTCACTTCGCTGCTCATTTTTACCGCCCTTACCTTGATGTTACAAAAAGGGTATAATTTCCAGCCCGCGCCCACAGCAATTTAGGGCGAGCTGGCGCCCACCCTTTCTGAATCACCGTAATCTTTGTTGAAAACATTATAGCACACGTTTTCTAGTTTGTGAACTCTTTCACATACATAATTTAATAGAAAATGGTGCCTCGGGCACCACTTTCTATCGGACCGCTCTATCGGATCGTATCGATAAAGTGCTTCAGGATCCGGGCCGTCATGCCCCAGATCGTATACTTGCCGTAGTCGTAAAACCATTCTTCCACCGTGCGGATCCGCCATTTGTACCGGCTGCCGTTGACGATCTTGTCAAACGGAAAATCCGGCGGCGGCACCGGCTGAAAGGTCATCAGATGCATGTAGGGCTCATAGCTGAGCAGCCACCGGACGGGCACCGTAAAGATTTCTTCCACTTCATCCTTGTTATAGGAATGGATGACCTCTTCATAATCGAGGGTTGCGACAAACGGGTAGACGACGAACGAAGCGGAATGGACGTACGGGCTGAGCTCGCCGATGACGGTGATGGAGGCGGGATCGACTCCCAGTTCCTCGCCGGTTTCCCGCAAGGCGGCCGCCATCGGGTCGGGATCGGCCGGGTCGATGCGGCCGCCCGGGAAGCTGATGTCACCGGGCTGGCTGTTTAGTTTGAATGATCGCACTTCAAACAGAACATGCCATTCTCCCTGCACTTGCACCAGCGGAACCAGCACCGCCGACCGGTGCGCCGTTTCTTCTCCGATAAACAGGGATCGCTTTCGGCTGAGCCGCTCCTTCCACTCTTCCAGTTTCATGAGGCTTTCTCCTACCCTTTCCCGCCATTTTCGGATTTCGCGGGGCGCCTTTCGCCCCTGTCACGAAAGGGCTTTTGCCAGGGCGCGATACGTGTCGATCCGGTGCTCCGCCGCGTAATGATTGGCGTTGATCATGCACTCGTCAAACCCGAACCGTTCATTGTCGCGCATGATCTGATCCGCCACCTCTTCCGGCGTGCCCACCAGATGCAGCGCGCGCATGTGGCGGATATACGCTTCTTCCATTTCGGTGAGCTTGATTTCATTGGCTTTCTCCGCGCTGCAGATCGGCCGGAATTGGCCGGTCCGGATGCCCAGGCGGAACAGATCCACGGGCCGCGCCCGGTATTCCGCTTCTTCCCGGCTGTCGGCCACCGTGGCCGCATAGGTGATCAGCACCGCCGGCTTCTCCATGAAAGGCGTCGGCCGGAAATGGCGCCGGTAGGCGTCAAAAATTTCGCGGCTCGCCTCGCCGTTAAAAAACTGGGCGAACGCATAGCCGACGCCGAGCTGGCCGGCCTGAATCGCGCTTTGGCCCGTGGAGCCAAGCAGCCATATTTCCGGCAGGGCTGTGCCGACGGGCGTGGCCCGCACGTGATGGTACTCCGGCAAATCGGAACGGACGCCGCTGATCAAATCCATGATGGCGCGGATCTTGTCGTACTGCTCGTCAATGGCCACGTTCCTGCCTTGCGCCAGCGCCAGGATCGAAGGGCCGTCGCCCCCCGGCGCGCGGCCGATGCCCAGATCGATCCGGCCGGGCGTCAGGGCGCTTAGCGTATTGAACACTTCGGCAATTTTCAGGGCCGAATAGTGCATGCACATCACGCCGCCGGAACCGACGCGAATTTTCGAGGTTTTGGCGGCGATGTGGGCGATCGTCACTTCCGGCGCGGAACTGGCGAGCAGCTTCGTGTTGTGATGCTCGGCCAGCCAGTACCGGTGGTATCCGAGATCTTCAGCCGCCTGGGCCAGCCGGACGGATTGCTGAATGGCTTCGGTGGAATTTGAATCTTCCGGGACGGGGATCTGGTCCAGAATGCCAAGCTTCATAAGCTCATCCCCTATTTGAAATATTTTACATGCGCCTGAATCCCGCTGTCAGTACGCATCCGCACATCCTCGCACATACATATGACCAGTATATAACTTTTTGCTAGTTTCATGAAGGGCTTGCATGGCAAAAACGGCCGATGGGGAAATTATCCTGTAAATTCCGCCGTTATTCCCTTAAGGAAAGGAGCGTTCCCGTCATGCGTCAGCCGCCCAATACGGCCGGCGCCATGGTGGCCCAGCTGGCCTTGTGGGGAGTTCGCCGCATCTACGGCGTGGCCGGAGATGCCATCAATCCCCTGATCGATGCCATTGGCAAGCAGGATGAAATCCGGTACATCGCCGTCCGCCACGAAAGCGCGGCCGCCTTCATGGCTTCCGCCGAATGGAAGTGCGCATCGCGCCTCGGCGTGTGCATCGGGACAAGCGGCCCGGGACTGGCCAACATGCTGAACGGCATCGCCGATGCCGCGGCGGACCATGTGCCGCTGCTTGTCATCACCGGCCAAGTGAAAACGGACAAAATCGGCACCGAAGCGAAACAATACGTGGACCAGCAGCGGCTGATCAGTCCTTTGGCCGTATATTCGGCGATGCTGCTCAACCCCGATGCTGCCCTCACCGTGCTGAATGAGGCTGTCACCGAAGCCCTCAGCAAACGGGGGCCGGCCCATGTCAGCATTCCGCAGGATGTGCTTGCGCTTCCTTGCCCATGGAACGCCCGCCGTCCCGCCGGCTTAATGCGGCACACGATTGCCCGCAACTTCTCCCAACTGGAACCTGCCGCCGAGCTTTTGAACAAATCCGTAAGGCCCATCATCTGCGTGGGGGACGGCGCGAGGGGCGCCGGCGACGCGATCATGGCGCTGGCCGGCCGCCTGTCGGCGGGCATCATCGAAACGCTGCGCGGCAAAGGGACAGTGCCCGCAAGCTGCCAATGGCACCTGGGCGGGATCGGGGAAGGGGGAACGCGGGAAAGCGCCGAGCTTATGCGCGAGTCCGACTGTGTGCTGATGATCGGGGCCAACTGGTATCCGGAAGGGTATGTGCCGCGGGATACGCGGGTCATCAAAATCGACGCCGACCCCGCCAGCATCGAAACCCAGGAGGATCTCGCCTTCGGACTTGTGGGAGATGCGGCGGAGGCGGCGCGGCTTCTTGCGGAAAAAACGGTGCCCGGCCGGCGGAACGAATGGGCGGAACGGGTGCAGGCGGTGCGGGAAGCGATCCGCCAAAGGCTCGATGCCGAGCGGAAGCCCGCAGGGCGCGCCATCACGCCGCCCATGCTCATGGCGGCGCTGGAGCGGCATGCGGCCGGCGACGGCATCATCGCGCTGGACACCGGCGATCATACGATTTGGTTCAACCGCATCTTCCGCGCCGAGCAGCAAACGATTCTGTTTTCCGGCAAATGGCGCTCCATGGGCTTCGCGCTGCCGGCATCCCTCGCCGCAAAGCTTGAGCATCCTGACCGGCAGGTGACGGCCCTGGCCGGGGACGGCTCTTTCCTGACGACGGCGATGGAGCTCGCCACGCTGGTTAAATATCAATTGCCGGTCAAGATCATCGTCGCCAACAACGGCATGTATGCCATCGAAAAAAACAAAATGGCCGAGGCAGGCCTCCAGCCATACGGCGTCGAGCTCGCCAACCCCGACTTCGCCGCGCTGGGGGCCGCCTTCGGCATCCGCAGCTTCCGGGCGGAAACGCCCGAAGATTTGGACAGAACCTTGCGCGAGATGTATGCGGACGATCAGGCGGCGCTGCTCGACGTCCGCGTCACCGGCCTTTTGTCCGGCGATTCATTTTGAGGCGCCGGTCAGCCCTGCCGTCTTGCCGCGCCAAAAGGGTTGCGCCATTCCATCAGCGCCCCGTAATGGCAAGACTCCTCATCTTCCAGGCAGCCGGGCACCACTTTCACCGGCGTGCGGCCGCAACGGAGCAGGAACGTGATCACCGGGTCCTGAAGCTGCCCCCGCACCACTTTCTCCAGGTACTGCTCCGCCGTCATCTGATGGGCGTGCCGGTGATAGCCCGGCATCCGGCCGCCGCCGAGCAGCCGTTCGAGCCCTTTGTGCACGACGAGATCGTACATGGAAAACATCAGCCATTTGCCGAGCCCCATTTTCCGATACGCTGGCCGCACGCTGATGTCCACCACATACAGCGTGTTGCCATTCGGATCGTGATTGCGGATGTAGCCTTCGTCGGTCATTTCCGCCCACGTGTGATCTGGATGGGACGGGTCGTAACGGACGATCAGCCCCGTCATCGATCCGACCAGCCCGCCCTCCACCTCCACGCACAAAGCCCCTTCCGGGAACAAAGTGACATGGTTTTCCAGCTGCTCCTCATTCCACCAAAGTTCCGCCGGAAACGGAGGCGGAAAACATTCCTCCTGGATGCGGATCAAACCGGCAAAGTCCTCTTTCGTGTAGTTGCGGATTACGGCGCGGACGGGCCGCTCCCGATCGAACACGTATATTTCCTTATAATAACTGGCCATGGGCATCGCTCACTTCCAATCCGGATACAGATCGGTTCTCCGGTCCCGCCAGGTGGTGACGGAGCCTCGGTCGCGCACCTGATAAAGCAAATCCAGATCGAGGTCGGCGGTCACGACCATGTCATGGTTGATTTCCCCTTCCGCCAGGATGCCGCGCGGCGGAAAAGGAATGTCGTTCGGCGTGATGATGGCCGCCTGTCCGAAATTGGCGCGCATGAAATCGACGGTGGGCAGGGACCCGACGGTGCCGGTGACCGCCACATACACCTGGTTTTCAATGGCCCTGGCATGGCAGGTGTAGCGGACGCGGTGGAAGCCGTGGCGGTCGTCGGTGCAGGACGGGCAGAAAATGACGTCGGCGCCTTTCGCCCTTGCTATGCGCACGATTTCCGGAAACTCGATGTCATAGCAAGTCAGCATGGCGATGGTGCCCTTCTCGGTTTCAAAAACTTGCAGGCTGTCCCCGCCGCGCATGTTCCATTCCTTCGCTTCCGTCGGCGTGATGTGCAGTTTCGCCTGCTCCGCCACCCTGCCGTCCGGATAGAACAGATGGGCGGTGTTGTAAAGCCGGCCCTCCCGGCGAAGGACATGCGTGCCGCCGATGATATGCATCCCCGTCCGTTTCGCCAGGCCGATGAAAAGCTCGCGATACTGATCCGTAAAATCCGGCAGCCGCTCGATGGGGAGCGCCTTCCCCTGCCCGTCTCCGATGGACATCAGCTGTGTCGTGAAAAATTCGGGGAACAGCACAAAATCGGCTTCGAACTCCGCGGCCGTCTTGACGTAATGCTCCGCCTGTTGCGCAAATTCCGCAATACTTCGTATCGTATGCAGATGGTACTGCACGGCCGACACTCTAAGTTTCATAAGCGGCCTCCTTTCATTCGGCGATCTCATTTTAACACAGCACGTACCTGGACATATCTTTCGGCACAACAAAAATCACGTCCCCAAAAATTGAAGGACGCGTTATACAAATAAATAATGGTAAGGCTTTCAACACAGTCTGGCATTTAACCTGCGAAGCATTTCAAAGGTGTCTATATAATCGACCCCCATTGCTCTGCAAGCGTTGGGAATTTTGATTTCTCTTTTTATATCTCTGTTATATTGTTCTTGTGTAACGACCACATACCGATTTGCCAAAGAAAAAAGCAACCACCCAGCTATCCGCAGCATCAGCAAATTTCTCTTTAGCATAATCAAAATATTGACTTTCTCCCATTGCCCATTCTAATAATTGACGATACGCATCAATAACTTCTTGTTTTTGAGTAGGTGCAAACCAGCGGGAAAATTCGGTAACTGCCCATCTATATAAGGCGTCTTTCTGGCTTGACTTCATGATTTCATCTTTCACTCTGTCAATACTGATCACAAGTCCTTTTTCTGCCAATTCCAAGAGAACACGCCAAAAGCATGGAGCAAAGTCAAATGCGTGGTATCTTCTGTGCGCTTCCATAAAAACATTTGAATCCAAAACAAATTTCAACGATTGCGTCATGAATACACCTCGATTCCAAGGTGCTTCGCATATTTTTCAAATGTTTCCGCATTCAGCCCCGTCAGCTTGTACGCCTCGTTATATGTCAATCGCCCCGATTTCGCGCTGTAAAAAACCGCTTCCGCAAAACACCGGCCGATTCGATAGTCCTGGTTAACGTAAAAGTCGCCCCCGCCTTCACGATCCTGAGCCTGTCTGCGTTCCATTGCGGTCCATTCACGGTAAAATTCAAAAAATTCATCTCTGGAAATTAAATTCAAATCCATGGCTCTTCGAGCCGTTACGATGCCGCTCACTTTGAAATGAGCGGCTAACCGTTGAAAAGGTTCCGGGTCAGACTGAATGCTGCCCCATATGGATTTCAATTCCTCTTCCGGAACCAGAAATTCTGCTGCCGCTTGATTGCAAATCCGCTCAATCTCTTTATCGGAAGGCTGCAGACCGGACAAATTGAATGCCGCACTTTCCCCATACCATATGTGGGCCAACTCATGCGCAATCGTAAACATCTGGGCAGCTTTGCCGTCAGCGCCATTAATAAAGATCAGAGGAGCATATTCATCCACCAGCACAAATCCCCTGAATTCCTCCACACTCAACTTTCTGCGGGTGTTGTTTCCCACAATACCGTTTCGAACCACCAAAATGCCCGCGTTTTCAACCTTCGCCATCAGAAGACGCAGAGCTTCCTGCCAAGTTTTGCAATCTGCTGCCCAGCCGGCTTCCATGCCCAGCGTTCTTTTCATTTTCCGAGCCACTTCCCGCGGATTCTCTGTCAATTTGCAGGATCCGACAAAGGATAGCGGCTCTTGGCCCATGTCCATTAAATATTCCCGCATCCACGCCTGACGCCGCCGCATGGTTTGTACTGTTTCATAAAGCTCGGGGCTCGGCTCAAAATCATGTTTATCATCAACCGTTCTGTAGTGCGGAATGGACAAATACATTTTAGGCGGTGCAGACAAAAAGAAATATCCGAGAGGCGTAAAAGTGGCTTTTGCAAGCTCTTCAAGTTGCTTAAAAGTGGGTTGGGATTCATTGTTGATCCAACTTTTCAATTTTGGAAACTTTTTCTCCAGCGCTTCAGCTGTTCTTGCCCGCTGCACTGCCCATCGAATAATTTCAGGGTTTGCGAAAGCTCTAGCCACTTTCATCACCTCCTCATGTCTTCATTTTATGTGATTTCACCTGCATATGGAATGCTTACCTTACAAAAGCAAAAAAACAAGCCTCAGATGCCAATTGGCAACTGGGGCTGGTTAAACCATCCGGGCCGCCTTACGCTTCAGATGTTTTGCAACACTTTCTCCAGCATCGTGCCGGTCCGCATATAACGCTCATGCCAGGAAAAGGCTTTTTCCAGCACGTGGGGCGTGTGGCCGCCGCGGGCCAGCGCTTCCCGATAGTAAGCCAGAAGCTGCCGTCGGTACATGGGGTGGGCGCAGCGCCCGATGATCAGCTCCGCCCGCTCCCGCGGCGAAAGTCCCCGCAGATCGGCGTAGCCGTGCTCCGTCACGATCACATCCACATCATGTTCCGGCGAATCCACGTGGGAGACAAAAGGCACGATGCTGGAGATGCTGCCGCCTTTGGCCGTCGACTTGGTCACGAAAATTGAAATGCGGGCGTTGCGCGCAAAATCCCCCGATCCCCCAATGCCGTTCATCATCTGTGTCCCCATCACATGGGTGGAATTGACGTTGCCGTAAATGTCGCACTCCAGCGCCGTGTTGATGGCGATGACCCCCAGCCTGCGGATGACTTCCGGATGGTTCGAAATGTCCTGCGGACGAAGCACGATTTTATCCCGGTAGCGATCCAGACGGGAAAACACCCGATTCATTTTCTCCTGCGAGAGCGTGATCGAGCAGCACGAAGCGAATTTCACCTTTCCGGCATCCATCAGGTCAAACACGGCATCCTGCAGCACTTCGGAGTACACTTCCAGATCCGCAAATTCCGATTCCAGAAGCCCATACAGCACCGCATTGGACACGGTGCCAATCCCGGCCTGCAGCGGGGCAAGGTTCGCCGGAAGGCGGCCTTGCGCCACCTCCGCCCGCAAAAATTCGATCAGATGCCCGGCAATCATCGCCGTTTCCTCATCCGGCGGCCGGACCATGGACGGGGAGTCCGGCTGATGGCTGAACACGATGCCCCGAATTTTGTCCGCTTCCGCCGGAATCCCGATCGTGCCGATCCGGTCGCCGGCTCTCCGAATCGGGATCGGTTCCCGCTCCCCAGGCCTGCCCGCATCATAAATATCATGCATGCCTTCGAGTTCAGCCGGCTGAGCCGTGTTGATTTCCACGATAACGGATTTGGCGTGCCGGGCGAACACGAGGGAGTTGCCGGCGGAGGTCGTCGGGATGATCATGTTGTCTTCCGTAATCGCCACCGCTTCAATGACGGCAAAATCCGGCGGCTCCAGCACCCCCTGGCGCACCATTTCGGCCGTCTCGGACAAGTGCTGATCCACAAAGGCGATGTCGCCCCGGTTGATGGCGCTCCGCATGACCGGGTCCACCTGAAAAGGAAGGCGTTTGCGAAGGATGCCCGCTTCCGCAAACAGACGGTCGGTGTCAGAGCCCAGCGATGCTCCCGTATACAGATTGATTTTGAACGATTCCTTCTTCGCCCGCTCCACGAGGGCCATGGGCACCGCCTTGGCATCTCCCGCCCGGGTGAAGCCGCTGAAGCCAAGGGTCATGCCATCCCGGATCCAGGAAGCCGCCTCGTCTGCCGTCACCACTTTGTGACGGAGGCCGGGATTGCGAATTCGGCCGAAACCGCTTTCCATACGCATTTCCCCCCGTTATGTCCGGTTTTTAGCCCCATTTTAGCCGGAATGGACAGGCAAAAGGGCATTTTGGGACAAAACGGGGAAATTACGGGATCAGCCAGGAAATCCGCGCATGAAAGCCGCAAAAACCGGTCAGAAGCTGAGCATTTTTCGGAAACAAGGCGCGTAAGACTGGCTGACCGGGATCCGGGCGCCGTTTTTCATCAGCAGCGTCAATGCGGAATGGGAATCGGCGTATATTTCCCGAATGTGCCGCACGTTCACAATATACGAACGGTGACAGCGAATGAAGTCATCCTTCGGCAGCAAATACTCCAGCTCGTTGAGCGCAAGCCGGTGGGTCCCGGTCAATTCTTGCGTGATCACATGCGTCTTGCGCTCCCGGGCCTCCGCATACAGCACCTGCGTCAGCGGCACCGGCACCCAGCCGTCCTCCTGCCGGACCGTAACCACCGACTTGACGGATGAAAGTGCGGGAAAAATGGCCGTCACGCAGCCCGCAATCCGCCCTTCCCGCATAATGGGCACCGCCACTCCGTAATACGGCACGCCGAACAGATCGCGGTCAATGAACTCGGCCGTCTTTCTCCCGGCTGCCAAAGCCTGATGCGTAATCGTGCCTTCCCTGATGGGATCGCCCTTGCGGATTTTCAGATCCACCCGCCGGCTCGGCCGGTAATAGATGTATTCCTTCGTATTGGATACGACGAGGGACGTTTCATCCGCAAAACATTCCCCCACCGCTTCCAAGAACGATTCCAGATCGAAAGGGTCCAACGCATCTTCCCCCCGTCCGCCGTTATTTGCTCTCGAACCGTGATGATCCGGTATCTGCACTATACCACAAAATAACACCCCGGTCCCATTGGAAGCCCATACAAAAACCCCCGGTTCCAGCAAGGAACCGGGGGTTTTGCTTCACTGAAAAATCAGGATTTGTTCCGCTTCGCCTTCACCATTGCGTTGGCGATGCTGGCCACCAGGCCGCCCCAGATGATGACGATGCCGATGATCATCATGACGATTGCGCTGCCTTCCATGATCAAGACACCTCCGTGGATTCATTGGACCGGGATTCAGCGTTTCTGTCCCGGATCGCCGCAAAGATGAAGCCGACAACGATCGCCAACACCGCCACGGCCCAGCCATACACGCTGACAAACCAGGTAGCGTATCCTTCGTAGTTTTCCTTAATGTTCTTGATCAGGTTGTCAATCATCATGTAGCCAAGCACAATGGGCGTGATGACACCGAGGCAAACTTTCCACCAGGCGCCCAGCTTGATGTCCGAAACGCCATTGGCATGAGCCTGCAGATCCTTGAGCTGCCTTGCGATCCACGCGATGGCGATGACTTCGACAAGGCCGGCCAGAGCCACGCCGAAGTTGTTGATGAAGTAGTCAACCACATCCAGGAAGAACAGGCCGCCCCTGGACGCAAAGAGCAGCGACACGATGGCCGTAATGCCGCCGCCGATCATGACGGCTTTGGAACGGCTGATGCCGAACTTCTCCTGCAGGCCCGCAATATATGTCTCCACGATGGAAATCAGGGACGTAAAGCCTGCCAGCACCAGCGAAGCAAAGAACAGGAAGCCGAAAAATTCGTTTGCCGCCGGCAGGGGGTTGATGATTTGCGGGAACACCACGAACGCGAGCCCCACGCCGCCGGCGACCACTTCATTGACCGCCACGCCTTGCTGGGCTGCCATGAAGCCGAGGATGCTGAACACCCCGATACCGGCGAGCAGCTCAAAGCTGGAGTTGGCAAAGCCGGTGATGAACGCGTTGTTCGTGATGTCCGACTTCTTGTTCAAATAGCTGGAGTAGGTGATCATGATCGCA
>Ga0181858_1001356_pt1 | contig 11816 bp, 9 predicted proteins | sample NewIslPassag4_SG_FD_130749 | JGI IMG/M metagenome (GOLD analysis project Ga0181858, IMG submission 130749) | Feedstock adapted compost microbial communities from Newby Island compost facility, Milpitas, CA, USA - Passage 4_SG | ecosystem: Engineered > Solid waste > Feedstock > Composting ...
CCAGCACCTGCAGATCGAAATTGGTGTTGCGGAACGAGCGGATGTCCCTCGCCAGAATGAGAGACCGGTCGTGCTCGTCGGGGAACACCCAGATGTAGTCGCCCTTGGCCTCCAGGGTCAGCGTCCGGATCCGGTTCCATTTTTCCGGCGGAATGGCCGCGGGAAGACCCGCCCGGTGTTCGCTTCCGTGCGCGTCGAGCATCTGGATGGACCGGATGTACGATTCGGTTCCGGCGTAGCCGATCAGCCGGTCGATGAGCCGCTGGCCCAACAGGTAGCGTTCGTAGCCGGAATCGCTGGTCCGGATGGCGAGCAGAAGTTCCTGGATTTGCGGATCGGTGGCGAGGTTGAACGAGACGTGGGCCAGCCGTTTCAGTTCCGACTCGATGGCGGAGGAGGACAGGTTCAGCACCTGCGACGATTTTTCGTGGAGCTGCCGGTCGTAGACGGAAAACGCGTACTGCTGCGTGAGCGCCGTGAATACGAATGACACGGCGACGATCAGCGAGATGAGAAGCGTCAGCTTGTGCCGGATCTTCAGATGCCGGTAGCGGTCCAGCCACTTTTTCATGACCCTCACCTCGGGCTTGCGCGTGTTGTCATTATGTCAAATGGATGTAAACGCTGTCAACAAATAGGCTGCGGCGACGGAAAGCGGGGCGGGAAGCGGGACGGAAAACGGGTCGGAAAAGAGGCGGATAACGGGAAGGAACCGGGATGGAAAACGGAATGGCAAACGGAAACGGAAAAAAGCGGGACAAATCGAAGAAAAAAGTCTGTTCAAACCGACTCCCGACATGTTAAACTGACTACAAACAAAAATAAACAAATAAAAATAAACAAAAACAAAAAGGCGGAGGGGAAGCCATGGTCCAGAACCTGTGGGACAAAACGAAGGCGGCCGGACTTTCGGAGCTCGACGAGCTCGTGTACCGGTCCAATCTGCTGGGTACGGACCGCCGGGTCTGCAACTGGGGAGGCGGCAACACGTCGGCGAAGATGACCGTGCGGGATTTCCGCGGGCGCGAGATCGAGGTGATGTACGTCAAGGGCAGCGGCTCCGACCTGGCGACGGCAAAGGCGTCCAATTTCACCGGACTGAGGATGGACGACATCCGGCCGCTGTTTGAGCGGGAAGACATGACGGACGAGGAGATGGTGGCGTATCTGGCGCATTGCATGATCGACGCGAAGCACCCGCGCGCCTCCATCGAAACGCTGCTGCATGCGTTCCTGCCTTTCCGGCACGTGGACCACACCCATCCCGACGCCATCATCAGCATCTGCTGCTCCGACAACGGCAAGGAGGTGGCACGGGAGATCTTCGGCGACCGGTTCGTCTGGGTGCCGTACATCCGGCCGGGCTTCAGGCTCTCCAAGATGATCGCCCAGGGCGTGCTCGCCAATCCGAAGGCGGAACTGGTGTTGATGGAAAAGCACGGCCTCGTGACGTGGGGCGACACGGCGGAAGAGTGCTACGCGCGGACGATCCGGGTGATTCAAGAGGCGGAGGCGTACATCGAAGCCCGCGTGGACGAAGCGAAGCTGTTTGGCGGCCGGAAGTTCGAGCCGCTGCCGGCGGACGTCCGCCGGCGGCTGGCGGCCGAGGTGATGCCCCTCGTGCGCGGCGCGGTGTCCGCGGAAGGAAAGCGCATGATCCTCTCCTTCGACGACGGGGAGGATGTGCTCCGTTTTGTCTGCGGCCGAGATTCGCAAGCATTGTCGCAGATCGGTGCCGCCTGTCCGGACCACCTGGTGCACACGAAGGTGAAGCCGCTGTTTGTCGACTGGACGCCGGACGAAGGCGACGCCGAGGGCCTGAAGCGGAAGCTGCGGGAAGGGATTGCGGCGTACAAGGAGGAGTACAAGGCATACTTTGAACGCAACAGGAACGAAGGCGACGTCATGTTCGAGCCGGCCCCGCGGGTCATTCTCGTTCCGGGGCTGGGCATGATCAACACCGGCAAAAGCCTGGCCATGGCCCGCGTGAGCGGCGACCTGTACCATCGCGCCATCGCCGTCATGCGGGGGGCGACGACCCTCGGCAACTTCGTGTCCTTAAGCGAAAACGAAGCCTACAACGTGGAGTATTGGCCGCTGGAACTGTACAAGCTGACGCTGGCTCCGCCGGAAGCCGAATTTTCCCGGCAGATCGCCCTGATCACGGGCGGCGCGGGAGGCATCGGCAGCGCCACCGCCCGCCGGCTGGCCGCCGAAGGCGCCCATGTGGTGCTGGCCGACCTCAACCTGGAAGGAGCGCAGAAGGTCGCCGGCGAAATCAACGGAAAATACGGCGAAGGCCGGGCGCTGGCGGTCCGCATGGACGTGACGGACGAAGAGGCGGTGCGGACGGCGTTCCGCGAGGCGGCCCTGTATTACGGCGGCATCGACATCCTCGTCAACAACGCGGGGCTGGCCACCTCCAGTCCGCTGGAGGAAACGACCCTCGAGGAATGGAACCTGAACATGGGCGTGCTCGGCACCGGCTATTTCCTCGCGGCGCGGGAAGCGTTCCGGATGATGAAGGAACAGGGCATCGGCGGCAGCATGGTGTTCATCGCTTCGAAAAACGCCGTGTACGCCGGCAAGAACGCCGCCGCCTACAGCGCGGCGAAGGCGCTGGAAGCGCATCTGGCGCGCTGCATCGCGGCGGAAGGCGGCCCGTACGGCATCCGCGTCAACACGATTCTGCCCGACGCCGTGCTGCAGGGCTCGCAAATCTGGAATTCCCGGTGGCGCGAGGAACGGGCGGCCGCCTACGGCATCAAGCCGGAAGAGTTGGAAGAGGATTACCGCAAGCGGACGACGCTGCTCGTCAACGTGCTTCCCGAAGACATCGCGGAAGGGGTGGCGTTTTTCGCCTCTTCCCGGGCGGCGAAAACCACCGGCTGCATGCTGACCATCGACGGCGGCGTGCCGGCGGCGTTTGTGAGATAAGGGGAGGCTGTGCGGCCTTCCGTTCAAATTCCAAGGGAAAGGAAGATCGCGCATGAAGGCGGACAGGGCGATTGGGGCCAGACGGTGGATCATCCCGGACGGCTACATTCCGCCGGCCAGTTCGGGAACGCTGGAAAGCCACGAGTCGGTTTGCGTGCTCAACACGTCGGACCGGGACGCGCATCTTCGGTTCACGATCTACTTTGAAGACCGGGAGCCGCTGGAAAACATTCCGTATGTCGTACCCGCGCGGCGGACGAAGCACATCCGGACTTCCTCCCTGCGCGGGGACGGCGGGCGGTCCATCCCGGCCGGGGTGCCGTACGCCATCGAAGGGGAGAGCGACATCCCCGTGGTCGTCCAGTACAGCCGGATGGACAGCACTCAGGCGGAAAACGCGCTGATGTCGGTCGTGGCTTATCCGGTCAGGGAGGGAGAAGGGCAATGAGCGGACTGGAGCGGATCGAACGGAATTACGAACTGGCTAAGGAAATGTACGCGGAACACGGCATCGACACCGACGCGGCGCTGGAGAAGCTGGCGTCCATCAAGGTGTCGGTGCACTGCTGGCAGGGCGACGACGTGCGCGGGTTCCTGTTTCCCGATGAGGAACTGGGCGGCGGCATCGCCGCCACCGGCAACTACCCCGGGGCGGCCCGCACGCCGGACGAACTGCGCTCGGATCTAGAGAAAGCGTTTTCCCTCATTCCGGGGAAGCACAAGCTGAACCTGCACGCGATTTACGCCGACACCCGGGAAAAAGTCGATCTGGACGAGCTGGAACCGCGGCATTACCAGTCGTGGATGGATTGGGCGAAGGAACGCGGGCTCGGCCTTGATTTCAATCCCACCTGCTTCTCCCACCCCAAGGCGGCGGACGGCTTTACGCTCAGCCATCCCGACAGGGCGATCCGCGATTTCTGGATCCGCCACTGCCAGGCGGCGCGCCGGATCGGCGCCGAATTCGGGCGGCGGCTCGGCCAGACGTGCGTGACCAACCTGTGGATCCCCGACGGGTACAAGGACGTGCCGGCGGACCGGCTGGCGCCGCGGCAGCGCCTGAAGGAGGCGTTGGACGAGGTGTTTGCCGAGCCGTTCGACGAAAACCATTTGCTGGACGCGGTGGAGAGCAAGCTGTTCGGCATCGGCTCGGAGGCGTATGTGGTCGGTTCCCACGAATTTTACATGGGATACGCCCTTCAAAACGGCAAGCTGATCTGCCTGGACTGCGGGCATTTCCATCCCACGGAGACGATTTCGAACAAGCTGTCGGCCCTCGCCCTTTTCGCCCGCGGCATCCTGCTCCACGTCAGCCGGCCGGTGCGCTGGGACAGCGACCATGTGGTGACGATGGACGACGAACTGCTGGAAATCGCCAGGGAACTGGTGCGCGGGGATCTTCTGGGCAAAACGTTCATCGGCCTCGATTTCTTCGACGCCAGCATCAACCGGGTGGCCGCGTGGGTCATCGGCGTGCGCAACACCCTCAAGGCCCTGCTGCGTGCCATGCTGGAGCCGGTCGAGGCGCTCAGGCGTGCGGAGCTGGAGGGCGATTACACGACGCGCCTGGCGCTCACGGAAGAATTCAAATCGTATCCCTTCGGGGCGGTGTGGGATTATTACTGCCTGAAGCAAAACGTGCCGGTGCGCGAAACGTGGCTGGACGAAGTGAAACGGTACGAGCGGGATGTCCAGCTGAAGCGGGGGTAATGCCCATGCAGGCGCTGGCCTTCGATCTGGGCGCAAGCGGCGGCCGGGCCTTGCTCGGGCGCCTTGCAAACGGCAAAATCGAAGTGGAAGAGCTGCACCGGTTTCCCAACGACCCGGTGCGCGTCGGCGACCGGTTGCACTGGGACATCCTGCGGTTGTACCATGAAATGAAACAGGCCCTTCTCAAGGCGAAACACCGCGGGATCAGGCCGCGGAGCCTGGGCATCGACTCGTGGGGGGTCGATTTCGGCCTGATTGGCGCCGACGGCGGACTGCTCGGCAACCCTTTCCATTACCGGGATGAACGGAACGAACCGGCCATGGCGCGGGTGCTGGCGGACATCCCGGCGGAAGAGATTTTCAGGCGCACCGGCATCCAGTTTCTTCCCTTCAACACGATCTTCCAGCTGGCCGCCCTGAAGCAGGCGGATTCGCCGCTGCTCAGGGAAGCGAGCCGGATGCTGCTCATCCCCGAACTCCTGCGGTATTTCTTGACCGGGGAGATGGCGCACGAATTCACCAACGCCACGACGACCCAGCTGTTCAACCCCTCCCTCGGCGGCTGGGATTTCGAACTGATCCGCAGGCTCGGACTGCCGGAGAAGCTGTTCGGCGAGGTGCTGCAGCCGGGAAGCCCCGCCGGGACGGTCCGCCCCTCCGTGTGCGGGGAACTGGGCATCGATCCCGTGCCGGTGGTGGCGGTGGCGGAACACGACACCGGCTCGGCGGTGGCCGCGATTCCGTCGGCGAGCCGCACCTTCGCCTACCTCATCTGCGGCACCTGGTCGCTGATGGGGACGGAAGCGGACCGGCCCGTGATCAACGAAACGGCGCTCCGGTTCAACTTCACCAACGAAGGCGGCGTGGCCGGCACGTACCGGCTGCTCAAGAACATCATGGGCCTGTGGATCCTGCAGGAGTGCAGGCGGGAATGGGAGCGGCGGGGCGCGTCGCATTCGTACGAAGAGCTGGTGGGGCTGGCGGGGAAGGCGCCGGCCTTCGCCTGCTTCATCGATCCGGACGACGGGATGTTCCTGCCGCCGGGGGACATGCCGGACCGCATCCGCCGGTACGCCCTGCGCACGGGGCAGCGGCCGCCGGAGGACGCGGGTGCGTTCGTCCGCTGCATTCTGGAAAGCCTGGCCCTCAAGTACCGGTACGTGCTGGAGATGACCGAACGGCTGTCGGGCAAGTCGTTTCCGGGCCTTCACATGGTGGGCGGCGGCATCCGCAATCCGCTCCTCTGCCAGTGGACGGCCAACGCCATCGGACGCCCCGTCTGGGCCGGGCCGGAGGAAGGCAGCGGCATCGGCAATCTGGCCGTCCAGTGGATCACGTCCGGCGAGCTGGCCGACATTCAGGAAGCGCGCCGCGTCATCGCGGCGTCGTTCCCCGTCGCCGTCTATGAACCGGCCGACACGTCCCTGTGGGAGGACGCCTACGGCCGCTTTTGCCGGATCACCGGGCTCGGGACGGCCGGGCCCGGGGCGGATTGAAGGCGGGGCGGCAAAGGCGGCCTGAATCTCGAAAAGAAGGCAAGGCGCGACGGCCGAAGAAGAGTTTTGGCCGAAGCGAATCGCATCACGGAAGGAGGCCATCCATGAAGCGGCAAGCGGGAAGCCCGGCGCTGGAGCCGGCCCGCCGCGGAAGGCAGGCTTTGCTGGCGGCGGAGCGTCACGAAAAAATCGTGGAACTGGTCAACGAGCGCGGCGGCATTCGGGTTTCCGAACTGAGCGAGCTGCTCGGGGTGACCGAGGAAACGATCCGCCGCGACCTGGACCGGCTGGAGGAAGAAGGACGGCTGCGCCGTTCCCACGGCGGCGCCGTCAGCGTCAGGGAGCAATCCCAGCCCGAAATTCCCTTCAGCGAGCGGGAAATCACCAACGCGGAGGAGAAGAAGCGCATCGCGGCGGAAGCGGTGAAGCTCGTCCGTCCGCATGACCGGATTCTGCTGGACGCCAGCACGACCGCCTGGTACATGGCGCGCATCCTGCCGGATGTGCCGCTGACGGTGCTGACCAATTCGGTCAAGGCGGCCGTGGAGCTCGGCGGCAAGGAACGCATCCGGGTGATTTCCACCGGCGGCCTGCTGGCGTACCGTTCGCTGTCCTACGTCGGCCCGCTGGCCGAGCGTTCGCTGGAGGAATTTCATGTGAACAAGGCGTTTCTGTCCTGCAAGGGGGTGCACCCGGATTACGGCCTCAGCGAATCCAACGAGCTGCAGGCGAGGATCAAGCAAAAAATGGCCGAAATCGCCGACGAGATCATCCTCCTGGCCGACGCCAGCAAGTTCGGCGTGCAGGCGTTTGCGCGTTTTGCCACGATGGACCGCGTGGGCCAGATCATCACCGACAGCCGTTTTCCGGAAGAGGCGCGCGCACCCTTTGCCGCTCTGGGGTTCAGGATCATCGCCGTCTGAGAGAGGAGCTCGCATGATGAAGGTCTCGCTGTTCATTACCTGCCTCTGTGACGCTTTTTATCCGAGGGTCGGGGAGGCGATGGTCCGCCTGCTGGCCCGCCACGGCATCCGGACGGATTTTCCGTCCGCCCAGACGTGCTGCGGCCAGCCCGCTTTCAACAGCGGCTACTGGGAAGAAGCCCGCGCCGCCGCGAGGACGCTGCTTGACGCCTTCGGGGACAGCGATTTCGTCGTGTCCCCGTCCGGCTCCTGCGTCCACATGCTGCACCGCTATCGGGAGCTGTTCCGCGACGATCCGGCCGCCCTGGCCAGGGCCGAAGAGCTTTGCGGGAAAACTTACGAGTTCGCGCAGTTTTTCGTGGACGTGCTGGGGATTGACGATCTGGGCGCGAAGTTCCCGCACAAGGTGACGTACCCCCCGTCCTGCCACGGCAGCCGCCTGCTCGGCGTCCGCGACGAGCCGGAGCGGCTGCTGCGCAACGTGGCCGGCCTGGAGCTGGTGCCGCTGCCGTACGCGGAAGACTGCTGCGGCTTTGGCGGCACCTTTTCCGTCAAAATGTCCGACATCTCCGGCGCCATGGTCGCCGAGAAAGCGGATCACGTGCTGGAAACCGAGGCCGAGGTGCTGACCGGTTCGGACATGGGGTGCCTCATGAACATCGGCGGGCATCTGAGGCACCGCGGCCGGCCGCTCAGGGTCCTGCACCTGGCGGAACTCTTGTACGAAGGGGTGAGCGGGGCATGAGCGCGGCGGAAACGGCGGCCAAAACGGTGAAGCAACGGGCGGAAAAGGCCCTGCGGGACGACTTCCTGCGCCAGGCGGTCCGCTTCACGACGGACCGGCTTCGCAGCGCCAGGCTGCAGGCGGCGCAGGATCAGGGCAACTGGGAAGCGTGGCGGGAGCGGGGGAGGCAGATCCGGTCCCACACCATCGCCCATCTGGATTACTATCTGAATCAATTTGCCGAGAACGCCCGGGCGAACGGGGCCCACGTCCATTTCGCGGAGACGGCGGAGGAAGCGGTGCGGATCGTGCAGGCCATCGCGGAACGGAAAGGGGCCCGCGCCGTCGCCAAGTCGAAGTCGATGGTCACGGAAGAGCTGCATTTGAACAAGGCCCTGGAAGACATCGGCGTGCAGGCCATCGAAACCGACCTGGGCGAATACATCATCCAGCTGGCCGGCGAAACGCCTTCGCACATCATCATTCCATCCATCCACAAAACCCGCCGCCAGGTTGCCGATCTGCTCTCCCGGGAGGCCGGGGAGGAGCTGCCGACGGACACGCCTTCGCTGGCCGCCTTTGTCCGGCGGAGGCTGCGGGAGGTGTTCCTCACCGCGGACATCGGCATGACCGGCTGCAACTTCGCCATCGCCGAAACCGGTTCCATCGTGGTGTTCGAAAACGAGGGCAACGCGCGGATGGTCAGCACCGTGCCGAAGACGCAGATCACGCTGATGGGCATGGAGCGGATCATCCCCACCTGGGCCGATCTGGAAGTCATGGCGACGCTGCTGCCGCGCTCCGCCACCGGCCAGCGGCTCACCGTGTACATGTCCGGCATCTCGGGCCCGCGGCGCCCTGGCGACGGCGACGGGCCGGAAGAGCTGCACATCGTCATCGTGGACAACGGCCGCTCCCTGCAGCTGGGCGATCCCGAGTTCCAGGAGCTCCTCAACTGCATCCGCTGCGGCGCCTGCCTGAACGTCTGCCCGGTGTACCGCCACATCGGCGGCCACGCCTACGGCGGCACCTACACCGGGCCCATCGGCGCGGTGCTCAAGCCGGCTTTCCGGAAAAACGTCGCCGAATGGGACGACGTCGCCGACGCTTCCAGCCTGTGCGGCGCCTGCGCCGAAGCCTGCCCGGTGAAGATTCCGCTGCACGACATGCTGGTCTCCCTGCGCCGCCGCAAGGTGGAAGCCGGATACGCGAAGCGCCCGGAGGCGCTCGCCATGAAAACGTACGCGGCCGTCATGGGCGACGCCGGACGGCTGAAGAGGGCGCTGCGGCTGGGCCGTCTGGCCCTGAAGCCCTTCGCGCGGGACGGGGTCATCCGGGCCCGGATCGGACCGCTGGCGGGCTGGACCCGTCACCGCGTGTTCCCCGCCCCGGCCGGGGAGCCGTTCCGCGAACGCTGGGCGAGCCTGCAGCGGGAGCTGGAACGGGAATTGGCCCCCGCGGCCCCCGTCGTGCGCCAGCGGCTGGAAGAAGCGCTGCGGCGGCGGAAGCGAAGCAGGGAGACGGAAGGAGGCGCGAAGCGGAATGGCGGATGACGCTTACCGGCAATGGCTGGCCGAACTGGATGCCGAGTCGCGCCGCAAACAGCAGGCGTTCCTCGAACGCCTCGCCGCGAAACTGGGACGCCCGCGGGTGACGGAGCCCCCGCCCCATCCGTTCCGCGGCGCGCCGGACTTTTGGAAGGAATATGAGCTGTCCCCGGAGGAACGGATCGCGCGTTTCATCGCCAACTTCCAGGCCGCGGGCGGGCACGCCTTCCGGCTTTCCGGCCTGGAGGAAGCGGCGCGCTTCATCGCGGACAGGGCGCGGGAGCTCGGCGTCTCCGCCGTGATCCGCCAGGACGAGCCGTTGCTTGCCGGCCTCGGCCTCGAATCGCTGCTTTCCGGCGTGGAGGTGCGGGTCTGGAACGACGATCCGGCGGAGGATTGGATCGCCCGTGCGGCCGGCGCCGGCCTGGGCGTCATCCTGGCGGATTTCGCCGTCGCCCACACCGCCTCCATCGTGACGCTGTCCGCGCGGGGCAAGGGCCGTTCCGTCAGCCTCCTGCCGCCGGCCCTGGCGGCGATCGTGCCGACAGGCCGGCTGTATACGCGGCTGGGCGAGGTGCTGTCCCGCTTCGACGAAACAGGCCGGGAAGCCTTGCCGGCGGGCATCCACTTCATTTCCGGTCCGAGCCGCTCCGCGGACATCGAGAACGACCTCACCATCGGCGTGCACGGGCCGGGTATCGTCTACGCCCTGATCGTGGACATGTGAGCCACGAAAAACCCTTTTGATTTCCCCGCTCAAGGGAGCGTTTCCCGCTCACAGGAGCGGGGATTTGTGTTATGATGATAGTCATGGACACGGCATCGGCAGCCGTGGAAGAAATAAAGAATCAGGCAGGGGGAACGGATTTGGCAAAAACGAGCATCATTGCCCGGGTGGAGCTGAACCATGAAAAAGTGACCTTTGGGGACGTGGCCTCCGCCATCAGCAACGCGGGCGGAGACATCATCTCCATCGACGTCATCCGTTCGGGCCCGAAGGAATCCGTGCGGGACATCACCGTGGAAGTGAGCGAATCGGCTTCTTCCCGGGTGGTGGAATCGCTGCGCAGCCTGGACGGCATCAAGCTCATCAACGTGTCCGACCGGACGTTCCTGGTGCACCTGGGCGGCAAGATTTCCATCCAGCCGACGGTGCCCATCAAGAACCGGGAAGACCTGTCGCGGGTGTATACGCCCGGCGTGGCGAAGGTGGCCATGGCCATCCACGAGGACCGCAACAAAGCGTACTCCTTGACGATCAAACGGAACACCATCGCCGTGGTCACCGACGGCACGGCGGTGCTCGGCCTCGGCAACGTCGGCCCGTACGCCGCCGCGCCCGTGATGGAAGGGAAGGCGATGCTGTTCAAGCAGCTGGCCGGCGTGGACGCTTTTCCGATTTGCCTGGATACCACCGACACGGAAGAAATCATCCGCATCGTCAAGGCCATCAGCCCCATCTTCGGCGGCATCAACCTGGAAGACATCGCCGCGCCGCGCTGCTTCGAGATTGAGCAGCGGCTGTCGGAGGAACTGGACATTCCCGTCTTTCACGACGACCAGCACGGCACCGCCATCGTGGTGACCGCCGGGCTCATCAACGCCCTGAAGGTCGTCGGCAAGCGCATGGACCGGATCCGCGTGGTCGTCAACGGCGTCGGCGCCGCGGGCGTGTCCATCTGCAAGATGCTGCTGGGCGCGGGGGTCCGGCATCTTGTCCCGGTGGACAAGGACGGCGCCATCGTCCGCGGCGGCACATACGACAACCCCATGTGGCAATGGCTGGCGAACCAGCCCCAGGTGGAAGACAGGCCGGGGGCCCTGCGGGATGTGATCAAGGGTGCCGACGTCTTCATCGGTGTCTCGCGTCCCGGCGTGCTCACCCTGGAAGACATCCACAACATGGCGCCGGATCCCATCGTGTTCGCCATGGCCAATCCCGATCCTGAGATCGATCCCGACATCGCGCTGCCGCATGTGCGGGTGTTCGCCACCGGCCGCAGCGACTATCCCAACCAGATCAACAACGTGCTGGCCTTCCCCGGCATTTTCAGGGGGGTCCTGGATTGCCGGGCGCGCTGCGTGAACGAGCCCATCAAGCTGGCCGCGGCGCGGGCCATCGCGTCGGTGGTGACGGAGCACGAACTCAACGAGCACTACATCATTCCCAGCATTTTCAACGAACACGTGGTGGCCAAGGTACGCCGGGCGGTCATCGAAGCGGCCATCCTGACCGGCGTGGCGCGCCGCACGCCGCCCGATTTCCGGTGAAAGCGGAACAAAACGAATGACACTTCCCGGAACGCGCCCCCGCGCGGAACGGGAAGTGTCTTTTGTCACGCTTTCATCCGTGTTTTTCTCCACTTGACAAAGAAAATAACGGCCAAAAGGAGGAAGATCGCGCCAAGGGCAGACAGCGTTATGGAAACAACAGGAATATTGTCCGTATTGTCGGCATTTGAAAAATCGATTCCTCCGG
>Ga0181858_1001364_pt1 | contig 11791 bp, 7 predicted proteins | sample NewIslPassag4_SG_FD_130749 | JGI IMG/M metagenome (GOLD analysis project Ga0181858, IMG submission 130749) | Feedstock adapted compost microbial communities from Newby Island compost facility, Milpitas, CA, USA - Passage 4_SG | ecosystem: Engineered > Solid waste > Feedstock > Composting ...
AGCCGCTGGATGCCCTCGGCCGTGGGATCAATGGAGCAACTGATGACGGTCCGCTGCGGTTGGAATGCCGCCCGCAAGGCGACCACCAGATCATCCAACAGCATGATCGGTTGGCCGCTTTGCGTCCCCACCGGGTATCCTTTTTCGTGAAGGCGCCAGGGTTCGGCAGGCCCTACGATGATGATGTCCTGCTTATCAGGATAGACGAGCACGTAATCGATCCGCTTCAGGCCGCCGAGGAAGCAAACCTCTTCGGGAAGGGGCGTTCCCTCCCGCATGGATCGGGCAAGCTCTGCGTCCAGGTGTTTGAGAGAAATGGCCCGGCTGGTTGATGGCCGACGAAACTCCTCGGGGAGCTCGCGATGGAACTGCTGCCAGGTTCGCGCCAGTTCCTGGAGATCCTGCCGGGAAGCCGAGCGGATCACCCCGGACTGGTCGATGATAACCCCTCCCACCGCCCGGGTTGCCAGTACAGCGCCCCCAGTGTTGTTCTGTGCCCGGGCCACGCCGGACCAAATGCCCGAAGTCAGCAGGGCCGCCACAATGGCAGGCAAGCCCACCCAACGACCAATTCCCCGCACGCGAATCATACGAAGATCTCCCAAACCACGCGGTAAAGTGAACTTTTCGTCACAATAAAGGCGGCGAGTTCGCTCACTCAAAGAAACGCGTCAGCACATTGAGCAGAACAGTAACTCCGCCGATTTTGCCGGTTCCCCGGGAATCCTTCCCTGGAGAGCCCCACCATATCGCACATTTTCCCACACAAGGTCACTACAATTTTAGGCTAATTGGCTGCCGCGGGGTTTTCAACTTTCTTTTGCACCCCTTTTTGGTTGCCGATTTTCGCTAGAAAGTTCCAGCTACTCAGGGGGTCGTTTTGTTCGCCGAGGTGGGCTGCCTTCCAGGAGGACGGGCAGACGGTGGAAAAGCAAAGGACACCACCGTTCCCTCGTTCCGACCGCTGCACAGGGGGATCGAGGCCGCCGTTTTCCCCATAAGGCCCTGTTTCCGCCGGGAAGCCCACATGATTTGGGAGCCGACGCGTTTTTTCGCCTCAGACCCGGCCCGGCAATGCGCTCCGGTTCGCGGAGAAAACCATTAGAATAGAGATAGAAGGCAAAATGCCAAGCGGTTTTGTTATGCGATTTTCACCCTGCAGCAACAAGAGCGAGGGTTGACCATTGTCGGACGTTGCCTACCTCGTCATCCGTGAAGGCTCGAAGTGGACGGACGTGTTTCGTCTCGTCCCAGGCCAGGTGATCACGATTGGTCGGGCGCCGACAAACCAGATCGTCATTAAAGACGAACGCTGCAGCCGCAGCCACGCGGAAGTATTCATGTCCGAGGGCCGGTGGGTCATCCGCGATCTGGAGAGTCGGAATGGCACGGTTGTCGGCAACCAGCTCATCAAGACAGACTGGCCCCTCCAGTCGGGCGATGTGATTCGCATCGGGCGGTCCCAGCTCGTCTTCGTCAAGCATCTCAGCGACGCTTTTCCGGAAACGGGCACCATCCCCGGACGGGAGGCCTTTGCCGACGCGCCTCAGGGGCCTCAGACGGCCAGGTCCGAAAGCGACGAGGAGGTTCTCGGCGAATACGAGCCTACCACCATCACCCATCGGCGGAACCGAACCAGGCTTCTTGAATCGGAGAATCGGGAGGAACTCAGCCTCGAAGAAGCCGGCCGGGCCGCCGCGCGGTTGTGCCGCCTCGCCTTTGAGCTGGGCAAGGCACCCACGGCCGCCCGCATGGCGGAACTCACGCTGGAAGCCCTGTTTGAAATGACGGCCGTGGACGGGGGCGCTGTGTTACTGGTGCCTCGCGATTTCGTGGGCACTCCCACCGGCAGCGACCTTCACGTGGTCGCTTCCAAGACAACATCGCAATGGCCCTATCACCGCGTTTCCAACTTTCTGGCGAGCACCGTGCTTCGGGAAGGGGAGGCGGTTTTGGCCCGCAACGTCCTCGACGACAGCGCCATTGGCAGCCGGGATAGTCGCGGGGAGATTCACGCCACAAGTGTCATCTGCGCACCGGTACGCCAGGGGAAACGGGCCCTCGGCGTCATCCATCTTTACTCCACGGACACCAGCCGCGGTCCTTCTCCGGAGGATCTCGAGTTCACGCTGGCAGCGGCGGACACCCTTGCCGTGGCTCTCGCTAATCTCAACCGTCAAGAGGAATTGGCAGAGAATCTCACGCAGGTCAAGACCGAGAACGTGCAGCTTCGCGAGCGGCTGGGCGTCCACAGCGAGCTCGTCGGACGAAGCGAAGCGATCAGGAGAATCAACGAGGAAATCGCTCGGGCAGCGGCCACCAAAGCCACGGTCCTCATCCGCGGAGAAAGTGGCGTGGGAAAGGAGCTTGTCGCGCGGGCGGTCCACTATTCCAGCCCCCGGCGCGGTGGTCCCTTCGTCTGCATCAACTGTGCTGCTTTGTCCGAGGAACTTCTGGCAAGCGAACTCTTTGGACACGAGAAAGGCGCCTTCACGGGCGCTTATGAACGCAAAATCGGCAAGTTCGAACTGGCCCACCAGGGGACGCTCATGCTCGACGAAATCGGCGAGATGAGCCCCAGCATCCAGGCCAAGTTTTTGCGAGTGCTGGAGGGACACCCGTTTGAAAGGGGGGGCGGAAGCAAGCCGATCAAGGTGGACGTCCGCGTCATTGCCGCCACCAACCGCGACCTGGAGCAGGAAGTGGCCGCCGGACGATTTCGCAGGGACTTGTTCTTCCGGCTGCGGGTGCTGGAAATCGTCGTCCCACCGCTGCGGAAACGGATTGAAGACATTCCCGAGCTGGCCTATTACTTCCTCAACAAGTTCCGCGAAGAAACCGGCCGCAAGATCAAAGGCTTCACCACGCAGGCCATGGAACGACTCACAACCTACCGCTGGCCGGGAAATGTGAGGGAACTTAAAAACGTCATCGAGCGAGCGGTGGTGCTTTGTCGCGGGGATTATATCGATGTGGATGATCTGCTGCTTTCCACCTTGCCGACCACCGGCGATACAGCCGAGGCGCTCATCCAGGAGCGCGGATATCGGCCGTGCTCTCTCGAGGAACTCGAACGGGCCCATATCCTGGCCACCCTGCGACACACCAATTGGAACAAAAGCCGAACAGCCCAGATCCTTGGCATCGAGCGGTCCACCCTGGAACGCAAGATCCGCCGCTACGGCCTGGATGAATTGGGGAAGAAGCAGAGTCCACGCTGACGGCCGGTTTTCGCCCGCGGCTTCCAGGGCGTTGCATTTGTCCCTTGGGGAATATACTGTTATCTGTTCGCATATCTGCTCCGTTGGTTGACTCAACCAGAAGGATAGGAAACGATGCACCGTGCAACGCGTGTGGCCCTGGTCGTAGGCCTTATCATCGCCCTGTTGCTGATTGCTGCCGGCGGTTATGTTTGGCTCATTACGTTGAGCGACAAGCGAATCGAATCCAGGCTGACAGCTCTGCGGCAGGTGGGCGAACCCACATCCGTCGAAGAGTTGTGGCGTTCCACGGGCACCGGCAGCGAAAAACCGCAGGACACGCGATTTGCCGAGGTCGTGGCTCAGGCCAGCGAGATTCGCAAGATTGTGGAAAACTCCTACGCCCCCGCCCTCATGGACGAAAACGGCCATCTCACAGAGGCAGGACGGCAGCGTATCGCCGAAGCCTTCCAGAAACACGGTAAGTTTCTCGATCTGGTGGCGCAATTTCTGGAAAATCCCCCTGCACCCGTTTCCCCGGCGAGTGAACCCACTCCGGAAGACCACCTCAAGTGGTGCGTGCGTGCTGCCCAGGACGCGGATCTCGTTGCGAGGATGCTTCACTATTGGGGGCTGTTCCATGGCGAATCCGGAAACACACCCGAGGTCCTTCGAGCAGCGCAATTTTCACAAAAATTGGGCCAGTGGATTCGCGCGTTTCCAGGAACCATGCCCTGTAATTCCGCTCTCAAGGCGGAAGCCAACACGATCGATCTCTGCGAGGTGATTCTGCGTGACCCCAAGGAGGTCGAAGAGCTGGCCGTTCTCCGCCAGCCCCTTTTGGACACGCACCCCCTTGAGTGGTGCGCCCGGGCGGTGGTCGCCGACCGGGCACTGGGATTGAGCCTCCTGGGTCGGTATCCGGGACACGATTCTCTGTGGACGCGCTACCGCTGGAACCGGTTGTACCTGCGCTATCTCGATTTGTTCGAGCGGCTTGTGAACGGCGTTCAACAGGCGAGTTATTCGGCAGTCGCCTCTGCACTCGATGCCAGCGGTCTCCCTGTCGAAGCCGATGCGGTCAAAATGGTCCTTCCCACCGTGCGTCGCTGCGTCAACGAGGCCTTTGCCGTGGAAGCACGCCGCCGGGAGTGCCTTGTCGCTCTGGCTATCCTCAACACGCGTATTCAGAAAATACCGGAATCCGGGCAACAACTGCTCGATCCGAATAAACTCAATCTGCCCAAAGACGTGGTCCTGGATCCGTACAGCGGAACCCCGTTCCATGTGCTGACCGCCAATGACCGGTGCATCATTTACTCCGTGGGGCCCAATCAAAAAGACGAAGGTGGACAGACGCTGCAGGGAGCCGACGACGTGAGCTTTCGATTCGTTTGGCCCTCCGCCACTTAGAGCCTATCCGAAAAAACGGCGACCGGGCGTTCGAGCCGATTGCAACGTTTTCGGATAGTTTCTTAATCTTGTAACCGGGCCGCCAATCTCGTCAGAAAGCGTTTCACAGTGCGTCGTCGCCGTAACGCTGACTGTGGCACCACAATAGATGAAGTCACACACAAATAAAACATTAAATATCCCAAACTGCAGGGGACGAAACACACGAGCACGAATAGTCGACCACCCGACAAACATGAATAGACGGTGATCTGATAAACATGAATAGTCGGCCACCCGACACACATGAACAGACGGTTATCCGACAAATATGAATAGACGGTCATCCGACACGCATGAACAAAAGGTGACCCGACAAAGAGAACAAAACAGTCTATTCAGCAATCACTCGCCCCGGCCACCCTGCGAAAGACATCGTAGATGAGGTGATTGACCACGGTGGTCATGTCGCTGCCCGGATCATACTTCGCGATGTCCCGGACCGTGTTCAAGTGGTCCATCAAGGTCCACTGTACAAGGTCGGGTGTGCCGCCGTCAACGGTCTTTTCCGCCAGAATCTGGTCAACGGCCGGGCTCCAGAGGTAACGCTGCCGCAGGTGGCCTATTTGCATGTTGCCCGAGTTGGTACGCCAGAAATCCATGACGATCTGGTTGCCATCTTAACGCCTGGCTCGTGTTTTTGAGTTGAGCGACTTGGAAAATTGTGTATTCGTTGACTAAGTCCGTTACTTCCATGCACGAAACGAGATAAACAAGAACTATAATGCCCCGCTGGATAGTGGGAAATCCCTACTTCTGCACGGGCTAACTGACTGCCGTTCTTCCCTCAGATGATCCCCCCAGAAAGCATCGGCACCGCGATCGGTTGGCTCAGCCGCACGACCGAAAGGAAGTTCCATGGCTTTTTCGATTCGCGGCGTCACGAAACGGGTTAAGGCGTTCGCCGTCCCTGTGTCACCCTCGCTAACAAGTCGCCTAGAGTCCTATGCAAAGCCGAACCCAACAACCACGGCACGACGATGATGTTGGAAGCAGCGAACGCGGCAAACGTAGCACCCCAATAGGCGCTGGCGATCGCACGCAAAGCAGCCGCCCACGGCGTCATTCCAAACAGCGGTTCAGTACCAGCGATCAACGCCTGAACCAGGACGCCGTAAACCAGCCCAGTGATAGCGCCACCTCTGACAGCCTCGAAACAATCCTCAGGGTCGTAACTCCGTCTAGCCCAAAAGCGTATGCCCCAATACAGCCCCACGAGCATGACTTCGGGCACACGCAATCCGTACGCCTTTGGGTAAAGCGATCCCACGACCAGCCCCAGAGCCCCGACAATTCCCCCGCAAAGCACTGCTAGAATCCCAATATGCCACAATCGCGAGGGCCGAACCGATCGACCTCGAAGTACGAATATGTAAAAACACGGCGGTCCTACGATTGGAAGTATCACACAGATTTGCCATAGAACACGTTGTAATCCATCTGTGAGTCGGTCTGCTGCGTAGACTAAGGTCCAAGCAACGCAACCAGCTAGCATCAATGTAGCGAACAAGAAAACCTCATGCGGACCCCTGAATAGCGTAATATCACCAGTGACCGGCACTACCCCGTGACGTAACACGTACCAGAATAAACACATCGTTGCTGGAATGTAAGCGAGAAAGAACAGGTCCGTTCCCAGCCTGCTCATTCGGGAAAGGCCTCGTCTTTCCCTAAAAGACACTATCTCATCGGCCAAATCAGGCACCGCCTGCGGTGGTCGTACCATACGGACGCAGCCTCCGTTTGATCGAAACCGAACTTAGTATTCAATCATGTAGTGGAATGATGAGGGAGTTGATTCGGCGAAGGGCCGAGTCGCCCTGTATTCCTTTTGGCAACCACCCAGACTGAGGTACTTCAATTCCTGCGGGGACAACGGCTCATCGAACAACTGGTAGCCGGACGACCAAATCCGGGTGTAGGCCGGAAAGCCGCTGACCGAAAAGCCAAAGCCGATATCAAGGCCGGCAGATCCGTCGGTATGACCGAAGCCCCCACTCAGAGTTCCGCCCACAGCTATCGCGGTGACGCTGACTCCTACCGAAAGACTCCAGCCCGCAAGCTGCTCGCTAGTTGGTGCTGACACGGTACCCGCAGCATGCGCGTAGAGCGTGGAGTCCAAGCCGGCTCCAAGCGCCAAAACAGATGACGACCCATACGCCACTGGAACCTTGTATCGCTTTTTCATGAAGGAAACCTGTCCGGGACACCGATAGCAGGTTTCTCCAACCACAAGCGATTGTTTGCAAGTAAACTTTGCCTTGTAGTAGTAATACCCCAGTATGACTTGTCCGCCCCTCGTGGTACCAACCCACAACCATTGGCCGCCAGGACACTCGACGAAGCCGAGCGGGTCTGACCTATCAGTGGTTCGATTCCCCACATACCGATACAAATTCCCGTCGCCGCCGTTAAAGCCGATGGGGTCCTCGCTCAGCCAGCGGCCGACACGAGAATCGTACCAGCGGTTGAGGTTGTTCTGAAGGGCGGTGTCGGGGTCGAAGGGCCGGGCGGTGAAGAGGAACAGCGAATCCACCGCCGGGTTGCTCTCGGCCGTCACTCTGCCGAAGGCGTCGTAGATGAGGTGATTGACCACGGTGGTCATGTCGCTGCCCGGATCATACTTCGCGATGTCCCGGACCGTGTTCAGGTAGTCCGTCAGCGTCCACTGTACCGTTTCATCAGCACCGTTGTCAACATTTTCCTCGGGCAAAATTCAATTCACCGCCCGGTGGGCAGAAAGAGTTTGTCGCAGGGGAGGCGTTCAGCGAAAGCGTCGGGCACGGTTGCGGAAGTGCAGATAGTCGGCCAGTACATCGGCCAGGGGACGGCTCGTGTCCACCACGACGTGCTCGGCCTTGTTCCGCTGGCACAGTTCCGACAACCGGTTTTGGAACGCCTGAAACGCCGCCAGATAGTGCGGCCGAAGGTCTTCCGGCCGGGTGATCAGTTCATCAGCGACTTCCAGGCCGATGAATTTGGTCGGGCCCCGGAATTCAAAGGCGATTTCGTCATGATGGAGCACTTGCATGAGGACCACTTCGTGTTGGGCGAAGCGGAGGCGTTGGATGGCGGATTCCAGTTCATCAAGCTGGGCGAAAAAGTCGCTTACGATGATAACGATTTCCCGTCGCTGAAACCGGCCGGCAAGCTGGGCCAGACATTCTCCCATGGAGGTTTTACCGCGGGCTTCGGAGTTGTCGAGGTGCTCCGTCATCCGCACAATCTGCGCGAGGGCGTTACTGGGAGGTACGAATCCGCGAGGCTGATCGTCAAACGTGGAGAGGGACACCTTGTCCCCCTGCTCCAGAACGGCGTAACCGAGCGTGACGACCAGCCGGGAAGCGTAACGCAGTTTCTGCTGGTCGCCTTCGCCGTAGCGCATGGAAGCACTTGTGTCGAGTACGAAATGGCAGACCAGGTTGGTCTCCATTGCGTACTGCTTCACGACATATCGGCCCCGGTTAAAATAGACCCGCCAGTCGATGTATTTGGGGTCATCGCCCCAGACATACTCCCGATGACCGACGAACTCCACGGCAAACCCGGAGAGGGCGGATCGGTGCGATCCCGCCAGATTCCCCTGGACAACGCCGTAAGGTTCGAAACGTTGCCGGGCGATCCGGGCCAGCACGTCCGCATCGAGGTAACGGGAAAGGACTGATTTGGGCATACTTCGTCTCTATTCGCACGGTTTCTGAAAGGAATAGGGAGTCAGGCGATCACGTCTGCACACGATCCCGGATCGCCCGCGGAGATGGTTTCTCATATTTGGCGTCGGGGGGTACGGCCTCCATCAGCATTTCAATAAGCCGATCGCTGGTGAGATTGTTGGCCTGGGCGGCGTAGTTTCCCGCGATGCGGTGTCGGAGAGCCGGTTTGAGAACGGCCTGGACATCGCCGATGGTGGCGTGGTACCGCCCGTGCAAGACGGCCCGGGCCTTGGCGCAGGTCACCAGCGTGAGCAGGCCGCGTGGTCCCGCCCCCCAGGCCACCCAGCGGGTGACGAAGTCGGGACTTTCGTCGGAGCCGGGTCGCGAGGCCCGGACGAGGGCCCAGGCGTATCCCAAAACCTGATCGGAAATGGGAATCCGGGTAACCAGTTTCTGGAATTCAATGAGTTCCTCGCCCGTCATGAGCGGTTCAATGGTCCCCTGCTGTCCGCTCGTTACGCGGCGGGCGATTTCCCATTCTTCCTCTGCCGAGGGATAATCGACCTTGATGTAGAGGAGGAAGCGATCGAGTTGGGCCTCCGGCAACGGATAGGTCCCTTCCTGTTCCAGGGGATTTTGAGTGGCCAGGACAAAGAAGGGATCCGGAAGCGGATAGACGCGTCCCCCGGCCGTCACCTGGCGTTCCTGCATGGCCTCCAGCATGGCCGCCTGAGTTTTGGGCGGGGTTCGATTGATCTCGTCCGCCAGGATCATGTTGGCGAAAATGGGTCCGGGAAGGAATTTGTAGCCCCGTTCTCCGGTTTTGGGGTCCTCCTGGATGACATCCGTCCCGGTCACGTCGCTGGGCATGAGGTCGGGCGTGAACTGGATTCGCTTGAAGCTGAGATGAGTCGCCTGAGCCAGCGAACTGACCAGCAGAGTTTTGGCCAGGCCGGGCACGCCCTCCAGAAGTGCGTGTCCGCGGGCCAGGATGGCGATGAGGACCTCTTCGATCACCCGTTGCTGGCCCACGATCACCTTGGCCAGCTCTTCCCGAATGCGCAAATAAGCCTGGTGGCAGCGTTCGACGGCTGCCGCATCGCTGGTGGAAATTTCTAAGGACATGGGATCACTCCGCATTTTGGAAGTACCTCCGTAAGCGGTCTTCGTATCCTTTGGGAACCGGCGCGTTCATCCCCGCTCGCAGCGCCTCACGGATTTCCGGTGGTAGTTGCAAAAGCCACGTCTGGGCGGAATCGGCATTGCCTTCCGGGGTGACGGGAAGTTGGGCGGCCACCCCGGTGCGACTGTCCGTCTGCGCCACCTTCCCCTCCTTCAAAGGCGACGGCGCAGGATTTTGGTTCTGTACCTGCTCGCCCTGCCGGGCCGCTCCACCCTGGCCCTGGGGAGAAGATTGGCTGGTCGTCTGGGCGGTTTGGCTGGTTACGGGTCGGGATCCCTGCGACTGCTCTCGCCCCGAGGCGGCCTGCGCCGCCAGATTTTGAAGTGCTGCCAGGGCGGCGGCGACCGCGTCGGCGGGCGTAGTCTGTTCGGACGAAGAGGCCGTTGACTCATTCATTATCTGCTGGGGAACCGAATTCATCATCTGGGGAAGTTGCTGAGCGGCCTGCAGCGCAGCGGCAAGCTGACGCTCCCGTTCTGCAAGTGCGGAGAGCGCACCGGCAAAGGCCTGCCCGGTCGCTACCTGGGCGGGTGGTACCGCTTCTGGATTGGGGGATTGCAGAACCCCCCGCGCTGAATTTTCCGCTGCGTGCAATTGTGATGTCGCTTCTGGATGAACGGGAATCGCCACATTTGCCAGGCGTTCTGCCGATTCTTCATGGGCCGCAAAAGGCGGACGACTCTGGGAAGACAACTGCTGGGCCAGTGCATGGAGGTGTTCCGCGGCAGAAGCCAATTCCTGGGTGACAGCCCGAGGAAGCGAATCGCTTGCAGATTGACTCTCCGGGCTGTTCGATTCCGCAGGTTGCTCTGCCTGCCGGGAGAGTTCCCGGGCTTTCTGGAGGGCCTGGGCAGCCTGGGTAGCTTCGCGGCGGGCATCCTCGGGGGTCCCCACATCCACGTCCGCGAGCGCCTTTTGGGCCTGCTCGATCGCCGCCGTCACCTGCTGCTGCTTTTCGCTGCGTTCTGATGGTGGAGTTTCCTGGGGCGCCGTTGAGCGAGCAGCTTCGCGCAGCACCTCCAGGGCCTGTTCCGGAGACGCTGCTTGCCGGAGAGCTGCCGCCACCTCGGGATGGCCTGCGGCTTCCTGCTGATGGGCGGCCGCCTCGATCACCTGCCGCTGTGCCCGCTGGACGTTCTCCAGTTGATGGGCGAGTTGCTCCGTCTGCGACAGGGACGGCAGGTACTCCTCCACCGCCTGTCGGGCCTGGCGAGCCTGTTCCAGTTGCTGAGCGGTGACTTCCTGGAGTTGTTGGGCCGTCTTTTGGGCGGCTTGCCACTGTGGGGCACTGTCCGTGGGCCGCTGCCATGCCGCACGAGCGTTTTCCACAAGCTCCGCCGCCAGTCGTTGACGCTGCGCGTCGGCCAGGGCCATCTCCACCGCCGAAAGGGCTTCATCGAGGGCCTGTTCCGCCTGCCGGGTGAGCTGACTGGCAGCCGATTCCGGCGAAGAGGGTGTCGATTGCACGGTTTGAGCGGACTGGGCTGTCTCCGGGGAAGTTGGCCGTTCCGGCTGGTTCGGTTGCCTCGGCGCGTTCTGGCTGGAGGAAGCCGTCTCCGCCTGGGCAGAGGAAGTGTTCTCCTGGATTGGACGTTGTGTTGGTGGCGCCGCTAATTCGGCGAGTTTTTCGCCCACTTTTTGGACCGTCTGCGCCGCCTGATTGATTGCCGAAACGACCTCTTGGGGGAGTTGTTTGTCCCTGGGCACTTCCGCGACGCCGCTTGCGATTTTCTGCTCGGCCTGGGCCGCCGATTGGAGCTGGTTTTTTGCGGCCTTCTCGCTGGCATGCGATTGCTCTTCGCGAAGCTGGCGGAGAGCCTCCCTGGCTGCCAGGAGGTCGGCCTCCCTTTGCCGGGCAGTGGTCACATCGAGAAGATCAGCCGTGGTCTCGGGCGAGGCGGCCTGCTGTTGCAACTGGGATTGGGCCCGGGCAAGATTTTCCAGAACCTGCTGCTGCTCTTCAGCGGCCGCTTCTCCCTGATTCTGGAAAAGCTCCTCGGCGGCACGAGATGCGGCTTCCGCGGCATCGCTGAGGGCCGGGGGTGTCTGAGGTGTCAGTTTCTTGGCCGCTTCCGTAATGGCGTTGCGGAGTTCCAATTGCTCCCTGGTAAGCTCCTCAAAAGTTTCCGGGGCGTCGGCCTGGAGCGTCCGCTGCCGCAGTTCCTCCTGACGTCGGGCAAGCTCCTCCAGCGCTTTCTGAACCGCGTCGGGATTTTCCCGGTTGAAGTCACCTCGCAATGTCTCAATCTGCGTCAGCAGCTTTTCCAGGGCCGCGATGATCTGGTCTTCTTTCGCCATCGCCT
>Ga0181858_1001365_pt1 | contig 11791 bp, 11 predicted proteins | sample NewIslPassag4_SG_FD_130749 | JGI IMG/M metagenome (GOLD analysis project Ga0181858, IMG submission 130749) | Feedstock adapted compost microbial communities from Newby Island compost facility, Milpitas, CA, USA - Passage 4_SG | ecosystem: Engineered > Solid waste > Feedstock > Composting ...
ACGGCGAAGAGATGGCCGGCGCCCTGTTGGATCCAGTCGACGAGGATCCAGAGGTCGATCAGGAAGCCGGCGGCGAAGAGCAAGCCACCCAGGGCGACGCCACGCTCCAACGTGTAGTGGAGGTGGAAGCGTCGGATCCATGGATCGCTGGGTCCGGCCTCGTGCACCAGGGCGTAGGTCTTGGCGTAGACGCCCAGGAGGACGAGCTGGAGCCCGAGGATCGCGAGCGCGCCGCCCACGAACATGAAATGGAAGTCGAAGTTGAAGTGTCCGACACGGACTGGGCCCGGGAGGAGCGCCAGTTCTATACCCAGGCCGAGGACCAGGAAGAACAGGCCCGGAACGAGGAAGAGTCGCGTCGGGCTCAGCAAGAGAAGTTGCCGCATTACCCGCCACCCGTCGGCAATGCTGCGCCGCGGACGCCCCGCGGGGCGCGGGTGGAAATGCACAGGAACCTCGACCGCCTCGAGGCCGGCCCGAGCCGCCTCGACGAGCATCTCGCTGGCGAACTCCATCCCCGTGGCGCCGAGACGGAGCCGTTCGAGGGCGGACCGCTCGATGCTGCGCATCCCGCAACGCACGTCGGAGACGGTCAGCTTGTAGAAACGCCGGGAGAGATAGGTCTGGAGCGGCTCGAGGAAGTGCCGGTGCGCGGATCGCATCGCGCCCGGCAGGATCTGGCCGTTGCGCCGGGTACCGAGCACCATGTCGTAGCCGGCACGGAGCGGCTCGACGAAACGGTGCAGGAGCGACAGGTCGTACGTCCCATCGCCGTCGACGAGGACGATGTAGCGGCCGCGAGCGACCTCCAACCCCCGCAGGCAGGCCGCTCCGTACCCCCGGATCGGCTGGGGGGCGACGATCGCACCCCCGCGCTCCCCATCCTCGACGGAGCCGTCGGTCGAGCCGTTGTCGCACACGATGACTTCGCCCGCGTAACCGCAACGCTCGAGTGCGGCCAAGGCATCACGAACACACTTCCCGATCGTCTCCACCTCGTTGAGGCAGGGGATCACGATCGAGACATCGATGGATTCCTCGCCCCCCGTCCGCGTCCGTTCGACCGGAGCGCGCGCCGCATCACGTTGCGCCTGCATGCCCAACCACTCCGATCTCTTTACCGGAACCCTCGAGATCGTCCGTCCGACCCTGCCCACTGAGCTCATCCCGGTCCAGCGCCCGATCCGAGTTGACCGCAGTCGGCGCGGGCGCGGGACTGAACGGCGCGGCAGCCCCACCGAGCGAGACGTAGAGCGCCGCAGGGACGCACGCCGCCAACACGCGTCTGAGCGACGTATCGATGAGCCAGAGAGGGTCGTCTGGCGTGAGGAGGTACGTCATCGCAATCGCAGTGAAGTAACCTCCAAGCGCCAGCCAGCCCGCGTGCGACCGATCACGTAGGATCCCGACCCCGATGATGCCGGCTAGGGGCAGCCAACTCGCCGAGCCAAACACCATGGTGCCGACGGACTTGGCGAACAGGACCGCGCGATCCAGCAGTTCGGCAGCTGTGAGATCGAGCGTGAAATAGGGACGTCTGATTCCCAATGCTTTCGTGAACACGAGCCATGGCGCCACGATCGCGAACGGCAGAGCGCAGCCCAGGAGACGGCGCGGGCGTAGGGTGCGCCGCCATGCGAGCAGCGCGGCGGCTCCGCCAACCGCAACGGCGACCGCGAGCCCTTCGGTCTTGGCCATGGCGCCGAGAGCAAGAAAGACCCCTGAGCGCCAGAATGCCGAGGCGTCCCCACTGGCGAGCCCCTCGTCCATTTCCCAGAGCGCGCCGACGAGCGCCAGGGCGATCACCACGTCCGCGGTACCGCCCGATGCAAAGAACGCGATCGGCCAGAAGCACGCGATGCCCAATCCGGTGAGCGCAGCCACGCGGTCGCCGACGCGGTCACGGAGAACTCCGACCACCGTGAAGACCAGTACCGCATGCCAGATCGTGCCAGCGAGCGCGGCGACCGCCGGATCCGGCGCCCCCACGTGGTGAAACAGCCACCAGTTCAACAGCGGTACCGCCAACGGATAATCGGTGTGCGAGAACGCGAGCCAGCCACCTCGCTCGAAGTACTCGGAAGGAAGCGTTCCCTCATTGAAGAGGATCCGCGCCTTCAGGACCCAGATCGCCCAGCCGTCCCACCAGAGCCGGTCGTCGAGTGCGGACAGGGCGAGGAGGCCGATCGGCAAGACAATCGCGACGAGGAGGAGGCGAGCGATTCGATCCTCGGGCAACTCGAGGGACACGCGCACGCCTCGCCGACGGATCGTCGCAGCCGCGCCGAGGACGAGGACCAGGCCGTAGATAGCCAGAGGCGACAGCCGTATCCCCCCGATCACCGCGATCGAACCTACGAAGGCGAGCAGGACCACCCCCGCGGCGAAATCGGCAACGACGCCGAGAATCCCGCGACCCCGCGCACCAATGTGCGCCAGCGCGAGGGCCCCGAGGAGCCAGATCGCCACGTATGCTAGAGCGAGCTTCACCGCGATCATCATCGGACCCGTTCGTATCGCACCCAGCCGTCGCGGCCCTCGACGGCTCGCCATTCGTCACCCGACAAGACCCCCGGGAGAGCTACGACGCTGGCGTAAGCGCCGAGTCCGCCAACGTTCTCGGGCGTCGCCACGTCCACGCGTCGGGGGTAGGCAATATAGGCGAGTTGGTAGCGAATGTAAGTCGCCACGAAGGGGTCGGTACCGCTCGGGACAACGAGGAGCCACGGCCGGGAATCGTCGTGGCCGGCGAGCATCGCCCGCACCGTCGTCACCAGGTGGGCCCCGGGGAGCGGCATCCCGACGGCGCCCTCCGTCCCCGGCGTCCGGAAGACGAACAGCCCCGCCGGTCCGCGCATCCGGCGGCCGAATTCCCACGCCGTCGCCACGCACCAGCCGATCAGCAGGGCGATGGCGAAGAACCGCAAGGCGCGGGGCCACAACTCCGACAGCGGACGAGCCCTCCGATCCATCACCCCTATCTCCTCGCCATCGCCCACAGGTTCATCCCCAGCTCGAAAGTGCCGAATCGCATGGCGGCGCGGTCGAACCCGGCGCCGGCCAGCAGGTCGGCGATCCGCGCGTGCGTGTACGCGTCCTTGTGCTCCTCGATCTCCTCGGCGCTCACGAGGCCGAGGCGGGCGAACATGCGCAGGATTCGGTCGGTCCACGCGGCGGGCGTGGTGATTATGTAGACTCCGCCCGGCCGCAGTATGCGCCGGATCTCCCCGAGCGTGTGTCGGAGCACGTCGTGGTCGAGATGCTCGAAAACGGCGAGCATGGTCACCACGTCGACCGATCCATCAGCGAAGGGGAGCGCGGTTCGCTCCGCGAGGTCGTGCCGGATCAGCGTGACGCCGCTCGGAGCCCCGGGCGAAGGGCTCGCGGGCAACTCCGACTCACCGGCCGCTTCGGGTGCGCCCCCGGACACCAGCCGATCGAGGCCGTACCTGCGCCCGAATCGGGTCGTGGTCAGGAAATACGGGTAACTGCCGCACCCGATGTCCACGATGGTGCCGCCACGCAACTCGTCCGGGATCAGCCGATTCGCCATTTGCGCACGGTGGCGGGCGAGAAAGGCTTCGAGGCGGCCTTTGCCGCGCGTCACGCGAGTGCCCGGCGAAACCTTTCCGCTCAAACCAACCCCCCTTCCGCGATCGCCGCGCGGAGCGCGTCCCGCCAATCCGGCAGCGGCCCGACGACCGCCTCGGTCGACGAGCAGTCGAGGACCGAGTAACGGGGCCGGCGAGCCGGTGTGGGAAACGCCTCGGTCGGGACGGGGACGATGTCCGCATCTATCCCGGCGAGGCGGAGAGCCTCGCGGGCGAAGCCGTACCAGGTCGTCTCGCCGCGCCCCGTCGTATGGTAGATCCCGGACGGCACATCCGCCTCGAGCAACCCGACGAGCGTGACGGCCAGGGCGCCGGTCCAGGTGGGGGTGCCGCGCTGATCGTCGACGACGCGGAGCGGCGTCCCTTCCATTGCGCGTCTCAGGATCGTCGACACGAAGTTACGGCCGCCGGCGCCGTAGAGCCAACTGGTCCGGGCGACGATCCAGTCGCCCGCCTCGCGCGCGGCCGCCTCGCCCGCGAGCTTGCTGCGCCCATAGGCGTTCAACGGCGCCGTCGGGTGGTCGGGGCGATACGGAGAGCTCGCCCGGCCGTCGAAGACGTAGTCCGTGCTCGGGTAGACAAGTCGCGTGCCGACGGCCCGGCACGCCCGGGCGACGTTGCGTGTGCCTTCGGCGTTGACGGCGAACGCAGCCGCCTCGTCCGTCTCGGCGTCGTCGACGCGGGTGTAAGCCGCGCACTGGACGACGACGTCGGGCGCCCACTCGCGCACGGCGCGTTCCACCGCGTCGGCGTCGGTCACGTCGAGGGCGTCGCGCCCCAGACCGACGACCTCGTGGCCCCGACGCTCCAGCTCGCGGAGCAGCGCCCGGGCGAGCATGCCCCGTGCACCGGTGACGAGAACCCTCACCCGTCACGCTCCTCTCGCCGGTATTTCGGCGCCTTGGGTGGGAGGACGTTCACCCGGAAGATGTGCCAGAAGGCGGCGATGCCGTCCTTCCATCCGATCTTCTTCCCCTCGGCGTAGGTCCGCCCGTGATAGCTGATCGGGACCTCGTAGATGCGGGCGCCGGCCTGCGCCAGTCGCGCGGTCAGCTCGGGCTCGATCCCGAAACGGTCCGACCGCAACGGCAGACTCTTCATCAGGTCCGCGCGCACCATCTTGTAGCACGTCTCCATGTCTGTCAGGTTCAGATCCGTGAACATGTTGGAGACGAGCGTGAGCAAACCGTTCCCGAGGCGGTGCCAGAAGTAGAGCACGCGCCGCGGGCTGCCCAGGAAACGGCTGCCGAAGACGGCGTCGGCGCGGCCGTCGGCGATCGGCTCGAGGAGACGGGGGAGCTCATGCGGGTCGTACTCTAGATCGGCGTCCTGGATCACGATGACGTCGCCGGTCGCGTGCTGGATCCCGGTGCGCACGGCGGCGCCCTTGCCCCGGTTCTTCTCGTGGCGCACCAGGACGTCGATCGCCCGCTCGGCGGCCAGACGCTCGAGGATCTCGTCGGTGCCGTCGGTCGAGGCGTCGTCGACGCAAACGATCTCTATGTTGAGCGGTACGCTACGAACCCGCGCGAGAGACTGTTCGACCGTCGCGGCCTCGTTGTAGACGGGCACCACAACGCTCAGTCGGATCCGGCGTAGTTCCTCCAACGTAGGTCGTCCGTGCGGCGCGTGTGTCATGCGTCGTTCATCCCGTAACGGTTGAGCTTTCGATAGAGTGTGGACGGGTCGATGCCGAGGACCTCGGCCGCACGGGCCTTGTTGCCGCCCTCGGCTTTGAGGACCCAGTAGATGTAGGCGCGCTCGATGACCTCGAGCGTCGGGTTCGCCGGCGGCTTCTCGGATACGAGCGGCTCCGGCTGGCGCTCGACGACGCGGGCCGGGAGCTCCGCCGGCGTCAAGACGTCGCCCTGGCAGAGGACGGCCGCGCGCTCGAGGGCGTTCTCGAGCTCGCGGACGTTGCCTGGCCAGTCGTAGCTCTGGAGCGCCTCCATCGCCTCGGACGAGACCTTGAGCGGCTGCGGGGCGCCTGTGCGTTCGGCCAGCACGCGCAGGAAATGCTCCGTCAGGAGCGGGATGTCGTCCCGGCGCTCGCGGAGCGGCGGCAAGTGCAGCGTGATCACGTTCAGGCGGTAATAGAGGTCGCTCCTGAACGTGCCGCGACGGATCTCCTGCTCGAGATCCCGGTTCGTCGCGGCGATGATGCGAACGTCGATCGGCACGGGCTCCGTGGCGCCGACGGGGACGACCTCCCGCTCCTGGAGCGCTCGGAGCATCTTCACCTGGAGCGCGGGAGACATCTCGCCGACCTCGTCCAGGAAGAAGGTCCCGCCCTTGGCCGCGACCAGCAGCCCGACCTTGTCGCGGACGGCGCCGGTGAAGGCGCCCTTGACGTGGCCGAAGAGCTCGGACTCGAGGAGCGTCTCCGGGAGCGCGCCGCAGTTGATCGAGACGAACGGTCCGCCTTCACGCTCCGAGAGTGTGTGGATGTAGCGCGCCAGGATCTCCTTCCCCGTACCGCTCTCTCCCGTGATCAGAACGGTCGAGTCCGTCGGCGCAACGGTTTCGGCGAGCTTGAGCACCTCCATGAACCTGCGGTTGCGCCCGACCGGCCGGGGGGCCGAGGAGCGGTCCCGGCGCCGGATCTCACGGCGCAGCGCTCGGTTCTCACGCTTCAGCTCCCTGGTTTCGGCCGCCCGGCGGCAGAGCGCGACCAGTTCGCCGTTTACGAACGGCTTCTGCAGGTAGTAGAACGCTCCCTGATTCACGGCCTGCACCGCGGACTGGAGCGACGCCTGCGCGGTCATGAGGATCACCGGCGTCTCGGGATCGCGCTCGCGGATCTGGGCCAGAAGGTCGAGACCCGTCACGCCGGGCATGCGAATGTCGGTCAGGACCACGTCGGGCGGCGACTCCTCGAAGCGCTCGAGTGCCTCACGACCGCTCTTGGCGACCGAGACCTCGAACCCCTCGCGCCGGAGCAGGATCTCCAGCGTGTTGAGGATCGAGACCTCATCATCGACGACAAGTATCCTCGGCATAAGCTACTCGTTCACCTCCCCGTGGGCGGGCAGGTAGACGGTGAAGCTCGCACCGCGACCCTCTCCGCCGTCCACGAAGATCGCGCCGCCGTGCGCTTCGACGGCGCGGTGGACGACGGACAACCCGAGACCCGTACCACCTTGCCGCGTCGTGAAAAAGGGATCGAATATCCGCGGAACGACGTCGGGCGGGATCCCTGGCCCGTCGTCGCTCACGACCAGCCGTACCCGGGGGGTCCCCGCGAGCTCGGGCGGCACGTCATCGGCGGCGACGCGCTCCAGACGAACGCGTACCAATCCCTGCGGGCCGGCGTGCTGCACCGCGTTCAGGATCAGGTTGAAGATGGCGCGGTGGAGCAGGTCCTCGTCGCCCTCGACGGGAAGCGCTTCGCTGGGGCGCGAGAATTCGATGCGGACTCCCTCCGCGCCATCCGGGTGCTGCCGGACCAGACCGATCGCCTCCTCCGTCACGCCGACCAGATCGACCATTTCCCGCTGGCGCAGCGTGACCCAACTGAATTCGATGAACGCCGACAACAGCCGACTCAGCCGGTCGGACTCGGCCAGGACGAGCCGCTCGAGGACCGTCCGATCGGCGTCCGCGATCCGCCCGCCGGTGAGCTGCTCGACCGCGCTCCGGATCGATGCCAGGGGGTTCTTGATCTCGTGCGCGAGCGACGCGGCCAGCTCCGCAACGGCTTGCAGCCGTGCGGCACGGCGGTTCAGCTCCTCCGCCCGCTTGCCGTCCGTCACATCCTGGATCACCGCCGTCACCCAGGGCGCCGCCGCCCCCTCCCGCTCCAGCACAGTCGTACGGACGCCGACCACCCGCTCCGCGGCCGCGCCCCCCGGCCCCTCGCCCCACCCGGCGACCCGCGTCTCGTACCACCGCACGGGCACCCGGGTCTCCGCCGTGCGCGCGATCAGCTTGCCGAGCCCCGGCGCTCGCTGATCGAGCTCGTCCAGCGCCGGCTTCCCCAGTCGCGATGCGCCGTCAAGCGCCAGGAGCGACTCCGCCGCGCGGTTCATGTACGCTAGCGCACCCTCCCCATCCACCATCACCACGCCGGTGTCGATCGCTTCGAGGATGTCGTCGGTGTCCAGCCGAAGCTGCCTCAGCTCCGACTCGATCGCACCCAGCGCCGTACCCGTCTGACGCAGCCGGTCGCCGAGGTACCCCGTCACCAGCGCCATGACCGCAAAGAGGCCGATCTGCACGAAGACCGTCCCCTGCGGGTCCACCGAATGACCCCACACCACGTCGGCGATATAAAGGATCGACGCCAGGCCGCCGACCAGCACCCCGCCCGGGAGCGGGAGGAGCAGCGCGCCCGCGGCGATCACCACGATGTAGAGCGGGGCGAAGTCGCTGTCGGCACCACCGGTCAGGTGGACCACCGACGTGACGACCAGCACGTCGAAGATGACCTGTGCGTAGAGGAAGTTCTTCCCGGGTTCCCGCCGGAGAAGGTGCGTGTACCAGGCGCTGAAGAGCGTGAAACCGATCGTCAGGAGCAGGACAAGCGTCGCCAGGAGCGTGACTTCCGGCTCCGCGTTGCGCCACACCAGGAGCACACCCGCGAAGATGCCCGCCGTCAGGGTCAAGCGACCCAGGTAGAGCCAGCGCAGCAGCCGCGACGGATGGATCATGGTGTAAGAGTATCGGTCGGTTCTTCAGGGAGAGCACCGGCCGTCAGGGCCGGCGACGGCAGGGCGCCCCAAGGTAACGCGACCGTTTGCACGTTGCAAGACGACCCGGTTGCAATTCACCAGGGCACGACCGCGGGGGCCGGATGCGGCGCGAACGTTGCAACGCCTGGGCGGCGTCGTGCCGCTGCGGGCCGTGCGCGGAGCAAACGCGGAGACGTCGAGTGGACGTGGTACGATCCCCTTCGGGGCGCCCGGCAACGATCGACCTGGCCATTGGGCAGAGGGAGGACGGAGGCGCGTTCTGCCGGTGGGTGAGGGAGGCGTGCGCGATCCGGGGGCTCACGTGCGAAGTCCTGCACGAGGAGGTGGTGAAGGACGCGTGGTCGGCTGTGAGGACGGGTCGTCTACGGATCGGGACGCTGCTGGACCTGACGGCCCTGTGGTGGCACGACGATGATCCTTACGTGCAGCTCTGCTACGCGGTGAAAGATGCGGGCGGTCGGGTGATCGACGACCCGGACGCCGCGATGATGGCCGACCACAAGGCGGTGTCGCATCACCGGTTGGAGCGAGCGGGGATCCCGGTGCCGCCGACGGTGGTGCTCCGGAAATGGGAGCCGGACCGGGAGCTGACGACGGCGGAACGGCGCGTGGTCGGGGACCGGGTCGTGATCAAGCCGGCCCGGGGTTGGGGTTGGAAAGGAGTGGTGCTGGGCTCGCCCGGGGACCTTGCGTCGGTGGCGCGGGCCCGGGACTTCGATCGGACGGACGACTACCTGGTCCAGCGGCAGGTCGCGTGGGCGACGCTCCGCGGGGACGACGGAGCCGAGCGTCCCGGGTGGTGGCGCGTCTATTACGTTTTCGGCGAGATCATACCGTGCTGGTGGCATCCGGAGAACGGCGAATACCGCCAGGTCAGCCTCCGGGAGCTCTGGATGCACGACCTCCTTCCGCTGGCGCGCCTGGCGACGGAGATCGCCCGCCTCACGCACATGGACTTCTTCTCGACCGAGATCTGCATGGCGGACGAGCCGGCGGGGCCGAGCGCGCCGTTCCAGGCGCAGGGCCGGCCGTTCTACGTGATCGACTACGTGAACGACCAGTGCGACCTGCGGTGCCGGAGCGAGTGCGAAGCCGCACCGCCGGACGCCGTGGTGAAGCATCTGGCCGAACGCTTCGCCGAGGTCGCCTGGCGCCACAAGCACGGTTTGCCGATCGGCGAGAGCCGGTCGATCTGGTTGCGGAAGGCGCCGGATCAGGATCCGACGGTGTAGGGCCGGCGGCGGAGCCGCCGGCGCGGGCGGCGCGCCGGAGGCGCCCGGGGGCGGCCGCAACACCGCAGCATGTGCCGGGTTGGCAGGCCGTGTAACGCGCGGAGGTTGCGGCGGCAGGTCGGAGCGCGCTGGTGGCGGACTGGTCTGCCTCACGTACAGCCGAGGCTTGTTTTTCTGGCAAGACCAGCGGGCACGGGAAGTGCTCAGGCACGGGTGCGGGCTTCGCGGACGACGTCAGTCGTCGCTGGGCCTGCGGGGGCTCGACGAGGTTGCTGGAACCGGTGAAGAAGGAGGTATGACGATGAGGTCGCTCGTGCCGGTCAACCGTCTCCGCGCGCTGGATGCGCTCTCCGATCTGACGCGCCAGATGGAACGACTCTTCGACGAGATGAACGCGAGCTGGTCCGAGCTGCTCGCGTCTTCGGGTGAGACGTGGATTCCGCCGATGGACGTCGTGGAGACGGACAACGAGATCCGCTGCACGATCGAGGTCCCGGGCGTCCCGAGCGAGAATCTCGAGGTCGCGGTGCAGGACGGGCTCCTGCGGATCTCCGGGACGAAGTCGGCGGAGCACGAGGAGGGCGACGAAAAGTCCTTCCGCCGCGTCGAGCGCCGCTTCGGGCGGTTCGAGCGGTACATCCGGCTGCCGGAGCGGGTCGATATCGAAAAGATCTCGGCGAACTACGAGAACGGCGTTCTGACGCTGGTCATGCCGAAGACGGAATCGGCGCGGCCGCGGCAGATCCCGATCGAGTCGTCCGCCAAGACGAAGTGAGGAGCGCCGACAACGGCGCCGCCGATCGAGGTCTCCCCTTTCCGGCCCCGGCGCAACGCCGGGGCCGTTTGCATTCGATCAGAACTTCCGGTCCCCTTGAAGCAGTCCGCCCAGGAGCTGCCCACCGAGGCCGGCGATGCCCGTCTTCTCGTCGCGAGCCTGGAATCGTGCGGCCGCCATGATGCGGTCGGCGAGGCGAGAGAACGGCAGGCTCTGGAGGCACACGGGGCCGGGCCCGGTCAGGGTCGCGAGAAAGAGCCCCTCGCCGCCCAAGAGCGCGTTCTTGAAGCCGCCGATGAACTGGATGTCGTAGTCGACGCTCGGCGAGAAGCCGACGACGCACCCGGTGTCGACGCGGATCTTCTCACCGGCGGCGAGGTCGCGGCGAATGACCGTGCCGCCCGCGTGGACGAAGGCCATACCGCCGCCTGAGAGCCGTTGGAGGATGAAGCCTTCCCCGCCGAAGAGCCCGGCGCCGATGCGCCGGGTGAAGGCCACCTCGATCTCGATCCCTCGCGCGGCGCACAAGAATGCGTCCTTCTGACAGAGGAACGAGCCGCCGAGCTGGGCGAGGTCGAGGGGGATGATCTTCCCGGGGTACGGCGCGGCGAAAGCGACGTACCCCTTGCCGGTCCCGGTGTGCACGAACGTGGTGATGAAGAAGCTCTCGCCGGTCAGGATGCGCTTGAAGCCCTGGAACACCCCGCCGCCGGTGGAGGTCTGGAGCTCGATCCCCGGGCCCATGTACGTCATCGCGCCCGCCTCCGCCCGGACGCCCTCGCCCGGATCGAGCTGGATCTCCACGATCTGCATGTCGTCACCGTAGATGGTGTAATCGATTACGTCCGCCACTCTCGCCTCCGGGTGGGGTGGGATACTGGGAACGGCGCTCGGAGTTTGCCCTTCGGCGCTTGCCGGGGTATGATCGATGGGCGCCGCGTCGGTGCCGGATGGGGATGGGTACGTGCATGGCGGCCCGCCCGTCAAGGTGCGTGGAGACCGCGGCGCCGGAGAGAAGGGAGCTAGAGGTGTACGTGAACGTGCAGTCCAATCCCGAGGAACTGAGTCCAAAGCGCTTCCTGCGATTCATCGGTCGCGCGCTCCTGCTTCGGTGTCCGCACTGCGGCCGGGGGACGATGTTCTCATCGTGGCTCCGGATGCGGGACGCCTGCGCGATCTGCCGGTTGCGCTTCGACCGCGGCGAGGAAGACAACTTCATCGGGGGCTACCTGGTCAATTTCATCGTCGCAGAGCTGATCGTGGTGATCGGGGGGCTCATGGTGGTGCTGGCGACGTGGCCGAACGTGCCGTGGGACGGGATCATGTACGGGTTGGCGGCGCTGATGGTGCCGGTCCCGTTCCTGACGTATCCGTACTCGAAGGCGCTCTGGTTGGCGATAGATCTCCACTTCCAGCCGGTGACGCCGTCGGACTTCCAGACGCACCCCGCGGCGGAGTGAGTGGCGCGTGGGCCCGACTCTG
>Ga0181858_1001368_pt1 | contig 11787 bp, 10 predicted proteins | sample NewIslPassag4_SG_FD_130749 | JGI IMG/M metagenome (GOLD analysis project Ga0181858, IMG submission 130749) | Feedstock adapted compost microbial communities from Newby Island compost facility, Milpitas, CA, USA - Passage 4_SG | ecosystem: Engineered > Solid waste > Feedstock > Composting ...
CCCGGCGCCGGTACCTGGCCGACGCCGTCTTCACCGTGACGGTCGAAGGGCCCGCGCCGCGCATCGCCGAGCTCGCCGTGGGCGCTGCGGCGGCCGGCTCACCCCCACGTGCGTGGGGAGGACCTCCCCTACGGTGACGTCATTAGGCGCGAATTCGGCTCACCCCCACGTGCGCGGGGAGGACCCACACTGGCAAGGAAGTTGCCGAGCCCCTGCCGGCTCACCCCCACGTGCGTGGGGAGGACTGACGACATGATCCGCGGTGTACGTGGGGGCCCGGCTCACCCCCACGTGCGTGGGGAGGACAGCCCAAAGCGCGAAGCGCTCATGACCTTCTCCGGCTCACCCCCACGTGCGTGGGGAGGACTCCACGGGGGCGGCGTGCCGGGCGAGCAGGAGCGGCTCACCCCCACGTGCGTGGGGAGGACCGGCGAGCCGGGCGGCCAGGTCGCCTCGAATCCGGCTCACCCCCACGTGCGTGGGGAGGACACTGGTCCTCGTCGAACCAGGGGTCGTTCTCCCGGCTCACCCCCACGTGCGTGGGGAGGACGAAATGCCCGAGGGTGAGGTCACCGCAATCGTCGGCTCACCCCCACGTGCGTGGGGAGGACATGAAGTGGGTGCCGGCCGGGATGGTGATGTCCGGCTCACCCCCACGTGCGTGGGGAGGACCCAGACCAGGAAAGGTCTCTCTCATGAGCTATCGGCTCACCCCCACGTGCGTGGGGAGGACGTACCAAGTGGAGTTGCCACCCGGTTGAGCCGCGGCTCACCCCCACGTGCGTGGGGAGGACGTAGCACGCGACGCCAGGGGCCCGGAACCAGACCGGCTCACCCCCACGTGCGTGGGGAGGACCCCCACCGGTCGCCGCCGCCGTGCTCGGCACGCGGCTCACCCCCACGTGCGTGGGGAGGACCCCCACCGGTCGCCGCCGCCGTGCTCGGCACGCGGCTCACCCCCACGTGCGAGGGGAGGACGGGGTCGAAGCCTCCGAGGGCACAAAAGTCCACGGCTCACCCCCACGTGCGTGGGGAGGACCGTCGCGGAAAGCTCACTGAGCGTAGCGTGCACGGCTCACCCCCACGTGCGTGGGGAGGACCAAATTCGGGGCTTACCACGTCATGCCCTACACGGCTCACCCCCACGTGCGTGGGGAGGACCCCTCATAGAGGGACGCAATCGCGCAGTGGTGCGGCTCACCCCCACGTGCGTGGGGAGGACGCCCTGTACGGGATTCGGGAGAGTGCCGTCCACGGCTCACCCCCACGTGCGTGGGGAGGACGCCTGCAGGCCCTCGAGGGTCTGCGGGTCCGGCGGCTCACCCCCACGTGCGTGGGGAGGACTAGGAGTCGTCATCCTCGACCCACCGACCGACCGGCTCACCCCCACGTGCGTGGGGAGGACGGCACCCCCGTCGAGCGCAAGCTCGAGGAGCTGGGCTCACCCCCACGTGCGTGGGGAGGACTTCCGCGACCGGATGAGCGGTGAGCTCACCGACGGCTCACCCCCACGTGCGTGGGGAGGACGATGCCGTCGACCTGGTGGCGGGCAAACCAATCGGCTCACCCCCACGTGCGTGGGGAGGACGAGGCCAGTGGTGCGGGTGCCGGATACGCGCACGGCTCACCCCCACGTGCGTGGGGAGGACGTAAAAGTGCGGTTCGCGAAAATCTCGCAGTCCGACTCACCCCCACGTGCGTGGGGAGGACATCCCCGCCCGTACCAGGCGGTACTCGATCAGCGGCTCACCCCCACGTGCGTGGGGAGGACGACGCGGACACCCAGGACGTCGAAACCAAGGCCGGCTCCCCCCCACGTGCGTGGGGAGGACGCCTGCAGGCCCTCGAGGGTCTGCAGGTCCGGCGGCTCACCCCCACGTGCGTGGGGAGGACGGGGAAGATTATGTGCGGTAATCGCCGGGCGGAGGCTCACCCCCACGTGCGTGGGGAGGACTCTTCACAGACTCCCACGTGCACAGGCGCGTCCGGCTCACCCCCACGTGCGTGGGGAGGACACCGCCACTCTACTAGCCAGGGTGGCGAATCGCGGCTCACCCCCACGTGCGTGGGGAGGACCCTCGTTCACCGGGTTGCCCTTGATGATCCTGCGGCTCACCCCCACGTGCGTGGGGAGGACTCGAACTCTTCCGGGCTGTACTGCTGAGGCAGCGGCTCACCCCCACGTGCGTGGGGAGGACTTCGCCTCCCTCTCCCTGCCTGCGGTTGTGATCGGCTCACCCCCACGTGCGTGGGGAGGACACGCCCGCGTCAAGTCCCGCACGCTCACCCTGCGGCTCACCCCCACGTGCGTGGGGAGGACGTCAACACCCGGATCCGCCTTATCTCGGCCAGCGGCTCACCCCCACGTGCGTGGGGAGGACGGAGCTCCCCGCCTGTAGTCGCATGCAGCTATCGGCTCACCCCCACGTGCGTGGGGAGGACCTGATTAGCTTGTGCCCTCATCATGGCTCACTCGGCTCACCCCCACGTGCGTGGGGAGGACCGGGTCGCATGTCGGATGTGTGCTCGCGCCCGCGGCTCACCCCCACGTGCGTGGGGAGGACGCCTGCCTGGATACGGCAAAACGTCATTGGTCCGGCTCACCCCCACGTGCGTGGGGAGGACCTTCGCGACCTGCAAGTTTACTCCCGCCATGCACAGTTCCTGGACATGACGGTAGCTGGCACGTGTTGCAGCCTTTCACCGTTCAAACGAAGTTTCCGGAATTTCCTGCGATCTGACGGTCGGCGAGTTTACAGTAATCGAGATGGTGGTCAGGCATGACCTCCCACCACAACCGTTGACCACTGACTTACAGACCAGGAGGCGGCGGTGACCGGCCGATTCGATGTCGATCTCGCCCTTTGGGGTAAGTCGCGTGGCCTGAACGGGCACCGTTACCCCCTGGTCTGCCACCTGCTGGACGCCGCAGCGGCCATGGAAGCGCTGTGGGACGAGTACGTGCCGCCCCGGGTACGGACAGTGATCACTGATGGGCTCGGCACCACCGAGAACCATGCCCGGGCCCTGCTGGCGTCCTGGGCCGGGCTCCACGACATCGGCAAGGTCATGGCCTGCTTCCAGGCCCTGGACGCGGACGGTTTCGCCCGGCTCACCGGGTATCCGGACGCTCCAGCGGATATGAAGGGCCACGCCTTCGCCGCGCATGTGTGGCTGGGACAGGCGCTGGCAGAGGCGGGCTACAAGGCAACGGGCCTGCGTTCTCCTGCGGTCCGGGTGGCGCAGCTGCTCGGCGGCCATCACGGCACCTTTTTCGAGTACCGCCATCGCGAGCTGACCGACCCGGTAACTTTCGTTCCTGCTCTGGGGACAGGGCGATGGGAGGAGCAGCGGAGGCGCATCACCGCCGTCGTCCACGAGCTGACCGGTGCCCCGAAACCACCCACGAGACTGCCGGCTCCGGTGGCCGCGCTTACGTGCGGCCTGGTGATTCTCGCGGATTGGCTGGTCAGCCAGGACGTGTTTCTACGGAAACGGATCGCGGCCGGGTTGCCTGCGGCAGGAACCCCCGAGGCTCTGCGCGAGCATTTCGACCGCAGCAGACAGGCGGCTCCGGGACTGCTCCGGGAGGCCGGCCTGGGACGGCTGACCTTTAAGCCGGGCGGGTTCCACGATGATTTCCCTTTTCAACCGAACGACTTGCAACGTTCCATCGCCGAGCGGCTCCCCGGTCTGCTCGACGGCGAACCCGGCCTGCTTCTCATCATGGCCCCCATGGGCGAGGGCAAGACGGAGGCCGCGCTGCACGCGGCACGGCTGATGGGCGAGACGGCCGGGACACCGGGCGTGTTCTTCGGTCTGCCGACGATGGCGACCTCGGATCAGATGTTCGATCGGCTCGCCGAGTTCCGGGCCCGGCGCGCCGAGGGCGCCGATTCGTTGACCTTGCTGCACGGCCTCGCATGGCTGAACTCGGCGTACGCGCCCGACGGCGAGGCAATCGACGTGCTCACCGAGGACCGTACGGCGACCCAATGGCTACGGGGAAGCAAGCGGGGCCTGCTGGCGAACCTGGCCGTTGGCACGGTCGACCAGGCGCTTCTGGCGGTCCTGCGCGGCCGGCACAACGTGTTGCGGATGCTCGGCCTGGTGGGCAAGGTGGTGGTGATCGATGAAGTCCACGCCTACGACGCCTACATGCAGGGCCTGCTCCACCGGCTCCTTTCCTGGCTGGGGGCGTTCAAGATCCCCGTGGTTCTCATGTCGGCCACGCTGCCGGTGACGGTGGGACGCAAGCTGGTTGAGGCCTATCTCGAAGGCGGAGGACAGCGGGGCACGGCACTCCCGGAGCTCCGCTACCCGGGATGGGTCTATGTGAGCGCCGGGCAGGCGTCGAGCCAGCCGGTGAAATCCCGCGAACGCGCCCTACGCGTGGAGCTGCGCCACGTCGCGCTCGGCCTGGACGGCCGCGCCGAGCGGGCGGACGCACTCAAAGAGCTCCTCGCTCCGCTCGTGGCGGACGGCGGGTGTGCGGCCGTCATCTGCAACACCGTCGCCGAGGCCCAGCGGACCTACCTCGAGCTCAAGGAGTGGCTCGCCGCGACGGGTACGGCGGCGCCGGTGATGAGGCTGCTGCACTCCCGGTTCCCGGCCTGGCGGAGGGAGGAGATCACCCGGGAGGTCGTGGCGCTGTTCGGCAAGGACGCCGGGGATGCGCGGCCTGCCGCGGCGGTTCTGGTCGCCACGCAGGTGATCGAGCAGTCCCTCGACCTCGACTTCGACCTCGTGATCAGTGATCTCGCCCCGATCGCCCTGCTGCTCCAGAGGGCGGGCCGGTGCCACCGGCACCAGGCCAACGACCCACGGCGGCCCGGATGGGCAAGGCAGATGCGGCTGGTGGTCCTCGCGCCGACCGATGAAGCCGGTGCGCTGGCATTCCCCCGGGCATGGCGGCACGTCTACCACCAGGCCTTGCTGCGCCGTACCTTCGCGGTGCTCACCGAGCTGACCGGCCGGAACGTGGCGATCCCGGGCGATGTCCAGGGGCTCGTCAACCGGGTGTACGACGAGGACTTCGCCGATCTGAGCGCGCAGGTGGCGGAGGATGATCTGGCCCGGATCGCCGATGAGCAGACCAAGGAGATGTACGCGTCCATGGTCGCGATCCCGCCACCGAAGGCGCTGAAGGATCTGAGCAGCCTCAGCCAAGGGGAGATCGTCGACGAGTACGCCACCCGCCTGGGCGCGGACTCGGGACGGGTGGTGTGTTGCCACCCCGCCCCAGACGGGCGTCTTCTTCTCCGCACCGGGGACCCGCTGCCGCACGCCGGTGCCGGGCGCGACGGCCGATTCACCAAGGAGCAGCTCAAACGGATCCTCCTGGAGGCCATCCCGGTGCCGGGCGGGTGGCTGAAAGACCGATCGGCCGAGAACGAGCCACCGCCGGCATGGCGCGACAACCCCCATCTGCGCGACATCGCGCTGATCCGGCTCCTCGCGGGGCATGGGCCCGGCCTGCTCGGCGAGAGGACGCTGTGGCTGTCCGACGAGCTCGGTCTGTCCGAGTTCCCGGCCCCACCGGAGTGTGAGGAGCGCGCGGCGTGAAGGAATCGCTCTCCGAAGAGAGGCGTGCATGCGGTACGACCTGTTGACACGGCCCTGGCTGCCGGTCAGGGCGGGCGATAGGCGGTGGGCGGTCGGCCTGCGGGAGCTGTTCCTCAGCGCCCACGAGCTGGCCGACATCGAGGTCGCGCTGCCACCGGGCGCGTCAGGCCTGTGGCGGGTCCTGACGGTGATCGCGGCCCGGGTGACCGGGCTGGACGACGTGACGCTCAGCGCAGACGAGTGGCTCGAACGGCGCGAAGAGGTGCTGGCGAGCGGGCGTTTCGATCCGTCCCAGGTCGAGGAGTACTTCGAGCGGTACGCTTCGCGGTTCGACCTCTTCGACACGGAACGTCCCTGGCTGCAGGACCCGCGGCTGCGCGAGCAGTGCCCGAAGAGCTCCGGGATCAACAAGCTGGTGCTCACCCGGCCCTCGGGCAACAACCAGGTCTGGTTCACGCACTTCACGGATCTGACGACGAGATCGGTACCCACGGAACAGGCGATCTGGCACCTGCTGGCGCAGCTCTACTACGGGCCCTCCGGCCGGTGCACCTCCCGCACGGTAGCGGGCACCTCTGAGGCGAACAGCAAGGCGGGACCGTTACGCAGCACGATCTCGTTCCACCCGCTCGGCCGTACCGTGTTCGAGTCCCTGGTCACGTCCATCCCCTGCGCGCCCGAGCACGACCACGGCGGGCCGGACGTGGCTCCATGGGAGGCGGACGAGCTCCCCGACCCGCTCGGCGTCCCCCCTCGGCCGTCCGGGATCGCCGGCGTGCTGACCGGCCGGTTCCAGCACGCGATCCTGCTCAAGCCGTCCGGCGACGGGAGCGCGGTCGAAGACGCGTGGATCACCTGGGCGTGGCGCGACCGGGAGCTGGAAGCTCACGATCCCTACCTCATCTACCAGCAGAGCAGGCAGGCCGATAAGCCCTATCCGCGTCGGGCGGATGCCAACCGGGCGCTGTGGCGTGACTTCGATGCGCTGATCCTCGACGACGTCGGCGACGAGCACCGGCGCCGCCCGGCCGTACTGCGCGACGCCGAGGAACTGGGCGGCTCCCTGCTCGAGCACCTGCGGGTGCGCGCGTACGGCTTCGACCAGGACGGCCAGACCAGGGATTACGAGTGGACCGTCGCCGTCACCCCGGCCGTGCTCGCCACCGCCAAGGACGAGGGGATCGCCCGTGCCATCAGTGAGATGAGGCAGGCGGCCGAGCGCGTAGAGAGGCACCTGGAGCGGGCGCTCCGCGACGCCTGGGTGGCGATCAATGATCCATCCAACGGCTCCGGGCCACCGCAGCGCAAGGACATCTCCGCCGGTCCGTGGCCCGCCCGGGGTGCCTTCCGCTACTGGTCGGCGGCCGAGCGGATCTTCTGGCGCCGGGTCCGGGGACGCGACGCCGAGGGCGCCGCTGACGAGTTCCTACGGCTCGCCCTGGGCGTGTACGACGAGGTCACTGAGAGCGCCGGCGCCCACCCGCGGGTCAGACGCGCTATCGAGCTCAACCGCCGCACCCTTGCCGCCGCACGTGCGGCCGCCACCCCCGAGCGCAGTGCGAAGGAGAGCACATGACAGGCATCCCGTCCATTCAGGCGGCCGACGCCTACGTCGCTTATGTGCGCAAAGTGACCAGTGGTGATCCAGGTCGGCGCGCCGCGCTCCGGCGCAGCCTGGGCAGGCCGGTGACGGACATCACCGCCCGCGGGGCACACGCCGTGGTCGCCGCGTGGCTACCCGAGGCGCACGAGGTGCCGGGGGCGGAGCCGTACGCGGCGGTGGAGAGCGCCTACTACACGGTCGCCGCGCTGGTCGCCGCTCACCCCGCCTCCCAAGACCAGGCCGAGAGCCCTTCTCCAGAGGCGGAGACGGCGGCGCGGGAAGGCGTGCGGGAGCAGGTCAGCCTGGGACGAACACTCGGCCTGGCCGCAGCCGACGGCGTGGTCAACCCCGCCACGGCCGAGGCGCGCCTGCACCTGCTGTGCCGTCAGGACGTGGCCGGGTTGCACCGCCATCTCCCCGGCCTGTTCCGCCTGCTTCACGCCAAGAACGTGCAGGTGGACCTGGCCAGGTTGCTGATCGACCTGTGCCGCTGGGGGCGGTGGCGGGACCAGGTGGCCAAGGAGTGGCTGCAGGACTTCTACCGGGCCGGCGACCGGGCCCGGAACGACGATCGGAAGGCGGCCGCAGCAGACGGCCGGGAAGGCGAGGACGAGTGATGATCCCCCGATTCCTCGATGTGCACGTGCTTCAGACGGTGCCGTTCGCGAACCTGAACAGGGACGACCTCGGATCCCCCAAGAGCGTGGTGTACGGCGGGGCCTTGCGGACCCGGGTCTCCAGCCAGTGCTGGAAGCGCGCCGTGCGGCTCGAGGTGGAGCGGGCGCTCAGCGACCCCGCCCTCCGCCCCCGCCGGGTCCCGGAGGAAGTGGCGAAGCGGCTCATCGATCGCGGGTGGACGCCGGAGGCCGCGAAGGCGGCCAGTGAGCAGATCATGCTCGACGCCGGAAAGAGCGGGGTGAAGCTGGACAAGGGCCTCACCTCGGTGCTGATGTACCTGCCCGCGTCCGCGCTCGACGCCCTCGCCGACCTGGCCGACGAGCACCGGGAGGAGATCGAGGCGCGCGCCGGGAAGAAGCCGGCCAAGGGCGTCCTGCCCGCCGATCGGGTCGCGGAGCTGCTCGCCGAGCGCAATGGCGTGATCACCCTCTTCGGCCGCATGCTGGCCGAGCTGCCGCGCGGGAACGTGGACGGTGCCGTCCAGTTCGCGCACGCCTTCACCACCCACGAGGTCGCACCGGAGATCGACTTCTTCACCGCAGTCGACGACTGCCTGCCCGAGGACGCCGCCGGCAGCGGCCACATGAACAGCGCCGAGTTCTCCGCTGGAGTCTTCTACCGCTACGCCAGCGTCGACCTGCACACCTTGCTGAACAACCTGGGACACGACCAGGGCATGTCGCGCGAGCTGACCAGCGAATTCCTCCGGGCGTTCATCTCCTCCCTGCCCAGCGGCAAGCGGACGGCCACCGCCCCCAACACGCTCCCCGACCTCGTCTACATCGCGGTGCGTTCCGACCGCCCGATCTCGCTCGCCGCGGCGTTCGAGTCCCCGGTCCGCCCGGAGAACGGCCTCGCCGAGCCGTCCCGCCGCAAGCTCTCCCAGTACGCCGAGCAGCTGGAGCGCCTGTGGGGCCGGGCAGGGATCGTCCGGGACGGCCACGCCTCCATCGACGACAAGCCGCTCCCCGGGCTCGGTGAGACGTTCGCCTCCTTCTCCGAGCTCATCGGGGCCATGGTGGATGCCGCCCACCACGGGAGCCCGGCGTGAGCGGTCTCGTGCTACGCCTGGCCGCTCCGCTCCAGTCCTGGGGCGAGCACAGCGCGTTCACCAACCGCGACACCCTGCGCTTCCCGAGCCGTTCGGGGTTGATCGGGCTCTTCGCCGCGGCGCAGGGCATCCCCCGCGGCCGATCGCTGCGCGGCTTCGACGAGCTCCGGTTCACCGTCCGGATCGATCGGCCGGGTGTGCCCATGGTGGACTACCACACCATCGGTGGTGGACGGGAGCAGAGCGTCCCCACCGCCGAGGGCAAGCAGCGGCCCCGGGAAACCGCCACCATCGTCACCCGGCGTCAGTACCTCGCCGACGCCGTCTTCACCGTCGCCGTCGAAGGGCCTGCGCAGCGCATCGCCGAGCTCGCTGCGGCGCTGCGGCGGCCGCGCTGGCACCCCTACCTCGGGCGGCGGTCCTGCCCGCCGGACGAACCGCTGCTGCTGCGCGAGGCGGACGACCCCGTCGCCGACCTCCACACCAGGGTTCCCATCGCACGGCGGCTCCGCCGGGAGGAGGACCCGCTGATCGAGTTCGTCACGGAAGGCGCGGCCGGAGACGCCGACGCGGTCACCGAGGTGGCCGACGTCCCGGAGAGCTTCGACCGGTTCGACCGCCGGTACCGGACCCGCACGGTGAGCATGGTCGCCCGCCCGGTACCGCGCGAGCTGTGCCTGACCGGCCCGGCGTACTGGGAGAGCCTGATCGCGTACATGAGGGAGGGCCAGTGACCGCCTGGTTGACGAGAATCCTTCCCGATCTCCGGCGGCGTGACGTCAACCGGGATTTGAACGACCCCGATCGGCTGCACAAGCGCATCATGTGTCTCGTACCCGACGGGCTCGGCGCGGACCCGCGGGCACGCGCCGGGGTGCTCTTCCGGGTGGAGGACACCCGGGCAGGGGGGCAGATTCTGGTGCAGACCCGCGTGGAGCCCATGCCCGCCCGCCTGCCGGATGGCTACGGCGAGATCGCTGTCAAGCGGCTCGACGGCCTGCTGTCCCGGCTGCATCGGGGTTGCGTCGTGCACTACCGCATCGCGGCGAACCCGTCCAAGCGGCTCGGCAAGCACGCCGGGCCGGACGCGGGGAAGATCAAAGCCCTCCGTGGCGCTGCGGCCGAGGAATGGTGGACACAGCGGGCCGCGAGATGCGGCCTGTCGGTGATGACCGTGTCATCGCAGTCACAGCAGGACGTGCGCACCGGCTCCGGGATCCGCCACGCGGTCGTCCGTTTCGACGGCATCGCCACGGTGACCGACGCCGACCTGGTCCGGGCCGCGGTGCTGGACGGAGTCGGCCGGGGCAAGTCCTACGGCTGCGGCCTCCTCAGCCTCGCGCTGGCGGCGGCATGACATCCTCGGCCCGCCGCAGGCTAGCGGTCCCGACACTCGCGATGCTGCCGAGGATCGCCGACTCTCTGTCGTTCCTGTACACGGAGGCCGTGCGGATCGTACAGGACGACACCGGGGTCTGCGCGCAGGTGGAAGGGCCGCGGGGAATCGACAGGGTTTACATCCCCACCGCGGCCCTGGCGTGTGTCCTCCTTGGACCCGGTACCTCCATCACTCAGCCGGCCATGGCCACGTTCGCCCGCCATGGCACCTCCCTGGTCTGCGTCGGCGCGGGCGGCGTGCGCAGCTACGCCGGGATACTGCCGGCCGCGCTGACCACGGCGTGGCTGGAAAAGCAGGTCCGTGCCTGGGCCTCCGACGAGGAGCGGCTCCAGGGGGCGATCCGGATGTACGAGAAGCGCTTCGGCAGCCTCTCTGTGCCCGGCGAGGTCACCCTGGCCAAGCTCCGTGGCCTCGAAGGGCAGCGGATCAAAGCGCTCTACCGGTTACTGACGACCAAGTACGGCATCAAGCGGTTCAAGCGCAACTATGACCCTGAGGCCTGGGATGATCAGGATCCCGTCAACAAGGCGCTTTCCGCCGCCAATGCGTGCATCTATGGTGTCGTGCATGCGGCGGTGCTCGCCCTCGGCTGCTCGCCGGCCCTCGGATTCGTGCACAACGGCACGCAAATGGCCTTCGTCTACGACATCGCCGACCTGTACAAGGCTCGGGTGACGATCCCTTTGGCGTTTTCCCTCCACGCGTCAGCGGACCCCGAGCGTGAAGCACGCAGGCGGCTGCGGGAGGATTTCCGTGCCCTGAAGCTCATGCCTCAGATCGTCGCGGACATCCAGTCTCTGCTGGATCCATCGAACGAGGGTGCCCGGGTCACCGATCGGAGCGCCGATGTCGTCCACCTCTGGGACCCCCAGGCAGGCGCGCTCCCGGCCGGGGTGAACTACGGCTTCGATGCCGGTTCAGTGGAAATCTCCGATCTCGACGAATGGGAGTAGCCCGTGGCATCGATGGTCGTCATCTCGACGACGGCGATTCCGGACCATGTGAGTGGCGCGCTTTCACGCTGGCTCATCGAGCCGACCCCCGGCCTTTATGTTGGGACGATCTCGGCCCGGGTGCGCGAGGAACTGTGGTCAGCGGTCAGCGCCAGCGTCGGCGACGGCGCCGCCGTGCTCATCCATCCGGCTGATACCGAGCAGGGGTTCGCTCTGCGTACCGCAGGTCAGCGTCGTCGCCATGTGGTCGACTTCGACGGCCTTCAGTTGATCAAGTTCGTGGCCAGCGCCACGGAACCGGCCCCGTGCTCCTCGGAAACCCATAGTGAAAATGTGAACTAGCAGGTGGCGAAGGGTCCTCCCCACGCACGTGGGGGTGAGCCGCCCCAGCACGATCACGGGGATTGCGGAGACCAGTCCTCCCCACGCACGTGGGGGTGAGCCGCGACCGGTTACCCGCAAGCTGGGGCGTGATCTGTCCTCCCCACGCACGTGGGGGTGAGCCGCACTGACCCCCAGCTCGCGCCCGAGCTGGGAA